>Ga0066709_100000340_pt1 | contig 23621 bp, 33 predicted proteins | sample GraSoiAngelo_158_FD_79665 | JGI IMG/M metagenome (GOLD analysis project Ga0066709, IMG submission 79665) | Grasslands soil microbial communities from the Angelo Coastal Reserve, California, USA - 14_1009_16_30cm | ecosystem: Environmental > Terrestrial > Soil > Grasslands | place: USA...
AGCTGATCGGCAAAAAAATTTCAGATAGCTGAAATTCTCAAACCACTCCGCGATTAGCATCTACTCCAGAAAAGCCGCCATATGCTTATGAAGCCGGACTCTCCTCATACGCGATACATTGAACCATGGGCAGGGCCGGATATTTGCGAAATCGTGAATCGGTTTCGGAGAGCGTGCAACGGTAGAAGGTCTTTCCGGACGGGGCTCGTGAGGGAGCACAATGACGACACGTTCGACAGAGTCCGACGGCATCAACCATGACGTTTACTCAAGATCGGGACGCGAGCTCATCTCTCTTGAGCCCCTCGATGGGGCACGAAGTATGAACGCAGAGGAAATCATGGTGCCCGCCAATATTCCTCTCACGATAGCCCTGCTGGCGTTCCGCTTACTCCTGATCGTGTGCATGGGCCTCTAGACGTCTGTCAGTCTGAAGCGCCCTCTCTGATGGGAGCCTGCGCTTTCTCCAATTGCTGGTAATACCGCCAGAGATAGTTGTGATAATCATCCAGCGTTGCGAGCAGATAGTGGATCTCCACCGCGTCGGCACCTTCGATCGCTTTGGTCATCCGCGTGGATAGGAACTCCACCAGCCCCTTCGTTTTCTCGATCGCCGTAAACTGCTTGAGCGGGCCCCCGACTTTGTAATCCGCCATGCGTGCTCCTTATAGATGGTAAAGGTCTCCGTACTTCGCCTCGAGATACGCCATGAATGGATCGAGCGAGAGAGGTTTCCCCGTCACGCGCGCGACCAGGCTATTCGCGGTAAAGGTCCTTCCCCAGCGGTGGATGTGTTCATTGAGCCAGATTTTCACGGGCGTGAAATTGCCGGCGGCAATAAGCTTCGGCATGTCGGGAACGTCTTCTTTTGCGCAGTTGAAAAATTGTACGGAGTAGAGGTTGCCGAGGGTGTACGTCGGAAAATAGCCAATCGCCCCGAGCGACCAGTGGACATCCTGCAGGACACCTTCGCGATCCGTCGCCGGCACGATCCCCAAGTACGCCTTCATTTTGTCTCGCCAGATCTCGGGGAGGTCTTCGGGCTGGACCCGGTTTTCCATGATATCCCGCTCGATCTCGAATCGTAGCAGGATATGCAGGTTGTAGGTCACCTCATCCGCATCTACCCGAATGAATGACGGCTTGACGAGATTCACGGCGCCGTAAAACGTCTTTAACGGCACGCCGCTGAATTGGTCGGGAAAGGTCTTCTGAAGAAGCGGGTAAAAATGCTCCCAAAAGGCGAGCGAAAGACCGACCAGATTTTCCCACAGACGCGATTGGCTTTCGTGGATACCGAGGGAGACGGCTTCTCCGAGAGGAGTCCCGTAGAAAGCCTTCGGCAGACCCTGGTCGTAGAGCCCATGGCCTCCTTCATGAATGCAGCTGAAGAGGGAACCCGTGAAGTCTTCTTCCGATACCCGGGTCGTCACCCTGACGTCGGTGGGGTGAAGGGATGTCGTAAACGGATGTGCCGAGACATCGAGACGGCCGCGATCGAAATCGTACCCCATCGCGGCCAACACCATTTTCCCGAACGTCAGTTGCCGTTCGGCAGCATACTGTTGACGCAGGAGATGCTCGTCCGGTTTCACGGACGAGCTTAGAATGCGATGCAGAAGGGGGATGAGACGTCGCTTCAATTCATCGAAGAGGGGTGTGAGCTGCGCTTCGGTCGCGTTTGGCTCGTAGATGTCCAACAGCCGGTCATAGGCCGTGCCCGCCGTGCCGCGATAGGCCGCTTCTTCTTTTTTTAGGGAAACAATTTGCGTCAAGTGCGGCAAGAAGGCTAGAAAGTCATCGTGCCGTTTGGCTTCCACCCACGCTTGCTGTGCCAGAGAACAGGTCTTGCCGAGGCGCATGACGAAGTCATTGGGAAGCTGGGAGGCTTTCGTGTAGTCCCGCCATGTCTCTCGCAGCAGCGCTCGAGCGAACTCGTCCTCCCCACCTTCTGCACTCGTGCCATCGAGAGGCAGACCTGTGCTCATGTCTACCCATCGTGCGAGAAGTGCCGCGGTCTCGGGAGAGGTCAGTCGTTCGTGCGCCAAGCCCTGTAGGGTGGCCAACTGGTCGGCACGCGCCTCCCCCCCGCCCGCGGGCATATATGTTTCCTGATCCCATGAGAGAAGGGATGCGGCGCTGTTTAAATGTGCAATTGGTTGCAGATGCTGTCGGAGTGGTTCCACTGTTTTTAGGGATAACATGGTAGGAGTGTACGGCGTGGACAATACGTTTTGCAATACTCTCCAAAGCAATCGGCTTTACATGGGGCCGCAAGATGTAGTGGCCACACTATCGTATATGCATACTGTATAAATATATGATTTTGTTATTATTATTTTACTTTACACGGGTTTTTGTCCCCACATATTTAGTGGATTGACACTGTAAAAATGTACTATACACTTCGATGTGCACATTTCTCATCTAGGGTAAATTACGGTGATCCATTAGACCGAGTGGATCAACAGGAAGGAGCGGCGCACATGCGGCAAATGACCCTCACAATTATCTTCCTAGCTCTGGTTGGATGTTCTACCGAGATGCAACGCCTCACGGCACAACGTGAAGCGCCGGCTACTTTTGTGTTTGAACTGCGCAACGATGGGGAAGGCGCTTGCAGTGCTGATCTTGAGCGGAAGGCTACTCATATGTTTGAACTGCGCAACGATGGGGAAGGCACTTGCACTATCCAGTGGTAGTCCCCAGCCGTCAATGGCGTTGTGCGATCAGGCGTATAGCCAAGGGCATGTGCCGGGTCATAGCAGGACCTTGACTGGAAGAAAATGAGCTTGGCAAACGGGCGAGCGATTGCTGTCTTTGTCGTCACGGTAATTTTCACCGCCATCATCTTCGCATTGGATGTGCTGTTGCCCTTAGGCCATGTCGTTTGGGTGCTGTACATTCTTTCGTTTCTGCTGGCGCTCGGATTGCCACAACGGGCGACACCATTCGTACTCGCCGGTGCCTGCACAGTCCTCATGATGCTTGGCTTCCTCTATTCGCCCTCCGGCATCGCGGTCAAGATCGCGGTCTTCAATCGGGTGGTCGGCATTCTGGTCCTCTGGGGGGCGGCCGTTCTGCTCTGGCAGCGCAGACAAGCAGAAGTGATGCTGCAGCGAGCCCATAACGAGATGGAAAACAAGGTCCAGGAACGAACCGCAGAATTGACCCGAGCGAACGCCGTATTGAAGGCTGAAAGCGAAGAACGCCGGCGCGTCGAGGAAGCGCTGCGCGCGACAAACTCAGAACTTGAAACCTTCGCCTATTCGGTCTCGCACGATCTGCGCGCACCGCTCCGCGGAATCGATGTGTTCAGCCGGTCGCTGTTGGAGACGCACGCCGACAAACTCGATTCCGAGGGCAAGGATTGTCTGCAGAACGTGCGAAGCACCAGCCAGCGCATGGCGCAGCTCGTCGATGATCTCCTGTATCTCTCGCATGCCAGCCGGTCGGAGTTGCGGAGAGATGCGGTGAATCTCAGCGAGCTGGCCCAGGAGATCGCCACCGGTCTGCTGAAGGTGCAGTGCAGCCGTCGGGTGAATTTCATCATCGCCTCGGGAGTCGTCGCCAGAGGAGATGAGAGACTGCTAAAAGTCATGCTGGAGAACCTGCTCGGCAATGCCTGGAAGTTCACCGAGAAACGCCCGCGCGCGCGAATCGAATTCGGCGTCATCCAGCACGAGGGGATGCCGGCCTATTTCGTCCGCGACGACGGCGTCGGTTTTAATATGGCTCATGCCCAAAAGCTCTTCGATGCGTTCCACCGACTGCACGCCATGTCGGAATTTGAGGGGAGCGGCATCGGCCTCGCGACGGTCAAACGGATTGTGCAGCGACATGGCGGACGCATTTGGGCGGAAGGCGCCGTCGATCTGGGTGCCACGTTCTACTTTTCATTGGAGCCAGCCCGCGTGCAGGCTGAATTGTCCCCCGTATGACGGGCAAAAGGGACAGTTCCCTTTGTGAAAAGCTGTTGTTGCTCGTGGAAGATAATCCTGACGATGAGAAGCAGTTCGTGCGGGAATTCCGAAAGAGCCGTATCTTGAATGAGGTTCTGGTCGCCCGGGACGGGGCGGAGGCCCTTGATTTGATCTTTGGCGCCGGTCCTGACAGGGACGGGGCACTCTATGAGAGGACTCAGGCTGTCTTGCTCGATTTGAAGCTTCCGAAGATAGACGGGCTTGAGGTCTTGAGACGCTTGCGGGACGATGACCGAACGAAACATCTGCCGATCGTCGTGTTCACGTCGTCCAATGAACAGGAAGACATCGTGAAGAGCTATGAATTGGGCGCCGATGGGTATATCCGCAAGCCGGTGGAGTCGGACCAGTTCATGGAAGCCCTGCGAATTGCGGGGCTGTTCTGCGTCCTCGTCAAAGAAGCGTCATAGGAGAAAGAATGGTCCAACTCGCCGATCCGTCTCCGGAGGCTCTTTCGATTGAAGAAGTCTGCCTGCGGACCGGGTTGTCCCGCATCAGCCTGCATAACTACGTCCGTCGGGGACTCATTCCAAAGCCGCAGCTCTGCCGCGACCGGTCCTCGACCGGCCGCTACCGGAAACGCTCCTACTTCCTGCCTTCCGTGCTCGATCGCCTCAACACGATCCAAAGCCTCAAGGCCGAAGGTCATAGTCTCGATATGATCGTGCAGCGCCTTCTCCTGAAGGACCAAGGAGTGGAGGCCATGCCGGGGGCGCGCCTCACACCGGTGCGAAGTGCGAAAATGGTCATCCCCGCCTCGATCACCCAGATCGGCTATCCGGCCTACATGCTGAACAGAACCTGGGATATCGAATGGGTCAACGAAAAGGCGGAAGAACTGATTTTCGGGCGGGCGGTCAGCAAAATCACGGCCATCGAAGACCGGCATTTCTTCAAACTGCTGTTCACCAGCGGCACGCGTGATCTTGTCAGCGACTTCGACGCATTCGTGAAAAGCCATCTCGCCCTCCTCCAGGATGACTTGCCGGCGCCTCCCCAGAATCCGCTCCTGGTCACGCTCGGCCCCGACACGCTCAATTGGCTGTCGCGGTTATGGCCCTCCCCCGGAGGGACAAAGATTGGGGCAATCGACCAGCGAGAGGAAGCCGTCCGGTTCAAGCCGGCTACTCCCGAGCGCTATCATCGGGTTGCCGCCTTGTTCCGGGAAGGCACGTTCATCGTCTGGATCCCCAGCAAAGTGAATCTCTCGCCAATCCTGGACTTCCTCACCGGCCGCCAGCAGGTGATTTCAGATTTGCTTCTGCACAAATTGCCCGCTCTATACTCCATGGCGGTGCTCGTGGCAGATTTACAAAACTCCGTGAAGATTTCGGCTGAATTGCCGCCCGAGGAATATTTCCAGCTGATCTCGGAACTCTGGTCTCGACTGGAAGAGCCGTTTCGTGAATACCAGGGCGTCATGGGGAAGCACGTCGGCGACGGGGTGGTGCGATACTTCCTCGGCAAGCAGATGAGCACATCGGGACACAGCGTCAATGCCCTGCTCTGCGCCCAGGGGCTCAAGGAATGCATGTTGAACCTGAATGCCTCATGGAAGGCGAAAAAACATTGGTCGAACGACCTGTTGTTGAACATCGGGCTTCATGAGGGCAGGGAGTGGTTCGGCTACATTCCGAACCTGCCGGCCCCCGAGTTCACGGCGCTGGGCGATACCGTGAACATCGCGAGCCGTTTGTCGGGGTTCGCCCGTAACGGCACACTCTGGGCCTCAAAGCATTTTCTGAGTTCCCTGCCGTCCGACGTGTCGGAACACGTCGTGTACGGGATTCGTAGAAAGACGGCGGAGGGTGAGCATTGGATCCCGAAGAGTTATTCCCGGGTCGTGGATCTACTCGATGAAGATACGGGACGCAATCACAAGCATTTGGACATCGCGAATGTCTCAGTGGCGGAGATCCTTCAAGTCTACTCGCCTGCCGTGCGGGCGACCATGGCGACCAATGATATAGCCGGCGTTCCCTTTCCCGGGGGCACGCCTCGATCCTCCTGAAGCCCGCCTTTACGACCTCGCTTTTTGCGGCCGCTGCGCAAAGAGAATGAATAGAAGTAGGGTCGGCAGCGGCGCGAAGACGAATGGCGCCGCCCATACCCATAGATTCACGCCACGCAGACGCGCTTGATCGAACATCCAGATAAAGACCCAGATCATGAGCAGGGTGTAGTTGACGAGGATATACTGCGCCGTATGGGCTCGTATGGCGCTCGGGCCTGCCCCGGTGGTCTGTCCAATCAGAAATATTTCAAAGACCGCAAACACGATCAACGCTGAGATTGCGAATCGTTTGCTCCAAACAAACATGGCTGCACCTCCTGGGGTTTCTCACCTTCGTTCCGTGCCGCGGTATGCTAGAATAACTCCCGTTTTTCGTAAAGGGCATTGCACCAAAGCCTCATCCCAGACTCAAGGAGTCCAGGTGCCAAGAGGATGTATGTTCTCGAAGTGGCCCGTTGTCTCGGTCATTGCCTTCATCGTGCTGTTCGGCGTTCCGCATGCAGGGGCGGTCCAGATAGCCGAACCCTCCACCGGGGCGGTCGTGAGGCCGGGTACCCCTGTAAAAGTCAAAGTCACCATTCCCCCCGGTCTTCCCGTTCGAAAGGTGACGTATACTTTGATGGAAGAGGATCGGGCTCTAGAGGATAAAGTCGAGTCACCATTGAGCATCTCGACAGCGGCACCGCCGTTCGACGTCGACATGGCGATTCCTGCCGACAGCGCGGGGGCTATGCGTGTGGTCGCTGTCGCGGAGGTCGCCGAACGCCGAGCCTCGTATGTCCTCTTCGATGAGGTCTCGTTTCGGGTGGTCCCCGAAGCACCGTTGGTTGCGCTTCGCGTGGAATCGCCCATCCGGTTCAGCGGCTCTTTGGGGGAAGTCAAACTGTTCAACGTGCAGGGATTGTACGGGGACCGGGTCGTGAGGGATATTGGATCCGCCACGGCGGGCACGACCTACCAGTCGCGAAATGAAAAGATCGCGCGCACCAATCCCGACGGACGTGTGCAGGCGGTCGGCAACGGGATAGCGGAGATCGCCGTGAAAAACGGGACGAAGGAGGACAGCATCCGGGCAGTTGTTGAAGCAGACGAGACCAATAATCAGCCGCCGGTCGCGCATGCCGGGTCGAACATAACAGTCCGCCAGGGCACGCGTGTGCGCCTGGACGGGATACAAAGCGCGGATCCGGAGGGGGAAAACTTATTCTTCTATTGGTCGCAAGTAAAAGGGATGCCCATCAATATTTTGGAACCGCTCAGCCTGAGGCCATATTTTTTCGCGCCGGTCGTCATTGCCCCGCGCCTGCTCAGATTTCGTTTGATCGTCAAGGACAGGGAAGGAGCGGAAAGCTTTCCCGCCTATGTGAATGTGACGGTCACGCCATGACCGGCAGCAGAAAAATGGACAGTTGAGCTTCTTTCCTCGGGTCCACCGTCGGTTCCTAGTTGCCGTACGAGGCGCAGCCTCCGCTGACCGAGAAAACCACGCACAGCAATCCCAACCGCTGAAGTCTCGCGTATGGAATCACACGATGAGGCAGTCTAGCGCCCCGCGACGTCTTGTTCACAGGGACCCGGGGCCAGGTAGAGCAGATAATTCCCCATGCCATGGAGATCCGTCATCTCCTGGCGATTCAGATGATAGACCATGGTCATTTCGTACTCGTCCTTCGTGTTCACGGGGAAGCCCTTCATGCTGTTGTACACCTGGTGAGGGCGAAAGCCGAGCAGGTTGCCGTTCGCTTCCACCTCGGGCACGCTTCGCAAGAGGGTCTGATTGGTGGTTTTGTTGTCGAGGGCGATCAAGAGCAGACCATCATGCCCATGCGGGTACGCGTATTTCACGCAGCCATCCATGGTGAACTTCAAGGGCTTTGTGTCCACCTGGACCGTTCCGGCTTTCAATTCGCGCCCCTCATCGGATTCATTCGACGGCCGCATGCTGAACTGGCTGTAGCACACCACGTTTACGCCGACCGTGTAGGGTTTGATCGGTTTGATGTCCGTGCCTTCTGGCGCGATCTCCATGGTAAATGTGGCGTAGACGTCTTTTGTCGGCGGCACTTTATGGTAGAAGGCGATGATCGCGACGAGCTTACTGTCTTTTTTAATCGGCACGCCGTAGCCGGCGGGAAATTTCGCATCGGTGATTTCGATGCCGGCTCCGGCAAAATAGGTCGGCTCGCCGGGGCACGACAGGCTTTTTTCTTCAAGGTTCTGCAAGAGAATGTGGTGGAGGTACTGTCCGGGGAGTTCTTTGCCGTCCTTCGTAAAGATGCGGGACTTATAGCCGACGACCGACAGATCCTTAGGGGCCTTGAAGAAATGGATCGGCATGCTGGACGCCAACTCTCCGCTGTGGCCTGCGGGGAGATCAATTGGACCGAAGGTCAGGGTGAGCATATTCTTTTCAAGGGAGACTTTGGTCACGGCTTTTGCCTGAGGAGCTTCCGTCGGATGGACGTGAGGGAGAACGTCGGCCGAAGCCATGCGGACGGTGGACAAAATGAACAACGCGACGAGCACAAGCTGAGACATGCGATACCTCCAAAGGATAACCGTCAATCTTCATCGAAAGTATGGAACATTATACCTCAAGTATTTTTTTGGGGGACCATTATTCTTCAGGGGTTCATTTTTGACGTAATCTCCACGTGTGTCAGCTCACATGCGCATTTGTCGTGATCGGTCGCGCTTGAAGAAGATAGAGCCGTCCCCCGCTGAAGGTCCATTCGATGTCCATGGGGCCGGCATAATGCCGTTCGATGGCAATCGCAGCTTCCGTCAGAGCCTGCAACTGGCCGTCGGTGAGCGACATGACGTCATGTCGGGGGTCTTCCCATTGTCGGGTGCCACCGGATTCTCCAAGCACCACCGAGGATTCCTTATGTCCGAGCCGACGCGACACAATCGTCCGTGTCGGTTTGTTCACCACGAAACGATCGGGAGAAACGGCCCCTGATACCACCGTTTCGCCCAGGCCCCAGTTGGCCTCGAAGACCACCTCATCCACGTTGTGAGTGAGCGGGTTCACTGAAAAGCCGACTCCTGACACGTCACCGGCCAGTTGCTCTTGAACGACGATTGCGCAATGCAGTTGCGTATGATCGAACCCCCGCGCACGCTTATACGCAACGACGCGGGGGTCCAGGCATGCCGTGGAGACGCTGCGGAGGGCCGTCTCGATCTCTCCCGGCAGGACGCCGAGAATCGTTCGGTACAGGCCGGCAAATGATGACAGCGCCTGGTCCTCTTCAGGGGCGGAGGACCGGACCGCAAGGCATGCATTCTTCTCCAGGTGATGGAGTTCGTCGGTGAGAGTTGCCTTCTGATCGGCTGAACAAACGAAGGACTGCGCGTCATTTTTTAATTGGCGACAGACGCTTTGGCAAACCGCCGGATCGCCTGCCGCAAATTCCTTCCATGCCGGTGCGGCCTTCACCCTTTCGATCCATGTCGAAAAGAATTCCGGCGAGAGAATAAAACCGTTGGGGACGGGGAATCCGGCCTGGAATAAGGACATCAGGGACAGTCCCTTGCCCCCGACCTCAGACACCAATGGGAGCGGCCGGTCGCTGAAGCGATACACCTTCTTCACGATACCGACCGCGATGGTATCCGGACCGCTGAACAAAGAAAAAGGGGAGCCGACTGGACGCCGGCTCCCCTCCCAGGGTTCCCTCTCGACATTAGCTGAAGCGTTGCAAGGCGGCAATCCGTTCCGGAATCGGGGGATGGCTTGCGAAGAGCTGCATGAAGCCGCCCGTGTCGCCGGAAATCTTAAAGGTCGCCAGAGGGTCCGAAAACGAGTTCTGGGCTTGGGCCTCTTCCGTGAAACGGCTGATGCTCTGAAGCGCCGAGATCATGGGAGAGCTGCCATAAGCTTTTGCGGAGAAGGCGTCGGCTTCAAATTCACGCCGCCGCGAATACCAGTTGATGACGATCATCGCAAGAATACTGAGCGCGATCTGCACGACAATCGATGCGATGAATCCCAACATCTCCTGGTCCCGCTCGGCGAACAGCCGGCGAATCCACATGGCGATGAAATAGACGAAGGTATTCATCAGGCCGGCCAGCACGGTCATGGTGAACATGTCGCCGTTCCAGACATGTCCCATTTCGTGGGCCAGCACCGAGCGCACCTCCGTTTCATTCATATTTTCCAAGAGACCGGTTGAGACCGCCACCATGGCGTTGTTTTTTGTCGGCCCGGTGGCAAACGCATTTGGATCGGGCGCCTGGAAGACCCAGACTTCCGGCATGGTGATCCGAAGCCGTTGCGCAAGCTCATTCACGGTCCGGAACACAACCTCTTCCTGCCGCGTCCTGGGTTCGGTGATCTGATAGCACTCGAGCATCGCGCGAGCGAACTGTTTCGAGAAGGCCAATGAGATGAAGGCGCCGCCAAACCCAAGCACCATCGCGTACACCATCATATAGCCGTTCACGGACCCGCGGATATCAATCCCAAAAGCCGGCAGGATAAAGTTGGCCAGCACTTGGAACACCACGAACAGCGTGATGGAAATCAGCAGGTTGGAGATCAGCAATAATCCGATCCCCTTCAGGTTCTTTAGCATCTGATGTCTTCCTCCTTAATGAGTACGGGCAACGGGGGCCTCTCCGACACTCCCTGCCCGTACTGAGTGCGTCTATATTCTTAACATCATCTCAGGCAGTGTCAAGGTGTGATCTTGACCCAATTGGGTGGAGAGTGTACAGATGTTTCAAATGGTTAGACCATCCGTCCCCCCGAAGATTCCCGGTGAGATCCTGCGTTCGGTCTCCCGGTCGTTTTATCTGACCCTCGCGGTCCTGCCTGCGAACGTCCGGGAGCAGGTTGGTTTAGCCTACCTGCTGGCCAGGGCGGCCGACACGCTGGCGGATACGGATCTGATCCCTCGGGACGTCCGGCTGAAACACCTCGGCCTTTTCCGTGAATGGGTGCTGAACCCTCAGTCGAAGGACACGACTTTGAACGACATCAAAGAAGTTCTCGCACCTCTCCAGGAGCACCAGGCGGAGCGAGTCTTGCTCGAACGGTTGGAGGATTGCCGCGGGGTCCTGGAGAGCTTGTCGTCCGACGATCAGCGGCTCATCCGAGCGGTGGTCGGAACGCTCATACAGGGGATGCAGAACGATCTGTCCGCATTTCCGGGCCGAGCGGCTGAAGAAGTGACGGCGCTGAAGACGTTCACCGAACTCGATCAGTACACCTATGATGTCGCGGGCTGTGTGGGGGACTATTGGACTCGAATGATGTGCGCGCACCGGCCTGCCTTTCATGGTTGGGAGGTGGAACCGATGGTCGCGATGGGCATCCGGTTCGGCAAAGCGCTCCAGCTCACAAATATCCTGCGCGATATGCCGGCGGACCTTCGCCGGGGGCGTTGTTACATCCCACAGGAGATGTTGAACGAGGTGGCGCTTCGCCCGGCCGATTTGCTCAAGCCCGACGCGCTCCCGCAGTTGAGGCCAGTGCTGACAAGGTTGTTGCGTGTGGCGTTGGAGCACCTGGATCAAGGCTGGCTCTATACCATGGCGATTCCGCGGCGCGAGCTCCGGGTACGGCTGGCCTGCATTTGGCCGATTCTATTCGCCGTTCAGACCCTTCGGCGGGTGAGTCTGTCGCCTGCTCTGTTGGACCCCACCGTCACAGTGAAGATGACGAGGGGCGAAGTCTATCGTGACATGGCCCTTGCAAGCGGGACGCTGGGGTGTGGGACGCTTCTGACCGGCTACTACGGACACCTCCGAAAATCGGTGGCGTGCTGAACGTTACTTTGCGGGGGCGCGGTCCGGGGGCGGAACGAGCAGCTTTTCACCCTTCCGAAACACCACATAAATCGCCTGCGACGGGCAGGCGTCGAGACACAGGCGGCAGGTTTCGACGCATCGCGAAGAATCGAATTTGAAAGGCGGCGTCGAGAGCCAGGCCCCTGTGGGACAGACCGGAATACAGACCGCATTATGGGTGCAACGATCCGGGTGGCGCACCAAGTGATCCCTCAGTACCATCATCGGTTTGACTCCTTCAAAGAGCGCTTGCGAAAAAAGCTCGAACATGTCCTTAGCGGGCGTCGTCATGACTATCCCTTCGACTCTACCGAAAGGGGAGCGAGTGGCGGAACAGCCGGATGTCCCGGCATCAACAGGCGTTCGACGATCTCGCCTCCCACGACGTGCTTTTCCATGATTTCGGTAATGTCTCCCTCGGTGCCGGCCCAGTACCAGACCCCTTCGGGATAGATGACGATGCTGGGCCCGTATTCGCAGTGATCCAGACATCCCGCCTTGTTTGCCCGCACCACGCCTTTCAGCCCCAGTCGGTCCACTTCCTTCTTCATGAACTCCTGCAGCCTGACGGAACCGTTGTCGGCGCAGCACCCGCGGGGGTCTCCCTTCGGGCGCTGATTGATGCACATGAAAATGTGGCGTTTGAAGACGGACATGACGTTCTTGAGCTGACTCAGGCCGGGGAAACCGTCCGATGGGTCTCCAGAGAGCGAGCCAGGGCGGATACTTCGTCCGGCTTCAGAAGGGTCGGCTTCAGATGTGTGCCGGCAAGCAATGCCGTGATCTCCTTCAGACGAAGCGTCGCGCGCTGAAATTGGTCGGGCTGTTGCAACGCCGAGACATTTCCCTTGTTGAGCTTGGCAAACTCACTCTGGATGTCCCGGTAGTCCCGCTGCAGGTTTTTCTCCACCGAGCACGGGTCGCAATACCATTTGGGGCTGACATCAGCGTTCGGCGAGAGCCGGTCATAGGCGCGGCCAAAATAATCTTTTCCCAAGGATACTTTTGTCAGAGAGACCTCCGAAACCCCGCAGCCGTCGCAGTTTCCGCCGAACGGCGCCGCGTCATTCAACATCGTTTCGCGCACCCTCCCAAGGTCTAGGAATGATACAACAAAGCTCAGAAGCTGTCCATATTGTGCTTTGGTCCGGTATCAACGAAAATAACATCATCATGCTGACCAAAGTCACACTCGTCGCAATCGGTGTGCTCTGCCTGGGACTTCCCACGGTTCGCGCGCTCGATGTAAACCCTGAAGCAGAAGCCAAGCGATTGGAGGCCGGCCTCACTCGGCTGTGCGGGGTGTGGGAGTGGACGGTCCATTCGCACACGATGAACCATCGGGAGGCGAAATCGCGGATCGTCTTACCGACATCGGAGGCGGCCGGAACCGCCGGACCGTCACCGTCGGAAATTCGGATTTACGGCGATGCCGTCTATTTCCGCTGGAATGGTCCCGGCGGCTTTCAAGAAGACAGCATGCTGCTGATTGACAACAAACGCCTGGAAGGGACGTTTCGAACGTCGTCCGGAGCGGTCGGCGCGATCAACGGACGGCGTCTTTCCGGTTGTCAAACGAATACCGCGGAGACGAGCAAGTCCGGCAACACAGGCGCAAAGGATGGCGTCAAGGACGAAGCGGGCAAGCCATGATCATCGGCGTCCCAAAGGAGACCAAAGACCAGGAGTTCCGTGTCGCCTTGACGCCGGCAGGAACCCGGGCCTTGCTGAAAGCGGGCCATCGTGTCGTGGTCGAGGCGGGAGCTGGGACCGGCAGCGGATTGGACGACGCACAGTACACGCAGGCGGGCGCTGAGATCGTTTCGGAGAAGGCATTGGTCTTCGACCGCGCTGATCTGATCGTCAAGGTCAAGGAACCTCTTCCGGCAGAGTATGCCCTGTTCAAAAAAGGCCAAGCGTTGTTCACCTATCTTCACCTCGCTGCCGATCGCCGGCTGACGGAGACTTTGCTCGAACGGGAAATCTTCGCGATTGCGTATGAAACGGTCGAGAGCGCCGATGGTAGCCGGCCGATTCTCCGCCCGATGAGTGAGGTGGCCGGCCGGTTGGCCGTGCAGATCGGCGCGCACTATCTTGAGCGCGTCCATGGAGGGCGGGGAGTCCTGCTCGGCGGTGTACCGGGCGTGCCGAACGGCAAGGTCGTGATCATCGGCGCCGGGGTCGTGGGAACGGAAGCGACGCACATTGCCGTGGGATTCGGCGCGCGCGTCGTGGTGGCGAACCTTCACCGGGATCGGCTGGAAATGCTTGAGGCCTTGTACCGTGGCCGGGTGACGACGATGGTGGCCAATGCGGACTGGATCGAACAGCAGGTCATCGACGCGGACCTGGTCATTGGCGCCGTCCTCGTTCCCGGAGGTCGCGCGCCCAAGGTCGTCAGTCGGGACGCGGTCGGCCGCATGAAAAAGGGCGCCGTGATTGTGGACGTATCGGTGGATCAGGGCGGTTGTATCGAGACCATCCGTCCGACGTCTCACTCGGATCCGGTTTACGTCGTGGATGGCGTGCTGCACTATGCGGTGCCCAACATGCCGGGCATCGTGCCGGAGACCTCCACTTTTGCCTTGACCAATGCGTCGTTTCCCTTTATTCTGCGCCTGGCCGAATTGGGGCCGGAGCATGCGGTCCGGTCCGATCCGGCCCTCGCTAAAGGGCTCAACCTCGCGTTTGGTCGGATCACCCACCGCGCAGTGGCCGAGGCCTTCGGAATGACGTATGCACCAGGAGTCGGGGCGTAGCGCAGACTGGTAGCGCACTGCGTTCGGGACGCAGGGGTCGGAGGTTCAAATCCTCTCGCCCCGACCAAACCAAGCTTGCTCGTGCCGGCATTTCGATCAACATGCCGGATAATACCTTCAGCGAAGTTCCATGGACTCCCTTTCCCCTTCCGACATGGTATCCGCCGAAGTTTTTGTATCCGGACGTGTGCAAGGCGTCTGGTATCGAGGGTTTGCCGAACAGGTTGCCTTGGCGCTCGGACTCTCGGGATGTGTTCGAAATCTTTCTGACGGACGCGTACAGGTCGAGATCGAAGGCCCGAGACAATCCGTCGAGGAAATGCTCCGACGGCTTCGAACAGGCCCTCCGCGCGCCGTGGTGACGGATCTCACGGTGAAGTGGAAAGACGTCACCGGCAGGCGTTCAGGGTTTCAGATCGTGCATTAATTCAGGCGCCTTTTGTTTCCTCGCACGTTTGGTTGACACCACTTTTCCCCTCTCCTATACTCTGCCTCCACTATGAACTATAAGAAACTCATCCGCGAGGTTCCGGACTATCCCAAGCCCGGTATTTTGTTTTACGACATCACGACGCTGCTCCAAGACCCAGAGGCCTTTCGGAGCGTGATTGATGAATTGACCGGACTCTACCGCGAGAAAAAGATCGAGAAGGTCGTCGGCATCGAATCGCGTGGCTTCATCTTCGGATGTCCTCTCGCACACCAACTAGGGGCGGGATTTGTTCCTGTCCGCAAACCCGGGAAACTTCCGGCCGACATCTTCGAGGTCAAGTACAATCTCGAATACGGGTCGAACTCATTGGCGGTCCATCGGGATGCCATCATGCCCAGCGAGCGCGTGCTGATCGTGGACGATCTGCTGGCGACCGGTGGCACAGCTGCCGCCACCGTCAATCTTGTCCGCCAGCTCGGCGGCGAGATCATCGGCGTCGCATTTCTGGTGGAACTGCTCGCTCTAAAGGGTCGCGATCAACTCAAAGGGTGCGAGGTCGAAGCCTTGATCCAATACTGAGAGTCGGCGCCTCCATGAAGCAACACCACATTTCCTCGGGAGGGATCGTGTTCAGGCCGGCGGGATCCTCTTATGAAGTGGCGCTGATCTGCGTAGCGAGGCCGGGCGGCGATTCAGCATGGGCATTGCCGAAAGGATGGGTCGAAGACGGCGAGGCTCTGGAGCAGACCGCGGTCCGTGAAGTTCGCGAAGAGACCGGCTTGGACGGGAAGGTCGTGTGCAAGATAGATGAGATCTCCTATGAATTTTATTCGCGTGCGGTGCATGCCCGCGTGAGTAAAACCGTCCATCTGTTTCTGTTGCGATTCAAAGGGGGAGACACCGCCGATCATGATACCGAAGTGGAAGAGGCGCGTTGGTTTCCCATCGACGAGGCGCTCAGAAAACTGACATACAAAAATGAACGTGAGGCGCTGGAGAAGGCCGCGCTTCTCTTAGAGGAAGGAGAGCACATCACATGACCGGGAAAGCAAAATCCCGTCAACACGTGACGACGAAAGCGAAGAGTGCGCCTTCTAAGCCCATGAAGAAACCGGTGGCGGCGGTCTCGAAAGGCAAAGAACCAAGCATGAGAACGGGTGCGCTCAAAAAAATGCTGATGGAACGGCGACAGACGGTCTTAAAAGAGATTGAGGCATCCATCGGACACCGACTGTCCGACGAGCAACAGCAGCGAGTTGATGCTATCCCGGACGTGGGCGATCAGGCGCTGTTGGATTCGGAACGGGCCCGGGAGATCTCCATTATGGAGATGCGAAATCGCGTGCGCCAACAGATTGACGAGGCGCTGGTTCGCCTCGGCGAAGGGAACTACGGTCTGTGCTCCGATTGCGGTGTCGAAATCAGCGAAAAGCGGTTGAAGGCTGTTCCCTTCGCGCGCCGATGCGTCGCGTGCCAGGAAAAGCAAGAGATGCTCGAGAAGATCGAACAGGAGGAGGACCAAACCCCCTGAGGGGCATGCGAGCCGTTTCCGTCGACATCGCCGTTCTCTGGCTGATGATCGAGTCCTTCGGCTGGGCGCTGACCCGCGACGAAGAAAACAATGTCGAGGTCTACAACATCACCAGCCGCGCCGTCCGTATGATTTCTTCTTCCACCCCTTCCGACCGACTCCTTAGGTTCCAGCATCATCAGCGGATCTCATCCTCTGAAGAGCTCCTGCGTTACATACGCAAGCGTCAGCCCGGTGGTATGATGAAAGTAGAGTTCGTTCGGCAAGGAAAGCGCGAAGAGGTTCAGGTGAAAGAGCGGCCTCGGGCAGCCATGAAGCGGGCCGTCGTGCTGAGCAGCGGGGGCCTCGATTCAACGGTCGCAGCGGCGGAGGCGCGGGCGGCGGGGTACCAGCTGTTTCTGCTCAGCGTGAATTATGGGCAGCGTCATGAGGTTGAGCTGACCCGAGTGCCCGCAATCGCAAAGGCGTTGGGGGCGGTGCGGACGCTCGAGATCACGGTGGACTTGCGAGCCATCGGCGGATCGGCGCTCACCGATGTCATGGTTGTGCCGAAGGACAGGACCGGCGAAGAGATCGGCGCAGGCATACCGCCGACATATGTTCCTGCTCGCAACACCCTCTTTTTGGCTTTGGCTCTGGGATGGGCAGAAGTGCTTCTCGCCGACACCATTTATATCGGAGCCAATATATTGGATTACAGCGGATACCCTGACTGCCGGCCTGAATTCCTCACCGCCTTCGAAGCGCTGGCCAGGGTGGGAACCAAAGCGGGCATCGAGGGACGAGACCTCAGGGTCGAAGCTCCGTTGCTGCGGATGACCAAAGCGGACATCATTCGCCGTGGCATCGCGCTCAAGGCGCCGTTGGAACTGACCCATAGCTGTTACGATCCGGATCAGCAGGGACGGGCGTGCGGATGTTGCGACAGCTGCCTGCTGCGACGCAAAGGATTTGCGGAAGCCGGCGTGTCGGATTCGGTCATCTATAGAAGTGCCGCGTCACGCTGCTGAGGTGACATAAAGGAGCCTGCATGTACAGCCTATCTCCGGAAGAATTCTTCATGTACCTCACGATCGCCTTGGTGGTCATCATCCCGATTTCAGTCCGTATCTATCGCCGCCTTGCAATCGGCCGGTTGAAGGCGCAGTTGCGGGGCAAGGATGGCGTATGACGGCGTGCGAGCCGTGAACGGTCTTGTCCAGTCGTTCTTGGTGGCCGGTCTTCTGTCCGTTCTTCCTCTGACGTCCGCAGGGGCTGCCGCTGAAGAATCGGATGCGGGCCTGACGGGTCTCTTCGTCCATTACTACACCGCCTTGGAAAAAGGCCGGTGGGCGGAGGCGTTCGATTTTCTGCACGACCGTCTCAAGGCGGCCAGCGAAGTCAAGACGCCCGAGGACCTCGCTCGGCGCAATACAAAGACACAGCAGGACCTGATCGAGGCCTTTCAAACGTTCGATCGCATCGAAGTGGCGAAGACCACCATTGACCTGACCTCCATTAAAGCGCGCGTCATGTCTTCAGGGGACGAAAACGTCGCCGGCGAAGTGATCTATGATCTCGTCGTTTTTCCCAAAGGCAAGGGCCAGCCCCTGACGTATCGCGTGGTGATGGACATCGGTCTTGCGAAGGGCCAGATCATCAGAATGACCCAGCAATCCATGACGCGAATTGATCCCGGCGGCATGGGCGAATCGGCGTAATCGTTGTCAATGCGGCGTCGGCTTTCTTGACCCTCCCCGCCGGTTCTGATTACATACCGCGATGGCCTCGTCTCGGGATAAACGCTGGCAGGCAAAGGCCCGGCAAGAACTCAAGAAGCGCGTGGTGGAGATTACCGCCCGATCGGCCGAAGATCTCGACCAGGCATTCGACAAGCTCATTCACGAGCAGCCAGATCTTTATTTCAGATTGGAAGAAGGATTCGAGGAAGTCCATCAAACGATCCTGCTGGTCGGCGAAGAGCTGGAGGGATCATCCGGCATCACTGAATTGGAGCGCCTGGATCGACGAATCGAATTTATCGAGGATCGCTTCGAAGATCTGGAGAGCGAGCTATTCGGCCGGCCCCGAAGAAGGAGGAAGCGCAGGCCCAGCCTGTTCGACTTCTTCCGTGCTGCCTCGGGGGGAGGAGGCGCCGGCGAGAGCACGGACCCTCTGAGTGAGATCAGGACCGCTTCAGAGGCTTATGAAACCTTGGGTTTGGAAGAGGGGTGTACGTTGACCGCCGTCACGCGAGCGTTCCGTCAGAAGGCCAAGGAATTCCATCCCGACTCACGCGACGGCGACCGGAGCGGCGAACCGAAACTCCGCCGACTCATCGCCGCGTACCAGTACCTCAAGTCCATCTACAACAGCGGGGACGACAACGTCTCGCCCGCGAATTTGTGATTACTTGGCTTCTCCCAGGCTGCGTTCATACAACAACACCCTCCATCCATCTTCCTCATTTAAGAACTGACCGACGATCGGCAGCATGCCCGTGCCGGGGATGTCTCCGGTCTGGCCCAGGCTCCCGTTTTTCAGCACCCACATCATTTCGCCCGGGGTGCGTACTTTATTAAACTTGGGATTGGTAAAGTTTCGCGGCATGATGGGGAGAACTTTTGCCGCTCCGCCGTCGCCCTTGCCTTCCGGGCCGTGGCACTGAAAGCAGGTGCCGCGCCCCAGGAAGATCGCCTTGCCTTCCGCGAGAATTTCGGGAGTCGATTGGAAAGGAGGCTTTAGAGCCTTTGCGGCCGCGCGGTCGCTCGTTGGCACACGTGACAGCGAGATGTCGAACTCTCCGCCGGGCTGGCCATACCCGGCAGGCGGACCGGCTGCCGCAAGTCCGGCGATTAACACCCCGGAAGACACAAGCACCACGCATATCATCAGACGCATGCAAACCTCCTTATGACGATGGATGATGTGGTGAAAGCCCGCGCTGCCGCTGAACGACCCATAACATACACAGCCCCAGCACGAGCATCGGCACGCTGAGAAGTTGGCCCATCGAAACAATGCCGGCCAGCAATCCGAGATGGGCGTCCGGTTCTCGGAAGAACTCCACGAAGATCCGGCAGGCGGCATAGCCGGTAATAAAGGTCCAAAACAGCGTCCCTGGGGGGCGCCGCCGTCGCCCCATGAGCCAGACCACGGTGAATAACAGCACGCCCTCCAAGAGCACCTCGTAGAGTTGCGAGGGATGGCGGCAGAGAGGCCCCCCGCCGGTCGCGTCAAAGACCATGCACCACGGGACGTCGGTCGGGCGACCGAAGAGCTCCCCGTTGATGAAGTTGCCGAGGCGTCCCAAGCCAAGTCCGATCGGCACAGCCGGCGTGGCCAGGTCGGCGATGGTGTAGAAGCGGTATCCTTTTCTGTAGCAAAAAACGCCCACCGCAATGATGACGCCGATCAATCCGCCATGAAACGACATGCCGCCTTCCCACACCGCCAGAAGTTTCGAAGGATTCTCGACGTAATAGGGAAGATTGTAGAACAAGGTATAGCCCAAGCGGCCGCCCAAGATGACTCCGATCGCGGCATAGAGGATGAGATCGTGAAGATCGTCGAGAGAGATTGTGATGTGCTCCCGAGCAGCGCGCGTTTTGATGATGAAGAACGCTCCAATCAAGCCAAGGACGTACATGAGTCCGTACCATCGGATGGCGAGCGGGCCCAGCCGGATCAGAATGGGATCAATCTGTGGGTTCGGAATCACGGGATGCACATCCTACGAAGGTCACGATGAGTTTTTCAAGTCGCTTGACGTTGGCACTTTATTCGCTACACACTGTGAACGACAGGAAGGGGTTGTTGATGGAAGGGAAACGCGCGTATAGCCTTTATGATGCCATTCGGCGCGTCCTCGATCCTCTGAGACGCGATTGGGACAGCTTCACGCCGGAGGAACGGGAGCTGGTGCTGCGTGAAATGAAAGGTTTCATTCGAAGCGTGACACCCCCCGAAGAACAATAATCCAGAACACCTCCTTAGACCGCGGACGATATTAAGACGGGCGCTCAGCGACGAGGCTCGCGACAAAAGGGCCATGATCAGGATGCGCGGCGCCTTCGCGATAGGCCAGCACGCGTAATTCCTTGAACAGCGAGAGCAGCTCATTTCGGCCGAGGCAGAATTCCCGCCGTCGTGGGTGATTGAAGCGCTCGTGGTTGTCGATGAGGAACGTTTCATAGAGCAGGACACCGCCTGGAGCCAGCGCACCAATGAGATGAGGTATGACGTTGCGTTGAAGATAATAAAACACAAGAATGACCTGATAGGCCTGTTTGGGAAACTCCTTCGTTTGCTCGAGGTCCACGAGACGTGTAGAGATGTTTTTGAGCCCCAAGTTCGCCGCTTTGTCCTCCAGCGATCGGAGACTCTCCGGGTCCCAGTCCCAGGCTTCAACCGAAAAACCCTCTTGCGCAAGATAGAGCGTGTTCCGGCCTCGACCGCTCGCGAGATCCAGTGCCCTCCCACTTTTCAGAAGGTGCGTGTGCTCCAAGAGCCATTCGGCCGGGAGTTCTTGTGCGACGTGCGATGGAGCATCCACGAAACCGGCTCGTCTGGTTATGCAGACGCCGACCGAGCCTTTCACAGGCTTCAGCGGGGGCGCCAATTTCCGCACCCACAGCTCCAATTCCCGCACCGGATACTTTGAGAGGATGGCATTGGCAAGCCGCTCGGCCAGGGCCTCTATAAGATGAAATCGTTCGCTTCCAGCGATGGCACTCATGTCTTCGGCTACATGGGCATAGTCGACGGTGCGACCGAGATCATCGGCGGCGGCGGCTGACGCCATATCTATGGTAAGTTTAAGGTCAACGGCCATGGGCTGAGGGTGCAGACGTTCCACTTCGGTGATCCCGCAATAGCCGTCGAACGCCAGGTGTTCAACGACGAGTCGGTCCGTCTGATAGGGCTTATAAAATGGCATCGAGTTTCACGTTTTGGCGGTTCCATGGGACCTCAAACCGCCTGGTTTTCCCTTGACTTGGCCTTTCATGGGATACCATAATTGAAGACGGGACGTCGAGTGATAATGGCTGAATTTACGCACTTTAACGAGTCCGGCCGGGCACGGATGGTGGATGTGTCTGAAAAATCGGACACACTCCGAACCGCCACCGCACAAGTGCGCGTGCTCATGCAACCTGAGACGCTCGAGAAGATCCGTCGGGGAAAGATCGCGAAGGGGGACGTGCTCGCCGTCGCCCAAACCGCCGGCATTATGGGCGCGAAGCGCACGCCGGATCTGATCCCTATGTGCCATCCGATCCTACTGAGCAGCGTCAATATTGATTTCAAGGAAGAATCGCAACCCGATGCCTCTGGTTTATGCGGGATCACGATCATGGCGACGGTGAAGACCACAGGGCCCACTGGCGTCGAGATGGAAGCCCTCACTGCCGTCACCGTGGCCGCACTCACGATTTACGATATGTGCAAGGCTGTCGACCGTGCCATGGTGTTCACCGATGCCTGCTTGCTGGAAAAAGCGGGTGGGAAGTCCGGCGCGTACATCCGCCAGGGGGGGCACGGGTGATCACCCTCAAGTTATTCGGGTTGCTCAAGTCCTTGGCGCACAACCAGACGGAACTGGCTCTGCCTATCGGTTCGGGAGGCACGGTCCTCGACGTGGTGGGTCTGCTCGACCGAGAGTACCCGGAGATCGCAGAGCTCGTGCACAAAAAGAAAGTCTTGATCTCCGTCAATCAAGAGATCGCGCATTCCGATACTCTCCTCAACGAGGGCGACGAAGTGGCATTATTGCCGCCGTTCGCCGGAGGGTCCGAGACGTCTGCCGCTGATGACATGTTGGTGCGAATTCAGCGTGAAGACTTCTCGATCGACGCGGAGTTGGCGCGCATTCGGGCGCGGTCGAGACGTATCGGTGGGATCGTGATCTTTCTGGGGACGGCGCGTGATCGCTCCAAGGGCCGGGACGTCAACGGCATCAAATTCGAATACTATGAAGGGATGGCCCAGAAAAAGCTGCGGGAAATCCGGGACCGGGCCTTGAAGGATTTCGATATCATCGATGTGCTCATTGTCCACCGGTACGGCGAGATCGAGATCGGCGACAACATCGTCCTCGTGATCGCGGCGGCCGAGCACCGGGCAGAAGCGTTCCGGGCCTGCAAATGGGGCATCGACGAGCTGAAGCAGATCACGCCCATCTGGAAGCAGGAGAGCACGCCTGAAGGCGAGATTTGGGTTGAGGAACATCCATGAGCCGCTTGCCTGCGCCCGCTGACCTGCCCACCGTTGCCGATACCTTCGGGCGACCGTTGCGAAGTCTCCGTCTATCGGTCACCGACCGGTGCAATTTACGTTGCAACTACTGCATGCCCGAGGAAGAGTACACCTGGTTGCCTCGCGAAACGCTGCTGACCTTCGAGGAAATGGACGCCCTCACGAGCCTGTTTACAGAATTGGGCGTGGACAAAGTTCGATTGACGGGCGGGGAGCCGCTGCTCCGCAAAGACCTTCCGGTATTGGTCGGAATGCTGGCGAAGAACGCCCGCATCAAAGACCTCGCGCTGACGACCAACGGGATCCTGCTCGCGGAACACGCGCAGGCGTTGTTCGACGCCGGCCTCCATCGGGTCACGGTCAGCCTCGATACGCTCAATCCGGATCGCTTCAAAGCGTTGACGCGTCGTGAGACGCACGGCCGTGTATTGCAGGGCATTGAGGCGGTGGCCCGGACCGGTTTTACGGGCCTCAAACTGGATACGGTCGCCATACGTGGCTTTAACGATGATGAATTGGCGGATCTGATTGAGTACGGCAAGCGCATCGGAGCGGAAGTCCGTTTCATTGAATACATGGACGTCGGCGGGGCGACGGATTGGTCCATGGAAAAGGTGTTGTCGCGGACAGCCATTCTCCATGCGTTGGGCCAAAAATACGGATCTATCGAAGCGGTCGTTGAGGAGAGTTCCGCACCCGCCCAGCGGTTCCTATTGCCCGACGGCACGACCTTCGGGATCATTCCTTCGACGACGATGCCCTTCTGCGCCGCCTGTGATCGCAGCCGGCTCACCGCGGACGGCATGTGGTATCTGTGTCTGTATGCCAAACAGGGCTTTGACCTGCGTCAGCCGTTGCGCGACGG
>Ga0066709_100000342_pt1 | contig 23596 bp, 23 predicted proteins | sample GraSoiAngelo_158_FD_79665 | JGI IMG/M metagenome (GOLD analysis project Ga0066709, IMG submission 79665) | Grasslands soil microbial communities from the Angelo Coastal Reserve, California, USA - 14_1009_16_30cm | ecosystem: Environmental > Terrestrial > Soil > Grasslands | place: USA...
CGGGGCGTTACGGTGCATCGGAGCCTCCGTTGCGAGTGGGTGTCTTTGGCAGATCCACACTCGCCCCGGAGGCTTCACTCATTGGTGGACCCTGTCAGCAAGGTCCATGGGCACTACAGCTAGGCGGCGCGGCGTCAGCGCACCTCGGCGTTGAGGTGCTCGGGATCGCCGGTCAGGAGATACCGCAGCCGGGCGGCGATGATCGCGGCGTGGTCGTTGATCCGCTCCAGCGCCCGTCCGGCGTAGAAGCTGCTCACTGCGATCCTGGTCGCGTCGGGCCCCTCGAGATGGAAGAGCTCGACCATGAGCCGTTCGAAGAACGCGTCCATGTCGTGGACGCCGGTCACGACGGCATTGGCAAGCGCGAGGTCCATCGCCGCCCAGGCGCGGAGCGCTTGCCGATAGCGCTCGATCGCCTGGTCGGTCATCGACTTGAGGATCGCGAAGGACGCGGGGCTGCCGGCGAGCAGGTGGTGCTCGTCGCTGAGCTTCACCACCCGGAGCGCGAGGTCGCCGATGCGCTCGAGCTCACCGAGGATCCGAAGCACGGACACGATGAAGCGGAGATCGGAGGCCATGGGCGCTTCGCGCCGCAGCAGGTCGTAGCAGCGCTCGGTGAGCGACACATTCATGGCGTCGATCTCGTCGTCGGCTGCGAGCGCCACCGCGACGATCGCGGTGTCGCCGTCGGCGAGCGCGTCGCTCATGCGCTGGAGGTTCTCGTCGACGCGGATCGCCATCACCTCGACCTGCATCCGGAGCTGGTCGAGCTCGGCTGAGAAGGCGAGGCGGAGAGGACCGGGCGGTCCGTCGCTCACGTCAGCCGAACCGGCCGGTGACGTAGTTCTCCGTGCGCTCGTCGGACGGGTTGGAGAACATCTTCTCGGTGCTGTCGAACTCGATGAGGCGGCCCGTCCGCGTGTCGCTGGTCTCGTTCACCTCGGTGGTGAAGAAGGCGCACATCTCGCTGATCCGTGCGGCCTGCTGCATGTTGTGGGTGACGATGATGATCGTGTAGCGCTCTTTGATCTCACGCATCAGGTCCTCGATCCGTCCCGTTGCGATCGGGTCGAGCGCGGAGCACGGCTCGTCCATCAAGATGACGTCGGGCTCGACCGCGATCGCGCGCGCGATGCAGACCCGTTGCTGCTGACCGCCGGAGAGACCGAGCGCCGAGCTCTTCAGGCGGTCCTTCACCTCGTCCCAGAGCGCGGCGCTCCGAAGCGACCGCTCCACCCGCTCGTCCATGTCGCCCTTCATCCCGGCGATGCGCGGCCCGTAGGCGACGTTGTCGTAGATCGACTTGGGGAACGGGTTCGGCTTCTGGAACACCATGCCGATCCGACGGCGCACCTCGACGGGGTTCACGTCGCGGTGGTAGAGGTCGACGCCGTGATAGTCGACCCGGCCTTCGACGCGCGCGATGGCGATGAGATCGTTCATCCGGTTGAAGCAACGCAGCACCGTCGTCTTGCCGCAGCCCGAAGGCCCGATCAGCGCGGTGATCTCTCGCTCCCGGATCGTGATGTTCACGTCGCGCACGGCTCGGTACCCCGCGTAGTACACGCTGAGGTCGCTGACCTCGAACACCGGTGCCCTGGGCGAGTCCTGTTGCGGGTGCGCGGGCGCGACGACGTCGAGCGGCAGGACCGTGTCGCGTGGAGTCTCGGCGGCCACTCGGTTCACCTCGTCTCGTGCCTGTCCCTTCCGTAGGGGCATGGATCCTGTGACGTGCACGCGAGTAGTAGGCGACGAGCATGGATGCCCCCTGGCAACAAGGTGACCTGCCGGTGAACACGAGATGAACGATGGCCTCGGCAGATTGGAAAGGTCGAGCCGGTAGGCTCGTGCGCATGTCGCAGCCACCTGTCGTCTCGTCGCCGGCCGAGGAGCCCGAAGAGCCCCAACCTCCTCGAGGCCACGTGCGGGTGGTCTACCTGGGCCCCGTCGCCCCGCATTGGGAGGTGCAGTCGGACTTCGGCGATCGCAACCTGATCGAGGAGTTCCGGCAGCGGGCGCTCGCGCGTCTGCTGCTCCTGCCGCCGCACGACCCGCAGTTCCGCCGCAACCGTGAGCGGGTCGTCCGGGACGCGGAGCGCGAGAACCTCCTCCTCGACTGGGACCTCGGCATCCCGGACGACGACTTCGAAGGCGACGAGGCGGCGACGGGGGGATAGGTCGCGGCCCGCAGTTCCCATCGGGTTCACCCTTCGTTCACACGAGAGCCACGGCGCGGCCTCCTGGTAGCCGTAGCATCACTGAAGGTGTACGAATCGCTGATCGCCGCTGTTCGCCGATTACCCGGGGCCGATGACCTTGCGCGTCCTCGTGACGAACGACGACGGAGTCGGGTCGCCCGGGCTGATCGCGCTCGTCGCCGGCATGGTCGCCGCCGGGCACGACGTCGTGGTGGCCGCCCCGTCGCGCGATCACAGCGGCGCAGCGCGGGCATCGGTCCCTTGGGCGCCGGGGCCGGCATCGAGGTCGTGCGGGTCGAGCTCCCCGGGATCGAGGGCACACCCTCGTTCAGCGTCGACGGGCCCCCCGCGCTCGCGGTCATGGCGGCCCGGCTCGGCGCCTTCGGCCCCGAGCCCCACGTGGTGGTGAGCGGGGTGAACCCCGGCACGAACACCGGTCGCTCGGTGCTGCACTCCGGCACCGTCGGTGCGGCTCTGACCGCCGCCAACTTCGGCATCTCGGGCCTGGCCACGAGCATCGCCACCGGCGAGCCGAGCGAGCTCGCGACGGCCGTGTTGCTCGCCACCGCCGCGCTGGCGTGGCTGGCGGATGCGCCGGCGCGCACGGTGCTCAACCTCAACGTCCCCAACCTGAGTCCCGCCGAGGTGCGCGGTGTCCGCAACGCCCGGCTGGCGCCGTTCGGCAGCGTCCGCGCCGCGATGGCCGAGAGCCGCGACGGGATGCTGCAGATCGAGCTCACCGAGACCGACGTCGAGCTCGACCCCGATACCGACACCGCGCTGGTGATGGCCGGCTACGCCGCGATCACCGCGCTCGTGGGTGTGCGCGCCATCGAGGATTTCGACGCGTCGGCTGCCCTCGCCGAGGTGTTGCAGCTGGAGCTCGAGACCCGATGAGCGGAGCTCCCATGTGGCAGATCGGCGCACCGGCCGAGGAACGAGGCACGGTGGACCGGTGAGCGGCGGGGCGATCGCCGCGGTTCTGGCTGCCGGCGGGGTCGCGCTCGTGATCCTGCCCTGGGTCCTGCTGAGCCGGCGGGCGTTGCGGCGCCGGTTGAGCGCGATCACGGTGCGCCTGGGCGAGGGAGGAGCCGACGCCGAGCCGGTCGGGTCCGACGCCGGCGGCCGAGGCGCGGAGGGCCGCCTCGACCGGCTCGAGCACGCGGCCACGCAGGCGGTCTCCCGAGTGAGCGCCGCCCAGGTCCGCGTCGGGCGGCTCGAGGGCGCGCTCGCTTCCGTGTCGCTCGGCGTGGTGGTGTGCGACGAGCGGGGCGAGATCGTGTACTGCAACGAGCAGGCCGCGCCGTTCGTCGGCGCCCGTCACTCCGACTTCCTGGCCGAGCGGGCCGTGCTGGAGCTGATCCGCGGCGTCGTGAACGGTGAGGCGCAGACCCGCACGCTCGACCTCTACGGCCCTCCCCGGCGGACGCTGAACGTCGTGGCCGTCCCGCTCGACGACGGCTGGCGCAGCATCGGCGGGGCGGTCGTGATCGAGGACGTGTCCGAGCGCCGGCGCGTGGATGCCATGCGCCGTGACTTCGTCGCCAACATCAGCCATGAGCTGAAGACGCCGGTGGGCGCGCTCGGCCTCCTGGCCGAGACCCTCGGAGGCGAGGGCGATCCCGACGTCGTCCGTCGGCTCGCGGCGCGCATGCAACTCGAGTCGCAGCGGGTGGCGCGGATCATCGACGACCTGCTCGACCTGAGCCGCATCGAGTCGGAGGAGGCTCCATTGCGCGAGCCGGTGCCCGTGCACCTCGTGGTCGCGCAGGCGGTGGAGCGCGTGCGCGCGGCCGCCGACCAACGCGGCATCGTCATCGACTCGACCGAAGCGCCCCAGCGGGTCTCGGTCCTCGGCGATCGCCGTCAGCTCGTCTCCGCGCTCTACAACCTGCTCGAGAACGCGGTGAAGTACTCCGACGCGAATTCGAACATCGACGTGCGCGCCCGAACCGACGGGCGATGGGTCGAGCTGAGCGTGGGCGATCACGGCATCGGCATCCCCGGCCGCGACCTCGAGCGGATCTTTGAACGCTTCTACCGAGTCGATCAGGGTCGTGGCCGGGACACGGGCGGCACCGGCCTGGGCCTGGCGATCGTTCGCCACGTGGCCGCGAACCATCGCGGCGAGGTGCGTGTCGAGTCCCACGAGGGCGAAGGGTCCACGTTCACGCTGCGGCTGCCGGCAGGCCCCGGGCCGGTGGCTGTCACGCAGGCGGAAGCAGGCTAGGAGAGGTCATGGGAGAGCCGGAGACCACGATCCTCGTCGTGGAGGACGAGGAGTCGTTCGTGGAGGCGTTGACCGTCGGGCTCAAGCGGGAGGGGTTCCGCGTCATCGTCGGACGCGATGGCGCCGAGGCTCTCAGCCTCTTCCACGCCGTCCGGCCCGATCTCGTCCTGCTCGACGTCATGTTGCCGAAGATCTCCGGCATCGACGTCTGTCGTGAGATCCGCACACATTCCCGCGTGCCGATCATCATGGTGACCGCCAAGACCTCCGAGATCGACACGGTCGTCGGGCTCGAGGTGGGTGCCGACGACTACGTCTCGAAGCCCTATCGCCTGCGCGAGCTGGTGGCTCGCATTCGCGCCGCCCTCCGCCGCGCTCCCCGCGACCAGCCCGTGCCCAGCGCGAGCGTGCTCGAGGTGGGCGACGTGCGGCTCGAGCCCGAGAGCCACGAGGTGTTCGTGCGGGGCGATCTCGTGACGCTGCCACTGAAGGAGTTCGAGCTGCTCGAGGTCCTGCTCGACAACGCGGGCCGCGTCGTCACGCGCGACTCGCTGATCGACCGCGTGTGGGGCCCGCACTACGTGGGTGACACGAAGACCCTCGACGTCCACGTGAAGCGGCTGCGATCGAAGATCGAGGAAGACCCGTCGACTCCGCGCCGCATCGTCACCATTCGCGGGCTGGGCTACAAGTACGAGATGTCGAAGTAGCGGAGGCGGGGCCGCGCTGCGTCACTTGCGGCGCAAGCTGAGGCCGCCTCGCCCGCGGCGCGATGACGAACGGCGCGGGAGGATGTCGTCGTCGCCGCGCTGCCACGGCAGGCGACCCACCAGCGGCATCGACCGGCTGAAGGGGTCGTCGTAATCGGCGTGCGCCCGACCGCTCGCCGCCGGCTCGGCCCACGAGCCTCCATCGCCGAGCGGAGAGCCGACCGGGTCCGCGATGGAGGCGAGGGGTCTTTGCTCGACGTCAGTGCCGGGGGTCGAGGCCTCCGGGGATGCGATGAAGGCGACGTCAGCCGGAGGTGCGCCCACGAGTGCAGCCGAGAGCGCGGCTGCGAGGTCGTCGGGCAGCGGCGGGGCGCTCGCCGGGTCGACGTGGGGGGCGAACACGTCGCGCTCCGCGGCGGGCGCGTCGAGCGGCGGCCCCGGCGTCCAGTTGGCGAAGGCGGCGTCGAGCACCGACTCGTCGGCCCACGCGGGCGCTCTGTTGGTGGCCTCTGAGTCCGGCCGGGCCCGCTTGGTGGCCTCCGGGGCCGTTCCGGTCCCGTCACGGTGTTGCGGAGGCGGTTCGGGAGCATGCGGCTCGCCGTTGGCGTCGTCTCCGTACACGTCGCCCAGCATGTCGGAGAGGTCGGCCATGCCACTGTGTCGACCATCGGCCACATCGGCTTGAGCGAGGTCGAGCCCCGGAGGAGATCGGCGTCGGTCGTACCATGAACGGGTGGCGACCGACGCCGGTTGGCGGCCTCTTCGCAGCCCCGCGCGCGCAGGCTCACGAGGGCTCGGCGCGTCGCCGTTCGCCCGTCTCGCGCTCGTCCACGCCCTCATGCTGGCGGGCGACACGCTCATCACCATGGCGTTGGCCGATTCGCTGTTCTTCTCCATCCGTCCGGGGGCCGCCCGCGGCAAGGTGATCCTGTATCTGCTCCTGACCATGGCCCCGTTCGCGGTGGTGGGCCCGTTGCTCGGGCCGGTCCTCGACAAGAGCCGCACGGGTAGGCGCACGGTCGTGATCCTCTCGGCGGCCAGTCGCGCCCTGGTGTGTCTGTCGATGGCGCACCACCTCAAGGGCTTGCTGCTCTTTCCCGAGGCCTTCGCCGCGCTCGTGCTCTCGAAGACCTACCTCATCACCAAGTCCGCGCTGGTGCCGTCGGCCGTCGACCGCGAGGAGGAGCTGGTCGACGCCAACTCGCGGCTCGCCGTGCTCGGGGTCGTCGCCGGCTTCGCCATCGCCGCTCCGGGCGCCGTCCTGCTGAAGGTCTCCTTCCTCGGCGGGGACTGGGTGCTGCGGCTGGCGGCTGTGGTGTTCGCCTGCGCGACGGTGGCGGCGTTCCGGCTGCGTCGAGCCGCCTGTGACCCTCCGCCACCGGTCGCCGACGAGCGCCAGCAGCTGCGCGCCGCGGGCATCCGCCTGGCCGCGTCGGCGATGGCCGTCCTGCGGGGGATCGTCGGGTTCCTCACGTTCCTGGTCACCTTCGGATTTCGCCAGACCGCGGGGGTCCCCGCGTTCTGGTTCGGCGTGGTGCTCGTGGCCAGCCTCGTGGGCACGTTCTTCGGCAACCTCCTCGCGCCTCGCCTACGAAGGCTGGTGGCGGAGGAGCGCATGCTCATGGGCGCGCTGCTGGTCGTCGCGTTCGTGGGCCTGGTGGCGGCGCGTTTCGGCACCCGGCCCGCGGTCGCCGCGCTGGCGGGCACCGTGGGCGTCGCCGCGGCCGCGGCGAAGGTGGCGTTCGACTCGATCGTGCAGCGCGATGCGCCCGACGCGGCCCGGGGCCAGACGTTCGCCCGCTTCGAGACGCGCTTCCAGCTCGTGTGGGTGCTGGGCGCCGCGGTGCCGGTCGTCGTCACGCCCCTGAGCCGGCACATCGACCTGGGGATGGTCGTGCTCGCGTTCGCGGCCGCGTTCGCCGCGTTCTCCTACGCCGTCGGTCGCAAGGCGGTCGCGCACCATGCCTCCGAACCGCGTGCCTCCGAACCGCGTGCCTCCGAACCGCGTGCCTCCGACCCGCGTGCCTCCGACCAGGGTGCCGCCGAGCCGACCTGACCGGCTACTCGTGAGGCAGCTCGATGCGAGCCAGCCACAGCCCCGGTGCATCGATCTCCGCGGGCGTCGGCAGCTCGCGCGGCGAGACCCAGAGGCGCGCCAGCGCGTCCTCGCCCGCGCGCTCGACCACCCCGCGCACGAACGTCGCGCCCCGGTCGTACTGGGCCTGGCCGAGCTGCAGACCGAGCAGGCGCTCCACGAAGCGGTCGCCGTCGGATGCCTCCACCCGTCGCCGGCGCACCGCTTCGCTGAGCATCCCGTACGAGCCGATCAACCCGCGGCCGACCGTGTCCATGATGTGATCGACGAAGCCCTCGAGCACCACCGTCAGCGTCTCGATGGTGGCGAGCAACTCGTGCTGCGCGGGCGTCTGCATCGCTCCCAGCAGCAGCTCCGGGTCGGCGAACGCCTCCTGCATGCGCTCGGGGTCGGTCGGGTCGAAGCCGCCCATCATCCCTTCGAGCGCGCCCGCGTCGACCTCGAAGGACGACACGTAGTCGGCGATCAGGCCCTCGAGTCGGCCGCGCACGTGAGGTCGGGCGAGCACCGCATGATGCGTGACCTCGTGCAGGCAGACCCAGAGCCGGAGGTCGTCGGGCGCCAGGCTCCACTCCGCGGCGAAGACGTCGAGGTTCGCCGGCACGACGAGCAGCTCGTCGGATGGCGGTCGGGGAATCGGCAGGTCGTACTGGCCGAGGGCGCGCCGGCTGAGATGCCCGAGCATCGACCCCGCCTGCAGCCCGAGCAGCACCGGGCCGACCATCCGGCCCAGGTCGCCGAGCAGCTTTTCGGTGCCCATGTCGTCGTCCGGGTCGGGCTCGACGTCGTCCTCCCCGCGGTCTCCGGCCGCGTTCAGCGACGTGGCCAGTCTTTCGAACAGCGGCTTGTGGGCGTCGAGGCTGCGCATCGCCCAGTCGCTCCGCGTGACCGGGGCCACGCTGAGGACACCACCCGTGACCGACGTGGCCAGGCCCGTGCGCTCCGAGATGTGGAGGTCGGCGACGCGCACGAGCTCCTCGAGCCGCATCCGCTCGAGCGGATCGACGTTGGCCTCTGCTTCACCCTCGGTCGCCAGGAAGAGCGCGATCTGCCGGGCCACGTCCCAGTTCACCGGTCCCTGCTGGGCGAACATGCGGCCCAGGTCACCGAAGAGCTTGTCGAAGGGGTTGAAGCCACCGGGTGGACCGGGAGTGCTCACGGGGGCATCGTAGGTCTGTGACGACCATTGCGATCACGGGTGTGTCGGGCGGCGCGGGTCAACTGGTGCTGCGGCGACTGGCCGACGACCCTTCGGTGGACCGGATCATCGGCATCGATGCCCGCGACCCTGTTTTCCGGCCGCCGTCACTCGAGTTCCACCAGCTCGACCTCGCGTCCGCCGACCTCAAATCCGTGCTCGAGCGGGCGGACACCGTTGCCCACCTCTCGTTCCTCGTCGCACCGCGAGCGGATGCCGCGCTCACCGAACGGGCCAACATCGAGGGGACGCGGCGAGTCCTCGAGGCGGCCGCCGGCGCGGGGATCGGCGGGATCGTCGTCGTCTCGAGCGCCATGGTCTACGGCGCGTGGCCCAACAATCCGGTGCCCCTCACCGAGGACGCGCCGCTCCGGCCCAACCCGGGTGTCACCTTCGCGACGCAGAAGGCTGAGATCGAGCGCCTGGTTGCCGAGTGGGCCGACGACCATCCGGGTTTGCCCGTCGCCATCCTGCGCCCGGTCACGGTGGTCGGCCCGGCGATCGACGGCCACCTGTCGCAGGCCTTCCGCGAGGGCCTGCCGGTGCGCATGCGCGGCCCCGGTCCGCCTGCGCAGTTCCTGCATCACGACGACCTGATCGCCGCCGCGCACCTCGCCATCACCTCGCGCCTCGACGGCGTCTACAACGTGGCGCCCGACGGCTCGATCCCGCACGAGGAGCTGCTCGCGCTGGCCGCCCCGCGTCTGCGGGTGCGCTTGCCCTGGGGAACGGGCGGGCGCGTCGGCCGGCAGGCGTGGGCGGCGGGGCTGGTCGAGACGCCGTCCGCGCTCACGCCGTACCTCGAGCAGCCGTGGGTCGTCGCCAACGACCCACTGCGCGCCGCGGGGTGGGAGCCGCAGCACACCAACGCTGAGGCGTTCGTGGCTTCGGCCGAGCCCTCGGCGTTCCAGGACATGAGCGTCCGCAGGCGCCAGCAGCTCACGTTGGGTGCCGCGGCCGGGGGACTGGTCGCGGTGGCGGGCGGCGTGGTGGCCATCGTGCGCCGGGCGCGTCACCGCCCGGACTGACCGGCGTCCGGACCGACCGTCGGCTACGGACGCTTCGGGCGCTCGGCCAAGGTGATGTGCAGCTCACGTCGCTTCGCGTCGCGCATGACGTCGAGCGCCACCACCTCACCCGGTGGTCGGCCACGGAGATTGACGACGAGCGCGCCCATGCTCGGGATCACCTTGTCCTCCATGCCGACGATGACGTCGCGCGCGGCCAGGCCGGCCCGCTCCGCCGGGCCTCCGGGCGTCACCTTGTCGACGAGCGCGCCACCGTCGACGCCGAGCAGCGAGGCGGTGCCGCTGTCGATGTCGCTGCCCTCGATACCGAGCCAGACGTGGATGAACCGTCCGTTGGCGATCAGCTGATCACCGACCAGCCGCGCGGTCTCGATCGGTGTGGCGAAGCCGAGGCCGTTCGCACTCCCGCTGTCGACCGCGGTGATGATCCCGATCGCCGTGCCGGTTTTGTCGAGCAAGGCCCCGCCGGAGGAGCCGGGGGAGATCGGCGCGTCGGTCTGGATCATGTCGAGCAGCGGCACGCCATCGCCCGCGTCGACTTGGCGGTGCAGCGCGCTCACGACGCCGACCGTGACCGAAGGTCCGCCGGCGAGGTCGAGCGGTGATCCCAATGCGATGGCCGGTTGCCCGAGCTTGAGCACCGCAGCCGTGCCGAGGGTGGCCGCGGGGTAGGGGCCGCCGTCGACCTTGACGATCGCCAGGTCGGTGTCGCGGTCGGCGCCCACCAGTCGTGCGGGCTCCTCCTTGCCGCTCGCCATCACGACCTTGATCGTCTTCGCGTCGCCGACGAGGTGCCAGTTCGTCAGAACGTGCCCGTCGCTTCGGAACATCACGCCGGAGCCGTTGACCGGCCCCGCGCCGGTCATCACGCGCACCTGCGTGATCGACGGACGCACCCGTTCGGCGACCTCCTCCACCTGGAGGTCGGGCCCCCCCTGCGTCGAGACCGTCTGCGCGCGCGTGCTGTTGTCCGCCGGGCGGATGACAGTGACATCCCGTCGCAAGCCTCCGCTCGCGGCGATGATGCCGGTGGCGACCACCGCACCGACCGACCCAGCACAGAGGGCGATCGCCCACGAGTGATTTCGCACCCGCGGGGCGGCGACGGTGACCTCTGAGGGATGCCGCCAGAGACGGTCGTCAGGCGGCGGGGGCTCTCGAAAGACTGGCCGCTCGTCGTCGGGCCCGTCGTCGAACGCCATGTCGGCGAGCTTACCGGTGGGCCCTTCCGAGCTGACCGCGGCTGGAAGCGTGATCGCTCGCACCGCCCTACGATGACGGCGATGGGTCTTTCGCCCCCCGAGCACGCCGACGACTGGGTCGGTGTGAGCGCGGAACCGCTGCCGCTCGACTCCGCGCGCGCCTGGGCCGAGCTGCCGTCGTGTGGCGCGGTCGTGCTGTTCACCGGCACCGTGCGCGATCACGCCGAAGGCCGCCGGGGAGTGTCGACGCTCGAATACGAGGCCTACGAGGAGGAAGTCGATTCCCGGCTCGCTTCCATCGCGGCCGAGGCGCGCCGGCGAGAGCCGACACTGGGGCGTCTCGCGCTGCTCCACCGCGTGGGAGTGCTCGAGGTCGGCGAGGCGTCGGTCGTCGTGGTGGCCTCGGCGCCGCACCGAGCCGAGGCGTTCGACGCGGCTCGGTTTGCCATCGACACTCTGAAGGCGACCGTGCCCGTCTGGAAACGGGAGACGTGGGCCGATGGCGACGGCTGGGGACTCACGGCGCGCCCCATCGAAGACGTGCGGTCATCGTGACGCAGCTGGTGCCGCTCGCGATTGCTCTCGGCATCACCCTGATCGGCTGCCTGGTCCTGTGGCTGCGGCACCGCAAGCCGCACACCATGGAGGCCCACATCCGCGAGTTCACCCGCGAGCTCGAAGCGCTCGCGCCCGAGACGCGTCGACACGGGTCGCGCACCACGCGGCCCGGCGGCCACGGGTAGGAGCACCACCTGCCCCGCGACCTCGCCATCGACCTCGGCACGGCCAACACGCTCGTGTACGCGAAGGGACGCGGGATCGTGCTCAACGAGCCCACCGTCATCGCGCTCAACAGCCAGACCCACGACGTGCTTGCCATGGGCCATCAGGCATGGCAGATGATCGGGCGGACTCCCGGCTACATCGTCGCGGTGCGCCCACTTCGCCAGGGCGCGATCACCGACTTCGACATCACGCAGCGCATGATCCGCCTCCTGCTCCAGCGAGCGGGGTTGTCGAGGTTCCACAGACCGCGGGTGCTGATCTGCGTGCCCTCGGCCATCACCGAGGTCGAGCGCCGTGCGGTGAAGGAAGCCGCGCGTCAGGCGGGCGCGGCTGAGGCGCAGCTCATCGAGCAGCCGATGGCCGCTGCCATCGGTGCCGGTCTGCCGATCCACGAGCCGCTCGGCAACATGGTCGTCGACGTCGGCGGTGGGACGACGGAGACCGCGGTGATCTCGCTCGGCGGCATCGTGGCGCTTCAGGCGATACGCGTCGGCAGCTTCGACATCGACGCGGCCATCCAGACGTACGTGCGACGCGAATACGGCATCGCCATCGGCGAGCGCACGGCCGAGGAGATCAAGCTCGCCATCGGCTCTGCGTTCCCTACCGACGACGAGGTCAAGGCCGAGGTGCGGGGACGCGATCTGATGAGCGGGCTGCCGAAGAACGTGATCCTCTCACCCGAGGAGGTGCGGGCCGCCATCGAGGAACAGGTGAAGGCGATCTGCGACTCCGTGGTGCAGTGCCTCGGCCGCGCGCCCCCCGAGCTGGCCCAGGACCTCATCATGCAGGGCATCAATCTCGTCGGCGGCGGCGGGATGCTGCGCGGGCTCGACCGGCGCATCGCCGAAGAGACTGCGTTGCCGGTGCATCTCGTCGACGCACCCTTGGAGTGCGTGGCGCTCGGCGCGGGGAAGTGCCTCGAGGCCTACGAGTCGCTCCGCGTGCTCTTCATGGGCGCCGACCGCTGACGCGGGAGCTACGGCGGGGCGAGCAGGTCCTCCGCGGCCTGCCGCACCTGTCGATCGCGATCGGTGCATGCGCGGCGGAGCGCGGCTTCAACGTCGGGGCCCTCGAAGGGCGCCAGCGCGATGACCGCACGGCGTCGCACCGCGGGCTTGTCGGTGGTGGCGCGGAGGATGGCCGGCAGGCCGCGGGCGTCGGCGAGGGCACCGAGGGCCGCGACGGCGGCTTCCCGGCAGAGGGGATCGTGATGGTGGGTGGCGGTGCGGGCGAGCGCCGCCACCACGGCCGCGGTCGGCTGCCCGAGCTCGCCCAGGGCCCACGCGGCGGCCTCGGTCACTGACGCTTCGGGGTCGTCGAGGAGCGGCCTCACGTGTGCGCTGTCGCTCGCGACCGCGACCGCCACCGCGCACGCGCGGCGGCGGACGACCGGCGAGCGGTCCACCAGCGCGCGTTCGACGTCGACGTGGGTCGCTGCCTCGAGTCGGGCGAGCGCGCCGAGGGCGGTGGCGCGAACATCGCCGTCGGCGTGTGCGAGCAGGGCCCGCGCGGTGCTCGCGTCGCCCTCGTGGCCGGCCACTGCCGCCCGGCGCCGGCTCGAGCCGGCGGGCTCGTTCCTGTCGGGCACCCTGGGCACAGAGGGATCGTCGCGCAGGGAAGCGGGTGGGTGCGGTTCACCCTCGTTCTTCGAGTTCGCCGCTCGTTCACTCGTCGTTCATCATCGTGTCGGTGCGAGGACAGGCCGTGTCCCTAAGGTTCATCGAGGTGCCACTGCGGCCGGCGGTGCATGACAAAGGGAGACCATCGATTATGCGTTCGCGACTCGGCAAACTCGTCGTTCTACTGCTGCTGGTCGGGCTCACCGCGAGCGCGTGCGGTTCGGACAAGAAGAACAACGCGTCGAAGAGCACCACTCCGAAGCAGACGACCACGACTGCCGAGCAGATCACCGCCACGCTCGCGGGCTCGGGCTCCACCTTCCAGAAGTCCTTTGACGAAGCGGTGATCGAGGCCTTCAAGAAGCAGCAGGCCAACATCACCATCAGCTACGGGGGCGGCGGCTCCGGCAAGGGCAAGACCGATCTCGCCGCCGGGGTCGATCAGTGGGCCGGCACCGACAGCCTCGTCAAGCCGGAGGACATGCCGAAGTACACCAACGGGCTGCTCTACTTCCCGATCGTCGCCGCCCCGATCACGCTCAGCTACAACGTGTCGGGCGTCGACAAGCTCGTGCTCGACGGGCCGACGGTCGCCAAGATCTTCCAGGAGCAGATCAAGACCTGGAACGATCCGGCCATCAAGGCCCTCAACCCCAACGCCAACCTGCCGTCGACCAAGATCGCGCCGGTCCATCGCTCTGACGCCTCCGGGACGACCTCCAACTTCACGAAGTGGCTGACCGCCGCCGCTCCCGGTGTGTTCACGCTGACGGCTGGCGACACCTCGAACTGGCCGGCCGACGAGGTTGCCGGCAACGGCAACACCGGCGTCGCCACAGCCGTGAAGGGGACCTCCGGCGCCATCGGCTACGTCGACTACTCCGACGCGAAGGCATCCGGGTTGGTGTTCGCCTCGATCAAGAACAAGGCCGGCAAGGCGATCGAGCCGACGCTCGAGGGCACCCTGGCCGCCCTCGAGAAGACCTCGTTGAACCCCGACCTCACCTATAACCCGCTCAACGCCGACGGTGACACCGCGTACCCGATCGCCACGCCGACCTGGATCATCACCCAGGCCAAGTACAGCGACGTCAACGTGGTGAAGGCGCTGAAGGCGCTGCTGACGTTCATCTACGCCGACGGCCAGGCGCTGGCCAAGGACGTCGACTTCGCCAAGCTGCCCGACAGCTACCTGACCCAGGCCCGGGCGCAGATCGACAAGATCACGCAGGGCTGAGCCGGACCGACGCGGCGGTGAGAGACAAGAGATCGGAGCTCCGCCCGTGAACCCGCATTCCTCGACGGTCGAGGAGTCGGACCGTGGCGTGCTCAGACGGGCGACGGTCGAACGGGTGGGTCTGCGCGGGCGACGCGCCCCCGGTGACGCGGCGTTTCGGATGCTCACATTGGGTTGCGCGCTCGTCGTCCTTGTCCTCCTGGGGCTCATCGCGCTGTCCACGACGCGAGAAGCGTGGCCGGTGCTGCGTCATCGCACGGGGAACTTCCTGTTCACCCAGACGTGGAACCCGCAAGCCGGGCGTCCCCTCTTCGGTTCGCTGGGCTTCGTCTACGGGACCGTCATCTCCTCGGTGGTAGCGGTCGTCTTCGCGGTGCCGGTGAGCGTCGGCATCGCCCTGTTCGTCACGGAGTACGCGCCGCGCTGGCTGCGGCGTCCCGTGGTCTTCCTGGTCGACCTCCTGGCCGCGGTCCCCTCCGTCGTGTTCGGCCTGTGGGGCGTGCTCACGCTGGCGCCGATCCTCCAACACTGGTTCGACCGGGCGGCCGGCGTAGCGCATCCGATCCCGATCATCGGGAGCCTGCTGTCGGCCAACGGTGGCGGCGGCGGGTCGGGGCGCTCCCTCTTCACCTGCGGCCTGATCCTGGCGTTGATGATCACACCGATCATCACGGTCATCACCCGCGAAGTCTTCGAGACCACACCCGCGGGGCAGAAGGAGGCGGCACTCGCGCTCGGTTGCACGCGCTGGGAGATGATCCGGTCGACGGTGTTCCCGCACTCGCGCCACGGGTTCACGGGCGGCGTCTTGCTCGGACTCGGCCGAGCGATGGGTGAGACGATCGCCGCCGCTCTCGTCATCGGATCGAGCGTTCAGGTGACGCGACATCTGTTCAGTCCCGGCGATTCGATGGCCGCGGTGATCGCGAACCAGTTCGGCGAGTCCACGGGGGACTTCCGCGCCGCGCTCATCGGACTCGGCGTGGTGCTGTTCGTCTTGACGATCATCGTGAACCTGATCGCCCGGGCGATCGTCGGGAATGCGGCCGAGGCGACCGGGACCATCGGGCGATGACGGCGTTGTCGGAACCGCATCCGCTGCAGCGGCCCCTGTCCCGGCGACGGCGGGCGGCCAGCGTCGTGAGCGCAACGCTCGTGTGGACCGCGGTCGCGGTGGCAGTCGTCCCGCTGCTGCTCGTGATGTTCACCGTGGTGAAGAAGGGCGGTTCGCTGATCACGCCCCACTTCCTCACCGACGACCTCCCGATCCAGGCCCGGAACAACGAGGGCGGCGTCGGGCCCGCAGTCACCGGCACGCTGATCATCACCGGGTTCGCCAGCCTCATCGCCATTCCCGTGGGGATCCTCGCTGCCGTCTACCTGACCGAGTACGGGGGCACCAGCCGGCTCGCCCGGGTGATTCGGTTCCTCTCGGACGTGATGGCGGGTGTGCCGTCGATCGTGATGGGACTGTTCATCTTCACCGTGTGGGTGGTGCGCTACCAACAACGTTCGGGGCTGGCCGGCTCGTTGGCCCTTGCGTGTCTGATGCTGCCGATCGTCATCCGATCCAGCGAGGCGATGATCCGCCTCGTACCCAACGAGTTGCGCGAGGCGAGCTATGCCCTCGGGTGCCGCAAGGCCCGAACCGTGCTCACCGTCGTGCTTCCCGCCGCGCTCCCGGGTGTCGTCAGCGGTTGCCTGCTCGCCGTCGCCCGCGCCGCCGGCGAAACCGCGCCGTTGTTGTTCACCATCGGCCTGACCTACACCAAGAACCTGAGCCTCTCGGGTGAGAACACTGCGTTGTCGGCCCAGATCTTCTCCAACGCATCCACCTCGTTCGTCGCCGCTCAGCAGCGGGCCTGGGCCGCGGCGCTGACGTTGATCGTCATCGTTCTCCTTCTCTCTGTCGTCGCCCGTATCGTCGCCGCCCGCTTCACGGTTCGGTAGCGGGTCCGGCGACCTCAAGCGCAACGCCTCCAGCGTCGATGTAGGTACGCGAAAGGAGGCGCCGTGACCCACATGGTCATCTTCCGGAGCCCCGAAGGGAAGCCCGGTTACCACCAAGCCGAGGGCCTCGACGAGGCCATGCGGTTCGCCGAGATGCTGCGCAACCAGGAGCAGGTCACCGATGCGCGCATCTTTCGGATGGACGAGGTGCCGATCGAGTTCAAGACCTACTACCGCGTGGAGGTGGCCGCGGCCGGGAGCGGGGACACGGCCTCAGCGGCCGGGACCGGGGACACGGCCTCAGCGGCCGGGAGCGGGGACACGGCCTCAGCGGCCGGGAGCGGAGACACGGCCTCGGCGGCCGGGAGCGGCGAGGTGACCGAGACCCCGGACGTGCCCGAGGGCGATCAGGAACGCCAGGCGGTGTCCGAGCCGGAGGGTGATGATGCGCGGCTCGAGCCGGTGGCGGTGGCGACAGGCAAGGGAGCGGAGCTCGAGGCCGCGGACGCGGGGGCCTTCGGCCCGGGGCGTCATGGCCGCTTCCCCCGCCGCTAGCGCGGCGCGCTCAGCTCACGGCGTTGCGGAGCGCGAGCCCGGCCATGAAGAGCAGCGTCCCGATGACCGCGGCCAGCAGCGCGCCGACGAACGCGACCAGCAGCAGCAGTGCGAGGCCCGAACGGATGCGGCGCAGCGCGCCCACCCGGTCGAGGTCGATGGCGACGGCTGCGCTCACCGCGGCCTCGCGCTTCTGCGGGGACGGTTGTGCCGGTCGCTCCCTTCGCTTCCGCGTGGCCTCGGGTGGCGGCGCGAGCGCCCGCTGAGCAGCGCGTGCCGCGGCCCGGTCGCGGCGGGTAGGGCGTTGGTCCGTGGCAGGCTGTCCGGGCTCGGCAAGCGCGAGCCGCAGCACTGCTGCTACTGACGCTGCCACCACGACGAGGCTGACGACCAACGTGAACACGACCGAACCGATGGTAACGGGCGACGGAGGGAGTCCCGCGCCGCCCGCTCCGGCTTGGCGCTGGCGTTGGTGGATGTCGTTGCTGGTCGTGATCGTCGTCGCAGCCATCGCCGCGGCGTTCGTGCGGCTGCCCTACGAGATGGTGGCTCCCGGGTCCGCTCGTCAGGTGAACGACCTGCTGTCGGTGAAGGGCACCAACGTGTACCCGCCTGACGGCAAGCTCTACTACGCGACGGTGTCGGTGCGGGACGACATCAACCCCTACGAGTTCCTCCGCGCCTCGATCGACCCCAACATCGACCTCGTGTCGAGCAAGGAGGTGCGCGGGTCGATCAGCCCCTCCCGGTTCCGGCAGCTCAACGTCGAGGCGATGGCCAGCTCGAAGCAGGCGGCAGAGGTCGTGGCGTTGCGACGGCTCGGCATCGAGGCTGCCACCGGCAGAGGCGCGCTCATCACCGAGGTCGCACGCGACTACCCGGCCGCGTCGGTGTTGCGCGCCAACGACGTCATCGTCGCCGTCGACGGCAAGCAGGTGAAGTTGGCCGACGACGCGATCGCGGCCATTCGCGCCCACCGACCCGGCGACATGGTGGAGCTGCAGATCGTTCGTGGCCGCCAGCCGGCACGCGAGGTCGAGACCTCCGTCCGTGCGGGGACCGACGGCCGACCGAAGCTCGGCGTCGTGATCGTCACCAAGGACTTCAAGGTCGAAGCACCGTTCGCCATCAGCATCAACAGCGGGAGCGTGGTGGGGCCCTCCGCGGGTCTGGCGTATGCGCTGGAGCTGATCGACGTGCTCACGCCCGGCGAGCTGACCGGCGGCAAGGCCATAGCCGCGACCGGTGAGCTGGCCGACTTGTCGGGCCACGTGGGCGAGATCGGCGGCGTGGCGCAGAAGACGGTGACGGTGCAGCGCGCCGGTGCCGAGGTGTTCCTCGTGCCACGCGCGAACTACGCCGAGGCCAAGGCCCACGCGCACAAGGGCCTCAAGGTGATCCCGATCGACACCATCGACGGAGCACTGCGTGCGCTCGGCGACCTCAAGGGCAGCAACGCGCCGACCTACGCCCTGCCCGGCCCGAAGCGGGGGGCGTAGGGCCAGGGAGCTCACCGAGGCGGCGAGCGGACGGTGGGCCGAGCCGGCCGAGTGACCGGCTTCACGCTTTCCCCGTCACCGCGACCTCCCGGTAGGCTCACGGGGTCATGGCCGAGGACCACATCGTCATCTCGTCCGGGCGCTCGCTCGCCCCTGAGGAGGTGGCGGCGCGAACGTTCGCGACGTCCTTCCGAGGCTTCGATCAGGCGGAGGTGCGCCTGTTCTTGAAGCGGGTCGCCGACGAGCTCCTGGCACTGGCCGACAACGAACGGCAGCTCCGCCAGTCACTCGACGAGGCTCGCGAGCGGGCCGCCCATCCCGAGCTCGACGAGAGCGCGCTCACGGCCGCGCTCGGCGAGCAGACCACCCGGGTCCTCCAGAGCGCGCGCGAGGCCGCGACCGACATCCGCAACAAGGCCGAGGAGAACGCGGTTCGGGTCCGGCGCGAGGCGGAAGACGACGCCACCCGGCTCCGCGAGGAATCGGAGTCGGTGCTGAACCAGCGCATCGACGAAGCCAACCGGGTGGCGGCCGGCATTCGTGAGGCGGCGCTCGAGGAGAGCACCGCGCTCCGCGAGCGGGCCGCCTCGGAGGCCGCGGCCGAGTTGGAGGCGGCCCGCACGCAGGGCAAGGAGATGGTCGGCGAGGCTCAAGCCGTGCGCGAGCGGCTGCTCGGCGACCTCGCCCGCCGGCGCCGACTCGCCCACGTGCAGATCGAGCAGCTGCGCGCGGGGAGGGAGCGGCTGCTCGAGGCCTACCGGGTGGTGCGCCGCACGCTCGACGAGGCCACCGAGGAGCTGACGGTGGCCGAGGCCGAAGCTCGCGTGGCGGCGGAGGCCGCGGCTCGTCGCACCGCGGCGGAGGAGCCCGAGCCCTCGGTGGGCGACATGGAGGTCGAGCTGGCCACCCCCGAGGACGCGACGCCGGCCGATGTCCCCGCCGCCGACGACGAGGGGGAGCGGCGCTCGGGGGGTCTGCGCATCCTCAGCCGGCGCGGCCAGAAGAGCGGGGCCGACGATGGAGCCGTGCTCGTGGAGGTGCAGCCGCCGTCCGACGACGAGGGCGTTCGCGTGCTCGATGAGGCGTCGCTCCTCGGCACCCCGCCGGCCCCGTCGGTCGACGAGATCTTCTCCCGGATGCGAGCCGAGCGGGAGACGGCTGCGACGACGGCCGAAGCGGTGCCGCCCGCGGCGACAGCTCCCGATGGCGGGGCCCCCACCGAGAAGGCGCTCCCCGATGCCCCGTCTGCTGATGAGCCCGCCGACGTCGCGATCGCGCCCGGCGACGCGCACGTCGAGGCCGGCGCCGACGCGGCGGACGAGACGGCACTGCAACAGCGCGACGAGGTGCTCGAGCCCCTCAGCGCGCAACTCGTGCGCAAGTTGAAGCGGGCCCTGCAGGACGAGCAGAACGAGGTGCTCGACCGGCTCCGTACTGCACGCGGCAAGGCGCAGCCCGACGTCGTGCTGTTGTCGGTCGTCGACCAGGCCCGCCGCTACCGCGACGTCGCCGAGCCGTTGCTGGCCCGGGCGGCGCAGGCCGGCGTTCGCTCCGTGACGGGCGCCGACGGACGCGTCGCGCTCCCCGTCGACGACCTCGCGGTCGACCTCGCCTCGGACCTGGTGGGGCCGCTGCGTGACCGCCTCGAGCGGGCGCTGACCGCCGCGCCCGACGACGACGAGGCGGTAGTGGCGAGCCTCGGCGCGGGCTACCGCCAGTGGAAGGCGGAGCGAATCGAGCCGGTGTCCCGCCAACACCTGGCCGCCGCGTTCACGATGGGTGCCTACCGCGCCAGTCCCGACGATGCGAGCCTGCGCTGGCTGGTCGACGACGACGAGGGCGCCTGCCCCGACTGTGACGACAACGCCCTCGCGGGGCCGACGCCCAAGGGGACGAAGTTCCCCACCGGGCAGACGTACCCGCCCGCGCACGCAGGGTGCCGCTGCCTGCTCGTCCCCGCAGCCGCCACTTGAGCGTCGTTTGTCGCGACTGCGAAGCGGTCGCCCTCACGTAGGCTCCTCGGTCATGCGTCCCCCCACGGATCTGCCCCGCCGGCGCCGCTTGCGACCGGCGCGCAGTCGGGCGGGTCTGCTCGTCATCCTGGCCGTCCTGTTCGTTCTCTTCATCTCCTCACGAGGCATCGCAAGCTTCTACACCGACTACCTCTGGTTCGATGAGCTCAAGCTGACGACCGTGTGGCGCGGCGTCCTCTGGGCCAAGCTCGGCCTCGGCGTCGTGTTCACGGCCCTGTTCTTCGTGCTCATGTACGTGAACCTCTGGATCGCGGACCGGATCGCCCCGGCGTTCCGCCCGCTCGGGCCCGAAGAGGAGATCGTCGAGCGCTATCACGAGGTGGTGGGCGCACGCGGCGGGCTGGTGCGCACCGCCATCGCCGGGCTCTTCGCGCTCATCGCGGGCCCGGGCGCGGCGAGCCACTGGAACGAGTGGATCCTCTTCCGCAACCACGTGCCCTTCCACATCGACGATGCTCAGTTCGGGCGCGACATCGGGTTCTTCGTCTTCCAGCTGCCGTTCTGGCGCTTCGTCGTGGGGTGGCTGTTCGCCGCGATCGTCATCGTCCTCGTCGTCACCGCGGTCGCCCACTCCCTCAACGGCGGCATCCGCGTGCAGACCACCGGTCAGAAGGTGACTCCCCAGGTCAAGGCCCACCTCGCCGTCCTGCTCGGCGTGCTCGCCCTGCTCACGGCGGCCGGCTCCTACCTGCAGCAGTTCGAGCTCGACTTCTCGCACCGAGGCGTCGTGCAAGGGCCGACGTACACCGACGTCAAGGCCCAGCTGCCGGCGCTCAAGCTGCTGATCGGTATCTCGATCTTCGCCTTCCTCTTGTTCCTCGTGAACATCTTCATCCGCGGTTGGATCCTGCCGGTGCTCGCGGTGGGCCTGTGGGTCCTCACGTCGGTGGCGGCCGGCGCCGCGTACCCGGCCTTCATCCAGAGCTTCCGCGTGAACCCGGAGGAGTCGAAGAAGGAAGCGCCTTACATCAAGCGGAACATCACGGCCACGCGCGCCGCGTTGAACATCAACGTCAGCAACAAGAGCGTGAAGAACTTCGCGTACGACGACCAGAACCTCAACGCCCAGAGCCTCGTCGACAACTCCGAGACCATCCGCAACGTGCGGCTCTGGGATCCCAAGGTCCTGCAGCTCTCGTACCAGCGACTGCAGGGACTGCGTACGTTCTACGAGTTCAACGACGCCGACATCGACCGGTACAACCTCGACAACCGCAAGACCCAGGTGCTGATCTCGGCACGCGAGCTCAACACCGCAGGGGTCACGTCGAGCTCGTGGGTCAACCGGCATCTGCAGTTCACCCATGGGTTCGGTGCCGTTCTCTCACCGGCGAACGCGGTGACGCCCGAGGGCGATCCCCAGCTGATCGTGAAGGACCTTCCCCCGACCGGCGACATCCCGATCGACGAGCCGGGTCTGTACTACGGCGAGAACCTCGAGGGCTACGCCATCGTCAAGACCCAGCAGCGCGAGGTCGACTTCCCCCAGCAGAACGGCACCAACAAGACCAGCACCTACAGGGGCACCGGCGGGGTCGTGATGGACTCGGTGTTCAAGCGGGCCGCGCTCGCCTTGCGCTTCGGCGACTACAACGCCTTCATCTCCGGCTTCATCACCAAGCAGTCGCGAGCGCTCTACGTGCGCGACATACGGGCACGCGTCCGCAAGGTGGCACCGTTCCTCCGCTATGACAACGACCCGTATCCGGTGCTGATGAAGGACTCGACCGGCAAGAACCGGATGTTCTGGGTGCAGGACGCGTACACCGTGACCAACCGCTATCCCTACGCGGAACATGCGCCGACCGACCGGCTACCCACCGCGAGCGGTTTGAACACGTCGTTCAACTACGTGCGCAACTCCGTGAAGGTCGTCATCGACGCCTACAACGGTTCGATGAAGTTCTACGTGGTCGATACCAAGGATCCGATCGTGAAGGCCTACCAGAAGGCCTTTCCGAAGCTCTTCTCACCGAAGTCGGAGATGAGCGCGGAGCTGCGGTCCCATCTGCGCTATCCGGAAGACCTGTTCCGCGTCCAGACCAACGCCTTCGGCCTCTACCACATCAACGATCCGGCCGACTTCTACAACAAGGCCGATGCGTGGGACATCGCGCAGGACCCCGGCTCGGGTCTGGTGGGTAGCAGCGGCACGACGGCGACCACCAACGCCCAAGGTGTGGTGGGACCGTCGCGCGAGCTGCGCATGGACCCCTACTACCTGCTCATGCGACTGCCGGGTGAGCCGCGGGAGGACTTCCTCATCCTGCAGCCGTTCGTCCCCACGTCGAAGGACGACAGCCGCAAGAACCTGACGGCGTTCATGGTGGCCAAGAGCGATCCCCAGGACTACGGGCAGCTCGAGGTGTTCGTGATGCCGCGCAACTTGCAGGTGCCGGGCCCCGCGCTCGTCGACGCCCAGATCAACCAGGACCCCAGCATCTCCCAGCAGATCACGCTCCTGGGCCAGGCCAGCTCCGGCTCGCGCGTCAGGCTGGGCAGCCTGCTCGTGATACCCGTCAACCAGTCACTGTTGTTCATCCGCCCGCTCTACCTCGAAGCCGAGCGCACCGCCCAGCCGCAGTTCAAGAAGGCCATCGTGGTGTACGCCAACCGGGCGGTGATGAAGGACACGCTCCACGAGGCGTTGGTCGAGCTCTTCGGCTCCGCGCCCGAGACGCTCGAGGCGAACGCGGGACAGACGCCGCCACCAGCGCAGCCTCCTGGTCAGCCGGGTCAGACGCCCACGGTTGTCAGCCCGCAGCTCCAACAGCTCTTCGACCGGCTGCGCGTCACGCTGGCGGCGGCGAGTGATGCGAAGTCGAAGGGCAACCTGGCCGAGTTCGAGACCAAGTACAACGAAGCCGTGGCGATCGCCGCCGACATCCAGGCCGCGCTCGGCGGGTCGGCTGCGCCGCCGTCATCTGCGGCGCCAACGACCACCGCGCCGCCCGCCACCACGACCACGACGGCCGCCTCGGCCTGATCAGGCGGTGGCGGCCCAGCCGTCGTCGGGCCGGGTGTCGAGGCTGTCGGAGAGATCGATGATGGTCTCGGCCAACGTCTGAGCGCGGCGATCGCGCGCGGTCGGCGGGGTGTGCTGATCGATCTCGGACCGCAGCTCGACGGTCACGCGAGCGAGGTCCGCGGCCACCTTGGCCGCGTGGACGCGGACCTCCAGCAGATCGGCGTAGGTCGCATGCTCGAGGCTGTTGTCGACCGCGTCGTCGACGCGCCGCTCGAGACGCTCGAG
>Ga0066709_100000343_pt1 | contig 23574 bp, 17 predicted proteins | sample GraSoiAngelo_158_FD_79665 | JGI IMG/M metagenome (GOLD analysis project Ga0066709, IMG submission 79665) | Grasslands soil microbial communities from the Angelo Coastal Reserve, California, USA - 14_1009_16_30cm | ecosystem: Environmental > Terrestrial > Soil > Grasslands | place: USA...
AATGCTGATTGACGCGCGGCGCAAGCTCGCGGCAGAGCGTGACAAACGCAATGTCGCGCTCGTACCAGCGTTCGAGGTTCGAGCGTCCTCGTTCGCTGAGTTGACCCTCGAATCCTTGCGGTGTCTTGTGCGCAACGGTCTCGTCGCGAGGCAGCGTTGCGTCGCTCGGCAGGCCGAGCTTCCGCTTCAGTAGCTCGAAGTCTTCGTCCAGCCGGTCCTGCAAGCCGATGAAGAAGACGTCGGCCAACCGCGCCCGGAACGCAGACTCGTCCGGAAACCAGAAGCTGTACGGCGTGTTGACGTGGCCGATGCCGCGCATGGCCTGCTCCGCGTGGTCGCGCTCCGCATCGTCAGGAGACGAGAGTGCGACCGCCAACTGATCCGGTGTCTTGAAGACGGCGAACGCAACCCGCTCCTCTTCCCGCCACGGGTAGTAGTACCGCGGGCGATCCTCCCGAAGCCTGCCGTTGAAGGCGCTGACGAAACGGGTGAGGGGGTCGCGGATGAGAAACATGAAGCGCTCTCCCGCGGGCACCCCGGCGAGTGTGACATCGTGTCCCCGAAATAGCAGCTGATACCGAGCCGCGGCCTGGTTCTCCGAGAGGACATGTTTCAGCGCAGTCCCTCCCGTCTTGCCGATGTGCAGCACGTTGAGCGGTGGCCGGGTGTCGGTCGGGTCGGCGACGCTCGGGATTCGGGGGCGGGTGAGACGCTGCGACACCCTGCGCGCGCGACGCACGAGGCCCCGTCGGAGACTCCTGCGCACCACTGCCTCCCGGCCGGGCTCCGCCTCGTGCCGCCCCAAGGCAGCCCCGAGCGTGGCCGCGAACTGAGGGAACTCCCGCCACGCCTCCGGCTCGCCCGCCTCGAACACCTCCAGGACCGAGAGTCCCTCGCCGCCGGAGTCACCGATGGTCGCCGGCCGACCCAGGTGCAGGGACAGCGGGTCCGGAATGGAGACGATCTGTGCGCCGCCGACTGCGAGTCGCGCGAAGAGCAGCCAATCCGACTCGGCGGTGGCGAGCGCGCGGCGGACCAACCCGACCACGCCGTACTGGTTTTCGATGATGCCGAGTGGACCAGGGTCACCGAGAAAGAGCTGAACGCCCTCGTCGCCGTCGGCTGGACGAACCGCCGCGGTGACGGCGTCGGCTCCCGAGGCGGCTTGTGCGACGACGAGCGCATCGAGAAACGCCTCGTCGGGCACGTCGTCATCGTCGAGGAAGAGGACCCACTCGCTCGTTGCGCGCTCGAGGCCTGCGCGACGGGAGTGCGCCGCAATGACATCGACGTCGACCAGGTGCGTGTTTTCAGCGAGGATCTCTGCACGGCGAATGCTGTCGTTTCCGCAGGCGACCAACGCAACTCGTGAAGCACTCGGTGCTCTGGACCGGGACGGCGCCTCGATCGTCTCGACCAGCTCGAGCCAGGCAGCAAGTGACTCGTGTGGTGCACGCGCGGGGCGAGCGGGCTCGATTCCGGTCTCGCTGGTCAGCGCACGCTCGAGCGCCTCGGCGACTGCATCCGGGCTGGGCGGACAGAGCAGACGCGCTCGATCCTCCTCGGCCACGAGCTCGGGAGTGCCTCCGACATCGGCCGCGAGGAACGGAACACCGTGCTCGATGCACTCGGCGACGGCGTACGGCGAGTTCTCGAGCAAGGACGGCATCACGGCCAGGGTCCCGGGCACCTTGAGCTCCCGGATTGCAGCGGTCCGCTCGAGCCCTGTCTCGAGCCGCAGGGACGCCAGCCGATCGACCACGCGCTCGCCCAGCTCGTCTCGAATCTGACCTTCCGTGTAGCGGCGGCTATGTCCGAGGAAGAGCACATCCACGTGCTCCAGCAACGACGGATCCAGCCTGCGCAGGCTCTCGATGAAGACGCGGATGCCCTTCCCTTCTCGTACCTGCCCGAAGAAAGCCAGGCGGCGGATCGGGGAGTTCTCAGCCGCACGCTGGACGGGTTTCCCGAGCGCCACGGACTCCCAGAGGTTCTGCACCACGAGCATGGGCTCAGGCAGGGGCCAGCCGTGATTGCGCAGCCAGCCGACGAGCCATTCGCTCGGGCTGACGACTGCGTCCGCGAGCTCAATACACGCTCGCTGGGCGACTTCCTCGCCGAAACGTGCGACCGTGTCCGGCACCTTTCCCGCGGCCGCCGCGAAGACTCTCGCGGGTCCGTGGCAGTAGAGGATGAACGCGGTGTCCGCGAGCGACCTGTCGAGCTGCCGCGACCGCAGCGACGCGTACGGAACCGCGCGCCAGTCGTCGGCAACGACAACGTCCGGTGGATCGTCGCGCAGCGCGTTGTGCACGTGCGCGGCAGGCGCAAGGAACTCGGGCCGCACCGAGCCGTGTCCCGGTAAAGGACGTACGCGCACCTTCGACTCCGCGTACGCGCTCTCCCATTCCGGGCTCAGCCGGCTGACGTCACGGCCGGGTGCGACGAGGAGCTCCACATCGTGTCCATTTCGCCCCAGTGCAACCGCGAGGAACGAGTCGGCAGTTCCAGGGCCGCCGGTACCCGCGACACCGAGGATCTCACTCGCGACGACGGCGACGCGCCGCGGTGTCATCGACTACGTCCCCGCACGAGACGCCGGACCGCCCGCCGCGCCAGGCTGCGCGTAACCGGTGGCGAGGGCCGCGATGTCTGTGCGGCCGTCCGAGTCACGAGCTCGGCCAGAAAACGGGCTTGATGGGGTAACGCCCGCTCGAAGTGCTTCAGGACTCGCAGGGCCTCCGTCGGACGGCTGTCGAGATCGGCGGGAGCCGCAGCGCTGGCGACCAGCGGCATCGGAATGGAGACGATCTTCGCCCCCGCCAGGCTCAACTCCGCAAGCAACGGCCAGCGCGCAACGCCGGTGTCCGACTGGACGAGCGAACGACGGACGAGGGCGACGGTGCCGTAGCCGTTTCCGAGCAAGCCGAGCGCCCCGGGCTCCCCCGGAAAGAGATGGACGGTGTCGTCTACAACGACCCCGCAGGAGACCACATCGGCGCCCGACACCTGCTGCGCACGCACGAGATTCTCGACGAGCTCCGGATCGGGGACGTCGGTCTCCTCCAGAAGGAGCACCCAGTCGGGATCGATCGCCGAGACCCGTGGGCGAGGTGGGAAGGCGCGCGCGGGCAAGGCAAACACCTCGTCCCAGCGCCCCAACGACTCCGCATCGTCGAAAGCCGGCCGCGCCGTGCGCAGGCGCTCTCCATCACTGAGCACGCCCCGCAGAGCGTGCGTGATTCCCTCCTCTGTCGGCGTGAAGAGGACCCGTGCGTGGTCTTCCGGCGCGACGAGCTCACGGATCCCGGCCGCGTTGCTGGCAATGAAGGGAATCTGGTGCTCGAGGCACTCGTAGATCGTGTTGGGCGAGTTCTCCTCGAACGACGGCATCACGGCGAGCGTGCCGGGCCGGCTCAGCCGCGCGAGCGCCTCATGCTGGTCCAGTGCCGTCTCGAACGAGACGCTGCGCACCGCGTGGCGTGTTCTCTCGGAGAGCAGGCTCGTGATGCGCTCGACAGGCCACGCAGGCGTCGGCCGACCGATGAACTCGAGCTCGAACCGCTCGAGCAGCTCAGGTTCGAGCGCATTCAATGCGCCGAGAAACGGGCGCAACCCCTTTCGCTCTTCCAGGCGGCCGAAGAACGCAAGACGCTCGACCCGTTCCGGACCCGTGCCGGCCCTGACGGGGGGCAGCTCGCCGGTGGCGCCGGCCCGTGAGACGTGCGGAATGACGAAGGTCTGCGCGGGCAACTGCCACCCCTCGCCTCGCATCCAGTCGACGAGGTAGCTGCTCGGGCTGACGACGGCGTCCGCAAGCTCGACCGAGGCACGCTCGAGCACGGTGACCGCGTGGGCGCCGGGCAGCACCCGCACCTTTCTACTCACGTCCGTGATCCAGCGCCGGGTCCCGTGGCAGAAGACGACAAAGGACGTACGCTCGAATGCAAGGCCGAGGCAACGGAGGCGCAACGCGGCGTAGGCGATTGAATCGAGGTCCTGGACGACGACAACCTCCGACGGATCCGCGCGAAGGATCGCTTCCACATCTCGCATTCGAGTGAAATTCCGCGGCTCCACGGTCTCGGTGCCTTCCGGGACCATCTGAACGCCAACCCCCGCCCGGTCGTAGAGCTGCTGCCACTCAGCATCGACCGCTCCGCTCGGAGCACGGCCTGCGAAGAGGACTTCGACATCTCGCCCCGCGCGCGCCAGCGCGAGCGAGATGAAGGTCGTCGTCGTGCCGATCCCGTTGCCCGCATATCCGAGCAACTCGTCAGCGACGAAGACGACCCTCCGTGAGGTGCCCGCTCGCTCTCCGGCAGCCATCGAAGTACTGGACGTTACGCTTCCACCGATGTCAGCGACAGCTTGCCGCGTGACAGTGATCGCGCACGAGCTGCGCGGCTTCTCGCCGGTCGGCGGGATGGGGACGGCGACCACGTTCCTCGCTCTTGCGCTGGCGCGAATGGGTCATTCGGTCGAGATCCTGCTCGGGAAGCACTCACTTGGATCGATCGACGCAGGCTGGGCAGCGGTGTACCGAGACGCCGGAGTGCGGATCCGGCCTGCCCCCACGGCGAACGAGCCCGTCGAACCATGGGAGTTTGCCCATACGCACAGCGTGGCGCTCGGCCTGCAGGCGGATCCGCCAGACGTCGTGATCGCGCACGACTTCGGGGCCCCGGCGTACTCGGCGTTGCGCCTGCGCCAGGCCGGCATTGCTTTCGAGGACTCACTGTTCGTCGTCTTCTGCCATGGGCCGAGACGCTATGTCGTCGACCTCTCTCCGACCGTTGCCCTCGGGGATCTGGAGACTGTGCTGGACGTCGGCGTCCTCGAACAGGCCTCCCTCGAGCTGGCGGACGTCGTCGTCAGCCCGAGCGCGTATCTCCTCGATTGGATGCGCGCCCGCGGCTGGAAGCTGCCGGAAACAACGCTCGTGATCCCGTACTTCACGCGATCGGACGCTACCGGGGAGGCCGTGCCGGTCGCAGCGCGCCCCTCTCCTGATCCGATCGGATGCCTGGCGTTCTTCGGACGCGTCGACGAGAAGAAGGGCATCAAGCCGTTCACGGCCGCATTGAATGCGCTCGAGCCCGAACGCCTGCGCGGTCTCGAGCTCGTGTTCGTCGGGAAGACGACCAAGACCTGGACTCGTGAACGCGTCACCGCGCTCCTGTCCGAACGGACCAGGCATGCACTGGCTCGCGTCGCGTTCGAGACGCAACTCGACCAGCAGGAGGCGCTGGCGCGGCTCAGCAGTCCCGGCACGCTCGCCGTCATGCCCTCCCTGCAGGAGAACTCACCCAACACTGTCTACGAGTGCCTGGAGCACGCCATTCCGTTCATCGCCAGCAACGTCGGGGGCGTCCCGGAGCTGATTGCTTCCGAGGACCACGCACGCATGCTGTTCGAGCCGACTCCGGAGGCAATCGAAGCGGCGCTCAGGCGCGTGCTCGCGGAAGGAGTCGTGCCCGCACCGGCGCATCCGACACTCGACCGGTCAGTCTCTTTCGATCGTTGGGGCGCAGTGCTGCGAATGCGACCGCACCGGCAAGCGGAGGGCGCACGCGACGTCGACGAGAGAATCGACGTCGTCGTGGTCGAGCGGGGCTCGGCGGAAGCGCTCACACGATGCTTGTCCATGCTCGAACGCCAGACGTATACGAACTTCGAGGTCACAACGGCGACGACGAGGGCGGAAGGCTTCCGGGCGGGCTCTGCGCCGTACGTCGTCTTCCTCGACGAGGAGGACGCTCCCGACGAAGAGCTGCTGAGCACCCTCGTGCGAGCGAGACGCGCAACGCAGGCCGATGCCGTCACCTGCGGCCTCCGCCTTGCCGGCGATCGCGGGGACCGCAGGCTGCACTTCTTCTCGGGTGAGCCCTCAGGCCTCGGGGCGATTGCGAACGTGTACGGAAACGTCGCCCTCCTCGCCCGCCGGGCGGTCGGCGACCTGATCGACCCACAGCCGCCCCCACGCGATGCCGACTGGCCTCTGCTGGCCGCTCTGGCGGGCTCGGGGGCGCGGCTCTTCTCCGTCCCCGTGGCGCTGATCGAACGAAGCGCTAGACCCGGATCGGCCGGAGACGACCCGGTCGGTGCGCTCCTGGCGATTCGGCAACTCGAGCAGGTCCTCCCGAATCGGCTCCGCGATGCGGCTCGACTGGCCGCAGGCCTCGCGGCGAACCGCGCCTGAGATCACCAGGCGCTCCAGCCACCGTCGACGACGACATTCGCGCCGGTCACGTAGGACGACGCGTCCGACGCGAGAAAGACAACCGGGCCGACCACCTCTTGCGCATCTGCCATCCGTCCGAGCGGCATGCGCTCGGTGTAGGCGTCGAGAAATTCCTTGGGCTGGTCGTTCCATACACCCGCAAGTGTCAGCGTGTTCACTCGCACCCCGCTCTTCGCCCAGTACGTCGCGAGGTACCGGGTGAGGTTGTAGAGCGCTGACTTGGAGACTGAGTAGGCGACCGGCTTGAAGAAGGTCTCCCCCTCGCTACGGCGGAAGTCGTACAGATCCTGAACCGGTGAGAGCATTCCGTAGATCGAGGAGATGTTGACGATCGATCCTCTGCCGGCCTCCGCCATGCACGCGCCGATCACCTGACAGGGGAGGAACGTCCCCTTCACGTTCACGTCCATGATCTCGTCGAACGACGCCTCCGGATAGGACTCGAGAGGCCCCACTTCCTCCGGCGGAGCATCGGGAGGCGAATCGAGCGCGGCCGCATTGACGAGGACGTGCGGAACTCCCAACTCGCGCACGACCCGTTCGGTGGCATCTTCGATCGCCGCGCGGTCGGTGACGTCCACTCGAAATGTCTCGGCTTCGAGATCGAAGACCGCAACGCGTGCCCCTTGCCCTTCGAGGCCACGCGCGATCGCGGCACCGACCTGGCCGGCGCCGCCGGTTACGATCGCCACGCGGCCGTCGAGCGAGAAGAGATCTGTCATCGCTGCGCCTCCCACACTGCGTCGCAGAACTCTCTCACGCAGCCCCTGCCGCCGGCACGCGTCAGGACCCAGGCCGCGAGCGGGACCACCTCGGGCCAGCCGTCGGCGGGCACAACTGGGAGGCCGACGGCGCGCAGACACTCGGCGTCGTTGATGTCGTTTCCGACGTAAGCCGTCTCTACGAGTGGAACTCCCAGCTCGCCGGCGCGCTCACGGACGAGTGTCAGCTTGTCGTCGATTCCCTGGACACAGTCCACGCGCAGCTTCTCTGCGCGCGCTCCGACGATGGGATTGCGCTCCATGGAGACGATCAGCGCCTTGACTCCAACGTCTTCGAGCCGGCGCAGGCCAAGGCCGTCGCTGCGGGAGAACGCGAGCGCTTCCTCCCCGCGCTCGTTGACCCACACGCGGTTGTCGGTGAACACCCCGTCGAAATCGAACACCGCGAAGCGCACCCGCTCGAGCAGCGACGAGAGCTCCGTCACGGCTGTGTGGCCGCGTGCGCTCCTGCGTGCTCGGAGAGAGGCTCGACGTCGTCGAACGTGACGAAGTCCTCAAAGGGGATAGGCCGCCTCAGGCGCCTCCCGATGAGCCGTTCGAGCTCGTATGGCGGCAGCCCACCGTCCGCGGGCGACTTGATCGCAATGTCCTCCGCGGTCAGGACGTGGCCGAGCTCGAGCTCCCGGGCCGCGACGAGCTTCTTCCCCATCTTCTCGAGCGGCTCCCTCTCGACCGGAAGCGGCCGCTTGACCGGGTCCCCGAGCGCTGCTGGGATTCGGTGCACGTCGCGGACCAGCCTGCGCATCCCTTCGGGCATGAGGGAGAAGGCATGGTCTCGTCCCTTGAGGGCGTGGTCGAGTGTGAAGTGCTTCTCGATCACGCGGGCGCCGAGCATCACGGCGACCACCGCCATCGCGATGCCGTTCTGGTGATCAGAGAGACCGACGACGAGCTGAGGAAAGCGTTCACGCAACGTCGTGATCACGCTGAGATTGAGATCCTCCACGCTCGCTGGATACGCGGCGGTGCACTGCAACACACACAGCTGGGAATTGATCGGCAGGATCGTGTCGACGGCCCGCTCGACGTCTCCCATGGTTGCCCCGCCGGTCGAGAGCAGCATCGGCTTCCGGAACGATGCAACATGACGTTGCAGCGGAGTGTTGCGGAGATCACCCGAGGCGAACTTGAACGCCGGCACGTCGAGCTCCGCTAGGAGATCGGCGCTCTCGAAGTCGAAGGGAGTCGCGAAGAACGTCACGCCGACGTCGCGCGCGTGCGCGAGGAGCGCGCGGTATTCGTCCGCGCCGAACTCCAGAGCCTCCCGGTGCTCCCCGTACGTGCGGCCGAAGCTCAGTTCGTTCTTGTAAGGCTGGTCGTAGAACTCCCGCGTGTAGAGCGTGCGGTTGGACCGCTTCTGCAGCTTGACGGCGTCGACCCCGCACTCCTTCGCCGCGCAAATCAGGCGCTTTGCCTGCGCGATCTCTCCCTGGTGGTTGTGGCCGATCTCGGCGATGACGTAGCAGGGGCTCGCATCCGCGATCTCGACCCCGTCGATCGTGAAGCTGCGGCTCATCGGCGCTCCATGCTAGATGCGGGCGTGCGCGGGCGCTCGAGGTCTGCGTCGACGAGGAGACGCGTCAGCTGCTCGAAGCCAACCTCCGGTTCCCACCCGAGCCGCTCTCGCGCGCGTGACGGGTCGCCGACGAGCCGATGGAGCTCCGCGGGCCCGCGCTGCAGCCCGGGATCGACACGAACATGCTCCTGCCAGTCGAGCCCCACGTGCTCGAACGCGCATTGCACGAACTCGCGCACGGAGTGGCTCTCCCCCGACGCGACGACGTAATCGCCCGGTTCGTCCTGCCCGAGCATCAACCACATCGCGCGCACGTAGTCGGCGGCATACCCCCAGTCTCGTCGCGCGTCGAGGTCGCCGAGCACGAGCTCCTCCTGCAAACCGAGCGAGATCGCTGCGGCGCCGTGCGCGACCTTTCGCGGCAGGAACTCGAGCGGCCTGCGCGGCGACTCGTGGTTGTAGAGGATTCCGGAGCACGCATACAGCCCGTAGCGGCGGCGATAGGAGTGGACGATGAAGTGCGCGTAGGCCTTCGCGACGCCGTAGGGCGTCACGGGTTCCGGCGGCGTCATCTCGTTCTGCGGGCTCTCGCGCGGTTCGCCGAAAATCTCGCTGGAAGACGATTGGTAGAACCGGATCGAGGGATTGGTCGCCCGGATCACCTCCAGCAGCGAGGTCGCACCGACCGCCGCGAAGCGGGCCGTCTCAACCGGGTGATCCCACGAGGCCGGCACGAACGAAGGCGAAGCCAGGTTGTACACCTCGTCGGGGCCCGCCGTTTCCAGGGCCGCGGTGAGAGAGGGCTGGTCGAGGAGGTCGGCTTCGAGGAGCTCGATCCGGTCCGCGATCGGCGCGAGGTTCTCGTACGGCGGCGCGCCCGGTCGAACGACTCCGACGACCGCATAGTCCCGCTCGAGCAGGAGCTCCGCCAGATATGAGCCGTCTTGGCCGCCGATGCCTGTGATCAGCGCGCGTTTCACCTTGCCATTGTCCCCACAGCTTCGGCATAGACGTCCAGAGTGGCGTCGGTAACGGTCTGCCACGAGAACTTCCGCTGCGCGCGCTCCCGTCCTGCAGCCCCCAGCCGACGGCGCAAATCGCGGTCGGCCAGCAGCCGGTCGAGCGCCGCCCGGAGAGCAGCAGGATCGCGAGGCGGGACGAGGACGCCGGTCTCTCCGTCAACGACCAGGTCGCGCAAGCCTCCGACGGCAGTGGCGACCACGGGACGCCCGTGCGCCATCGCCTCGAGGCATGTGACTCCAAACCCCTCTCGGCGCGACGGGCACGCGACCACCGCTGCTCGGGCATAAAGCCGCTGCAGTTGGTCGTGAGGGACGAAGCCGAGCGCCGCCGGAACACGCGAGCGGAGCGGCCCATCGCCTGCGGTGACGAGCTTCAGGCCCTGTGCGGCCTCCAGAAGCTCGAGGACGCCCTTCTCCCGCGAGAGACGGCCCGCGAAGAGGACCTCAGGAGGCTCGGCCTCAGCGCCGACCTCGGGCGGAGGATCGACCCCGCTCGGGATCACGCGAACCGATGAGGCGCCGAGTCCCTGAGCGGCCCCGGCAAGCTCGGTCGAGGCCGCGATGACAAAGCGGGCGCCGCGGAGAACACGACGTGCGAGCCCTGGGACGCGGCGCGCCAGCTCAACGTCCGTCCCCCAGACCTGGACGACGTAGGGCTTGCCGCTTCTGGCCGCGACCCAACCCCCTGAGAGCCAGTGAGCGTGCACCAGGTCGGCCTCCACTCGGCGGGCCGCCCGTACGAAGCTGGCCAGCAGCGCCGGGACGAGAAAAGCCAGCCAGGGCCGCTGCCGCAGGTTGCCGACGATCCCATGACCGTAGGCGATGCCGTAGTGCTTGAACTGCTCCGGACCGATGACCTCGACGTCTACGCCGCCGGCGCGGACGTGTTCGACCGCGTCCGCAACGAAGCGTCCGGCGGCGTCGCCCGGAAAGCGTGGATAGGAGGTCGTCAAGACGGCGATCCGCATCAGGTCCCGACGCGAAAGACCGCGTACCCCTCCGAACCGTCGGTGAGTTGCTTCAGGTGGGGCTGCTTGCAGGCGGCCCAGTACGACGGCTCGCCCGAGACGTGCAGGAACTGCTCCATGTAGCGCTTGCTCCCCTCGTCGGTCGTCAGCACGAAGACGCGAAATCGGTGCAGGAAGTCGCAGCTGTTCGGGTACGACTGCTCGACATGCCCGGGGAAGAAGAAGCGGAATGCACCTTCCGGCGATACCAACAGATCACCACGCCGCATCTGCGGACGGACGACCTCGAGCGCACGACTGAAGGCGGGCATGACGATCGCCCGCATCGTCGGCTTGTCGAGCCAGTCGCTCGCCGGAGTCCTGCGCACTTCGCTCCACCCGGACTTCTGCAGACCGTCGAGGTTGTAGACGTTCTCCGCGACGATGATCGCGAACAGGACGAACGGGATCGCCAACGCCACCGGACCGAACCGGGCGAGCGCAGCGGCCGCCGGCAAGGCGCTGAGGACGACGAGCGCGAGCAGCGGTGGCCAGGCAGGAGCGAGGAGGCGAAAGTCGTAGGCGCCGTACACCGCCCAGGCCACGCACGTCGGGATCGCCCACACGCCGAGTCGGGCCAGCTCGTCCCGAGACACGACGGCGTCCTGCCGGGATGCGACACCCAAGAGCAGAAAAGCCGTCGTTCCAATGGCGGCGGCAGCAGCACCCGCCGAGTGCAGCGCGCCGACCGTGACGTCCGATTCATGCACGACGACCCAGGGCCCGAGCCAGCTTGCAAACAGGGCGAGCGGGGCACCGACCACCACCGCAAGCCGATGACGGATTCCGGCCAGACGAAGGACGGCATAGAGAAGCGCAAAGAAGGCCGCCACCCGAAGTCCGTCTCCGAACCAGTTCCCATCGAGCAGCGCGTAGCGCCGGGCCTCGTCGGCGAGCGTGCGGTAGTAGTCGGTGTTGACGCCGGCCTGCAGAAACGTCCGCAGGTCCTGATGGACGTACCGCGCCTGTATGAGGTCGTACAGCAGACCGACCCCGATGCCGGCGACCACCGGCGCTACCCGATACAGCAGCCGCCCTCGCCACGACTCGCGATAGAGCAGTTGCGCTACGGCAAGACCGGCCAGCGCAAGAAGTGCACTCGGCTTGGCGAGCATCGCGAGGGCGGAAACGATTCCGATCGCCGCGGCGCGCGCCGGCGTGGGACGCCGTCTCCAGAGCAGCGCACCGGCCAACGCAACGAGAGCGGCCACCGGAAGGTCGGTGAGGCCGGAGACGATCTGGGCGGCAAAGACCGGCACCGAGATCAGAGCGAACGCGGCGAGCAGACCGGCAAGCGAGCCCCAGTCGCGGTCCCGCACGAGCCAGACGAGCGAGCCGAGCAGGAGCACCGAGAAGAGCCCGCTGAGCACGCGTCCAACGGGCTCGGCGAAACCGAAGACGCCCCAGATCCAGCCCTGGAGCACGTAGAACAGCGGCCGTCCGTATTCCTGCGGAGTCGCCGCGGCGTAACGCAGATGCCAGTGCTGGGAGATGAGGCGAGACCATTCGCCGAACGTCAGTGCGTCCTGCGCGTGAGTCGGGATCACCACGGCTAGAAAGAACGCGGCGAGAAGGAAGAGCCCCGTCGTGATCCACACGATCGCCGAGGCCGGCCGCAGCACTGGAATCGACCTCACGCGGCTTGCCTGCGGGCGAAGACGATCGGCAGGGCCAACACGAGCACCGCGAAGGCGTAGAAGTAGTAGAACTGCATCGTCAGGTAGAAGAAGTTCGCCGCAATCGTTCCAGCGAGCGCGGCCGTCATGCCCCACGCCAGCGGACGCACTCTTCGGGCAATCGCGGCTCCGTCCGCGGCAAGCCGGCGACCGAGCGCGCGTGCGGCACGCAGCCGAGAGAAGAGGTAGCGGAGGAACAGCAGGAACACCACCGCGCCCACGAGACCGGTCTCCACGATCAGGGCGACGAAGAACGAGTGGGGACCCCAGTTCGACTTGCCGGTGACGAACTCGTAGTAGACCGAGAACGTGTTCAGGCCGAGGCCGAACAGCGGATGGGAGTGGATCACCTGCGGCACGAAGTCGTACACGCCGAAATGCGCGCTCTCGGAGCGCCCGCCGGTCTGGATCCGCGACCTGATCAGCACCTCGAAGTAATGGCGGTGAGTCCAGATGACTGCGACGAGGAGGGCCGTCACCGCGCCGAGCGGAACGACGAGCGCTCGCGAGACGAGCCTGCGCCGATACGGGATTCCGAGAACGAGCAGGCCGACCGCGAGCCCGAGCAGACCGCTGCGCGAGAGCGTCGAGAGCATCACGAGCACCAGGAAGCCGAGCACCGCCGCCAGCGGGACGCGCAGCCGATGACCTCGCTCGAGCCGGAGGTACAGAGGCAGCAGCGTGAGCAGCGGGATGCACAGCATCACCGCGAGGTGGTTCGGGTCACCGGTGAGCGCGTTCGGCCGGTAGACGGTCGTTCCGCCGATCGCCCCGTAGACGTTGATCGAGCTCGCACCGCCGGTCAGCGGTGAGAGGACGACCTGGTCGAGGTTCGTACCCGCACGCGCGGCGAGGAGCTGCAGGACCCCGTAGACGCCGTTCACCACGAGGCCGGCGGTGAGTGCGCCGACCGACTTCCAGTAGAAAAGCGTCGAGCGGCGCGCCAGGTACGCGACCCCCGCGCCGAGGAAGAGGAAGTGCAGCACGAACTTGACCATCCCCTTCCCCCACTGATCGAGGGACTGCCTGGTCTCGATGTTGAAGTAGCCGATCAGGTAGACGACGAGCAGCGCTGCGAAGATCCCGAGCACGATCACGGTCGTGCGGGGGAAGCGCGGACGACCCCACTCGAACGCGAACGCGGCGAGGAACAGCACCGTCAGGATGTCCGCGATCCCGACGGCCCCGGCGACGTTCCACTGCACCTTCTCCCACGTGACGCAGAAGAGTGTCGCGAGGAAGAGCGGGCCGGCGAGCCTCACTTCGCCAGACTCCGTAAGACCTCGGCGAGCTCCTCGACGCGCGCGCCGCGCCCGAGCTGCTCGCGGTCGTCGGACGAGAGCCGGGTCCCGTCGAGCGTTCCGGCCTTCCAGCGGGAATGCAGCTCCCCCAGCGCCTCGCCGAGACCCTGGACGTCGTCCGGCGCGGCGACGATTCCGGCTCCCGTCTCACGGATGAGCTCTGCCGCGGCGCCGTCGGGGGGGACCGCCGCCAGGATCGGCCGTTCGGCGGCGAGATATTCGAAGACCTTGCCCGACAGCACCCCCTGTCCGCGCCCACCGGCTTCCGGAATGAGGAGCAGCAACGCCTCTGAATCGCGCTGCAGCGCGAGCGCCTCGCGGCGCGCGACGTAGGGATGCAGCTCCAGCCGGCGACCGAGGTCCAGCGAGTCGGCCCACTCGCGGTCGGCGACGCGGAAGTCGCCGACGAACCTCGCGACGACGTCATTCAGCCCGGACTCTGCCACCGCCGTCAGGAACGGACGCGGGTCGCGCTTGCCGAAGAAGCTGCCCGTGTGCGTGATCCGGAATCGCTCGCTCGGCCGGTACTCGAGCCCGGCGAAGTCGTCGAAGTCCGCACCGTTCAGGATCGTCGCGACGATGCCGGCCGGAGCGAGCGTCTCCGCCTCCTCTGCGATCGCCGCCGAGGCGGCCACGATGACGTCGGCCTGGCGCGCCACGAGCCGCGCCACGGACGCGCTCACCTTTTCCTTGGCTCGCACGGACGCCCGCTCGAGGCGCCGGTGCGGATGCGCGACGAGGGAGTCGCGGAGGTCGGCGACCCAGCGCGCGCCGGTGGTTCGCTTGACTGCGGCGCCGATCAGATGCACGGAGTTCGGCGGCGAGGTCGTGATGACGACGTCGATGCCCTCTGCTCGCGTGATGCGAACCGCCGCCGGGATGGCAGTCAGGTTCCAGGCGACGTTCTCATCCGGCACGAGCACGCGCCGCGAGAGCGACCGGGCCTGACGGGACAGCCGGTCGAGGCCGCGGCGGCCGTGCAGCTCGTCGGCGAGCTTGCGGGCGCGTGGACCGAGGTAGCGAGCCCGGTGGATCCAGGCCTGAGTCGGGGGGACGGGATCGGGGTCCGAGTAGATCCACTTCGCATCGTCCGGCGCGAGCACGTGCGTCTCGATCCCGAGCGCCGGGAGGTGCGTCGCGAACTTGAGCGGCCGCTGCACTCCGCCGCCTCCTGCCGGCGGGAAATACATCGTCACGAGCAGGACTTTCATCCAGGCCGATGGTAGAGCGAGTAGCGCTGGTCCTCGTACGCGAGCGGCCACGGCGCTCGCACGTGGAAGCGGCGCCGGTCGACCACGAGCCAGTCGGCGTGATAGCGGTCGAGGATGGCGACGTTGCCCGTGCCGAAGTAGCGGTTCACGGAGATCCGCCGCGAGTACGGCCGATTCGCCGCTGTGTCCGCGACGTGAGCCGGCGGCGCCGCAGCGACGTAGACGGGGGCATAAGCCGAGATGCGGTAGCTCGTCTCGAGATCGGAGAAGACGATCGCCCGCTTGGGAACCTGCGTCCTCAGAACGTGCAGCAGACCCGCGGTCGGTGCGTAGCGATCGTGGGACGCCGCCGGCATCCAGTCGCGGAATCCGTGCACCGCGATCGGCAGGCAGAACAGGAAAGCGGCGGCCGCGACGAGCCAGCTCCTTGCCTCCGTGCGGCGCGCTCGCACCAACCCGACCGCGACTGCAGCTGCGCCGCCGATCGCCGCGACCCACGTCGCCCAGGCCGGGCCGCCCTTCTCCAGTCCGGGTCCGAAGTCCCCCGGGTAGACGAGCTGCAACGCGATGCCCGCGCCGAGCGCGAGCGGCAGCACGAAGGGTCCGATGAAGCCGCTGAGCACGGCGGCTCCGCCGGCCAACGCGAACGGAAGCGGCACGAATCCCGCTGCGCGACGCGCCTGTGACAGCGACACCGCGTCGGCGAATCGAGGGAAGACCCAGGGGACGAGCTCGATCGCGAGGATTGCGAGCGTGCCGCCGAGGACGTACGCGGCCCACCGCTGCCGGGCGGCGAACGCGCCGAGCGGGACGAGCAAGAGGCCGGCGACCGCTACCGCTCCGGCGCGCGACACGACCTCGGGCTTCAACGCGTAGTGGTGCAGGGTGCTGCCGAGGTTCAGCTCGTCGGCGTATTTCGTCAGGCTGCGCTCGAGCTCCACGTTCGACGGCGAATGCGACCTCGTCTCGCGCACGAGCGGCAGAAGCCAGGCGAGCGCCGCGCCTGCGGGAACGAAGAGCGCAGCAAGAGCTCCTACGGTGGTACGGAGGTCGTTTCGCGAGAGCAGAAACCGGGCCGCGAGAAAGCCGACGAGGGGGATGCCGAGGAACACCGCCGTGCTCGTGTGAACGAGCAGGATCTCGACCCCGAGTGCGGCGAGCGAAAGTCCGAGCGTCCAGCCGGGATGCCGCAGGAAGAGGAAGAACAACGTCAGCGCGGCGGGCACGAGCACGTGGCGGTCGAGGGTTCCCGGCTGGCCCAAGAGCACGAACGAGCCGCCGTGGCCAGACGCCAGCGCCACCGCGGCGATCGTGGTTACGAGGACTGCCACTCCCAGCCACATGGAGCGGAAGAGGGCGAGCCCAGCCTCGTACACGACGGCGAACGCGACCGGAGCGACTGCGCTCGGCTCGTGCAGCATCACCTGCGTCGGCTGGATTCCTCCCACCTTGGCCACGAGCGCGAGGAAGGCGTGCCAGAGCGGGAAGGCGTAGCCCGGGTGAAGACCGCCGTCCGCGAACTCGTCGACCGAGCGGACGTGCAGATCTCCGAACGAGTACAGCTTCTCCACGCGGCCGAGGTGGAACAGTGCGTCGCCGCCCACGACTCCCGCAACGTGCCACAGCGCGATGCCGAAACCGAGCCCGACGAACGAGACCGCAAGCGTGTCCCACGCCGGCGGCCCCGAGACGACACGCAGTGCAAACGGCAGCGCCAGCAGACCGAGGCCTCCGAGCACCACGAGGGCGAGCAGGATCGAGCTGTGCACGACGAAGACGAGCAGCAGGGCAGGGCCGAGCGCCCCGAGTCCCCACGCCACCGTCGCCGATGCGCCCCTGAGCTTCGCCGCACGCGCAATGAGCGTGCCGGGGAGAAACAGCACGAGGGAGGCGGCGACGAGGCGGAGCCAGAGCCCAAGTCCGTGCGCAGGCAGCAAGCGCGCGACGCCGAGGAGCGGCACGGAAAGGAGGAGGATGGGTGCGCCGCTAACGCGGCGACGCAGCGCCCACACGACTGTTCCATTCGTCCGCGAGCTCGCGAAGGCCCGGCCCCCTCACGGCCCACGCATCACGCGCGTGCAAGCGCATGCGTGCGCTGAAACCGGGGTCGGAACGCGCCACCGGCGAGAGTGCAGCGCGCGCCGCATACTGCGCGCCGGTGGAGAGGGCCGCGATGCGCGCGCCCGCACGACCATGGTGCTTGTGCCAGTACCTGTGCCGGCTCCGCCACATCTCGTTGATCCGCCGCTCGGGAATCCCGGCACTGAACTGCGACTCGTGGTGAACGACGGTCGCCTCGGGAAAGTAGTGCACCTCCCAGCCGGCTCGGCTCAGCCGGAACTGCAGGTCGACCTCCTCCGAATAGAGGAAGAACTCCTCGTCGAAGAGCCCGACCTCCTCGAGGGCCTCACGCCGGACGACGAGGGCGGCTCCCATGACCCAGTCGACCCTGCGCGGCGTCTCACCGCGGGATTGCATCACGCCTGCCCTGCCGAGCGTCAGGAGCCCGAGAGCGCTGACGAGGGGCGAGGGGAAGCGCCACGCTGAGTCCTGCCGACTGCCGTCCGGGTAGACGAGGCTCGGCCCGAGCGCAGCGACGCGGGGATGCGCATCGAGGTAGGCGACCAGCCGGTCGAGCCGCCAGTCGTCGGCGGTCGTGTCCTCGTTCAGGACGTAGACGTAGCGACCGCTCGTCCCGCGAATCACCGTGTTGTGGTTGGCGCCGAACCCTGCGCGGTGTCGCTGAGTGATGAGCCGGGCGTTCGGAAAGCGCTCGCGGACCGCCTCGGCCGAGCCGTCCTCGGACGCGTTGTCGAGCACGACGATCTCCGCAGCCGAACCCGAGAGAGATTCGAGGCAGGCGAGGAGGAGCTCCCTGCTGTTCGTGTTGACGATCGAGACGGTGACGTCGGGCACTACCTGGTGAGGCCGCGAGCGACGAGCGCGTCGCGTGCCGCGTCCACGGAATCGGCCGCCTCCTGCCCCTCGAGCCAGGCGAGCAACTCCTGCATGCCGGCCTCGAAGGGGATCTCCGCACGGAACCCGAGCAGCTCGGCGGCCAGACGGGTATCCGCGTAACAGTGTCGGATGTCGCCCGCCCGGAACTGGTTCACGACGTCGGGCTCGATCTCCTTGCCGAGCCCTTGCGCGATCACGCGCGCAACGTCGTTGATGGACGTGGGACGACCGGTACCGACGTTGACGGTACGGCCGTCCGCTCCGCTCTGTTCGAGCGCGAGCGCGCAGGCTCGGGCGATGTCGCGGACGTCGACGAAGTCGCGGGTCTGGTTCCCGTCCTCGAACACGAGCGGCGCCCGATCGTTGAGCAGCCGGGACGAGAAGATCGCGGCCGCGCCCGTGTACGGATTCGAGAGCGCCTGGCGCTCGCCGTAGACGTTGAAGAAGCGAAGCGCGACCGCGGGGATTCCGTAGGCAGCTCCGACGGCGAGGAACATCTCTTCGTGGTCGCGCTTGCCGATCGCGTAGATGGAGGTCGGTCGCAGCGGCTTCGTCTCCGCCGTGGGCTCGGACTCGAGCGCGGTGCCGTCGTCGGCGAACACCTCCCACTCCTGCGCCGCGAGCTGGCTCTCCGGACGCAGCCACGGCGCCAGGCCGCCTTCGCCCGTGCGCGGGTTGCGGTACTGCCCCTCGCCGTAGATCGACATCGACGAAGCGACGAGCAGCTTGTTGATCGTGTCGCGCCGCTCGACCACCTCTTCGAGCACGACTGCCGCGCCGATGGCGTTGATCGACGTGTAGCGCTCGATCTCGTACATCGACTGGCCGACCCCGACCGCCGCGGCAAAGTGCACCACGGCATCAACACCTTCGAGAGCCCGGCGCACCGCGGCGCGGTCGCGCACGTCGCCAACATGCAGGTCGACGTCGCCGTCGAGGTAGTCGGGCCGCTCTCCGTCCGGGTGAACCTGCCGGTCGAGGCTGTCGAGAGCGCGCACCTCGTGGCCGTCGGCGAGCAGCCGGTCGGCGAGGTGCGAGCCGATGAAACCGGCGCCGCCGGTGATGAGAACGCGCATGGCCGCGGCTGAGGCTATCTCAGCTCGGAGGGCCGGGGTCTCGCCACCCCGCGCAGGTTCTCGACCCCGAGAATCACCGCGCCCGGCAGCGCCAGCGCGATCGTCACGACAAAGAACAGGAAGCCGGTCGCGAGAGCAGACTCCTTGTCCACGCCGAGCTGCGTCAGGAAGCTGACGAAGAAGGCCTCGCGGACCGCCAGCCCGTTGATCGTGAAGGGGACGAGGATGACCAGGAAGAGCAGAGGGCCCATCACGTAGTACGGCCGGGGCGAAAGGCCGACGCCGACAGACCGGCCGGCCATCCAGATTGCAAGCACTCGCACCGCCTGGATGGCCAGGGTCAGGAGCGAGATCCAGATCATCAAACGGACGTGGCGGCGAAACACGTGCACTCCCTCGTAGAGCGCCCGGAGAGGCCGCTCGAGCCGCACCCGGCTCAGCAGCGGCACCAACCGGCGTAGCAAGCCACGCGAGCGGCGAGAGAAGAACACCACGCCGAGCACGAGGGTGCCGACGACGAACGCGCCCTCGACCCAGAGGTAGGCGCCGACGTCGTACTGCCCGATCGCGAGCGCGAAGCCGACGGCGGCGAGAACGAGCGTGGCCACGCCGCCGAGCGCCCGCTCGAGCAGCACGATTGCGGTCAGGTCGCCGAGCCTTCCGGGATGGCGGCGCGCGCTCTCGTAGACCCGCGACGCGTCTCCGCCGACCGCAGTCGGCAGCACCTGGCCCGCCGTGTACGAGACGAGGTACGCACGGATCAGCCAGCCGAGCCGCTCGCGAACTCCACGCGCCTGCAAGAGCTTCTGCCACCGGTACGCCATCGGCGGCACCCCCGCCAGCATCACGATCACCGCGCCCGCGAACCAGCCGAGGTTGGAGTGCACGAGGATGTGCACCGTTCGGCTGACGTTGAGCTGCCAGAGGATGTAGGCAAGACATCCCCCGGTGACGATCAGCGTCAGGGTAACCCTGACGAGAGCCTTGCGGGTCATCCCGCGAAACGGTCGTGCACGCGTCCGAGTGCCGCGATCACGTCGGCGATGTCCTCGTCGGAATGCGCCGGGGACAGCGGCAAGGAGAGAATCTCGTCGCCCGCACGTTCCGCGATCGGGAGCGCGGGTTGATCGGGGAAGCGCTCGCGGTAGTAGGTCAGCCGGTGAACAGGGAGGAAGTGGATCGAGGTCGCGATGTTCTCTTCCGCCAGCGCCCGCTGGTACTCGTCGCGCGTCGCGCCCGCTACGGCGGGATCGATCCGCACGACATAGAGGTGGAGAGCGTGCACGTCGCGCTCATCACGCGCAAGCGGCGTGAGGCCGTCGAGCTCCGCGACCGCCGCGTCGTAGGCCGCGAACTGGCGGCGCCGGATTTCCGCGTGTCGCTCGAGCTTGTCGAGCTGACAGAGCGCGATCGCCGCGAGGACGTCGGACAGGTTGGCCTTGTAGCCGGGAACCGGGATGTCGTAGCGCGAGCCGTCGCCGCGCCGCATCAGCCGCAGGTCGCGAACCGCCTGCGCGACCTCGTCTCGGTTCGTCGAGATCAGCCCGCCCTCGCCCGCCGCGATGTTCTTCGTCGCGTAGAGAGAGAAGCAGGTCAGGTCGGCGATCGAGCCGACCTTGCGTCCGCGATACCGGCTCTCCGCTGCATGTGCCGCATCCTCGACGATCGGAACGCCGAGCTCGAGCAGCGGATCGAGGTCGGCGGGCTGCCCGGCGAGGTCGACGGGAAGGATCACCTTCGTCCGGTCGGTCACGGCGTCGGCCGCGAGCGCCGGATCGATGTTGAGATCGCCCTCACGCACGTCCACGAAGACGGGCGTGGCCCCGGTGTGCACGATCACGTTTGCGGTCGCCGGCCACGTGATGGGGCTGGTGATCACCTCGTCGCCCAGGCCGATGCCGAGCGCGACAAGCGCGAGGTGCAGCGCCGCGGTTCCCGACGCGAGGGCGAGCACGTGCTCTGCCTCGAGGTACTCGGCCATGCGACGCTCGAGCTCCGCGGACCGGGGCCCGGTCGTCAGCCAGCCCGACCTGAGTGTCTCGGCAACTGCCGCGATCTCCTCGTCGCCGATCGCGGGCGGCTGGAACCCGAGCATGGTGGAACGTCTGGTCTCAGACGAGAGCTTCGACATCGGTCTCGAATCGAATCATCGCTTCCGCCCTGGCTGCCCGCTCGAGCGCCTGTTCACGGCTCTCACCGACCGCCAGGATCGCGCCGGCTCGGTCAGCACCGCGGCGGAACTCGCCGAAGCGGTGTCCCGGACGCCTGTAGACGCGGATCCCCCGGATGCCTTCGAGCGCGAACGCCTCCTCCACCCTCGTCACCTCTCGCAGCTGCCCGGGGGGTGGGACGAGAAAGCGAACACACGCGCCACCGACGCGAGCGACCGGGGCGAGCGCTGCGGCCGGAACCTCTTCGCCGAGCGCCGCCGAGAGCGCGGCGCCGTTGAGATCGACGCCGAGCGCCGCCCGGCAGAGCTCCGCGTCGTGGCCTCCTCCGAGACGGGCCGCCAGCTCTCCGACACGGGCTCCCTGTGGCCCGACGAGTATCTGCGTGTAGCTCGGGCCGTGCTCGATCCCGACGGCGGCCGCCGCGTCCGCAGCGGCCTCGACCGCAGCTCCGATCTCGCTCGGCTCGAGCTCGCTCGGCCACGCGTGCGTGAGGGCCACGCCAAATGCGGGCAGCGAGGCGGTCAGACGGTCGGTCACGGTCAGGGGAAAGAAGTGGCCCCCGGACGAAAAGGCGTTGACCGTCACCTCGCGGCCGGTGACGTGCTCTTCGACGAGGAGCGTCGCCGTTCGGGATGCGTCCAGCGCGACGCCGATCGCGTCATCGACCTCCGAAGCCGCCCGGACGAGTGTGAGACCGCGCTGGCCCTGCCGGTCAGGCGCCTTGATCACGCACGGAAAGCCGATGCGCCGTGCAGCCGCAGTGGCCTCGCGGGGGCCGGAGCAGATCTCGAAGTCGGGTTGCTCGACGCCCGCCTCGGCGAAGCGCTCCCGCTGGCGCAGCTTCGAAGTCGAGAGCACCGCGGTCTCCGGTGAGATCGGGTGAGGGAGTCCCTGACGTGCCGCGACCCGCGCAGAGATCGCGACCGGCCAGTCGATTCCCGGCGCGATCAGCCCGTCGACGCGCTCGGCGCCGGCGAGGCGCTCGATGGCGGGTTCGTCCTCCGTCGACACGATCGCGCGCCGGTCGGCGTAGCGAAAGCCCGGAGCGGATGGATCGCGGTCGACCGCGATGACGTGAAGCTCCCGTGTCCGCGCGGCGGCGAGCAGGCCCAGCTGGGCCGGCCCCGCACCTAGGACGAGGAGACGCTTGCCCTTGTCTCTTTCTCGAGAATCCCCCGCCACCACGCCTCATTGTCGCGGTACCACGCGATCGTGCACGCGAGACCCTCCTCGAACGACGTCCTCGCCTGCCACCCGGTCAGGCGCTGCATCTTCTCGGTGGAGCCGATGTGCCGGTCGACCTGGCCGGGACGCTCGGTGACGTACGTCTTCAGCGAAGCAGGCTTGCCGAGCGCCTCCAGCACGGCGTCGGCGATGTCGCTGACCGGGATGTCGACACCGGTTGCCACGTTCAGGACCTCGCCCGCAACGCTTTCGAGCGGCGCGCCGATCACCGCTTCGATCGCCTCGGCGTCGTCGTCGACGTAGAGCCAGTCGCGGCTGGCGTGACCGTCGCCGTGGATCGTCAGCTCACGGCCCTGCAGCGCCTGCGTGATGAAACGCGGAATGACCTTCTCGGGATGTTGCCGAGGCCCGTAGTTGTTGAAGGGTCTGACGATCACGATCGGCAGCCCGTAGGTGACGTAGTAGGCGTAGGCAAGTCGGTCCGCTCCGGCCTTCGTGGCCGCGTAGGGGCTACGCGGATTGAGCGGATGCTCCTCATCCATGGACGCCGACTCCGCCGTGCCGTAGACCTCGCTCGACGAAAACAGGATGAAGCGCTCGACGGGTGCGTCGCGGATCGCGTCGAGCAGGATCTGAGTGCCCTCGACGTTCGTCGTCACGAACTCACGGGCGCCCTCCTCGATCGACTTCTCCACGTGGGATTCGGCAGCCGCGTTCACAATCACGTCCACCTGGGAGACGATGTCCCGGACGAGCTCGACGTCCCGGATGTCTCCCTGCACGAACGAGAGCCGCTCGTGCGACATCGCACCGGTCAGGTTGTCGAGGTTGCCGGCGTAGGTGAGAGCATCGAGTGAAACCACCTCGTACGGGGTCTTCGCGAGCAGGTGATGGATGAAGTTCGACGGGATGAAGCCCGCGCCGCCGGTTACGAGAATCCGCTTCGCCACGCCGGGAGACTACCCACGTCATCGAGGTGAGGTTTTCGCAAGACTCCCCGGACCCCGAGGAGCATGCCCAGAGACTTCGAAGCCACTCCTGTGCGCGTGGTGGTCGTGGACGACCATCGTCTCTTCGCCGACGCGCTGGCGTTGCTCCTAGGACGCGACGACAGGCTGACGGTGATCGGCACCGCAAGTGACGGCCGTTCCGCAATCGAGCTGGTCGTGGCGGAGCACGCAGAGGTCGCCGTCCTCGACGTGCGCATGCCCGAGATCGACGGACTGGAGACCGCGCGAAGGCTGCGGACGCGCAGCCCCGAGACCCGTGTGATCCTCGTCACCGGCCTGGACGAGCCGAAGCTCGCCGAGGAGGCCCGCAAGGTGGGAGCCGTCGCGCTTCTGACGAAGGGCGCGCTGCACGAGGAGTTAAAAGAAGCCATCCTGGCGGCAGCGCCTAGCCGGGCGAAAGCTACGCTTTCGCCCG
>Ga0066709_100000344_pt1 | contig 23571 bp, 13 predicted proteins | sample GraSoiAngelo_158_FD_79665 | JGI IMG/M metagenome (GOLD analysis project Ga0066709, IMG submission 79665) | Grasslands soil microbial communities from the Angelo Coastal Reserve, California, USA - 14_1009_16_30cm | ecosystem: Environmental > Terrestrial > Soil > Grasslands | place: USA...
AATTTCCGATAAAGCGACGCGAGGGTCTTCTGCGGGAAGCCGGTGCCGACCTTTCCGACGTAGTGGAGCTCCGAGCCGCGGTATGCGCCGAGCAGGAGCGCTCCGAAGTGGGTTCGCGAGCCGGCCGGCGGCGTGTAGCCTCCGACGACGAACTCCTCCTCCTGGTGGACTTTCACTTTCAGCCACTTCGTGCTCCGCCCCTCGCAATACGGCGAGGAGGCATCCTTGGCGACGATTCCCTCCCACCCCTTCTTCCGAGCCTCCCGGTAGGCCTTCCTCCCGTCGGCGTCCAGACGCCGCGAAGGGATGAGATGGTGCGTGTCGCCGATCGCCTCTTCGAGCTCGTCCCGGCGCACGGGAAGCGGCTCGTTCCGGAAATCCCGGCCGTTACGGTAGAGGCAGTCGAAGACGGCGTAGACCGAGGGCCGGTCGCCTTGCTGCAGGAGCTGGAAGCGCGAGACGAGCTTGCGGTCGAAGGCGACGGCTTCGCCGTCCAGCAGCAGCGTGCGCTCCGGCAGCGTCGCGATCGCGCGGGCGATCTCGGAGAACGTCTCGGTCCGGTCCTTCGCGTTGCGCGAGAGGAGCGTCACCTCCCGCCCCTCCTTGTACGCGAGGATCCGGTAGCCGTCGTACTTCTCCTCGTAGACCCAGCCCGGGCGGTGGAAGGGTTCGTCGACGAGCGTCGCCAACATCGGCCGCACGCGGAACGGTATCCGGTCGGAGGCGCCGCGCGCCTTCCGGGCGGACGCCGGGGTCACGAGCCCGCTCGGTTCGAGTGCCAGACGGCTTTGCGGCGGCTGCGCTTGGGCGGCGCGAGCAGGTCCGGCTGCTTCAGCAGCTTCTTGATCAACGATGGGGGATCGCCGGTCGCCGCCTTCACGATGTCTCCCCCCTCGTCGCGGGCGATCTCGGCGAGAATCCTCTTCGTAACGACGGAGCGGGGCCCGGCCTCCGCGATGTCGGTCTGGCTCGCGAACTCGTCCCGGTGCTTGATCAGGAGCCACGGCGGACGGCCCCCTTCCCGCGCGCGGATCCGGACGAGGACCCAGGAGCCGTGCAGCTTCCGGCCGTCCAGCCGGAACTTGAGATCCCCCTTCTTCAACGCAGCGTCGACGTCGGGCGACTCCGGAGTCCACGTGCCGTTGTCCCAGATCATCACCGTCCCGCCGCCGTACTGCCCCTCCGGAATGATCCCCTCGAACTTCGCGTACTCGATCGGATGGTCCTCGGTCGGCATCGCCATCCGTTTGACCGAAGGATCGAGCGAAGGACCCTTCGGAACCGCCCACGACAGCAGCACGCCGTTCCACTCGAGCCGGAAGTCGTAATGAAGCGCGGTCGCGCGGTGCTTCTGGATGACGTACGAGAGCTTCTTCGCTTTCGCGCCGCGCGGCGTCTTTCCGCCCGCAGGCTCGGACGTGACGTCGAAGCGTCTCTTCTTGCGGTATTCGGTCAGACCCATGCGACGACCTCCGGTGCAATGAGGGTGCCCCGAATCCGACGACAGTCTATAAACTCTTGTGAGTGCGCGACATCGTGGCGTGGGTCCTCGCCGTGGAAATCCTCGGCCTGGCGGTCCTCCCGGCGCTCCGTCTCTTCTTCGCCAACCGCCGCGACGCCGCGCTCCTCTCGCGGCCGGTCGGTCTCGCCCTGGCCGGGTGGCTCGCCTGGGCGCTTTCCCTCGTCGCCCCCTTCGGCTTTTCGCGCGGAACGATCGCGCTCGCGATCGCGGCGCTCGCCGGCGTCTCGTTCTACTGCCGGCGCCGGGGAGGCAGCGAGACCGGCCCCTTCTGGAGCGCGGAGGAGAACCGGGCCGCGATCTTCTTCTGGGCCCCGGCCGCGATCTTCCTCCTGATCCGCGCCGCGGTTCCCGAGATCCTGGGGGCCGAGAAGTTCATGGATCTCGCGTTCTTGAACTCCCTCACGCGATCGACCGACATGCCTCCGGCCGATCCCTGGATGGCGGGCAAAACGATCAACTATTACTACTGGGGGTATCTGCTGGCGGCGACGATCGCGAAGGCGGCGGGGGTGACGCCGTTCGTCGCCTACAACCTCGCGATCGCGACGTTCGCCGGATACTCCTTCGCGGCGGCGGCCTGCCTCGGGTTTCGCCTCTCCCGGGGACGGATGGGGGCGGCGGTCGGGGCCGGTTTCGCGAGCGTCTTCGCCGGAAACGTGACCGGCGCCTTCGACGCCTGGGCGAAGCCGTTCGCCCGGGACTTCGACTACTGGCACGCCTCCCGCGTGATCGGCGCGGGCGACACGATCAACGAGTTCCCGTTCTTCACTTTCTTTCACGCGGACCTGCACCCCCACCTGCTCGCCTTCCCCTTCTTCCTCGCGGCCTTCGCGGTCGCGGACCGGTGGATCGAAGCCGGATTGCCGGAGGCCAGGGCGGAGACTCCGGACTCCAAACCCGGCGCCGGAAGTTTTCTCGAGCGATGGGCGCCCTTCCTTCTCGTTGCGCTTGTCGCGGCCGCGGCGATCGGAGCGAACCTCTGGAACGCGCCGGCGATCGCCGTCCTCCTCGTTTTCGCCGGCGCCGCCCGCACGACGCGCGGCGAGAGGCTGCCGCGGGTCGGATCGGCGCTGTCGGGAGCGCTGACCGGAGCGGGAGCGGTCCTCGTCGCCCTCGCCCTGACGCAGCCGTACCGAGCGTCCTATCAACTGCCGTACAACGGAATCGGAGAGACGCACGCGACGTCTCAGATCCTCGAGTTCCTGGGCGTCTGGGGGATTCTCTTCGCCGTCGCGGCGGTCGGACTCCTCTTTTCCGCTCCGGAAGATTCGGAGGAAGCGAGACGCCGGCGTGACTTCGTTCTCGCGGCCGCGGCCGCCGTCTGCCTGGCCGTCGCGTTCGCGAAGAAAGCGCCGGCACTGGCTCTGATCCTCTTCCTGGCCTTTCTCGCCGGGCGGGCCGCCTGGCGATCGCTTTCGCGCGGCGGAGACCGCCCGATCGTGTTCGCCGCCTTTCTCTGTCTTCTCGCGCTCGGAATGATCGGGGGATGCGAGGTCGTCTACTTGAAGGACTCCTACGGCGAGCAGCTGCACCGCATGAACACGATCTTCAAGTTCTACCATCAGGCGTGGCCGCTGCTCGGCATCGCCGCCGTCGTCTTTGCGGACCGCGCGTGGCGGGCCACGAGGACGCCGCGGCGGTCGCTCGCTTTCGTTCTCGTCCTGGCGGCGTTCGCGGCGCTTCTCTACCCGATGACCGCCGCGGTTTCCCGGCTGCGCCAGCGCGACGGAGCGTTCTCTCTCGACGCGCGCAAGGCGCTCGGACGCCGAAACCCCGGGGATCTCCAGGCGATCGAGTGGCTCGTCGAGAACGCGCGATCCGGATCGGTCGTGATGGAAGCCACCGGAAACCCGTACACCGAATTCGCCCGGATCTCGTCGCACACGGGAATTTCCACCGTGATGGGTTGGGCGAACCACGAAGGGCTGTGGCGTTCGAACCTGCCCGAGGTGGCGACCCGATCCGATGACGTCCGCCGGTTCTACTCGGCGTCGGACCCAGCCGCCGCGAGGGAAATCCTGGACCGTTACCGGGTCACGTACGTCATCGTGGGCGATCTCGAACGAACCACGTATTCCGGCGCCGCGCGGGTGGCCGCCTTCCCGTTCCTCGAATCCGCGCGGGCCGGCGCGACCGCGATCTACAAGGTCCGGCCGCGGACGTGAACGCCCCGGCCGCCTCCCGGGATCCGGCGCCGGGCCGCCGGATCCTGATGGTGTTGACGTACTACCACCCTCACTGGACGGGCCTGACCGCCTATGCGAGACGCCTCGCCGAAGGGCTCGCCCGGAGGGGACACTCAGTGACGGTCCTGGCCTCCCGTCACGATCCGAAGCTCCCTCTGGAGGAAACGATCGCGGGCGTCCGCGTCGTCCGCGTCCCGGTCCAGGCACGCGTCAGCCGGGGCGTCGTGATGCCGTCGCTTCCGGCGGCGCTGTGGCGGCGCATGCGCGAGGCGGACGTCGTGCAGATCCACACCCCTCTTCTCGAAGCGCCGCTCGTCACCCTGTTCGGCCGGATCTTGCGGCGGCCTGTCGTCTTCACGCATCACGGGGACCTGGTCATGCCCGCGGGAGCCTTCAACCGGGTAGTGGAAGGGACCGTGACTTTGCTCATGACGCTCGCACTCAAGATGGCGACGCGCATCACGGTCCACAGCGGGGATTACGCGCGCAACTCGCCGTTCCTGTCCCCCTTTCTCTACAAGCTCGATGCGATCTACCCGCCGTCCGACCTTCCGGCGCCGGATCGGAGCGCGGTGGAGAAATGGCGGCGCGAGCTCGGCAAGGAGAATCGGAGGCTGGTCGGCTTTGCCGGACGCTGGGTCGAAGAAAAAGGGTTCGACTACCTCCTCCAGGCCGTCCCCCGCGTCGTGGCTGCGCTGCCCGACGCGCACTTCGTCTACGCGGGCGAGCCGAACATTCTCTACGAGGAATTCTTCCGGCGATGCGAGCCCTATCTCGCGCCGGTCCGGCAACACGTCACGATGCTCGGCCTGATCACGGACCCGTCTCGCCTCGCGAACTTCTATGCGCTCTGCGACGTCTTCGCCCTCTCCAGCCGGACGGACTGCTTCCCCAGCACCCAGGTCGAAGCGGTCCTTTCCGGAACGCCGCTCGTCACGACCGACATCCCCGGGGCGCGGGAGGTCGTCGGGGTCACGGGCATGGGTACGCTCGTGGCTCCGCGCGATCCCGCCGCGCTCGCGGCCGGGATCGTCGAGGTCGTCACGAACCGGGACCGTTACCTTTCATCCCCGGAGAAGGTCCACGCGATCTTCGACTTGGAGAAGAGCGTCCGCGAATACGAGTCGCTCCTGCTGCGGCTGTGCGGGACCGAACGGTCCGGCTCTCCGCTCCCGGGAGACTGAGAGAAAGGTGTCCCTGGACCCGGCGAAGCTCGAGCGGATGCTGCGCAACGAAGCGGACATGGCCGCCGCGCGGCGGGTCCGGGTCGTGCTCGAGTATCTCGATATCCAGCCCGGCGAACGTGTGCTCGACTGCGCCTGCGGCCTCGGCTGGTTCACGCACGTGATCCGGGAGATGCACGATTGCGCGCTGGCGGCGACCGACTTCGACCTGGCGCGCCTCCGAACGGCGCGGCGAGAGACTCCCACGGACGTCTCCGTGACCGCGAGCGACGTCCTCCGGCTTCCTTACCGGGACGGAGCGTTCGACAAGGTCGTGCTCTCCGAGGTGCTGGAGCACATCGTGGACGACGACGCCGCGCTTAAGGAGGTCCGCCGCGTCACCCGGCCGGGAGGATCGATCGCGATCACGGTCCCCAACCGCGACTATCCGGTTCTCTGGGATCCGGTCAACTGGGTCCGGGAGCGACTCGGGCTCGCGCCCATCCGCGAAGGGCTCTTCGGAGGTCTCTGGACCAATCACGTTCGACTGTATTCGCGGGAGGGAATCCTCGACCTCGTGAGGCGTTGCAATCTCGTCGCCGAGACCGTCCGGCAGCACGTTCACTTCTGCTTTCCGTTCGCCCACAATCTCGTCTACGGTCTGGGGATGCGACTGGTCGAGCGTGGTATCCTCCCGAACGCCGACCTATTCCGCTACGAGAAGAACGCCGGATCTCTTTCCCCAGTCGACCTCGGCCGCCGGATTTTCAGAGCGATCGATCGACGGAATGACCCAGTCTCGGACGAGGGGAAAACCACGGTTATCTTGAGCGTCCTGGCGAGGAAACCGTGGGAATGAAGGTCTACGATCTCTCGAAGGACACGATCGAGCGGCATCAGTTCGGCGATCCGCTTCTGCGCCATCTGACCGACAAGATCCTGCAGTTGATCGATCTGCCGGGCGGGCGCGCGCTGGACGTGGGGTGCGGGGCGGGGCGCCTGGCGGTAGCGCTCGCGCGGCGCGGCTTCGAGGTGGACGGCGTGGACGTCGCCGCGAGCGTCGTCGAGCAGGCGGCGCAGCTCGCCTCCGAAGCCGGGATTTCCGCCCGCTTCTTCGTGGCGGATTTCCGACAGCCGGATGCCCGCTTCCCCGACGAGACCTACGACCTGGTCGTGTGTTCCGAGGTCGTGGAGCATGTCGAATCCTGGCGGAGCGTCCTGGACAACATCGCGCGCGTCCTGAAGCCGGGCGGCCTGCTCCTTCTGACGACGCCGAACGACCCGGCGCAGTTTTCCATTCTCGATGAGTACGCCGGCCATTTCCGGCGCTTCCGGTGGCGGGAGCTCGAGACCGGTCTTTCGGAGTTCTCCGTTCTCACGGCGTTCACGGTCGGCTTCCCGTTGACCCGCGCCCTCCACTGGGCTTACACGCGGATCCTCCTGCCAGTTTTCTTCAAAGAACATTCCCCGGAGCGAATGTGGCAGGAGGACTCCCTGTATCGACGGTTCGGAGCTCAGGCGACCTATCGCCTCGCCCAGATCGACGACCTCTTCAACCGGCTCAAGCTCGGGACGACCTGGGTCGTGAAAGCCCGCAAGCTCCGGAGCCGCGCACGTTGAGCGACGGTTCGAGCTTTTCCGGCCCGGGCGACCGCGAGATCGGGCCGTTCTCGAGCCGTCGCCGGACGCGCGGGCTCCTTCTCCTCCTCTTCGCCGTCGGGTTGATCCTTCGACTGATCGGCCTGCAGTGGGACCAGGGGCACCACCTCCACCCGGACGAAAGATTCATCTCGATGGTCGAGGAGAAGCTCTCGGTGCCGGATCGCCTGTCCGATTACTTCGACTCGACCCGCTCGTCTCTCGACCCCTACAGCCGGGGCTACGGCTCCTTCGTTTACGGCACGCTGCCGGTGGTTCTCGCCAAGGCGGCCGGCAGACTGGTGGGAAAGTTCGGCTACGACGGCGCGTACCTCGTCGGCCGGGTGCTGTCGGGCCTCTTCGACCTCGTTTCGGCGTGGGTCGTCTATCTGCTGGCCCGGCGCGCGGGTCCCCGCCTCGGAAGGAGCGCGGCTTTCGGTGCTGCGGGGCTGCTCGTCTTCTGTCCGTTCGCGATCCAGCTCTCCCATTTCTGGACGGTCGATACGTTTCTGGCGACGTTCACGGCGCTGACCCTGCTCGGCGCGATCCGTCACGCCAGCGGTCGGTCGAAGATCTGGGAGGACGCCGCGACCGGGGTCGCCCTCGGCCTCGCCGTCGCGTGCAAGGTGACGGGCCTGGGCCTGTTTCTGCCGGTCGGCGCGGCGATACTCATCCGGGCTCTTTCGGGACCGGCCGCGGGCCGGTTCGAACGGCTGGCCAAGGGGGCAGGACGTTTTCTCCTCCTCGCCGTCGTCGCGGCGCTGACCGTTCGCGTGGCTTTTCCGCACGCCTTCCTGGGACCGAGCCCGCTCTCGTTCCGGCTGGACCCGCGCTACGTCGAAGACCTGAAGCGGCTCGCGGCGCTTTCCGCGAGCGTGGCCGGTTTCCCCCCGGCTCTGCAGTGGGCTGGCCGCACTCCGTTCTTCCCTCTGTACAACTTCGTCGTCTGGGGCGGCGGGCCGTTTTTCGGCCTGGCCGCGCTCGCGGGACTGATCTGGGCGCCGGTTGCGATCTTTCGGAAAAGAGAGTGGCTGCTGCTGCCCCTCTTCCTGCACGCCGCGCTGCTCATCGCGTATCACGCCGGCACGCTCGCCAAAACGATGCGTTACTTCTACCCGGTCTATCCGGCCCTGGCCGTTTTCGCGGCGCTCGTCCTCGCGACGTTCGCCCGGAGCCCGGCCGGCCGCCGCCGGGTCGCTCCCCGGTATCTCGGGGCGATCGCCCTTGCCGGAACAGCGCTCTGGGGACTCGCGTTCTGCGCGATCTACTTGCGGCCGCACACGCGGGTCGCGGCGTCCCGCTGGATCTACGCGAACGCCTCCCCTCCCGCGCGGTTCGCCAACGAATCCTGGGACGATGGCCTCCCCTTCTCCTTTCCCGGATACGACAGCGGGGCCTACGCCGGACCGACTCTCGAGCTCTGGGGGCCCGACGACCGACAGAAGGTCGAGACGACCGTGAAGACGCTCGAGCAGGCGGATTGGATTGCCGTCACGAGCAACCGGGTCTACGCGAACATCACGCGGCTTCCAACGGTCTTCCCGATGACCACGGCCTACTACCGGGCGCTCTTCGACGGGCGGCTCGGCTTCGAGCGGGCCGCGGAGTTCACCTCCTATCCGTCGCTCGGACCGCTCAAGTTCGTGGACGACCGCGCGGAAGAGCAATTCACGGTTTACGACCATCCGAGGGTTCTTCTGTTTCGCAAGACCCGGGAATTCTCGGCGGACCGCGTCCGGAAGACCCTGCTGGCCGCGATGCCCGGGATCCCGCCCACGATCTGGGAGTGGGAGAAGCAGCCGCGGGGACGGCGTCATGTCAGCTCCTCCCTTCTGCCGCCGCGTCGCGCAGACGTCGAGAAGAGGTCGGCGAGCGCGTTGCAGACCCGCGAGATCGGCTCGCTGGCGGCCGCGTTTCTCTGGTACCTGGCCCTGCTCGCCGTCGGGGCGATGACCCTGCCCGTCGTCCATGCGCTCTTTCCGCGCCTGCAGGACCGGGGCGCCGGATTTGCCCGGACTCTCGGGGTCGTCCTCGCGACCCTCGTCTACGTGCTCCTCGTCCAGTTCCGGGTCCTCCGCAACGGACGCGGCGCGGCGTTCGTCGCGCTTCTGCTGGTCGCCCTCTTCTCCGGCGCCCTCTTCTTCCAGAGACGCCCCTTGATCATCCGATTCGTGCGCGAGCGCTGGCGACTGCTCGTCGCAGGCGAGATCGCGTTCGCCGTCGGCTATCTGCTCTTCCTCGGCATCCGATCGCTCAACCCCGAGATCTACTGGGGCGAGAAGCCGATGGACTTCTCGATCCTGAACATCCTCGTCCGGACCCGGACGCTCCCCCCCTCGGATCCGTGGTTCGCGGGCGCGTCGCTCGGCTACTACGCGTTCGGGCAGCAGATGATCGCGTTCCTGACCCTCGTGACCGGTCTTTCGACGCGCTTCACCTTCAACCTCGCCTTCGGGTTGCTCGGCGGACTGATGCTGCAGGGATCTTTCACGCTCCTGCGGAACTGGACGGGGACGGTGCGGGCCGGTGTCGCCGGCGCCGGCCTCGCCGCGGTCGCCGGCAACCTCTCCGGGCTGCGCGAGTGGCTCGTCAATCACCGCGCCCTCGACTGGAACTATTTCTGGGCGACCTCCCGCGTCATCAAAGACACCATCAATGAATACCCGTTCTGGAGCCTGACCTTCGCGGACCTGCACGCGCACGTCCTCGCCATGCCGCTCTTCCTGCTTGTCGCAGCCTCGGCCCTCCAATTCGTCCGCGTGAACTCCGATCCGCCGGCGCGGACGACCTCGCGCATCGCCTCGGGCGCGATCCTCGGGTTCGCCGCGGCGGCGCAGGCGCTGACCAACGCGTGGGACACGCCGCTCCTGGCCGGCCTCTGCGGAATCGTTTTCGTGGTCGCGGCCTCCGCCGGCGGTTTCACGGGGGGACACCTGGCGCGGCTCGCGCCGGGCGTCTTCGCGACCGTCGCGGCGGCGTGGGTCACCGCTGCCCCCCTCTGGGTGCGCGGGGGCGGGAGTCCAGGTTTCGGCTGGGAACAGGAGCCCGGCGCGAGAGGATTCGACGTCCTGACGGTATTCGGCCTCTTTTTCTTCCTCGCGTTCGCGTGGCTGCTCGGCTTCGTCTCCGACCGGATGGCAGAGCAGGGACTGGAGCGACGAATCCGACTCGTTCTGGTGGCGGCAGTCGGAGCGCTCCTGGTCCTGCTCGGATTCCTGTCGGTGGAGGTCTTCGCGTCGGCGGGTGTGCTGCTCTTTCTCGCCGCGGCTGCCGACCGCGCGACCGACGTCGAAGAGCGGCTCGCCTGCGCCTTCGTCGCCGCCGCGTTCTTTCTGGTCCTCTTCACGCAGAAGGTCTACATCTCCGACCGGATGAACACGATCTTCAAGCTCTATCTGGAGGCATGGCTCCTCTTCGCCGTCGCGGCCGCGGCGCTCGTCTTCCGGCCCGGAGACCGGCGCGGCGTCTACGGTCGCTGGCGCCTCCCGCCGCGCGCGGTCCTCTTCCTCCTCTCGATCGCGGCTCTCTTCACGACGGTCACGGCCGCGCGCGGAGCCGTGAGCAACCACTTCGCCGCCTATTCCGGTCCGTCACTGGACGGCCTGCGCTACCTCGAGGAAACGAGACCCGGCGAATACCGAGCCGTTCTCTGGATGCGCCGGGCGATCGCGGGCACTCCGGTCATCCTGGAAGCCCAGGGAGCGTCGTACCAGGACTTCAGCCGGATCTCGATGCTGACCGGACTTCCGACCGTGCTCGGTTGGGAGCATCACGTCAAGCAGCGCGGAAATCCGCAGGAGGAAGTCGACGCCCGACGCGAAGCCGTCCGGCAGATCTATTCGAGCAAGACCGCCGGGCCGGCCGAGACGCTCCTGCGGCGCTATCACGTCGGCTACGTCTACGTCGGCTGGCTCGAGCGCCAGACCTATCCCTCGGAAGGCCTCCGGAAATTCAACGCCGAAAAGGGACTGTTCGAAGTGGCTTACGAGAATCGGGAGGCCAAAATCTTTCGCGTCGTGGGAGGCGACTCGGAGGACGTGATTGCGCCGACGCGCGAGAGCCTTCCCGAGCCGGCGCCCGGGCAGGCCGTGGAGGAGAAGGAGGAGGCGCCCTCGATCCAGGAGACCGCGGAGGCCGGGCGATCCCCCTTCTCCGGGATGCGGGAGCCGCGCGACGCCGCGGTGGACGACAAGGGACGTCTCTGGGTCGCGGACTTCGGCACGTCTCACCTCCGGATCTTCGACGAAGACGGCGGGTACCTGGGCGGCTGGGGGGGCAAAGGCGCCGGCACTTTCGGATTGCGCGAACCGTGCGGGGTCGCGATCCGCGGGGACGACCTCTACGTCGCGGACACCTGGAACGGGAGAGTGCAGTACTTCACGCTCGCGGGCGAGTGGAAAGCTACGGCGGCCGGGCTCTACGGCCCCCGCGGCGTGACCGTCGCCGCCGACGGGAGCGTGTGGGTGACCGACACCGGAAACAACCAGTTGATCGTCTACGGCCCGGCTTTGACGCAGCCCCGCACTCTGGGCAAGAAGGGGTCGGGACCCGGAGAGTTTTCGGGGCCGGTCGGGATCGCGGCCGGGCCGTCCGGCTCGGTCTACGTCGCCGACGTCATGAACCGGAGGATCCAGGTCTGGGACCCGTCCGGAACTTTCCGCGCGGCGCTTCCCGTTCCCGGATGGCCGGAATGGTGCGAGCCGCACCTGGAGGTCGGTGACGACGAGACCCTTTACGTCACGGATCCCGTGAAGGGCACGGTGCTCCACCTGGACCGCACCGGAGCTCTCCTCCAGACATGGACTGCCGGCGAGGACGGGCGCGCATTCCGCCGACCGACCGGAGTCGCGCTGGATCGCAAGCGCGCTATTCTCTTCGTCATCGACTCGGGTGACAATCTCGTCGCGAAACTGAAGGTTCCCGAAGGAAAGACGCGTTGAGCAGGTTCGAAGTGCGGTGGCGGCCGGCGTGCGCGGCCGGTGTCGTCGGACTCCTGGCGGCCGGGGTCGCCTTTGGCTGCCGCAAGGGAGAGGCTCCCGGCGGCAACCCGGCGGCGCGGGGCGCGGCGAAGAGCGAATCGCCGGCGCCGCAGCAGGCCTCCGAGCCGACCGCTCCTTTGATCCGCGAGACCGCCGCCACCGACCGGGCTCCTTACGCCGGGATGAAGGAGCCGCGCGACGCCGCGGTGGACGACCGCGGCCGGCTCTGGGTCGCCGACTTCGGAAACGCGCGCCTTCGAATCTTCGACGCGAGCGGCGGGTATCTGGGGGGATGGGGAAATCGCGGCAACGGAACGTACGAGTTGAGGGATCCCTGCGCGGTCACGATCCGCGGGGACGATGTCTACGTCGCCGACACCTGGAACGGGCGTATCCAGGCGTACTCGCTCGCCGGACAGTGGAAGGGCACCGCGGCCGGTCTCTTCGGCCCGCGCGGCGTCGCCGCGGCCCCCGACGGGAACGTCTGGGCGACGGACACCGGCAACAACAAGATCGTCGTCTACGACCGGACGCTCGGAAGTCCCCGGACGATCGGCAAAGAGGGGTCAGGGCCGGCGGAATTCGCGGGACCGGTGGGCATCGCCGTAAGCCCCTCGGGGTCGGTCTACGTCGCCGACACGCGGAACCGGCGCATTGCGGTGCTGTCGGCGGACGGCGCGTTCCGTCGCGCTCTGAAAGTTCCGGGCTGGGAGGGGTCGGCCGAGCCTCACGTCGAGATCGGCGCCGAGGAACAGGTTTTCGTGACCGATCCCAACGCCGCAAAAGTGCTGGAGCTCACGAGCTCCGGCGCGCTCCGCCGCGAGTGGACCTCGGACGATGCAGGCCGGGCGTTCGCGCGTCCGACCGGACTCGCGCTCGATCGAAAGCAGGGCATTCTCTACGTCGTCGACTCCGCGAACAACACGGTCTCGAAGATCGTCCTCGCGGCAGCGAAGAAGAGTTGACCGGGCCGCGAACCCTCGAACAGATCGAGGAGACTCCGGAAGCCGCGCCCGTGTCCCGACAGGCGCTCCTCGCCGCGGGCATCCTCCTCGCCCTCCTCACCCTGACGACGCGCTTCTGGTCTCTCGGAGACAGGCCGTTCCATCACGACGAATCGATTCACGCGCACCAGTCCTACACGCTGATGAAGGACGGCAACTGGCGCTACGACCCGGCGTACCACGGACCATTCCTCTATTACGCCAACGCTCTCGTTTACAGGGTGCTGGGAGCGTCGAACGCGACGGCCCGGCTCCTTCCGGCGATCTTCGGCCTGTTCCTGATCGCGGCGGCGATCCCGCTCGCCCGGTGGATCGGGCCCGGCGCAGCCGCGGCGTACGCGGCGCTGGTCCTGATCTCGCCGCACCTGACGTATTTTTCCCGGTTCATCCGGGAAGACGTCTATTCCCTCGTGTTCACGCTCGGAACGATCCTCGCGTTCCAGACGTTCCTCGAGACCGACCGCGCACGCTGGCTCACGCTCGCCGCGGTTTCCTTCGCGCTCGCCGGCGTGACCAAGGAAAACGCTTACATGACGGGCGTGCTGTTCGTCGCCTACGGGGCGTGGGCGCTGGTCGAGCGCGTCGCGCTGGCGAAGGGACGCAAGGGAGCTCTCGTGCAGGCCGTGCGGTCGACCGCGAGCTGGGTCCGCGCGCGCATTCTTCCCCTCGCGACGGCGGCGCTCGTCTTCCTGGCGATCTGGGCATTGATGTACACGGCGTTCGGGAAGTATCCGAAGGACTGGCTCGCGATCCCCAAGGCCATCAAGTACTGGATGGGCCAGCATTCGATCGCGCGGATACCAGGCCCCTGGTACTACTACGTCCCGCAGCTCCTGTATTACGAGACCGCGATCGTCTTCGCGGCGTGCTTCTCGTTCCGACGCACCCGGCACGGCTCCCCGTTTCAGCGCTTCGTGCTCTTCTGGGCCGTCGGATCCCTTCTCCTCTATGCGTGGGCTCGCGAAAAAGTCCCCTGGCTGACCGTGCACGCCCTCCTGCCGATCACCATCCTCGCGGCGGTCGGCGTGGCTTCGCTCTGGCGCGACCGGCGGGAGAAGCGGCCCCGGATGGCCCTGGCGGTTTTCTTCGTCCTCGCTCTCGTCAACGCGAGCGGCATGTTGCTGGCGTGTTTCCGCTACGGAGCCCACGATCTGGAGCGCGAACCGAAGCACGCCGAGATCCTGGCCTACGTGCAAACCACCCGCGACCTCACCCGCGCGCTCGAACAGGTCGAGATTGCGCGCGGCAAGGTCGCTCCCGGAGAGCCGGTCGTCACGGTCGCCGGAGAGGCGTCCTGGCCTCTGACCTGGTACTTCCGCGACACGCCGACGAAGTGGGTGACGCGAATCGACGACGCGACGACGCCGATCCTGGTGTCGGACTGGGACCCGCAGGGCGGCCTCGAAAAACAGCTCGCGGCGCAGTACACCGCCAAACGCGTCCCGATCCGGGCGTGGTGGTTCGCCGAGAAATACAAGCCCGACCCGAACGGCCCCGCGCGGCCGACTCTGACCGATCTCCTCCGGTGGTGGCTCTTCCACGAGATCTGGAGCCCGATCGGATCCCAGGACTCCACCTTCTTCGTGCGCAAGGACCTCGCGAGCTCCGGTCCCCTGACGCCGTTGAACGTCCCGTTGCAGAACACGTCCGCCCGCGACTATGCGGGGGGGTCGGCGGCCGTCGTCCCGGCGGCGCGCGCGTTCGGGGAGCCGGGCTCCGGCAACGGGCAGTTCAACGAGCCGCGCGGTCTGGCGTCCGATTCCCGGGGCAACCTCTACGTCGCCGACACCAAGAATGGCCGCATTCAGATGTTCGACCCGAACGGGCAGTTCGTGCGGGCGATGGGCTCTCCGGGCTCGGTCGACGGCCAGTTGAAGGAGCCCTGCGGAGTCGCCGTCGACGCCGACGGAACCGTGATCGTCGCCGACACCTGGAACCACCGGGTCGCGCGCTTCAAGGCGGACGGCTCGTGGCTCGGAGTTTTGGTCGACGACGTGAGAGGGTTCTTCGGTCCGCGCGCGGTTCTTCTGTCGCACGGATTCCTCTACGTCGCCGACACCGGCAACAAGCGCGTGGTCCGATTCGACAAGGACGGAAAGCGCGTCTCGGATTGGGGAACGCCCGGCAGCGGTCCGGGCCAGTTCGTGGAGCCGGTCGGGCTCGCTGCAGATGCGACCGGCAACGTCTACGTCGCGGACACCGGGAACCACCGCATCCAGGTCTTCGACTTCGAAGGCAAGTTCCTGCGGGAGTTTCCAGTTTTCGGCTGGAAGGACTTCTACACCGAGCCATACATCGCGATCGGCCCCACCGGTTCGATCTTCGCGACCGACTCGACCGAAGGACGCGTCAACGAGTACGACACGGCCGGCACGTTGCACCACTCCTGGCGGCCGGACGGCGTCTTCAAGCGGCCGACCGGAGTGACCGTGGATCCGCTCGGGCGCGTGGCCGTGTCGGATCGCGAGACGCACCGCCTCTACTACTGGAACCTCGCGGACGTGCTCCGCTAGCGCGGAGGAACGGGAGCCGTGCGCCCCGGCACGAAATAGACGCCGAAGTCGCGGTCGCGGAAGCTCTGTCGGACGATCCGCGCCGTTCCCGGATAGGTCTTCTTCAGTCTCCCCAGGATGGGCGCGTCCGGATTGAAGAGGAACACGAGCGGACGAGCATTCGTCTCGGGCGGCATCTCTCCGGGCATCACGATCTGTCGGGGAGCCCATGACGGATCCCCCAGCTCGAAAGCGATGTTCCGGCCGTCGACTCCATAGTCGGTGCCGAGCAGGTACATCTGCTCGAGCGGCACTCCCTGCCTTCGGTACTCGTCGAGAGCGTGTGCCATCGCGAGCGAATGATCCACGGCCTGGTCGTAGCTCCGGTGAAAGCCGACGAAGTAGTCCTGAAAATTCTGGTAGACCGAGAACGAGAGCAGAACGGCGACTCCTGCGCCTGCGACGACCGTTGCGGCGGTTCGCCGTGGACGCGAGAAGAGCTCCGCCACCGGCAGGGCGGCGATCAGAAAGACGATGGGAATCAGCGTCCCGCTCCGGTTGACGCTCGGGTTCTCGCGGGGGAACGCAAGCGAGAGCGTCGAGGGAAGCGCCAGGACGAAGAAGGCGAGGGGGACGATCGCCCACCGGAGCAATCGGCGCGCGATGCGAGCCACCAGAAGGATGACACCCGCCACCAGGAGGCCGGCCGTCGCGGCATCCAGGAACGGCTCGAACTGACGGATCACGACCCAGGTCGAGGCGCCGCGCCAGTCGAAAGCGAGCAACATGTGCAGAACGTTCCGGCCGAAGACTCCGAGGGGCTCCGGAGGAATAGGCGTTTCGAAGTTCGCGACCCGGGTCGCGGCGCGATACCAGAACTGATCCGGGCGCTGCACCGTGTAGTGGAGGAGCGGCAGCGCGACGAGAGCCGACGTCGCTGCGATCAGGAGGCCGTCTCCGAGGACGGCGATCCGTCTTCCGCGGCGCCGCCGGTCGGCGAGGGCGAACGCGAGAGCGAGCGGGACCAGAAGGGGCACTGCTCGAAAGGAGATGTATCCGTGGAGGCCCAGTCCGATGACCACCCCCGTCCAGAGCACCGAGGCGCGGTCGCCTCGACGGACGTACCGGAAAAGCGCCCACAGGACGACCGCCGTCGGCAGGACCGCGAGCGTGTAGCGCAAACCTTGCCGCGCGAGAGAGACGGGCCACTTGGCGAACGCGGCGAGGGCCGCGACGGACAGGCCGAGCGGAACGCCGCCCATCTCGCGGCCCAGGAGGTAGAGGGCGGGAAGCGCGGTGAGACCGATGATCGCGGTGCCGACCTTCAGCGTCAGGTACCGCAACGGAAGACCGAAAACCTCGATCAGCGCGAACGTCCAGTAGAACTGGAACGGCTCCCGACCCGTGTTGCGAACGAAGAAGATCGGACGCTCGCCGTGGACGAGGTCGAGGACGTCCAGGAGCTTCTCGGCATGATCGCTCGTCGGGTTGGCCGGCGTCGCCGCGAGCCGGTAGAACAGGAACCACGCGCCGGCCGCGAAAATCGCGGTCAGAGCCACGACGGTCCAGAGCTGTCTCCGGGATTCCCACCGGGTCGAAGCGGCCGCCGCCGCCGGGCGGGCTCTGGGCGGGATCCAGGCAGCCAGCCAGCAGGCGACCGCGCCGATCCAGGCCGCGACGCCGGCAGCGCGGTACGTACCGCCGGCCGAATGAATCCAGGCGAGCGGGGCGAGAACGACGCAGAGCGCGAGCGGGACGATTCGCGGACCGCCGGCCGGGGCCGCGAGCGAGCCGGAATCCTCTCCCGGAGGAGGGAAGGCGATGGCGAGCGCGATCCACAGGAGAGCGCCGGCCACGAGCGCCGCCGCCGCCCAGGCCGGCAGGAGCTGGTGCTGCATCGGCAGATGCGCGGCCACGAGCAGGAGAAGGCCGAAGAGAGCGGCCGCCACGGCCAGGAGGGGACGCAACCCGTCGCGCCTCATCGGGTCTTCCCCGGCTCCAAACGAATCGCTGCAACGTCCGCGCGAATCGCGGGCTAGCTCCGGAAGACCTTCTCCGCCGAGCCGTCCAGCCAGCGGTCGACGACCTCCTTGCCCTGCATGAGCGAGTGGTCCTGGTTTCCGATCTCGTACTTCCAGGATCCGAAGCGGCCGCGCGAGTAGATCTCCTTCGACTCGAGATACGACTGGATCGTTTCGAGCGCCTCGTCCCGGTCCACGCTCGGGATCGGGTAGGCGTGGGCGGCGTGGATCAGGTAAACGGACTCGATCGCCGGGAGGTCGGCCGGCTGCAGGATCTCTTCGTCGACGAGCCCGTTCACGACGGATTTGGCGAAGTCGCCGGCAGGGAGCGGTCGGAAACGCGAATACGTCGTCTCCATCAGGAGCGAGCAGTATCGGGACGTGTCCCCTCCCGGAACGATGTCCGGTGAATAGTTCGAGAGATAGGTCATGCGGTAGAACGGCGTCTTCGGGTTCGGGAAGTAGATCCAGTTTTTCGTCGACGGCGAGGGCCGCTTCAATCCCACCCCGACCGTGAACAGCCGGTTGAAGAGCAGCTTTTTCGAGGCCGCGCGCACGCTCTCCGGGGCCCGGGCCAGCCGCGTCACGAATGCTTCGAGCGGCAGCGTGGTCAGGAGCTTTTCGTATCGGGCCGTCGAGCCGTCGGAGAACCGGATCTCGCGCTCGTCCTCGTCCACGCACACCGCGCGTTTCCGGTAACGCACCCGGTCTCCCAGGTACGGGAGCACGGCGAGCCACAACCCGACCGTCCCGCGAGTGGCCGGATAGCCGAAGGTCGCGTTCGGTCCCCAGTCCACGTTTTTCGGAAGGAGCGCCGTCTCGAGCGCCTTCTTCCAGTCGACGACGGCGACTCTCTCAGCGATCCAGTAGAACCCCATCTGCGAGAGCGGCGTGGACCAGACCTTCTCGTTGTACGGGATCATGAAGTGCTTCGACACTCCCGCGCCGAACTTGGCGAACACCCACTCCTCGAAGTTGCGGAAAGCGCGGTCCCGGTCGATCGTCTGGGATTCGACGAGCCCGATCAGACACTCGAGCATCGCCCGCTCGGGCAGCGAAGAGAGATGGTTCTGAAAGGGATATCGAACGTAGCGGTCTTCGAACTTGATCCAGCTCTCGCGATCGATCCGGCGGATGCCTTCCTTTCCGAGCATCTTCTCCAGGAACTGGTTGAAATACGGGTACCCCGAGAAAATGATGTGGCCCGACACGTCCCACGTGTAGCCTTTCGCGTCCTGAAAACTGGTGGCGAGGCCGCCGATCTGGCCGGCTCTTTCGAAGACCTCGAAGTCGTCGACGCCGCGCTCGCGAAGCCGGTAGGCCGCGCCGAGGCCGGTTGGGCCCCCTCCGAGGATCGCGATTCGCGGCATCGCCGTCGGCGCGCTCCGCCGCGCCTAGCGTGCTCCGACCAGGCGTCTCATCGCATCGGCCCGCCGAATCTCGCCGCGCAGCTCGAAGAGGTAGCGCATCACGCGGGAGATCGTGCCGAGCATCTTCCAGGGGCGGTGAATGCTCTGCCCCGCCTCCCGGGGGAAATGGCGCACGACGACCTCCGCGACTTTCCATCCGGCGATCCGGCACCTCGCGAAGATTTCGTCCCCCACGAAATTGATGCGGTGGCGGATCTCGATCCGCCTCGCCACGTCCTTCCGAAATGCCCGGCAGCCGCCGTTGATGTCGTGCAGATGCGACCCGAGAATCCACCGGGAGAGGGTGTTCAGGCCTCTCGAGAGGACGAGTCGCGGAAACGGGTCGTGGCGCTTCTTCTTCCACCCGAACACGACGTCCGCGCCTCCCTGGATCGCCTCGAGGAATCGCGGGGCATCCGCCATCGTGTGCTGACCATCGCCGTCCACCACCATCACGACCTCGCCCGGCGTGTTCGAGAGCGCCGTCTCCGTGGCGACCGCGTATCCCTTGTTGCCGTCGTGGTGCACGACCGAGACGCGCCGGTCCGCGGCCGCGAGAGATTCCGCGATCTCGCCGGTCCGGTCGCGGCTTCCATCGTCGACGATCAGGATCCGCCAGTCCAGGCCGTCGACCGCCGAAAGGGCCGTCACCGCCTCCGCCACGGTCTTGGCGATCGCGCCCTCCTCGTTGTACGCGAGGAAGCCGACTCCGAGTCGCGGCTCCTTTTCAGCGGACATAGATCACCCAGCCCGCCGCCGCCACCCAGCCCATCACGATCAGGAGAATCCACGGATCGTCGATCAGGAGAGCCCGCGTGGGATTTCCGCCGCCGCCCCTCCGATAGACGAGCCGGACGTACCGCGCGACGCCGAGGACGACGAAAGGCACCGTTGAGGCGAGCGAGCGGCCGCCGTGGATGGCGATGGTCGAAGGCACCACCGTGTACGCGGAATACGCCGCGACGGTCGAGAGCGCCGTGACGACGAAGAGGAAGTCGAGCCCTTCCCGTCGATAAGAGGCGAGGACCGGGCGGTGCTCCGAGGAAGAGACGTTCCCGGCGTTCTGCAGCTCCCACTGCCGCTTTCCGATCACCAGGAAGAGCGCGAGCAGGTACGCGCAGCCCATGAGGAAGGCGGACGCGGGCAGGCCGGCGAGCGCCGCGCCGGCGAGCGCACGGAGGGGAAGGCCGGCCCCCACGATGAGCGCTTCGACGAAGGGAATCCGCTTCAGCCACAGCGAGTACGCGAGCATCAGCAGAGCGTAGAAGGCGCACCAGAGCCCGAACCGCTCGCCGAGCAGGAACGCTGCGGCGAGGCCCCCGGCGCCGAGCGCCGCGGCGACCCCGATCGCGGGCGCCACGGCGAGCGATCCGGCGGCGAGCGGCCGCCGCCGCTTCACGGGATGGGCGCGGTCGCGCTCCCGATCCATCACGTCGTTGATGAGGTAGATCGCGCTCGTGACCGCGCAGAAGACCGCGAAGCCCGCCGCGGCGAGCCTCCATCCGCGTGCGCTCGCGAGCGCGCCGCCGAAGAGGAACGGCAGTGGAAGAACGAGATTCTTGACCCACTGCGCCGGCCGCGCCGAGACGAGAAGGTCCGAGAGTTTCCGCGTCGCGGGCAGAGCAGAGCCCGCAAAGCGCTCTCGCGGACTTGTCACGGCCATTCGAACCATTTTAAAGGACGGACCCCGATCCGTGAACGTCCCGGCGCACTCCCGCGGTTACAATCGCGGCGATCCCCCGGGGAGGTGGGATCTCCTTGCCGGTCGCCGGTACCCTCATCGAAGGCAAGTACGAAATCCTCGAAAAGATCCGGGAAGGTGGCATGGGGACCATCTACAAGGTCCGCCACCGCCTGCTCGACGAGGTTCGCGTCGTCAAGGTCATGCGGCCGCAGATCGGCGCCGACGAGGAGTTGAAGCGCCGGTTCACCCAGGAAGCGAAGACCGCCACGCGTCTGAAACATCCCAACATCGGAGCCATTCTCGACTTCGCGCTCGACTCCGACGGCATGGCCTACATCGTCATGGAGTTCATCGACGGCGTGAACCTCGCGGAGCTCCTGAAAGCATCCGGCCCCCCGGGGGTGCCGATGACGCTCGAGATCGCGCACCAGAGCCTCTCGGCGCTCGGATTCCTGCATCGGAAGAACGTGGTGCACCGCGACGTCGCCCCGGACAACCTGATGCTGACCCACGACGACGACGGCCACCCGCAGGTGAAGTTGATCGATCTCGGGATCGCAAAGCCGCTCGACAGGACGATCAACCTGACGTCCACCGGCGTCTTCCTCGGAAAGCTCAAATACTCGTCTCCCGAGCAGCTCGGTGGGCTCGCCGAGGGCGAGACGCTCGACGGCCGGAGCGACCTCTACTCGCTCGGGGTCGCCCTCTACGAGCTCCTGACGGGACAGCTTCCTTTCCCCGGCGAGTCTCCCCGCGAGCTCTTCGCCGCGCTCCTCTTCAAGGACCCCCTTCCCTTTTCGGTGACCGACCCGTCCAACCGCGTCCCGGAAGAGGTCCGGGCGGTCGTCCGGAAAGCCATGGAAAAGGAGCGAGCTCGCCGGTTCGCGAGCGCGGAAGAGTTCGACCGCGAAATCCACGCGCTGCGGCAGAAGTTCGGCTTTTCTTCGGATCCCGAAGCGACGCGGCGCATCCTCGAGAAAGCCCGGGAGTCGCGGGGTGCTCCTCACGACACGGTGACTCCGAGCGCGCAGGACCGGCTCGACCGGTACTTCCTCGCCCAGGGCACGCCGGCGCCGCGTTCCCTGCCGACCTCGCCCGGCCCGAGCCCGGCCGGAACCGCGGGCGAGTGGGAGGAGACCGTCGCCGCCCCGATGGCGGAGAAGCCGGTCCGCCGGCGGCCTTCGCTCGCGCTGCCCGCGATCGTCCTTGCGGCAGCCGGTCTCGTGATCGCGGCGATTCTCGCGATCGGGCGACGTCCGCCGGAATCGCGGAGAGGCGAGGCCCTGCCTCCGTCCGCGCCTCCCCCGACCTCCCTCGCAGCGGCCGTCGAGGCCCCGACCGCCGCGGCCGAGGTCCCGACTCCTCCCCCTCCGACAGAAGCGCCGCCGGAGGCGACCGCCGCGCCGCAGCCGCCGGGCCTGGACGTCGGCCGCCTGCGGCGAATCGCCGAGGACGCGCGCGGCCAGGCGAAGAGCGCGCGGAGCGCCGCCGAGCGCGCCCGGGCGCCGGAGGTGGCGGGCGCGCTTTACGAGTCCGCGCGGAAGAAAGAGAGGGAAGGACAGCGGCTGCTGGGCGACGGACGATTCGAAGCGGCCGCTGCGTCGCTCGAATCGGCGGCCGCTCTCTTCCGGCAGGCGGAGAGCTGGTCGCATAGCGTGCCACAGCGCCCGGCCGAGCGGGTCGCGGTCCTGCCGCCCGTCCGCGAGCCGGCCGTCCCGACAGCCGCGCCGCGCCCGGCACCGATGACCGCGCCGACCGCCGTCCCGGAAGAGCCGAGGGCTCCGCCTATCAAGGCCGCGGAGCCGCCCGTCAAGACCCGGTCCGAAGAGGACAAAGTGCGCGAGGCGGTCGCGCTCTACGTCCAGGCCCAGAACGCGCTCGACGTCGGGCTCTACGCCCGCGTCTATCCGGAGCTGGCGGGAGAACGCCGGAGGATGGTCGAGGATGCCTTCGGGAGCCTCAAATCCCAGACTCTGGAGCTGGCCATCCGGAAGGTGACGGTCGAAGGGTCGCGCGCGACCGTGTCGGGCTACGAGCGGCGGCTCGCCGTGCCGCGCGTCGGCGCGGAGCAACGGGACGCGCGTGAGCGGGTGCTGCACTTGGAAAAACGCGGCGAGAGCTGGGTGATCACGAGCCTCAACTGACGCGCTCGTCGGCGTAGCCGAGCGAGTGCGTCATCCCGAGCGAAGCGAGGGATCCGCGCGTTCGGAGTGGCCGTGGGGTCAGAAGCTGTAATCGACCGCGACGAGCGGCGCGAAGTTGTCCTGCAGGCCCTCGCGGTTCAACGAAAAGAGGCCGTTGACCGTCAGAAGGAAGTTCCCGAAGGGGTTGATCTTGACTCCGATCGAGCCGAGCAGCGAGTTCGAATCCCCCCGCTCGGCGACCAGGCGCGGGAAAGTCGCGGTGACGATCGTCGGCGGCGCCGTCGGGTTGGTATTCGTGTTCGCCTCGAACGTCGTGTTGACGACGCGCACAACCTGCGTGTGGACGAAATCCCGTCCGATCACGTCCGCCGCGACGGTCATCCTCGGACTGACCGCCCAGTCGAAACCGGCGGTGTAGGAGATTTCGTCCGGGATGTTCGTCTGGTCCGATGTCTTCGAGGTCCACGTGTAGCCGGCATTGACGTGCGGCGAGAACGACCCCACGTGGAGCGATCCGATCAGAAACGTCTTGGCCTGCGTCGTCCCGGTGCCGAGGAGATCCCGCTCCTCGCCGGTGGGCAGGCGGAGGTCCTCCGCGATCGCGAGGCCGGCCCGCTCGCCGCGAAGGAACTGGTATTTGCCGCGCAGGATCACGTCGCCGACCCCGCTCGCGCTGCCGCTCTGGCGGAAGGTCTCCGTCGAGCCGCCATTGACGAAGCGGTGGATGTCAGGAGCGGTCGCGCTCGTCGCGATGCGCTGGATCGTCGCGGCCGTCTGAGCCTCGAGGTCGACGTGCACGAGCGGGACCGCGGCACCCACGTCCAGCCGGTCCGAAACGCCGTAGGAGAGGACGAAGGCGGTGATGTCGGTCTTGATCTTCAGGAAGAGCTGCGCCGTGATGATGTCTCCTTCGAAGAACGGCTCGAGATTGCTCTGATCGTGGTTGATGTCCTGGTGCGTGAAGACGAGCCTCACCGCTCCGTCCTGCAGCGACAGGTCGCCGATGTGGTCGAACGTGAAGTGGCTGTGGTTGATCCCGAGGTTGAACTTCCCCTTTCCGATCGTGTCGGCGCGCTCGGCGTAAACCGGACCGAAGCTGTCGGCCGATCGCGTGAAGACCCCGAGCGCCGGGTCGAATCTGTAGGTAAACCCGCCGGCCGACGACGCGATGGGGAACGAGGACAGCTGGTTCGCCAGCGCCCCGCTGAATTGCTGCACCGCCAGGAACTGGGGCGAATCCGCGGCGATGAAGTGCGCCTCGTGGCTCGGAAACGGAGCGGCTGGCGGCGCGAGCGTGATGCCCTGACGGAGGAACTCCGTCAGGAGGTC
>Ga0066709_100000346_pt1 | contig 23563 bp, 21 predicted proteins | sample GraSoiAngelo_158_FD_79665 | JGI IMG/M metagenome (GOLD analysis project Ga0066709, IMG submission 79665) | Grasslands soil microbial communities from the Angelo Coastal Reserve, California, USA - 14_1009_16_30cm | ecosystem: Environmental > Terrestrial > Soil > Grasslands | place: USA...
CGGCGCTCGACCAGGCGGTCACCAACCTCTGGAACTCCGGCGTGTTCCTCGCCGTCGCCGCCGGTAACGACAACGTCGACGCCTGCACGGAGTCGCCGTCCGGTGCCGCCAGCGTCTTTACGGTGGCCGCGTCGGAGAAAACCGACGCCAAGGCGTCGTATTCGAACTGGGGCACGTGCGTCGAGGCCTACGCGCCGGGGTCCGCGATCGTCTCGACCTACCTCGGCGGTACCACGATGAGCCTCAGTGGGACCTCGATGGCGACGCCCCACGTCGTCGGCGTCGCGGCGCTGTACAAGGCGACCTTCGGCGATCAGCCATCCGCGTCCGTCTCGAGTTGGATCATCAGCAACTCGACCTCAGGCGTGATCACGGGCAACGTCAGCGGGACCCCGAACCGGTTGCTCTTCAAGTCGACGCTGTAACGATTTCTCAACCCCGCGGGGCCCTGGCGCATGCTCGCCGGGGTCCCGCGTGCTTGCGTTGCCAAACCGATTGCCCAATCATGGAGGGCGCCCTCAACCCGAAGATTCACCGAAGGAGGAGCGTTCCAATGAACCGAGTTCTGCAGCTGGGCCTCACGCTCGTCGTGACGACAATGGCCGGTACAACGAGCGGCGCTGCTCAAGGCGCCAGCTTCGGTTTGGGCGGCGGCTTGACCATGCCTCTGAGCGACTACAGTCAGATCGATAACACCGGATGGCATCTGTTCGGCAAGGTCGACTTCGGCGTCCCGATGTCCCCGGTGACCTTCCGGGTCGACGGGATGTACGCACAGACGACGGCCCAGTCGACCACGCTGGCCACCACGACGAAGCTCGCCGGCGGTACCGCTGACATCGTCTATCACGTCCCGCTGGGTGTGCCGGGTCTCAAGCCGTATCTGATCGCCGGCGGGGGGCTGTACAACGTCAACCCCGGCGGCGGCTCCGAGACCAAGTTCACCTGGGGTGGTGGGCTCGGTACGGCCATCGGTCTTGGGCCCCTCCATGCGTTCGTCGAGGCTCGTTACCTGAGCGTTCAGCTCGATCCCACGCCGTTGAAGTTCGCGCCTGTGACGGCCGGCATCTCGTTCGGCGGGAAGTAAGTCGCAGCGACTGCAGACGGCGGCGTCGCCCGTACGCGGGCGGCGCCGCCTTTGCGTCCGGGGGCGCACGCTGTAGAATCTCCCACCTCACTCGCCTCCACGATCCATGCGCCGAACCACCACCGTCGTTCCAATGCTGCTCGTGCTCTGCGGCCGCGTCGGCTCCGCCCAGCGGCCCCCCCCCCGTGCCGCCACGCCCCGACCCGACTCGACCGCGCCGGCCAAAGACGCGCTCACCAGGTTCCTCGAAGGATTCACATATCGCAACCTGGGTCCGGCTGCCTACAGCGGACGCGTGACCTCGCTCGCGGTGCCGCGCGGCACGCCCTATCCCAAGACGATGTACGTCGGCGCAGCGGGTGGCGGCGTCTGGAAGACCGTCAACGGCGGCATCACGTGGCAGTCGGCGTCCGAGGGACTCGGCGTCCAAACCATCGGTGACCTGGCGGTCGCGCCTTCCGACTCCGGGGTCCTCTGGGTGGGGACCGGAGAGAAGAACAGTTTGCGCTCGCAGTGGTGGGGCGATGGCGTGTACAAGTCCACCGACGGCGGCAAGAAGTGGACTACCATGGGACTCGCCGATACGCGCTCGATCGGCCGCATCGTGATCCACCCGACGAACCCGGACATCGTCTACGTGGCCGCTCTCGGACACCTGTGGGGTCCGTCCCCGGAGCGCGGCGTGTACCGGACGGCCGACGGCGGCAAGACGTGGGCCAAGGTCCTCTTCGTCGACGATACGACCGGATTCGTCGACCTCGAGATGGAGCCCGGCAATCCGGATGTGCTGTACGCCGCTGCCTGGCACCGGCTGCGATGGGGCGGCAGCCACATGCAGGGCGTGGGTCGCGGGAGCGGCATCTACAAGACGGCGGACGGCGGCAAGACGTGGACCAAGCTCAGCGATCCGTCCAGGAAGACGGGATTGCCGACCGACCGCATGGGGCGCATCGGCCTTGCGGTGGCACCGAGCAACCCGAAGGTCGTGTACGCCGTGATCCAGGTGGACCGCGGGGTCACGGATGACGAACAAGGGCGGTACGGCGGCGTCTTCCGCTCCAACGACGCGGGCGCGAGCTGGAGCCAGGTGAACGACCTCCAGGCGGTGCCGCATTACTACTACGACGCGATCCGGGTCGATCCGACCAACGCCGAGCACGTGTACGTGCTCTTCTCGCCATTGCTCGAGAGTAAGGACGGCGGCAAGACGTTTGCGCGGGACTCGCTCCACCTCGTGCACGTCGACAATCACGCCCTGTGGATCGACCCCGCGGACCCGAAGCATCTGCTGCTCGGCAACGACGGCGGCGTCTACCGCTCGTGGGACGGGGGGCGGGCGTGGGAGCATATGCAGCTCCCGATCGGCCAGTTCTACACGGTGATCGTGGACAGCTCGCAGGTGCCCTATCAGGTGTGCGGCGGGCTACAGGACAACGGGGTGTGGTGCGGGCCGAGCGCGACGCGCGACACGCTCGGGATCACAGACGCCGACTGGTACCCGGTGAACGGCGGCGATGGCATGTGGGTGCAGATCCCCGCGAACGATCCCTTCACGGTGTACTCCGGCTGGCAGTACGGCCACGTCTCACGACTCGACCTGCGCACCTGGACGCGGGTCGACATCACGCCGTTGGCGCTCGATGCGGGGCAGGACTCGGGCTATCCCTACAACTGGGGCTGGACCACGCCGATCCTCGTCTCGCAACATGATCCCACGGTGCTGTACATCGGCGCGAACCATCTCATCCGGCTGACGCAGCGCGGCGCCGACTGGGACGTGCTCGGTCCCGACATGACGCGCGCCAACCGGGAGCATCCCGCGCCCGAGGTCGGTCACACGAGCTACCATGCCGTTTTTGCGATCGCGGAAAGCCCCCGCTCGAGCAACATCCTCTGGACCGGCTCGGACGACGGGTTGGTCTGGGTCACGCGCGACGGAGGCAAGGCGTGGAGCGACGTGACGGGAAACTTTCCCAAGGGCGCGCCCACGTCGTGCTGGGTCGGGGCGATCTTCGCCTCCGCCCACGCCGACGGGACGGCGTATCTGGTCTACGACTGTCACTTCCGTGACGACTACCAGCCGCACGTCTACCGGACTGACGACTTCGGGAAGACGTGGACGGACATCGGCCGCGGGTTGCCGCGCGCCCAGGGGAGCCTCACCGTTTTCGAGGACCCGCGCAACGCGCGTCTCGTGTGGGTGGGAACCGCGACCGGAGTGTACGTGACGACCGACGGCGGCAAGGCGTGGCGGCGATTCGGGAAAAACCTGCCGGCCACGCCGGTGGAGGGGATGGCGCTGTCGTACGCCCAGCGGGACCTCGTGGTCTCGACGCACGGCCGCGGTATCTGGATCACGAACGTGGCCCCGCTCGAGGAGGTGAGCGACTCGCTGTTCCACGGCGGCGCATCTGTTCGGCGTGCCGCCCGCCTACCAGTACCGCCAGCGTGACACGCATCCCGACTTCGGCAGCCGGCCGTTCGTCGGGCCGAATCCGCCACGGGGCGCCGTGATCGCCTACTACCTGAAGAACCCCGAGCCCGACGGCATCAAGCTCGCCGTCACGACCGTGGCGGGCGACACGCTGCGCCGGCTGACCGGTCCCGGGTACGCCGGCGTGAACCGCGTGACCTGGGACCTGACGCGCGACAAGCCCCGGCCTCGCGAGCTCGGCGGACCGACATCAGCCGCGGACTTGAAGCGCGTGGAGCCCGGCGAATACGTCGTTCGGCTCACGCTGGCCGGGCGGACGCTCGAGCAACGCATCGTGGTGCACGACTGGCCCGCGGATCGCCTGGGTCGGATCCGCTAGGCGCCGCTGTCACGACAGAAACTTCGGCGCGCCCGTGATGATGCGCCGAGCGAACAGGATCGCGGATGCCGCGTACGAGAGCTGGACGGGTCCGCTGCCCAGGTGCATCGCGAACACCAGCACACCCCAGAGAACGAGGAGCGCGATTGCGGTAACGAGCGTCACATTCATGTCAACCCCCAACGGTTGCGGCGATGTGTTCGCGTGACGACGATCGCTTGACGTTGCTGGTCCATACTGTATTGTAGTCACAGGAACGGGGAGAAAAATTATTGAGCCAACAGGCTCGATAGTGGACCCAGATACTGTGACCGATGTCATGCCCCCGCGTGGGGAAGGCAGACGCCATGGTGAGGGACCTGTCATTACTCTCGGGCTTCAATAATCCTCCCCGTTCCGGCCGTTTCTGGTCGGACGGTCGGACAGTCGGACTGATGGTCGCCACGGGTTTTACCGTCCGACCGTCCGACCGTCCGACCGTTTGATTTGAACGACCTCCCAGAAGTACTTCGGCGCCAACAGGGCCTTCCCTCGGACCACGAAGCCGATCACCAGGATCACCATCCAGATCGCATAGGCCACCGCCACCTCCTCGCGCAGGTGCGGCTGCAGGAACTGCGTCAGCCAGAGCACGAAGATGATGGTCGCGTCGAGCCAGTCGAACTCCATGTTGGCGAGCAGTAGGACGCCGAGGCCGGTTTGGAGCAGCGTCAACAGGATCTCGAGCCGCTGCGCCTCATCGAAATGGAAATCCAGCCAGACCCCATGGTGGCGTAGACTGGAGTAGCCGTAGATCAGCGGGATCATGGCGGCGAGCACGGTCCATTGGTTGATATTGCTCGACACCATGTTCATGAGGGCCAGCGGGGCGTGTGTCACGCGCCGCGCCCAGTAGAACGCCGAGACCTTTTCCGGGAACTCGGACAGGAACGGCGCCACCCACTGGACCAGGACGAACTGGCTGACGCCCACGAGCCCGGCCAGCGCGAGCATCGATTCGAGAAACGGGTGCGCGGTGACATAGAGCAATGCGCCGCCGCCGCCGAACAGCGCCGCGACGGCGAGCGGCCGGCCCCAGCCGCGTCGACTGTATGCCCAGCGCGACACGGCGGGCACGTCCGCCAGGTTCTCGACGGCCCGCGCCGGATTGCGGAACAGCACCCAGAGGTATGCACAGTAGAGCGCCAGCAGCACGACGGCGTCGACCCAGCTGAAACGCTGTTTCAACAGGATCACGCCGAAGTAGAGCAGGGGAGGGACGAGTCCCATGACCTCCACGGCGTGCTCGCGCTCGAGCTGGATGACGGGAAGCAGGGGCCCCGCAGGCTGCGCCTTTCCCCGGGATTGCTTTCGGTTCGCGGCGGCGTACACACAATAGATCATCGGCCAGCCGAGGCCGAGCAGCAGGCGGATCGCCCCGGTGAGGTTCGCGATCGCGAGGTGCGATCGCGCCTGATCGCGGCCCGCATCCCACGCAATCACGCCTTCGACGGCGAACTCCGGCAGGGTTTGCAGCCAGGCGAGGATTGCGAGGGCGAGGCCCTGAGAGATAAGGAACTGCGCGGCTTCCGCTCCCCAGGCGACGAGAAATGCCGACGCGAGCATGCCCGGAAAGGTCCACAGCGCGGACAGCGCGGAGCCTCCCGCCGTGGACAAGAAAGCGAGTAGCTTTAGTTTCACGTGCGCCGAAGATAGTCCGGGCCCGGAGGCTCAACAAGCATGGGACGCGACAAGCTCAAATCAACCAGCCTGCACAGCTTCCACGACGAGCACACCGAGCCGCTTCCGCCCGTGCCCGCCGCAGGCGCGCGCACGCCGTTCGAGTCGTTGGTGCGCGAAATGCTCGAGCAGCTCGGCGAGGACCCGCGGCGCGAAGGCCTCCGCCAGACGCCGGCCCGGGTCGAGATGTCTCTCAAGTGGCTCACCCGCGGATATCACATGGCGGTGGCCGACGTCATCGGCGACGCGCTATACAGCGAGCGGCACGAGAACCTCGTGTGCGTGCGCGACATCGAGATCTACTCCTTGTGCGAGCACCACCTGCTGCCGTTCTTCGGCCGGGCGCACGTCGCCTACTTGCCGAACGGCCGCCTCGTAGGCCTCTCGAAGATCCCGCGCGTGATCGAGGTGTTCGCCCGCCGGCTGCAGGTGCAGGAACGCCTGACCGACCAGGTCGCCGATGCGCTCATGGAGGTGCTCGACCCGCGCGGCGTGGGCGTGGTGATCGAAGCGTACCACCTGTGCATGATGATGCGGGGCGTCGAGAAGCAGAACTCCAAGACGGTCACGAGCGCCCTGCGCGGCGCGCTGCTCCAGGACGCGAAGACGCGGGACGAATTCCTGCGCCTGGTGCACGGCGGCCGGGGCCCGGATTGAGCGACCTACCGCTCGCCGGGAAGCTCGGCCTCGTCACCGGAGCCTCGCGCGGGATCGGGCACGCGGTGGCGGAGCAGCTGCACGCCGCGGGCGCACACGTCGTCCGTCTCGCCCGCAGCCTCGTGGACCGCACCACCGACGGTTGGACGGACCTGCGCTGCGACGTGACCGATCCCGCCGCCGTGGAGCGCGCTGTGGGTCGCGTGCTCGCCGAGCCGGGGCTCCCCGATATCGTCGTGAACAACGCCGGCATCTTCTTCATCAAGCCCGTCGAAGAGACCACACCCGCGGACTTCTCCCGGACCATCGCCGTCAACCTGACCGCGTCATTCCTCGTCACCCGCGCCCTCGTCCCGCACCTTGTCCGGCGTGGCGCCGGTCACTTCATCACGATCGGCTCGATCTCGGATCACGTCGCGTTCACGGGATCGACCGCCTACGCCGCGAGCAAGTTCGGCCTCCGCGGCATGCACGAGGTGCTCCGGGCGGAGCTCGCCCGGACGGGCGTCCGCACCACGCTCGTCTCGCCAGGCCCCGTCGATACGCCGATCTGGGACCCCGTCGATCCCGACGCGCGCCCGGGGTTCACGAAACGCAGCGCGATGCTGCGACCCGAGGACGTCGCCGAAGCAGTGCTCTTCGCCGTCACGCGGGCGTCGCGCGTCGACGTGACGGAGATTCGGTTGTTGCCGACGGTGTATTCGCCGAGAGGGTAAGCAATTGCGGATTGCGGATTGCGGAATGTGGATTGGCAAGCCGGAGTTCCGGGCTCGCAGCGCACCCTGGACCAACACGCGCGAATCCGCAATCGCAAATCCGCAATCCGCAATGTTCGCGGCTCTCATTCTGTTCGGGGCGCCGAGTCTCGTTGGCGCGCAAACCCTCCCCCCGCTCCCCGACACGACCGGCGCCGGTGTCCACGTGCTCGCCGTCGCCCGCGCGCCCGACAACGCGGTCTGGGTGGGCACGTATGGGCAGGGGATGTTCGTGCTCCGGCGGGGAGCCGGCAGCTGGGAGCAGTTGAGGCACACGGCTGACACGGCGTCGCGGTCGATCTCCTTCGACTACGTGCAGGCGTTCGGTTTCGGACCCAACGGCGAGATCTGGTACGGCACGGTGGGGAACGGCTGGGGCCTGTCGACCGACAGCGGCAAGACCTGGACGAACTGGGAGCTCAAGCAGCTCGGCCCCGAGTGGCAATACGTCACGCCCAACGGCATCGTGATCCGAGGCGACACGGTCTACGTGGCCACCGCCGACGGGATCAAGCTGTCGAGCGATCGCGGGGCGACGTGGGCCGAGATCACCGACTCGAGCGGCGCCGCCACGGCTCCCCACCTCTGGGGTCGGATCCGGAGCCAGTACGTATTGGCGATCACGCGGGGCGCCGATGGCACACTTTGGGTGGGTCACCTCAAAGGCCTCGCCCGCTCGACCGACGGCGGCCGGACGTGGACCGAGTATCCCACGCCGGCCACATGCGCCGAGCCGCAGTGTGTGAATCGCGTGCGCACGCTCGCCCCCGACACGGGGAACCTGGTCTGGGTCGGCACCGAGCGTGGGCTCTACCGGCTCGACGCGGGTCGGAGTGCGTGGGTCGACAAGAAGGGCAAAGCGGCGTGCCCGGTCGGACCCGTCGTAAAGGGGTGTCGCGTGGATCTGCCGCCGGTGCAGGCCGTGGTCCGTACGGAGCCGGGGCACGCGTACGTCGCGACCCGCGACGGCGTGTTCGCGGAGGACGGCGATGCACTCAACGTCTGCGACTTGACGCGCAGCGTCTCCGCGCTCGTGCTCCTCGCTCCCGGCGTGTACGCCGCCGGGCGCCCGGACGGGCTCGGGACATGCCGTATCGACCAGCGTCTCACGCTCGTCGGCGTGACGTACCGCGAATACCCGGACACCGAGGCGCAGGGCCCCCGCCATACCTGGTTCGAGCGGCCGATCGCGGTCACCGACCAGCCGTACATCGACCAGACCTACCGTTACGGATCGACCATGGGAGGCAGTTTTCAGCCGCATCAGGGGGTCGAATTCAACAATCCCGAGGGCACGCCGGTGCACGCGATCGGCGACGGCGTGGTCGTGTTCGCGGGACTGGCGGAGCAGGGGTCGAATACAATCGCCATACGCCACGACCGCAAGCTCAAGGGGTTGTTCATCTTCTCGACGTACTACCACAATGCCCGGCTGCTCGTCTCCGTGGGCCAGCGGGTCAAAGCGGGTGACGTGATCGCGCTCGTGGGCAACACCGGCCGCGCCACGAACGACCACCTGCACCTCGAGATCCATGCGGCCCCCGTCGACTCGGTGGCGCTCATCGTGGATCCCAACGAGCGCTACCCGAAGTACACGGTGAACCCGGAGCTCTGGATCCGTCCGCTCGCCGGGACGGGGATCGTGGCGGGCCGCGTCTGGGATGCGGCGGGGCGACCGGCGCAGCAGGTTCGCGTGTACGGGCTGATCAAAGCGGAGCCGCAGGAAACGCCGTATTCGTATGCCGAAACGTATGGCGAGCGCAATCATCGCGACCCCGAGTATGGCGAGCACTTCGCGGTGTCGGACGTCGACCCGGGCGAGTACACGATCGCGCTGGCGGTGGGCGGTCACCGCATGACGCGCCGCGTCCGCGTCGAGGCGAACCGCCTGACCTGGGTGGAGTTCGGGTCTCGTGCACATTGAGCTGACGGAGATGATGCGGTGCCCGGAGCGGCACGCGGAGGGGCACCTGGTGTTGTCCACGGGCGAGATGCGGGGACGGATGGTCCGCTCCGGCCTGCTCGCATGTCCCGCCTGCGGGCGGGAGTATCCCGTCGTGCGGGGAATTGTGAAATTCTCGGGAGGCGGGATGCGAGATGCGGGAGGCGTGACTCCCGATGCGCGAACGCATCCCGTTGAACCCGAGTCGCTCCAAGCGCTGCTGGATTTGGGCGGGCCCGGCGGCTACGTCGTGTTACTCGGCGCGGCGACGCGCCACGCGGTCGGCCTCGCTGGCCTCATGGGCGGCATCCACTTCGTGGGGGTGAACGCGCCCAGCGACCTCGAGGAGCTTCCGGCGCTGAGCCTCCTGGACTGCCAGACGATGATTCCGTTGCGGCAGACGGTGGCGCGGGCGGTGGTGGTAGGGGCGGATTCCCTGGGCGTCGAATGGCTCGCCGATGCGCGGCGCGTGGTGCTGCCCGGGAGGCGCGTGGTGATCGAGAGCGACCAGATCCCTGCGCCGGCCGGCCTGACCAGCCTGGCCCGGGAGAAGGGGCTGTTCGTCGGCGAGCGACGCTGATCAACCTTCAATGGTTGCAGTAGTGGGATCGACTTCCGCGTACACGCGATCGATCAGCGCCCGATAGTTCTTCTCGACCTGGCGCCGCTTCACCTTGAGCGACGGCGTCAGCTCGCCGGACTCGATTGTGAAGTCCCGCTCCAGCAGGACGATCTTCTTCGGCATTTCGAACTTCGCGAGGTCGCGCAGGCCACCCATCACTTCACGCTCCATCTTGGCCTGCACGTCCGCCAGCCGGATCAGCTCCCCCGGTGAGGCGTACGCGAGGTTGCGCTCCTTCGCCCACCGCTCGAGTTGCTCGAAGTTGGGAACGATCAGGATGATGGGGAACTTGCGCTGGTCGCCGAGCACCACGGCGCTCGCGACGAACTTGTTCAGCCGTACCGTGTTCTCGATCGGCTGCGGCGCGATGTACTTGCCGCCCGCCGTCTTCAGCAGATCCTTCTTGCGGTCGGTGATCTTCAGGTAGCCGTCGGCGTCCACCTCGCCGATGTCGCCGGTGTGGAACCAACCCTCCGTGTCGATCGCCTCGCGGGTCTCCGCGGGCTTGTTGTAGTAGCCCTGCATGACGTTGGCGCCCTTCGCGAGGATCTCACCGTCGGCCGCGATCTTGATCTGCACCCCGGGGATCGCCTTGCCCACAGTGCCGAACTTGGGCCGCAGCAGCGGATTGAGCGTGAGGACGGGCGACGTTTCCGTCAGCCCGTAGCCCTCGATGACCGGCAACCGCGCGCTGTAGAAGAACCGTCCGATCTCGGCCGACAGCGGGGCGGAGCCCGACACGAACACCTTGATCCGGCCGCCCGTGCGCGTGCGCAGCTTCGCGAACACCAGGCGGTCCGCGATCGCGTGCGTGAGGCGCAGCCCCAGCGGCACGGGGAGCCCCGCGAGGCGGTACGCCGCCCAGCGCTCGCCCACCCGCTTGGCCCACTGGAAAATCCGGCGCTTCGCCGCGCCGCCCGTGAGGGCGTTCTCGAGCACTCGCGCGTACACCTTCTCGTACACCCGCGGCACGGCCGCGACCACGGTCGGTCGGACTTCCTGAAGATTCTGCGCGAACGCGTCGATCGATTCGGCGTAGTTGATGGTCACGCCGACGTGCAGGAAGTAGTACTCCACCATCCGCTCCAGGATATGCGAGAGGGGGAGCAACGCGAGGCAGCTGTCGTCCTCGCTCAGGCGCAGCGTCTCCACGCACGCGCGCACGTTCGAGCTGATGTTGTCGTGCGTCAGCATGACGCCCTTGGGTTGGCCCGTCGTGCCCGACGTGTATAGGAGAGTGGCAAGGTCGTCGGGTCGGACCGCGAGCGCTTCCTCCTTGAAGCGGGGGTACTTCGCGGCCGCCGCCCGGCCGCGCGCCTCCAACGCCGCCAGCGTGACGACACCCTCGCCCCCGCCCCCGCCCCCGCCCCCCCCTCCCGGCTCGAACACGATCACATGCCGCAGCGCGGGCAGCCCGCCGCGCACCGCGCGGATCTTGTCCACCTGGGCGGCCGTCGAGCACACGACGGCCACCGCCCCCGCGTCGCGCAGGATGTACTCCACCTGGTTGGCCGGGAGGGTCGGGTAGATGGGGACGTCGGTGGCGCGGGCGCACAGGCAGGCGTAATCGGTGAGCGCCCATTCGAGCCGCGTTTCCGCGAGGATGGCGACTCTGTCGCCCGGTTGCAGCCCCAGATCGCGCAGGCCGAGCGAGAGGGCCTGCACCCGCGCCGCCGCTTCGCGGTGGGGGACGGCCCGCCACGCGCCGTCGGCCTTGTAGCGGAACGCGGCGTCGTGAGTCCCGTAGCGCTCGACCGCGTCGAAGAACAGCTCGTTTAGGGTCCGGGGGGAGGGGGAGGGGGAGGGGGGGGGCGACGCGGAGGCGCTCATGGCTCGAACCTCACGACGAAGGTGACCGGTGAGCCGGGCACGGTGTCTCCCACGGCGCGCCGCGCGACGGCCTGGACCACGACGCTGTCGGGAATCGGCGGGCTCAGGAGCCGCACCTTGACGAACGCGATTCCCGAGGCGGCCGTCGTCACCGTGTCCGTCATGATCACGGTGTGCAGCGAGTCGAGCGTGACCGACCCGGGCGTAGTCGGTTCCGTGATCGCGTAGATGACGGGGCGCCCGGGCAGCGGGACCGTCAGTGAGTCACCGCCACTCGCCGATTCGATCGTGTCCGCCAGTTCCACCTTGAGAGAGTCGGAGACGGAATCGACCGCGAGGGTCACGATGTCGACAACTGTTCCGGCCGCGACAAGCGTATCGGCGGCCGCGAGCGTGCGGATCGACACCGGGTTGCTGACGAGTCCGGCGCCCTCGGCGAGCAGGCGTCCGGTGGCTCCCGCCTCATGCACCACGAGGCGCCCGGTGCCGGGGTCGAGCAGCGTGAGCGCGACACTGTCGGCGCTGTCCGGGAGGGACCAGCTGATCGTCGCCGCCACCAAGTCGCCGTGACCGTCGAGGACGCGGGCATGCGGGGTGAGGGTGTCGAGCTCCTCGAGCGAGTCGGGGGCGGACACCTCAATAGCGATCACGCGGTTCAAGTCTCCCGGGCCGAAGGTGCCGCACGCGACCACACCCGCCACGAGCATCAGGACGACGCCGCGGCTCCGACCGTCCGTCAGGGCGCCTCCGCCGCGGCCGCCTGGGTGGGTCCGGAGGCGCCGAGGTCGCGCAACGCCTGGGTGGCGTGCTCGATCCATTTCTGGGCGTCGGGGCCTTTGGGCGGGTGAGCCAGGAAGGTTCGCAGATGCTGCGCCGCGCCGTCGGGATCGCCCCGCTTGAGGAGCAGGAACGCCAGCCCGTAGTGGGCGCCCGCCAGCTCGCGGTCGAGCTCCAGCGCCCGGCGGTAGTGCCGGATCGCTTCGTCGATACGTCGGGTCTTGGTGAGCGCGATCGCCATGTTCTGGAGAATGCGCGCGTCGTTCGGATGGTCGCGCAGCGCCAGGCGGTACGACGTGAGGGCCGCGTCGTAATCACCCTGACGTTCGAGGGCGAGTGCCTCGTTCAGATAGTCGAGGCGCTGCGGATTGAGCTCGTCCGTGCCCGAGCCGCCGAACAGGCGACGCCAGAAACCCATGGGCCGAAAATAGCTTGCGGTCTCGCGACTGTGCAATGTAGCTTCTCACGCCATGCCCGCAGCCGCCCCGCCGCCCGCGTCCCCCCCGCCGCCTCCGCCCCCCCGGCATCCGTCACAGCGGAACGCGCGGACCGGTCGCAAGAGCCCGCACGGCGTGCTCGAGGTGGACTGGCCCTTCTTCGGGGAGATGTGCCGAGCCCTGGCGCTCAAGGTCTTCCGGGAATACGACCCGGATGTGGTGATCGGTATCGCGCGGGCCGGCGTGATCCCGGGCGCGGTCGTCGCGACCATTCTGCAGCGGGACTTCGCCTCGATGGCCATTACGCGCACGGAGACCGGCGGGCGCCCCGCGGTGATTGCGGGCCCGCCGCGCATCGTGACCGGTCGCCGCGTGCTCATCGTCGATGAGACGTGCGACACCGGCGCCACGATGAAGCTGGCCCTCAACGCCGTGCGCGAGCTCCAGCCCGCGACCGTAAAGACGGCGGTCTCGTTCCGCACCGGTGACTTCCGGCCCGATTTCTACGCGCTCGAGACCGACAACTTCATCATCCTCCCCTGGGACCGCGAGGTCATCATCGACGGGGAGATCGTCATGCGGCCCGACTACGCCGCGAAGCTCAAGGAACTGGGCGGTTGATCGATCGGCTGGCCGCGGCGCTGCGCCGTTCCCGCGCCGACTACGTCGAAATCCGCGTCGAACGCACTTGGAGCACGGCCGTGACCTTCCGCGGCCGGCGCCTCGAGTCCGCCACCGCGAGCGAGGACCAGGGCGGTTTCGTGCGGGCGCTGCACGCGGGCGGGGGGGGCGGAGGGGGCGGGGGTGGCGGCTGGGGCGTGGCTTCCTTCACGTCGCTCGACCGGCTCGACGCGATGGTGGACCGCGCCGGCGAGCTGTCCCGCGCGGTACGGGTGGACCCGCCCATTCGCCTCGCCGACGTCGCGCCGCATCACGCCGATGTCCAGCTCGACCTCGACGGCGACGTGCGCGGCGTGTCCCTCGCCGAGAAGAAACGGCTGCTCCAGGCGTACAACGGCGCCATGCTGGGCGTGAGCGATCGGATCGTGGACACCCTCGCAGTATACCGCGACGAGGTGAGCGAGTACTGGTACGTGAACTCGCAGGGGACCGTCCTGCACGAGCTGCGGCCCGAGGTCACCCTATCGGGGACGGCGGTGGCGCGCCGTGACGGGACCATCGAGAAAGGGCTGGAATCGATCGGTCTGCGCCGCGGCTGGAAATCGGTTCAGGACAAGGCAGCGGGATTCCGCGAGGTCGCCGAGCGAGCGGTGCAGCTGCTCGACGCCCCCATGGTCACGGGCGGCACGTATCCGGTGATTCTCGACCCGGAGCTGGCCGGCGTGTTCATCCACGAAGCGTTCGGCCATCTCTCGGAGGCGGACTTCGTCTACGAGAATCCCCAGGCGCGCGAGATGATGACAGTCGGCCGCCGCTTCGGCAAGCCGGTGCTCAACGTGGGCGACAACGGCGCGGCTGCGGGGCTCCGCGGGACGCTGCCGTTCGACGACGAAGGCACGCCCACGCAAGACACGACGCTCATCAAGGACGGCATCCTGGTCGGCCGGCTGCACTCACGTGAGACCGCCGCTGCGATGGGGGAGCGGCCCACCGGCAACGCGCGCGCGATCTCGTTCCGGCACGCCCCGATCGTGCGGATGACCAACACCTACATCGCGGGCGGGCGCGGCGGCGAGACGTTCGAGGACCTGATCCGGGACGTGAAGCTGGGCGTGTACGCCTGCGGCGCGTTCGGCGGCCAGACGATGCTCGAGAACTTCTCGTTCACGGCGGCGTACGGTCGCATGATTCGCGACGGGCACGTGGCCGAGCTCGTGAAGGACGTCGTGCTCGCCGGCAACCTGTTTCAGACGCTCGACCGCATCGATCACATCGCCGCCGACTTCCGTTGGAACCAGATGGGCGGCGGCTGCGGTAAGGGCGGCCAGTACCCGCTTCCCGTCACCGAGGGCGCGCCCCACGTGCGCATCGAGGAGGCGCTGATCGGCGGAGACGTGCCCGGGTGATCGCGCGGCTCCTCGAGCTCGCGCAGCGCGGCGCGGATGGCGGCGCGGACGCCCTCTGGCGCCGGGTCGAGCGGACGACGGTGGCGTTCGAATGGGGACGGCTCAAGGCGGCTGCCTCCACGGAGGAAGCGGGCGTCAACCTGCGGGTGCGCCAGCGCGGGCGGGTGGGCGTCGCGGGAACGACGGCAGTGGGCGGTGGCGATGCCGGTGCGCAGCATGCGGCGCCCCTCCTGGAGCGAGCCCTCGCGTCCGCCGAGCTGGGGGAGGAGGTGGACCTCGTGTTTCCACCGCCGGCCTCCCTTCCGCCGCTCACCACGTTCTTCGCCCGAGCGGCGGATGCGTCCCTCGATCACCTGATCGAGATCGGCGACTCGCTCCTGAACCGGCTCGCGCGCGAGGGCTGCCGGGTCAACGTCGCGATCGACCGCGAAACCACAGCGACGCGGGTCGCCAACACCGCGGGGGCGGCGGGGGAATACCGCGCCACGAGCGTGAGCGTGAGCGCGGACGTGTGGCGCATCGCCGGCGACGACGTCCTCGTGGTCTCGGACGGGCTCGACGGAGGCGACCTTCCGAGCGACGACGCGCTGGCGACCCTGGTCGCCTCGATCAATGCCCGGCTCGATCACGCGCTCCGCATCGTCGCTCCGCCCGACGGCGCCATGCCCGTCATCTTCACGCCCGCGGGCCTGTCGGCCCTGATGCTGCCGGTGACCCAGGCGCTCTCGGGGAAGGCGGTGCTGCAGGGAATCTCTCCGTTGGGCGCGAAGCGCGGGGAGCAGGTGTTCGACGCGCGGCTCTCGCTCACGGACGACGCGCTGCGCCTCGGGCGCCCGGGCTCCCGGCCGCTGGACGACGAATGTGCGCCCTCCCGGACGACGTGCCTCGTGGAACGCGGTGTCGTGCACCGCTTCATCTATGATCTCGAGACGGCAGCGCGCGCGCAGACCGAGAGTACCGGGCACGGACAACGCGGGATCTTCGGTAAGCCCGTGCCGGCATATACGAACGTCATTCTGACCTCGGACTCCGATACGCAACGCGTAGGGGCGCCGCATGCCGCGCCCCTCCCATTGGGGGGCGGCCTCCTCGACGACATCAAAGACGGGCTGCTCGTGGATGAGCTGATCGGAGTCGGGCAGGGGAACGTGATCGGCGGGGCGTTCAGCCATCCCGTCGCGCTCGCCTACCGGATCGAGCGAGGCGAGATCACGGGGCGCGTCAAGGATGCGGCCGTCGCCGGGAATGCGTACGAGCTGTGGAAGCGGGTGGCGACGTTTGGTGCCGACGCGCGCTGGACGGGATCCCGCTGGGCGCCGTCGGTGCTATTTGACGGGGTAAGCGTCGCTCGACGATAAACCGCGGGTGCCAGGTCTCGGGTGTCAGGTGCCGGGGACCCTGACACCTGGAACCCGGCACCTGGCACCTCAGTATTCCAGCACGCCCGTCTGGGCGATCATCTTCCACTGCGTCCCCACCTGCGTGTACATCTTGCAGGTCCGCCCCTTCCAGTTCTGCTCGACGCCGGTCTGTTTATTCCGCCACAGCGTATCGATGTCCACCACCGCGAACGCCCCGTCCTCCTGCTCGGACACGACGATCTTTTTGATCTCGCGCCGATTGTGGACCAGGTCGTGCGTGTCGAACAGCTCCTGCCATCCCCGCCGCCACCGCTCGGCGTCGAAGCGTCCCCACACCATGACCCACGTCATCGGGTCGTGCGATTGGGCGGTCGGAGGCCAGGGCCACACCATGGCCGGGTGAAAACACGAGACGAGGAGCTCGGCGTCCTGGGTATTCCAGGCGTGGGTCTCGCGGTAGATGAGGTCGCGGATGGCGGCTTCGGCGCTGCTCACTGAGGTGTCTTGCTCGCGCTCTCAGCGACACCAGTCACACCTGACACCCGGCACCCGACACCCGGCACCTACTGATTCAGTGCTTCAGCGTACGTACGACCTTGCGTCATCTGCTCGTAGACGCCGTTTAAGGTTTCCGGGGACGCGGACACGAAGCGGCAGCGGGCATCGTTTCTCGATCGGCACTCCACCTCCATGACGGCCACCGGCTCTCCGGAGAGTCGCCCGAAGAAATCCGCGAGCATGCCGGACGAGAAGAAGCACATCGGCTCCTGCGCGCTACCGGGAGCGGCCTCCGCCCAGTCGCTCGAATCCACCACGAGCGCGGCTTCCCCGAGTGGCGCAACGCTGACCGCGCCCCACCCCGTCACCCTGAAGAACGCCGACAGGACGTCGTTCAGGCGGCCAGCGTCGAGATCTTCCGGGCGGGCGACGCCGGTTTCCCCCGGGAGCCAGTCGCAGAACGCCTGGTACACGCCCGCGCCCGCGGCAAATCCGACTTCCTGAAGGATGGGAATCGTGAGATCCAGGGCGTCGCGCGAGAGGGCTTCGTGGAGCTGCCGCAGGCCGCCGCGGCCGATGGTCAGAGGGGCGCTCATCTGGGACGCCAAGTTAGGGTTTGGCGCGTGCGCGGCGCAAGAGTTCGGCTTCGTCGATGACCGGGATGCCGAGCGCCTTCGCCTTTTCGAGCTTCGAGCCGGCGTCGGCGCCTACGACGACGGCGGTCGTCTTCTTGGAGATGCTGTCCGTGACGTGGCCACCGGCCCCTTCGATGAGCTCCGCGGCCCGGGCGCGGGAGAGAGAGGGCAGGGTACCGGTGATCACGTAGACCTGACCGTCGAGCGGGCCCTGCGTTTGGGCTGCGGCGGGCTCCGTCATGTTGAGGTGCAGTTCTTCGAGGCGCTTGATCAGCTTCTGGTTCTGGGGGTCGGCGAAGAAACCGGCGACCGCCTCCGCGATCGCCGGTCCCACGCCCCGAATCTTGCCGATCTCCTCGGCCTTCGCTTTGGCGAGGGCTCGCATGGTGCCGAAGTGCCGAGCCAGGAGCCGCGCCAGCTGGACGCCGACGTGCCGGATCCCGAGGGCGAAGAGCAGCGTGGAGAGCGGCTGCTCCCGCGATGCGTCGATGGCGTCGAGCAGCTGCTGCGCGGATTTCTCTGCGAACCCCTCCAGGGTGAGCAGGCTCATGAGGCTGACCCTCTTGCGATCGTAGAGGTCGGCCACCGTCTCGATCAGCTTGGCGTCGAGCAGGGCCTTCACTCGCTCGGGCCCGAGCCCCCGGATGTCCATCCCTCCTCGTGAGGCGAAGTGCACGATGCTCTCGAACACCCGCCCGGGACAGGAGACGTTCGGGCAGTACACCATGACTTCGTCCTGGGGGCGCTCGACCTTCGAGTTGCACACCGGGCAGCGCTCGGGGGGCGCATACCGCGATCCCCTGCGCACGCCCTTCTTGATCACGGGCCCCAACACCTGCGGAATCACTTCACCCGCGCGCGTCACTTCTACCCAATCGCCCACGCGGATGTCCTTCGCCTCGATGAGTTGGAAGTTGTGGAGGGTGGCGGTGGATACCGTGACGCCGCCGATCTCGACGGGCTCGAGCACCGCGTACGGGTTGAGCGCGCCGGTGCGCCCCACGTTGATGCGGATCTCCTTGAGCTTCGTCACCCGCACTTCGGGCGCGAACTTGCGCGCGATCGCCCAGCGCGGCTCGCGATTCCCGACCGTGCCCAGCTCCGTGTACAGTGCGAACGGGTTGACCTTCACCACCACGCCGTCGGCCCCGTAGTCGAGCGTCGGGAGAATTGCTTCGAGGCTCGCGATCTGCTGGTGCGCTTGTCCCAGATCGGGGACGAGCTTGTGGTTCGGCTCCACCGGGAATCCCCACTCGCCGAGCTGTTCCAGCAGTTCGTGTTGCGTGGCGATGGAAAGCGTGTGCCCGGGAGCCTCGACGTGGAAGCAAAAGATCCGGAGGCGCCGGCTGCGCGTGACCTTGGAGTCGAGCTGGCGGAGCGATCCGGCGGCCGAGTTGCGCGGGTTCGCGAACGGGGGCTCCCCTGCCTTCTCCCGCTCACGGTTGAGCTCGGCGAAGCGCGACTTCGAGAAATACACCTCGCCGCGCACCTCCATGAGCTTGGGCCAGGTCTTGCCCCTCCCCTTGAGACGCAGGGGGATGTCGTCGATCGTGCGCAGGTTGGCCGTCACGTCCTCGCCCTCGATGCCGTTGCCCCGGGTCGCGCCGACCGTGAAGACGCCGTCGCGGTAGGTGAGGCTCACGGCCGCGCCGTCGATCTTCACCTCGAGCGTGTATCCCGCCTTCCGGACCTCCGGGACCAGCCGGCCGTTCCGCTCCTCCCACTCCGCGAGTTCCGTCTCGTTGAAGGCGTTCCCGAGCGACAGCATGGGCACCAGATGGCGGTGCTTGCGGAACTTGTCGGCCGGCTCGGCGCCGATGCGGTGGGTGGGGCTGTCGGGGGTCCGGAGCTCGGGATGCTGCGTTTCGAGGTCCTGCAGCTCGCGAAACGCGCGGTCGTACTCGGCGTCGGAGATCTCGGGCTTGTCCAGTACGTAGTACGCGTGGTTGGCACGCTCCAGCAGCCGCCGGAGCTCGGCGGCGCGGGCGGCCGGGGATGGGCCCTTCACCGACCTTTGGCTTCTTCTTGAATGACGGCCATGGCGACGCCGACCAGCCGGTCGAGCTCGTCGGCCGAGGCGCGGGGCAGGAGGCCTTCGGCCCACGCGCCCTCGCGCTCGCCGAACGCCGCGAGCAGGCGCCGCAGGAACGACAGGAGCGCCACCCGCTCGAGCTCCATCCGGCGCATCGTATCGCCGGTCTCGTGCTGACGCTGGGCCAGCCGCTCGTAGCGGTGGGCATTGCGCAACGCCTGCGCGGTGATCGCGGCGACGACCTGCACGAAGCGGACATCTTCGTCGGAGAAGGGCGGGCCGTCACGGAACGTGCGCAGGAAAATCGCGCCGATCGCCACGCCGCGCCACGTGATCGGCACGACGGTGATCGACTTCACGCGGCGACTGATCATCTCCCCCTTCACGTGCTTCAAGCTGGGATCGGTCGCCGCGTCCGGGATGAACACCGTCTCGCCCCCCTGCATCGCCCGCTTCAGCTCCGGATAGCGCTCGAGGTCGACGACGTAGTTGCGAATCGTCGGGTCTTCGTACGAGGCCACCAGCCGCACCGATCGCCCGCCGCGCTCGGCCAGGAAGATCGAGCACCGATCGAGCCCGAACGCCTCTCCCAGCTTGCGCGCGATGGCTTGCAGGATGTCGATGAAGTGCAGCGACCGAGAGACTTCCTTGAGGATCTCGATGACGGCGAGCAGGTGCTTGCGCTCGCGTTCCAGCTCGGCGACCCGCGCCTCGAGTGTGGAGGGGAAAGTCATGGCATAGTTTGCCTGATTCGCAGACGCGGCGTCAAGTTGCCGCGCGCACACGCGCGCGATAGCTTCGGAGCCCATGCGATCGCTCTTGCTGGCCGCATTCGTCGTCGTCCACGCCGCTGCCGCCCCCGCTTCTCTTGTCGCGCAAACTCGTCCCGCCGCCGTGCCGCCGCCGCTCGGCGTGTGGACAGCGGTGGCGGAGCTGCCCGGGATGGGGCGCGCCGTCGACACGGCCCGCGTGGCCGCGCGCCGGCGCGCCTTGCTCGCGCGGATCGGCCGCGGCGTCGTGCTCATTCCCGCCGCGCACGAGCGCGAGCTGGAGCGCGACTACGTCCAGGACAACGATTTCCGTCAGAACAACACGTTCTTCTATTTCACGGAGCTCGAGACGCAAGACGCCTGGTTGCTGCTCCGCGCCGGCGACGCCCCCGAGACCGTGCTCTTCTTGCCCGACCGCGCTCCGGCCCAGGAGCGCTGGACCGGCCTCCGCCTGGGCCCCGACTCCACGGCCGTCCGGCTGAGCGGCATCTCCCGCGTGCTCCCCACCGACTCGCTCGATCCCGTGCTCGCCCTGGCGCTGGCGCGCGCCCGCGGACCCCTGTACCTGCCGCTCGACCCGACGACGCGCGACGAGCAACGGTTCCGCGACATCGTCTTCTCGGCGCGCGACGTCCGCAATGTGCGCCCCACCGTCGACTCGATGCGCCTCGTGAAGGACGGCGACGAGATCGCGCGCCTGCGGAAAGCGACCGACATCTCGGGGTTGGGGCACATCGCCGCCATGCAGGCCGCCCGCCCCGGCGCATGGGAGTACGAGATCGAGGCCGCGCTCGAGGCCGCGTTCCGTCGCAATGGCGCCGATCGCGTCGGGTATCCGTCGATCGTGGGCAGCGGGCCCAACACCACGACGCTCCACTACGATGTGAACCGGCGGCAGACCAGGGACGGCGATCTGATCGTCGTGGATGCGGGTGCGGAATGGGGACAATACACCGCGGACGTGACCCGCACGTTCCCGGTCAACGGCAAGTTCACGTCGCGACAGAAGGCGATCTACGATCTGGTGCTGGCCACCCAGCAGGCGGCGTTCGATTCGACGCGCCCCGGCGTCACGATCGCCCAGCTCAACCGGATCGCGCGCGACTACATGCGCGGGCATTCGGGTACGCTGTGCGGGGCCGAGTCGTGCGACGCGTACTTCATTCACGGCCTGTCGCACTGGCTCGGGATGGACGTCCACGACGTGGGTGACTACGGCACGCCGCTGAAGCCCGGCATGGTGTTCACGATCGAGCCGGGCATCTACCTGCCGGCGGAAGGTCTGGGCGTGCGGATCGAGGACGACGTGCTGGTGACGGCCAACGGCGCGGAGTGGCTCTCCGCTCGGGCGCCCAAGACGACGGTCGAGATCGAGCGCCTCATGTCTTCTCGTCCTTCTCGCCCTTGATGTCGTCGAGGATCTGCTTGGCTTCCTTCTTGTATTGGGGGTCGAGCACGTCGGCAATGGGCAGGGGCTCGATCGCGTTGAACTGCTCCCGCGCCTTGGAATACTGGCCGAGGTCGACGTACACCTCGCCGAGCTCGAGGCGGTGGAAGATGTTCGACGGCTTCAGGGCGACGGCCTTCTGCAGGTATTTTTGCGCGTCCTCCCAGTTGCCCTTGTCGAGGAATCCGCCGCCGTACAGCGTCTTTGCGAAGAACTTCTCGAATCCCGACAGTCGTTTGACTTCCGCATGCCAGGCCCCGAGCAGATGGTAGCCGCCGTCGTGGGTCGAATCGAGCTCGATCGTCTTCGTGCCTTCGTCGTAGATGATCTTCGCGAAGCGCACGCGCTCCTTGCCCCCCTTGGTGCGGGAGAGCCGGCCGAGCGCCTGGCCGATCGTGAAGTGGCCGTCCGCTCCAGCGGGATTCACGCGCACGGCGGCGTCCCCGTACGCCCGGGCCTGGACGTACAGGGTGTCGCGCAGGTGCTTGGACGAATCGTCCTTCCCCTCGATCTGTTTCGCAATGTCCACCAGCTCGCGCCCGGCTTTCCACAGGGCGGCGTAGTTCGTCGAATCGACGGCGAGCGCGGCGCGGTACTGTTCCAGGGCCTGCGGCGGCGCCAGGGCGGCGTGCGCGCTGTCGCCCCGCGCGATGTGCTCGGCGACCCCGGCCGGCGCCTGGGCGGCGAGCAGCATCGGAACGACGAGGGACAGAGCGAGGGACACGGGACCGCGCATCGACGACTCCGCACGCAAGGGGCGCGCTAATGTTGGTCGTGCCGCTTATCGAGCGCAAGCGCGACGGGGGCGCCCTCACGCCGGAAGAGTGGTCCGCGCTGGTCGCCGCGTACACGGCCGGGCGCATCCCCGACTACCAGATGTCGGCGCTGCTCATGGCGGTGCTGCTGCGCGGCCTCGAGCGTCAGGAGCTCGCCGCCCTCACCGACGCCATGCTCGCCTCGGGCCAGCGCCTGACATTCGACTCGTGGCCGACGCCGCGCGTGGACAAGCACTCGACCGGCGGCGTCGGTGACAAGGTGTCGCTCGTGCTCGCCCCGCTCGTGGCCGCGTGCGGCGTGGCGGTGCCGATGATGTCGGGCCGCGGTCTCGGCCACACCGGCGGCACGCTCGACAAGCTCGAGGCGATCCCCGGCTTCCGGACCGCGCTGTCGCTCGCCGAGATCAAGGGCCAGGTGACCAAGCTCGGCTGCGCGATGATCGGCCAGACGCCGGAGATCGCCCCCGCCGACCGCCGGTTGTACGCCCTGCGGGACGTCACGGGCACGGTCGAGGCGATTCCTCTCATCGCCGCGAGCATCATGTCGAAGAAGCTCGCGGAAGGCCTGAACGCGCTGGTGCTGGACGTGAAGCGGGGGAGCGGCGCGTTCCTCCAGAAGCTCGAGCAGAGCCTCGAGCTCGCCAGGACGATGATCGCGCTCGGCGAGGATCGCGGCTGCCCCACGGTGGCATTGCTCACGGCCATGGACCGCCCCCTGGGACGCGCCTGCGGCAACGTGCTCGAGACCGAAGAGGCGATCCTCGCGTTGCGGGGCGAGGGGCCCGAGGATCTAATGGAGGTGACGTACGCACTGGGCATCGAGATGCTCCTGGCCGCGGGCGTGGAGAAAACCTCGACAAAGGCGCGGCAGCGGCTGGAAAACGCCCTGGGGTCGGGGCTCGCCGCCGAGAAGTTCGAGCAGGTGATCGAGGCGCAGGGCGGGAATCCCAAGGTCGTCGAGGACGCCTCGGTGTTTCCCCAGGCCCAGGAAGTCGAGGTGTACAACGCGCCCCGCACCGGCGTGGTCCTGCGGGTCGAGCCGCGGACCATCGGCCGGGCCGTCGTGGCGATGGGCGGCGGCCGCCTCAAGGTCGAGGATACCGTAGATCCCACGGTGGGCTTCGTGATCACGGTGAAGCCCGGGGACAAGGTGCTGTCGGCCGAGCCGATCGCATCGGTGTTCGCGAAGGACCCACCGGGGATCGCGCTCGGATTCGAGGCGCTGCGCCAGGCGATTGTGATCGGCGACAAGCTGGCGGAAAAACCGTTGCCCCTCGTGTCGCATCGGGTCACGAAGGCCGGCGTCGAGGAGCTCACCCGGGAAACAGCAAAGGGGAAACGGGCGACGTAGCTCCCGTTTCCCCATTCCCGTTTCCCG
>Ga0066709_100000348_pt1 | contig 23492 bp, 21 predicted proteins | sample GraSoiAngelo_158_FD_79665 | JGI IMG/M metagenome (GOLD analysis project Ga0066709, IMG submission 79665) | Grasslands soil microbial communities from the Angelo Coastal Reserve, California, USA - 14_1009_16_30cm | ecosystem: Environmental > Terrestrial > Soil > Grasslands | place: USA...
ACCGCAAAAAATGCAGCGGCCTCCTGTTCAACGTTCTGGCTGCCACAGTGCGGACACTTGGCGACTTCCTTGTCGTGTTCGTTCAGGGTTAGGACCGTTTCGAAGGCCTTGTGACAATCGAGGCAAACATAATCGTAGACGGGCATGGGAACACCTCCCGTGGGGATGCTGTTAGGAGAATTGTACCCTGACGGAGAATCGTTGATTGTTGATTCTTGATTGCTAATTGAAAAGTCGCGCGCGGGGCTCGACTTTGACAGTCGCGAGTTCTCAATCAGTAATCAGGAAATCAACAATCACGGTGCGTGCTCCGGCGTTACTTCGCCGAGATGTCGACCGACGCCCGGGTCGTATCCCAGTCGAGTCGCAGAGTGCAGCCGCTGCCGGAGTTGTCGTAGGCAATGGTGAAGTTCTCGATCGGCGCGGGCAGCTTCGAGACTTTCATGTCCACGCGAGCCAGTTCGTCGCTTTCATACTTGTAAGGGATGCCCCATTCGCCTGTCTTCTTGTTGATGATTAGGGTCCACTTGTCGGGGTTGGGTACGGTGGAGATGGTATAGCTGCCAGCGGGCACAGCCTTGCCGCCAACATTGACATCGGCGCTGGTCACGAAGGTGGTGGCTTCGTTGGCGCCCGTACGCCAGACCTGACCGTAGGGGTCGTGTTCGCCAATCATCTTACGTCCTTTTAGGCGCGGGCTGGAGTAGTCGGTTTTGATGGTCTTGCCGCCGCCGAGATCGCATGATGCAGAGGCGGCGGGGCTGGGGCGGTTGCCTTGGGCGGAAGCGAGCAGGGTTAGAGCGAAAATCACACATGTGAAGAGGGCGAGTTGTTTTGGCATGGTCTCTCCTTTGATGGTTTGCGGCATTAAGGGATTTTGACGTGTCAGCGAGGAAAATGTCAGCAGAACGTAGCTATTATGCTCTCTCGCACCGGCGGTTACAATCGCTCTATGCCGGTATTCGATGAGAAGCAGGAAGAGTTGGAGCACTACGAGACGATGATGGGCGTGCCCCGCGGGCGGCTCGCCGTCACCATGGACACGATCACCGACGCTATGGCGCTGGTGGGTCAGCACGGTGTCTACTGCCAGAGCCAGCGCTGGCCGGGCAAGCCGGTGATGGACATCCAGATCATCATGAAGAGCCTGACTGACGCGAAGGAGTTGATTCAGAGTGTGATGGAAGAGCTGAAGAAGAAGAGTAGCAATAATTCCTGACCTCATCTTCCCGCGACACTCAAGAGCGGTGTCATCCTGAGCGGAGGGGCCGCTTCGCGGCAGCGAATCGCCACGGAGTCGAAGGATCCCTTATCTGCCAATGCGATCACGGGCCCGTCAAGGTTTCCATAGACATCATAAGAATGCTTGGGACGGTCCCGGGTGTTTGACGCTGGCAGGGATCCTTCGACTACGCAAGTGCTTCGCGTTCGCGAAGCACTTGCTCCGCTCAGGATGACAGAGTCGAAAAGGGTTCTTGTGTCGAGTCCATTCCTAGGGGCTCACGGTAAGCATCACCACGCCGTGCGAGGCTACCGGCGCGGAGAACTTTTCGGTGAATTTTCCCAGGTCTTTGTGCTGCCACAAGTCGCGGACGGCTCCGTTCAGGTGACTGGGATATCCGAGATCTTGCCACGCTACGGTTATGTTCTGCTCGGATGCGCCGCGGTTGAGGAGCACCACGGCACGGCTTCCGTCCTTCAACTGCTTCGCCCAGACTTCCAAATCGCCGCTTTTCGCGACGCGGGTGCCTTCGCGACCTAGCGCATCCTGATTCACCGCGATGACTTCTTTGTTGTTCAGGATGTCGTGAATCTCAGGCCGCATATTGCGCAGGTCATTGCCGGCGATGAGTGGCGCGGCCAGGATCGCCCACAGGCTGAAATGCGTCCGATATTCCACGTCGGTCATTCCGCCGTTGCCAACCTCGAGCATGTCCGGATCGTTCCAGTGGCTCGGCCCGGCGTAGGACTCGAGGCCGACCTGCTGGTCGAGAATCGCCAGAAGGCCGTTGGAGCAGCAGGTGCCGTCGGGCCACTTCTCGGAACCGGCGAACTTGTAAGTGATGTCGCCAGTTGTACGCCACAGGTTGCCGCCAACGTCCTTGCCCCACAACCAGGGCTTGGCTGTGCCCCACTCGCAGATGCTCAGCACGATGGGGCGGCCGGCAGCGTCGAGGGCGGCGCGAATGTTGGCGTAGGAAGCTTTGGCGTCCTGCGTGGAAGTGTGGGACCAATCATATTTCAGATAGTCGACACCGCACGCCGCGTATTGAATCGCATCCTGATATTCGTGGCCGAGTCCGCCGGGGCGTCCGGCGCAGGTTTGCGTACCGGCGTCGGAATAGACGCCGAATTTCAGTCCTAGTGAGTGAAGGTAGTCGCCTAGCGCTTTCATCCCGTGCGGGAAGCGTTGCGGGTCGACGACGATGTTCGCATGCTCGTCGCGGCTGACCTGCCAGCAATCGTCAATGTTGACGTACTGGTAGCCGGCATCTTTCATGCCGGATTTCACCAGGGCATCGGCCATGCTCTTGATCATGTCTTCGCTGACGTTACAGCCGAACTTGTTCCAGGAGTTCCAACCCATGGGCGGCGTGAGTGCCAGGCCGGTGGAGGGAGAACTGGGTTGCTGCGCGGAAAGGGTCGCGACGATCAAAAGGCTGAAGACAATGGCGATCACGGAGCGAATCGTTTTCATGCAAGGGTTTTACCAGAAATGCCCCGATATTTGCATCAGAAGAACGCCGTCGCTACGGGCGCCACTTCGCCTTTCGATTTACAATCCTCCGGTTGCCGAATCTTGCTTTCTCGATCCCTGTGTCAGGAGGACTCATGCGCAAGAGCCAGCAGCACCTATCGCTGATCGCGTGGGCTTGCGGTTTCTTCTGTTTGTGTCCGGTAGCAACCTAATGCGCCTCCGCGCAGAGTGCGGCCGGTCCGGTCGGAGTGTTTGAAGGGCATGGAGACGTTGGTGCGGTGCTGCATGCGGGCTCGGTGGAGTATGACGGGGCGAATCACGCCTACACAGTCTCCGGCAGCGGCGAGAACATGTGGTCGGTGGCGGACGCCTTTCAGTATGTGTGGAAGAAAGTCTCCGGGGATGTGACGCTGACGGCCGAGATCTCATTCCTGAGCAAGAGTGGGAATGAGCACAAGAAGGCGGTGCTGATTCTGCGGCAGACTCTGGACGGCGACTCCGTCTACGCGGACGTGGCGCTGCACGCCAGCGGCTTGACCTCGTTGCAATTCCGCGACGAGAAAGGCGCGGTGACCCACGAGATTCAGTCGAATATCTCGGCTCCCAAACGGCTGCGCATCGCCAAGCGCGGGGATTATGTCTACATGTCTCTGTCCGGAGACTCGGAAGATCCGAAAGTTGCCGGGGGATGGCTGCGAATTCCACTGCAGGGCACGTTTTACGCCGGCATTGGTGTGTGCTCCCACGACAAGGACGTGGTTGAGAAGGCCGTGTTCTCGAATGTCTCTCTGGAGACGCCTAAGCCGGGGCCAGCGGCTCAGGCGACACTTTACAGCGCGCTGGAAACGATCGCGATCGACTCCACCGACCGTCGGGTGGCCTACGTTGCGCCTGGGCGATTCGAAGCGCCCAACTGGATGCGCGATGGCAGTGCATTCTTGTTTAACCGTGATGGCCGAATCGAGCGCCTGGGGGTTGATGGCGACAAGCCAACCACGATTGACACAGGTTTCGCCACGCGTTGCAATAACGATCACGGAATTTCACCAGACGCGACACAGCTTGCGATCAGCGACAACTCGCAGGACGGCCACGAATCGCTCGTCTACATTGTGCCGATAGGGGGCGGGGCTCCGCGTCGCATCACGCAGAAGGCGCCATCGTACTGGCACGGCTGGTCGCCGGATGGAAAGACGCTAGCGTTCGTCGGCCAGCGCGACGGAGAGTTCGACATCTATGCAGTCCTCGCTGCCGGAGGTGAAGAGACGCGGCTCACGACGGCGAAGGGTCTCGACGATGGCCCGGAATATTCACCCGACGGGAAATACATTTATCTCAACTCCGAGCGCACTGGCCACAGGCAGATCTGGCGCATGAAGGCCGATGGCACGGAGCAGGAGCAGGTCTTCGCGGACGAGCTCAACAACTGGTTCCCACACATTTCGCCGGATGGGGATTGGATGGTGTTTCTCACCTACGAGGCGGACGTGACCGGGCATCCCGAAAACAAGGATGTCATGCTGCGGCTGATGTCGCACAGCGACAGGAAGATTACGGTGCTGGCGAAATTGTTTGGCGGGCAGGGGGCGATCAACGTGCCCTCGTGGTCGCCAGACAGCAAGCCAGTGGCGTTTGGGTCGTATTTGCGGATTCCGATCTAATCGCCACGGAATATCTTGACAGGATCTCTGTGACCCTATGGGTTCGATTCACGCAGGCTTGTACTTCACTGGCGGGATGGCGCTGTGGGAGACCTGCTCCTTTGCTTCGCCAAGCACCGCTTTTTCTTCTGGTACCGCCAAAGTATTCCACCACGCCCGCTCGATCGGTGGATGAGGATCAGCATCTGCGCCGAACAGTCTGTAGTCATAACTACGCAGTAACTCAGAAACTGCCTCCGCGTTTGAAGGGTCCACTTCGCACCAGATAATTGGCCGAGCGCGCTCCAGCAACCGCAGTGCCCCGCTCAGAACTTCGAACTCGTGGGACTCAACATCAATTTTAAGAACGTGAGGAACGGGAAACGAGGTCGCCAGAGAATCCAGTGCAATGGACACAGTGGGCTGGAGATTGCGATGTCCTCCCGCCTGCGTAGATCCAGAGACGCCATACAAATGGTTGGAAGCCCGTGCCCGTTCCGCGATCTCAAGTTCAGCTGCACGCGATTCGCGTGACACCGAGGCGCACAGAATTTTAACTGGAGCCACGGGGAGGTGGCGCCGCGCGATCAGGCGCGATGAGCGGCTCATCAGGTGCGCGAGCCAGATATCGGGCTCAACTGCCAGCACGAAGCCGGTACGCCCCGCCCGTGCTGCCGCGGAAAATGCAAACAGGCCGAGATTCGCCCCCACGTCCCATACTACGGCCCCCGGCTGAACAAGTTCGCCTGCCATGCGGAACAGGTGCGGATCGACTCGCGACAAGCTCGCCCAGTGGCGGAGACCAGCCTCGGGAGTCACATAAAGCGTCAAACGCTGGAATTCGGCGGGAAGACGACGTCGCAGAACTACTCCCCGACTCAGCTTTTCAGCCAGATTTCTTAGCTTTGGCGTCAAGATCATGCCATGATGAACGAGAACAAAGTTCTAGTTCAGAGTAAATTTCCCGCGCTCGATTGTCTTCTGCGCTATTTGCTGCCGGAGTTCGATGGTGTTGAAGGGTTCGTATTTTGCCAGGCGGCGGAGAATCGCCAGCTGGGTGCGCAGCATGTCGCCGTCGGCTACGGCGGCGATCACTTTTCTGGCTGCGGACTCGACTTTCTCTATCGCTTGCGAGAGGTAGACGCGGGTCATGGCAACGGGAAGAGCCGCATCGGATTCGCCTTTCGCTTCGACGATCTTCTGCGCGCGCAGCACGGCTGACTCCATGGCGTAGGTCTCAATCGTCATGTCGGCGATGGCGCCCATGATCTCCTGCTGGTCTTGAATCGCCTGCATGTATTTCTGGGTGGCTGCTCCGGCGGCGAACAGGCCGAGTTTCTTTGCCTGCCCGACCAGCTTTCGCTCGTCGGCGAGCGGACCTTCCATCTCTTCACCCATACTGGGACCGGAGAGAACGTCATCCATCAGTTTCTTGATGGCGGGCATGAGTGGCAGCTGGCCGCTCATGGCGCGCTTCAGCAAGAATCCGGTGATGATGAGGCGGTTGATCTCGTTGGTGCCTTCGAAGATGCGGTTGATGCGGGCGTCGCGATAGGCGCGCTCGGCAGGATACTCCTCGACGAAGCCGTAGCCTCCGTAAATCTGAACAGTCTCGTCGACGACGTAGTCGATCATCTCCGAGCCCCAGACTTTGATGATCGAGCATTCGACGGCATACTCCTCAATGGCTTTGAGTGTCTGTTTGGCGGCGTCGGGAGCAGATTTGTCGACCTCGCTGAGGGCGCTATCCATCAGGGCGACCGTGCGATAAACGAGTGATTCGCCGACAAAAAGCAGGGTCGCCATGTTGGCGATCTTCTCGCGTACCAAGCCGAAGTCAGCAATGACCTTGTTGAACGCCTTGCGCTGCTTGGCGTAGGCGATGGCGTGTTCAAGAGAGACGCGGCCTCCACCGACGCACATGGCGCCGAGCTTGAAGCGGCCGACGTTCAAGATGTTGAAGGCGATGACGTGGCCCTTGCCGATTTCGCCGAGCACGTTTTCGACCGGCACCTTGCAGTCGTTGAGGATGATGGGGCAGGTGGACGATCCGCGAATGCCCATCTTGTGTTCTTCGGCGCCAATGGAGAAGCCGGGAAAAGTCTTTTCAACCAGGAACGCGGTGAACTTTTCACCATCGACCTTGGCGAAGACGGTGAACAAGTCGGCGAAACCGGCATTGGTGATCCACATCTTTTCGCCGTTGAGGATGTAGTGTTTACCATCGGAAGAAACCTGGGCTCGGGCACGGCAGTTCAAAGCGTCCGAGCCGGATGAGGCTTCAGATAAGGCGTAGGCGCCGACGATTTCTCCGGCAGCAAGTCGCGGGAGATACTTGTTCTTCTGTTCTTCTGTGCCGAAATAGACGATGGGCAGCGTGCCAATACCGGTGTGTCCGCCCCAGGTTGTGGCGAAGCCGGCGTATTTTGCTATGTGGTCGGCGATCACCGCGGCGGTGACTTTGTCCATCTCGAGGCCGCCGTAGGCTTCGGGAATCTCGACCGAGCTCAGGCCGAGGTCGCCGGCCTTCTTCAGCAGATCTCGCGTGACGGAGAAATCTTTGTGCTCCATCTTCTCGACGTTGGGAACGATTTCGTTTTGCGCGAACTCTTCCGCAGTTTGGCCGATGAGTTGATGCTGCTCGGTGAAATCCTCGGGGGTGAAGACTTCGTCGGGGCGGCGCGTTTCAAGCAGGAAACTGCCGCCGGAAATCTTCGCCTTGGGGACTTCTGTGGTCGTGGACATTCAAAGCCTTTCAACTACTAAGGACGAAAGTACACCAAGGAAGGCCTCAGCATTTAGTCCTTCGTGTGACTTCGCGTCCTTAGTGGTTAATTGCTCTTACTTCCAACCGGTGTCGTTGACGAAACGTTTGACGCCATATTTCAGGTGGACAACATTGAAGTCTATAAGGAGTTCCATAGGATTTGCCACTTAGTTTCAGGTACGAAGGGATTTGGGCCTGATGGACAGGTGAGATGCCGTCTACCGATTTGATCTCGACGGCTACAAGGTCCTTCCACAAGCAAGTCGATACGGCAGCCGATTTCCGAAACCTGACAACGTCACAAGGACAGCGGATCCAGCAACATGCTCCGGCAGGCTACGGGAGCCTCGTTCAAGAGGATCCGGTAGCGCTGCACGGCGAAATCGTAGCTTTGTTTCAGGCTGCGGCACTGTTGGCCCGAAGGATGGTTCACGCAAGCGGCGTCCATGTCCATTCTGGTCGTGCGCACTTCGTGAGCCAGCATCGCGGCTCTCGCATCGGTGTTCGCGCACTCAGCCGTCCGGTTAGTGCATTGAGCGCCGTTCCAGAATTCACCCGGCCGGCACTGATAAGTCGCGACACAAGCCGCGCCGTTCCAAGTCTCGTTCGGTTGGCACAGATGGGAAATTGTGTTTGTTGTCGGAGCCGGGGTGGCCACGCAGCCGCCGTTCTTCCCCGCCGACTGTCCGGGCGGGCATTCCACGCAGGGTCCATCTTTGCAAATTCTGCGGCGCAGGTCGGGAGTGGCCGGCGGCTGAACTGGAAGCTCCTTGCACGGTCCGTTGTCGCAGATTCGGCGGCGCAAATCCGGCTCCGCCGCCTTCGGTTCGTGCTGCTGAGGGGGCGGAGTGCTGCCGATGCGCTGCGCCGGAACGATCCTGCCCTCGTCGCCGGGGAGCTTGCGCTCCGGGATCACACGCCCGGGTTCGGACTCAGGCGAATGTGCCGTCGGCCGCGAGGACGATCCAGCACTCGGGCTGGGCGAGACCGAGCTTGGAACGTGGCTGGGCGCGGGAGTTGAAGCGGCCGACGAATGGCTGCCCATGGAAGAGCTCGCAGGACTCGGGCTCGGACTGGCGCTTGGACTCGGACTGCTCGACGCGCTGCTGTGCGACGGACTCGCGCTCGACGAGACGCTGGGCGCAGGAGTCGGCGCCGGAGCGGGCGGCGGACTAGTGGGGGCGCTGCTCGACGAAGGACGTTGTGCGAAGACTGTGGAGGAGAACGACAGGACTGCTGCAAAAACCAGGCTGGAGAGCCGCATATTAAGCACCTCCTAACGACTGGGTTGATCCGCTCGAGACTAAGCGATAGATTGCTGACGATGGACGCCGCCCACTTCTACGATACCCTGATCTCTGTAAAAGGATGTATAGAGTCGGTAGAGCATTGTCGCGCCCCCAATCAGCCTCGGAGGGCACGAAGGAGACCGCAATCGATTGGCATTCGATACCTCGGGTGCCTTCCCGGTCTTGCAGGATTAGTTCAAGTTTTCGAAGATTCCTGCCGCGCCCATGCCGCCGCCGACGCACATCGTCACTAGCCCGTAACGCGCGTTGCGGCGCTTCAGTTCGCGGATGATCGTGGCGGTCAGCTTCGCTCCGGTGCAGCCCAGCGGATGCCCCAGGGCGATCGCGCCGCCGTTCGGATTCACCTTCGCAGGATCCAATCCGGCTTCCTTGATCACGGCCAGCGACTGCGCGGCGAAGGCTTCATTCAATTCGATCACGTCGATGTCAGAGAGCTTCAGACCGGCCATCTTAAGTGCCTTTGGAATTGCGAACACCGGGCCGAGTCCCATCTCTTCGGGTTTGTATCCAGCGGTCGCGAAGGAAACGTAGCGCGCCAGTGGCTTGATGCCGAGACCCTTGGCTCGCTCTGCCGACATGACCACAGCGGCAGCGGCTCCGTCGGACATTTGCGAGGAGTTGCCGGCAGTCACGGTTCCCTTCATGTGGAACGCGGGTTTCAGCGCGAGCAGCGCTCCCAGCGATGTATCGGCGCGCGGTCCCTCGTCCACTTTGAAGGTAATTTCCTGACGCTTGGGCTTCGAACCATTCGGCGTAGAAAAGCTCACCGGCACCGGCACCGTTTCGTCGGCGAATTTCCCTGCCTGGATCGCGGCCAACGCCTTTTGATGACTGTGTAGGGAGAATTCATCCGCGGCCTCGCGCGTGATTTCGCAGCCCTGCGCGAGACGTTCTGCCGTCAGGCCCATCGAAAGATAGGCGTCTGGATAGTGATCCACGAGCCAGGGGTTGGGCGAGATTTTGTGGCCGCCCATCGGAATCATCGACATGGATTCCGTGCCGCCGGCGACGATGACTTCGGCCCCGCCGCTCATGATGCGCTCGGCGGCCATGGCGATGGCTTGCAGGCCGGAGGAGCAGAAACGGTTGATGGTTAACGCCGAGACTTCGACCGGCAACCCGGCACGCAGCGAGGCGATGCGGGCTACGTTCATCCCCTGTTCGGCCTCGGGCATGGCGCATCCGAGGATGACGTCTTCGATTTCTTTGGGATCAAGTTGCGGTACGCGGTCGAGCGCGCCCTTGATGACGACCGCCGCGAGTTCATCGGGACGGGTGGCGCGGAGCGTACCCTTAAAAGCGCGTCCCACGGGCGTGCGGACGGAAGAGGCAATGATGACTTCACGCATAGGAAGCTCCCTGCAGTCGGCACTGAGCCAACACCTATTATCAACCACCAAGGACACGAAGTCACAGGAAGGAAGGCGAGATGCCGACAGCACGCTTCCTCCATCGATTTGTGGAGCCTCGGTCAGTGAGGAGGAGCGTAGAAGTAATAATCGGCGGTGTAGGCGCGCTTGGTCTCGGCGTCCTTATGAGATTCGTCACAGCCCTCGGCGGGCGGCTTGCCGCCGTGGCTGTGGACGCGCTGAATCGTCGTCACGGTGGCTAGCAGGCCTTTTCCGGAATGGTTTTCGGCCTTCACCAGTAGCCATGGGATGGAGTCCGCATCAAGAGAATTCACTTGGGCCGCGAGCTGACCCGAGACTTCGCTGCCATCCTTTAGCTTCCATGTGGGGCCGGCGAAATGTTGCCCGATTACTTTGTCATTTCGATCGTGCAGTTCTGCCTCAGGTGCTTTGAGCGTCCAACTGAATCTGCCGGCCGCGCCAGCCTGGCATGTATAGATCTGAGATCCGGCGGCGTGGGCGAAGAGAACGACTTCTTCGCCGGCGGGGGCCTGGATCGCTTCGGGCACGTCCGGTGGGGATTCTTTCTGCGCCTCAGCCAGCGGAAGTGACTGCAGGGTCGCGAGCCCGACGATTGCGGCGGCGACAAGTAGTAACAATCCTCGCATCCGGCGATTGTAGCAGGGCAGAGTGACGGGGACTCTCAGGCGAAAACCGGGAAAATGTCTAACGGAACACGGTGGAAGCTGTGCGAACTTGCATCACACGGAAGCACGTTCATAGGATTAGCGCCGCATCCCCAAATGCAAAAGAATTGCGGCTTCCACCGTGGCCACGTTGGAGGGAGACAACTCGCCCAGCTTGGAGCGCAAGCGCTTCTTCGAAGCAGTTGTGAGTTGATCGGCCATTGCTTTTCGCGATTCGCCGTTCAGAGTCACCAGGGCTTGGCCGGGATACACCCTCGCGGTTTGGCTGGTCAGTGGTACGACGATCAAGCGGTTCAGCGCGATGTTGGCGCCGTTGTTGCTGACGATAAGCGCCGGGCGGGTTTTTTGAATCTCCCCACCTACGGACGGATCGAAAGCTACCCACCAGACTTCACCCCTCCGCGGATGCATCGCCGATTAGTCCTTCGCTCCACTCTTCCGCTTCTGCTTCTTGTTGGGAGTCGCTTGCCATTTCGCGGTATTGCTCCAGAAGCCCGCCGGGCCCGCTCATGGTGATCTCATCCAACCTGTTCAAGACCGCCTGCGCTAGTTCTTCCGGCAGAATGAACCAGGTCGCGTTCCCTCGAGACTGAGGATTCCCGATGCCCGGGCCGTCCTCTGAACCGTTCCAGCGGATTCCCACCCTGTCCGATCCCTCCCACCCCACCCGAGCTACGGACCATCCTCCGTTGCGAGTGCTGTATAGGATCTCCACGGATCGAACCGAGGCTTTGGGAGCCAATACCGTGGCCGGTTCTATGTACGCCATACATATCTCCTTATGTACGATCATACATATAAATTCACATAAGCGCAACATGTATAGGGCGATGTCTTGATAGCTCGAAGGGACGAGCGCCTCTTTCTCAATTCCTCAGCGTCTTGCCCGTCTTCAGTGTGTGCTGAATCCTCTCCTGTGTTTTGCGCTCGCCGCACAGCGATTTGAATCCCTCGCGCTCGAGGTCGAGGATGTACTGCTCGCTGACCGGCGTTCCGGGGGTGATCTGGCCGCCGCAGAGGACTTCGGCGATCTTCCCCCCTAGCCTTACTTCATAGTCGGTGATGAAGTCGCCCTGGCGCATCAGGTGGACGCCCATCTTGAGGGCGGCCAGGAGATTTTCGCCGGGGGCGGGGATGTCGGCGCGAGGGACGGGCGGTTCGTATCCGGCGCGGACGAGTTCGAGGGCGCGGGTCTTGGCGTCCGTGAGCACGCGCTCGCGGTTCATGGTGATGCGGTCGCTTTCGGTGAGGAATCCGAGGGCGCGGGCTTCGTGGGCCGACGTGGCTACCTTGGCGGTGGCGATGGTTTCGAAGGCGCGTTTCATGGCTTCCATCATTTCGACTGAACCCGCGAGGGCTTCGCCGGAAGTTCTGCCGCGCGATGCGGCGGCGCGGTCGACGGCGCGGAGCAGCACTTCCTTGCAGCCTCCGCCGCCGGGAAGCAGGCCGACGCCGACCTCGACCAGGCCAGTGTAAAGCTCGGCGTGGGGCTGGCGGGCCGCAGCGTGCAGAGAGATTTCAGTGCCTCCGCCGAGGCACAGTCCGAACGCGCCGACCACTACGGGTTTAGGCGAGAACTTGATGGCCTGGGTCATGCCCTGAAACTGGCGGATGGCGAGGTCGACGTCATCCCACTCTTCTTCCTGCACACTCAGGAGCAGCAACATGAGGTTTGCACCGACAGAGAAATTTGTGGCGTCGTTGGTCATGACGAAGGCGTCGAAGTTGTCTCCTGGTCCCCCGGGCTTCAGGGATTGTGTGATGAGGCTCACGATGTCGGTGCCGAGCGAGTTCATCTTGCTGTGGAACTCGATGCAGCCGACGCCGTCGCCGAGATCGACCAGAGATGCGCCGGAATTTTTCTTCACCACGCCGTTGGACTTTTTCGCGACTGTGACCGACCTCACGCCGGCCGGGACTTGCACGGGTTGCAAGTCGCCGGTTCCGAGGTCCCAGTACCTGCGTCCGGAGGGCGACTTGGGATCATCGGCGTACCAGGACTTTTGGCCGGATGCCAGCAGCTTTTCAATATTCTCAGCGACTGGCTTGCCTTGTTTCTTCATGCAGGCGACCGTGGCCTCGACGCCGGCGGCATCCCACAACTCGAAGGGACCGAGTTCCCAGTTGAAGCCGAGCCGCATGGCGCGGTCGATTTCAACGATGGAGTCGGAGATTTCGGGGACGCGATTGGCGGAGTAAGTCCACAGATCGGAGAGCGCCGACCAGAGGAACTGTCCCGCTTTGCCGTTCTTCTGCGGGCCGGCAGCATCCAGGCCGATGAGCAGGCGAAGTCGCGCGCCGGTGTCTTCGAGGTTTTTCGCCACGTCGAGCGCGGCGAATTTCGGTTTCTGGCGGGGATGATATTCAAGCGTCTTCCAATCCAAGGCTAGGCGCTCATCTTCTTTGCCGGGTTCGGCGGGCGAGGCCGCCCGCCCCGCATTCTTCTTGTAGAAGCCGCCCTTGGTCTTGTCGCCGAGCCACCTGCGCTGGAGCATCTGAGTAAAGAACTCGGGCAGACGAAGATCGTTGCGCTCGTCGCGGGCGTTCGCTGTCATGTTGCCGACTACGTGGCCCAAAATGTCGAGGCCGACCAGATCGATGGTGCGGAAGGTCGCGGACTTCGGCCAGCCGACGGCTTGTCCCGTCAGGGCGTCGACGTCTTCGATGGTGAGATCCATCTCCTGCATCAGCCGCATCACGTTGAGCACGGAAAACGTGCCGATGCGGTTGCCGATGAAATTGGGGGTGTCTTTGGCGAGCACGACGCCTTTGCCCAGGTGCACGTCGCAGAAGTGCGAGACAACATCAATCGCGGCGCGGTCCGCTTCAGGCGTCGGGATAATCTCCAGCAGGCGCATGTAGCGCGGCGGATTGAAGAAGTGAGTGCCGAACCATGCCCGGCGGAAGTCGTCGGAGAATCCTTCCGCGATTTTGCCCACTGGCAGGCCGCTGGTGTTCGTTGTGACGATGGTCCCGGGTTTGCGAACCGCTTCGACGTTCCTCAACAAGGCCCGCTTGATGTCGAGATTCTCGATCACGGCTTCGATGATCCAGTCGGCTTCTGCGAGCTTCGGCAGGTCGTCCTCGAAATTACCGACAGTTACAAAGCGGGCCAGAGATGACTCCATGAAGGCGGCGGGCTTGGACTTCTTTGCGGCGTCGAGTCCAGCGGCGGCGATCTTGTTGCGGGCAGGAACGTCGGCGTCGGCAGGAACGATATCGAACAGGTAGCTGGGAACGGAGGCGTTGGCGAAATGTGCGGCGATGCGGGTGCCCATGGTTCCGGCGCCCAGGATGGCGACTTTATTGATGCGTTTCATGAGCAGGCCTCAAGAACAGAAACGTTCCAATCACGGGAGGACACTATGAGAACAGAGAGTTGGATTTCCAATTTGTGGTTTCGATTTAGGGCTCAAAACTTTGCCTAGGGAAGTTTATCTACCGTCCAGTCATAGTTGCCAGTGTTCAAAATAACTATGTTCGAAAATCGGCGACGGGCGTGCTTGCTGGCCAGGGCTGGTCCAACCAGGACGACAGGGAACTCGTAGCGGCCGCGCCGTAGCATTTTGCCGCGACCGATCTCATAGGCCAGGGGACCGGGCGTAGAAAAAGTGTCATCGAGGATGTCGGTCGTGACCTTCTCCTTGGCGTGGCTGCTCAGCAGTGCGGTGCCGGTCTCGACGTCGCCCGACTGCCAGGCTTGCAGGTAGCGGTTGGCGGTGCCGAGCGCGAGGAGATAGTTTGGGTCCAAGGGTGGAATGCGTTTCGTTTTGGCTGTAGCTGAGGACAGCAACAGAGATGTGCACGCGGCGATTAATAGCAGTCTCACTGGGAAGGCAGGATGGCTTCCCGACAGCCGGCGGGACGCCGGCGCTACCGATACGGAAATGGTTTTGGCAGGGAGCATGGAAGCATTATGCGTGAGCTGGGGCGCTTCTTTTGCCGACGAGTTGATCAGGTTGAGACCTCTAGAGCCGCGTGGGCCTTCACATATTCCAGCGCGCGGCGTGCGACCTGTTTTTCTCCCTTGTACGCGAGCAGCTTGGGAGCATCTTCCAAGGGCACCCAACGCGCCCGGGCGACTTCGATGCGCATTGCGGGAGCGATGTCGTCGATCTGTCCCGATTCGTAATGCAACAGGTAGAAACTCACGATCTTGAAGACTCTTTCGCCGCCGGCCCAGGTGCGGACGTACACGTACTTGATGTCCGCAAGCTTGCAGATTGGTGTCGCGGTGACGCCAGTCTCCTCGCGAACTTCGCGGAGAGCAGTTTCGAGAGGTTTTTCGCCGGGGTCAACCAGGCCCTTGGGAAGGGCGAGTACGGGCTTGGGTTTGGCGCGGGCAACGCGCTTGGTAGCACCGGGGACAGGCGCATCCGCTGCCGCCGGCAGTTCGATGGCGGCCATCCACCAGACCCCTTTCTGGTTCCGGATGACCACGCCGCCGGCCGAAATTTCCCGCACCATACAGTCGGCAAGTTAGCAGGATTACAGTGCTTTCGTCACGCCGAGTACTGTGGGAATAGTAACTGGTTACCGACGACTGAAGTAATTGCATGTAGCACCGATGTGCCCTGCATCCGGTGCAGCAATTATGGCATCCTACATGCAGTGTGGGGCTTTCAGCTGTGCCGGCGCAGGTGAGGCCGGAAGTGAGGTATGCGGTGAAAAGCCTGGGGAAGATAATCCGGTCGGTCCAAGCCTTTGGGCGGGAGCTTTCCCGTAAGACTGGCATGCCGGAACAACCAAGCGCAATCCCAGCCATTGGCGTGGCGTTGGGTGGCGGGTTTGCTCGCGGCATCGCGCACATCGGTGTTCTGAAGGTTCTCGAAGAGGAAGGAATTCCGGTTCGGGTCGTCACCGGGACCAGCGTGGGCGCCCTGATCGGGGCGTCTTATTGCAGCGGGCTTTGCTGCTCCGACCTTGAAGAGGTCGCGCGCTCGGTTCGCTTCACTACGTTTGCGCGCTGGACGCTTTCGCGCTACGGCTTCGCCAGCAATGACCGGATGGTCTCGTTTCTTGCCCGCACTCTGAGGGTCAAGACTTTTGAAGAGTTGCGCATTCCACTGGGCGTAACCGCAACCGACTTCAACACCGGCGAAGGCGTGGTCTTTCACTCGGGGACGATCATCGATCCGGTGCGCGCCAGCTGTGCCTATCCAGGGATGTTTTTGCCGGTGAATATTCGCGGACGGTGGCTGGTAGATGGAATGCTGTCTCATCCGGTGCCCACGCGGCCCTTGCGCGAAATGGGCGCGGACCGGGTCCTGGCTGTGCACTTGAAGGGGCAGTGGTCGAAAAATGGGGCGCCACGCCACCTCTTTGATGTGATTGGACAATCGTTCGCCATCGCCCAGGACAGGATGTCGGACGTGTGGCGCGGCGCGGCGGATCTGGTCATCGAGCCGGACGTGGCAGGATTCGCCTATGACGATTTCAAACGCGCCGCCGATCTGATCCGCGCCGGAGAAGAGGCCATGCGCAAGGCGCTGCCGGCAGTGCGGAAGTGGTTTGAAGTGCCCGTCGAGACTTCTGCTGTCCCCGCGAAACCGGTCCCGGCAGTGGCGAAGCCCGCGCCCATGCCGGCGGATTAGCGCTATCTGGCGTTGATCTTTCGTTGACCGAACCCACCCAGCCCAATTCGTCCCACCTCACTAGACTCAGAATTCCGCTTGATTAAATAGGCTGAAAGCGCCACTATGATATCTAGTCAGACTAGTCATAATTTTAACGAACAACGAGGCTTGCAAGGGCCAAGTCTTTGAAAAAACCTAACCACGGAGTCGTATCCCCTGCGGATCGAAAGCTGAAGGCTGCGGGAGAGGCTTGGCAGATTCAAACGGCGAAGGCGCGGTTTAGTGAAGTATTCCGGCGAGCGCGAACCGAAGGGCCGCAACGCATCACCAGGCAAGGCAAGGACGGTGTGGTGATGCTGGCCGAGGAGCAGTACGAGCGGCTGGTGGGCAAGTCTCATCAGCCGAAAAGTCTGGTGCAGTTCTTTCGAGCTTCTCCCCTGGTAGGCGTCGAGCTTGACCTGGAACGGGATCGAGATGCGGGACGCGATATTGAGTTATGAGCGGATTCCTGCTGGACACGAATTGCATTTCTGAACTGGTCCGCAAGAAACCGGAACCTCGGGTACTGCAGTGGTTGGAGGCGGCGGATGAGAGTCTGCTTTACCTGAGCGTCCTCACGCTAGGAGAGATTCGGCAGGGAGTGGCGGGGCTGCCGCAGAGCAGACGCCGAACCCATCTGGAGACCTGGCTGCAGTTGGAACTGCAAGCCCGCTTCTCCGGAAGGATTCTGCCCATGGATGCGGCCGTCGCCGACCGGTGGGGATTGCTTGCCGCCGACGCCAAGCGCGCGGGAAGGTCGCTGTCGACCATCGACGGTTTGCTGGCTGCGACCGCACTTCAGCACAACCTTACAATCGTTTCGCGCAATGTCAGTGACTTCGCAAACATCCATGCGCCGATTCTGGATCCTTGGGAAGCGTGAGGGCGTGGACTCCGCGTCGTACTGCAAGTAGGCTCACGGCAGAGAAACGTTCTCCCCCAAATCCTGAGCGGCCTGGGCCACGTTTTCCGGCTTGCCTAGATCGCGCCAATAGTATTCATCGGCACGGAAGGGCAGGATTTTCTCTTTTTGGGCGGCCAGGCGAAGATAAGAGTTGATGATGGAGAAGGCGCCTTGCTCGGACATCATCGGGAGAAAGCGCGGAGAAATCACATGAATACCGGAGAAGGCCAGCGGCTGCGTGTTGTTGGATGAGCGGACGAGTTCGGGAACCTTGTCGCCTCCAGAGCGACGACCGCAGAGTTCGTTGTTCTCGTCAAAAAGCAGGTAACGTGAAGTCTCACGGTCTTGGACCGCCAGCGTTACCAGGGCTCGACTGGCTGCGTGAGCCTGTAACATGCGATCGAGGTCAATCGTACTGATCACGTCGACGTTGTGGAGAATGAAGGGCCCTTCGGCGGAACCCTCAAGAAAGAACCAGGCAGCCTGTTTTAGCCCGCCCCCGGTGTCGAGCAGGATATCTTCGCGCGAGATTTCAATCCGCATGCCGAAGTTGTCGTTCGAGTTCAGGTAGTCGACCACCATGTCGGCAAAGTGATGGACGTTGATGATCACTTGGCGAACGCCAAAGGTGCGCAAGCAAGAGAGCGTGATCTCCAGCAGAGTACGGCCGCCGACTTCCACCAGGGCTTTGGGACGATTGTCAGTCAGTGGACGCAGGCGCATTCCGAGTCCGGCAGCCAGGATCATCGCCTTCATCGGGCGGCTTTCTCCGACGCTTGATTCTCCGACGCCATCCGCTCCAACTCGCGATGATGGACGACAACCTCAACCCCGTTCCTTCCGCCTAAACGCTTCGTCACCTGCTCCGCTAAATAGACGGATCGATGCTGGCCTCCGGTGCAGCCGAACGACACCATCAGGTTCTTGAAGCCGCGCTTCTGATAGTTGCTCACGCTGGCATCGACCAGCGACATCACGCTGGCAAGAAACTGATGCACGCTCTCCTGCTGATTGAGATAGTCGATGACGGGCCCGTCTTTTCCGGTGAGAAGCTTGAAGCGATCTTCGCGCCCGGGATTGGGCAGGCCGCGGCCATCGAAAATGAATCCGCCTCCATTACCGGTTTCATCTTTGGGCAGGCCGCGATGAAAAGAAAAACTGAAGATTCTCACGATCAGGTTGTCCGCCTCGGAAGCCAGGCTCTGCAGTTTCTCCGAAGCCAGCATGCTGTTGAAGGCGCCCATCAACGTCGGTAAGGCGATCGGCACGGTTACGTTGTGCAGCAGCCACCGCAGATTTTTCAACGCATAAGGCACGCTTTGCAGAAAGTGGACCTTGCGCTCGTAAAAGCCGCGAAAGCCGTACGCGCCCAGTGCCTGCATGATGCGGATGTAGACATAGGCGTAATAGTGCTGCATGAATTTATCGCGGCTGGGATCGTTGAAGGCGGCAAGTTTGTCGAGATAGTAGTCGAGCAGTTGCTGCCGCAGTTCCGGCGGCAGATCGGCCTTGGCGTCGTAGAGCAGGGAAGCGACATCGTATTGCAGCGCGCCTTTGCGGCCGCCTTGATAGTCGAGAAAGAACGGATGTCCGTTGCGCAACATGATATTTCGCGATTGGAAATCGCGATACATGAAGTAGTCGCGATCCGCGCTCAACAGGAATTTCGTGAGACGGCTGAAATCGTCTTCCAACGCCTGTTCGTTGAAGGGGATGCCTGCGAGCCGGAGAAAGTAGTACTTGAAATAATTCAAATCCCACGCGATGGATTGGCGATCGAAACTACCCCGCGGATAGCACACCTTGTAGTTGAGGTCGCGCGCGGCCTCGATCTGAAAACGCGGCAGAGTTGCTACGACTTCGCGGTAGGCGTCGATTGCCTTCGGTGAAATCGTATCGCCGGTTCGATTCTTCGATAGAAACTCAAAGAGCGTGGTATCGCCTAGATCCTCTTCGAGATAGGCGCCCTGGCTCAAGTCCTCCGCATAAACTTCCGGTACCGGCAGGCTGTGACGGCGAAAATGCCGCGAGAACTCGAGGAAAGCGGCGTTCTCTTCCCGAACGTTGTAGAGGATTCCAATCGCACTGAACTTATCGTTGGCCAGGCGGATGATATTGCGCCCGGAGCCGCTGAGTTGGCCCTGCAGCGGCTGCACTCGCTCGGCGGGCGAGTGGAAATGCAGCTCAAAGAGTTGCTTGAGAACATCCATGAATTGAATTGTCAAAACTTCAGGATTGACGAATCATCCACAAAGATAACACCACACTTTGCGACAAGTGGCCTATAGCTTTTCTGCTTCTTCCTTGATTCGCTCCCAGGCTCGCTCAACATGCCGCTCCTGGGTATGGGTCTGACCGACGCAGAGGCGCAACGTCAGTTTGCCATTCAGCTTGGTGTGCGTGAGGAAGAGATCGCCGCTGCGGTTCAGGCGGTCCATGATGGTCTGATTTGCCTCGTCTCCACCTTTGTGGCGGAAGCAGACCAAATTCAGCGGGACAGGGGCCGCTAATTCGAAGCGGGCATCGTTACGCACCCATTCGGCGAACTGCTGTGTCAGTCTTACGTGCTGGCGCACGTGGTGCTGCAGGCCCTCCACGCCGTAGTGGCGTATCACGAACCATAGCTTGAGCGAGCGGAAACGGCGGCCGAGTTGAATATGCCAGTCGCGATAGTCGATGACTGCTCCCGATTCTGTCGCCTGGTTGCGCAGGTATTCCGGCAGGATGCTCAGCGTCTGAATCAGAGCCTTGCGGTCAGCTACCCAGAAGCAGTTGCAGTCGAAGTTGGTGAACATCCATTTGTGGGGATTGAAGTTGTAGCTGTCGGCGAGCTCGACTCCGTTCTGCAGATGGCGAAATTCAGGACAGAGCGCGGCGGTGCCAGACATGGCCGCGTCCACGTGCAGCCAGAGATTGTGCTCGCGGCAGATCTCTGCGATCGCTTTGACCGGATCCATCGCATTGGAGGAAGTCGTCCCGACCGTGGCGCACACAAAGCAGGGAGTGAGGCCGGCAAGTTTGTCTGCATCAATCTGGCGGGCGAGGGCGTCGGGACGCATGGCGAAGTTCTTGTCCACCTCGATCAGCCGCAGATTCTGCGTGCCAATTCCCGCGATCATCGCTGCTTTTTCCAGAGAAGAATGAGTCTGCGTTGACGCGTAGGCAACCAGCCGGCCGTCGCAGCCCTTTTTGTTGCTGCTGTACTGGGTGGCACGCTCACGCCCGGCCAGCAGGGCGCAGAGTGCTGCGCTCGATGCGGTGTCTTGAATAACTCCCCCGCCCGTCTGCGATGACAGGAACTTCTCGGGCAAGCCCAGCATCGAGACCAGCCAGTCGAGCACATGAGTTTCGAGTTCGGTGCACGCCGGACTGGTCGACCACAGCATTCCCTGCACGCCCAATCCTGAGGAGAGCAGATCGCCTAAAATTCCTGGGCCAGACGCGTTACCGGGAAAATAGGCGAAAAAGTTAGGCGACTGCCAGTGGGTGACGCCAGGCAGAATCAGCATCTCAACGTCTTTGATCAAGGTGTCGAACGGTTCGCCCTTCGCCGGAGGATTCGCTGGCAAGGAAGCGCGGATCTGTCCCGGCTCGACCTGCGACAGCACGGGGAATGACTCGATGCGCGAGTGATAATCGGCGATCCAGTCCACCACGGCATGGCCATGCCGGCGAAACTCGTCGGGCGTCATGTGGAAGGATTTTTCTTCGGGCACCTGGCTTGACCTCGGACGACGTAACCAGAGCAGATCGTATCAGAGCAGATCAACGTTTTACCTTCGTGAAACGGAGCCTGCCCTGAGCGGAGCCGAAGGGTGTCCCTCGTGGCAGAAAGTTGACAACCGCAGAGGACACTAAGATTCGCGAAGGAAATCGCTCCAGCTCAAGCGGCCGAAAAACATGTGGGTTTCATATTCGAAGGCCACTCGCCCTACAACTGCATGCGCGTCAAACATGCGGCGCAACTCACCCAACATGGGAGCATGCTTAGGATGCTGCGGTCCCGGTACGTACGATGAGGACAGAAGTCGGCCCTCCAGCCCTTCGTATTCGAATTCCTGCCGCATGTCGAATGTCCGCTCCCGAAACGGGGCCGGGTCGAAGAATTCGTTGACCGCTCTAGATGTGTTTTCGTGGCGGACGTCCTGATAGTCAGTGCCGTACCTCAACAATAACTGCTCGTAGGCGCGAAGAAAGGGAGTCGAGTCGGTGCAACGCTGGTTCCACAGCAGCACGAGCCATCCCCCTGGCCTGAGAATGCGCAGAAATTCTTCCCGCGCCCGCTTGCGATCGAACCAGTGCGCGGCCTGCGCCGCAGTGACGAAATCCACGCGCTGATCCGCGAGCGTAGTCGCTTCAGCAGTCCCCGCACTACTGATGAACTTCGGAAAGCGCGCTAGGAGTCGCTCGCCTGCCCCTCGCATCTCGGCGTTGGGCTCGACGCCGAAGACGCAGTTGCCGTTTTCCAGTAACATGCGGCTCCAGATTCCCGTGCCCGAGGCGATGTCAGCGACGACGTGGTTCGGCTCCAAACCGCACTCGGACGCCAACGTCTGTAGCACTTCCGGGGGATATCCCGGCCGATAGCGGACGTAGTTCTCGACCCGGTCAGAGAAGCGGCTGGTAGCGTTGGAAGCAGGCATGCGGCTTAAAAGTGGCAAGATTTTTCAGCTTGCCAGAAAGCCATTCTAACGGCAGGATAGAGATGTTGTCCCTCCCCGCCGGGGTCGCCGGGCTCTCCTGACCGGAATTTTTACGGCAGCGAACAAACGAAGAACTTGGCCCGGCCTGCAGCCACACAAAGCCAACATGCGAGTTGTCATCAAAGTCGGCACCGGCCTCATCGCCCCCGTAGGGCAAATTGACGCCAATCTGTTGCGCGCCATGGTCGATCAGTTCGATCTGACGAAGAATGAGTATCTGATCGTGACTTCGGGCGCGATTGCAGCTGGAATGTCGGGGCTCGGGCTGTCGAAACGTCCAAGCGATGTTCCGGGAATGCAGGCTTGCGCCGCCGTAGGACAGAGCAAGCTGATGCATACTTATGAGCGCCTGTTCTTCGGCAAGAAAGTCGTTGCCCAACTTTTGCTTTCGAGCGACGATTTTACGTCGCCCGTGCGGTATCGCAATTTGCAGAATGCGCTGGCGGAATTACTGTCGCTGGGCGTGGTGCCCATCGTCAACGAGAATGACAGCGTATCAGTGCGCGAACTGGAAGGCGTGTTCGGCGATAATGATGAGCTGAGCGCGCTGCTGGCCACGGCCGTGAAGGCGGACTGGCTGCTGCTGCTGACTGACGTCGACGGCTTCTTCGTTCCCAATGGACGCAAGAAGCCGAAGCTGCAGCGCGTGATACGCAAGCTCACGCCGGCGCTAGAAGCGCAGTGCAATGGCAAAAACACGCTCGGGCGTGGCGGCATGATTTCCAAACTGCGGGCAGCTAAACTGGCGAGCGAAGCGGGCGTGCACGTGGCCATCGTGAACGGCCGCCATCCCCATGGCATCACACTTGGGATGGAGCTTAAGGTGGGAACTTACTTTCCTCCGAAGCAGGTGGAGGCCTGATGGCGACCACGATCACTCGTGCGGCGTCAACCCAGGGAAAGCTTCAGCGTGCGCGAGAGGCCGCAGGGAGGCTCGCGCTGTTCTCCACCGAAGAGAAGAATGCGTTGTTGCTGGCGATTGCGGATGCGATCGAAGCCGAATCGGAGAGCATCCTGGCAGCAAACCGCGAGGATGTGCAGAGTTCCGGTCTGGAAGGCGCGATGCGCGACAGATTGCTCCTGACTCCGGAGCGCATCATGGAGATGGCGGGCGGTGTGCGCGACGTCGCGGCTCTCGCTGATCCCATCGGCGAAACCTTGGCAGAGTGGACGCGGCCCAATGGCCTGCGTATCCGCAAGCTGCGTGTGCCCCTCGGGGTTGTCGGAATCATCTACGAGTCGCGGCCCAATGTGACGGTTGACACCGCCGTGCTTGCGCTTAAGACCGGCAACGCCATTGTGCTGCGCGGCGGCAAAGAAGCGGCGCAAAGCAACCAGCGGCTTGTCGAAATCCTTTCTGCCGTGCCGGGAGTACCCGAGGGCGCAATCGAACTGCTGGACTCAAGCACGCGCCAGTCAGTTCAGGAATTGATTAAGGCGCGCGGACTGGTCGATGTGATTATTCCTCGAGGTGGCGCCGGACTGATCACGTTTGTCACCGAGAACTCCACCGTCCCGGTCATCGAGACCGGAGCAGGGAACTGCCACATCTTCGTCGACGAATCGGCAGATTTCGACATGGCAGACAGAATCGTGATCAATGCCAAGATTCAGCGGCCGTCAGTCTGCAACTCGGCAGAGAAAGTGTTGGTTCACCAGGGAGTCGCCAACGATTACGTCCCGCGCATCGTGAAGAAGCTGATCGGGGCCGGCGTCGAGGTTCGTGGCGATGGGAAATCGCGCAGCCTTGGCGCGGGGCTCGAGATCGGCGCGGCTACTGAGCAGGACTGGTACGAGGA
>Ga0066709_100000349_pt1 | contig 23480 bp, 24 predicted proteins | sample GraSoiAngelo_158_FD_79665 | JGI IMG/M metagenome (GOLD analysis project Ga0066709, IMG submission 79665) | Grasslands soil microbial communities from the Angelo Coastal Reserve, California, USA - 14_1009_16_30cm | ecosystem: Environmental > Terrestrial > Soil > Grasslands | place: USA...
AAGGCGATGTCGGCCAACGGCGTCTACGGGATGTCGGCGATTACGGCGATCACCGCGCAGAACACGGAGGAAGTCACGGATGTCTTCGAGCTGCCGATCCCGATCATTGCCGCGCAGATAGACGCGGTCTTCGATGACTTCGACGTTGCGGCGGTCAAGACCGGCATGCTGTCCTCCGCGGAGATCGTCTCGGTCGTCGCCAAGCTGCTCAAACCCCAGAATGTCACAAACCTCGTGGTCGATCCGGTGATGATCTCGAAGAGCGGGCATTCGCTGCTCAAGCCGGACGCCGTCCAGGCCGTGAAGATGGAATTGATTCCGCTGGCACTGGTCGTCACCCCGAATATCCACGAGGCGCAGCAACTATCCGGGATCGAGATCAAGTCCCTGGCCGACGCGCGGCGGGCCGCCAAGATCATTCATAGGATGGGTTGCCGGAATGTGCTGATCAAAGGCGGCCATCTGTTGACCGATCGCGCGACAGACGTCCTCTATGATGGCCAGTTCTTCGAAGTCTTCAAAGGCGAGTTTATTGATACCCCGCACACGCACGGGACCGGCTGCACTTACGCGTCCGCGATCGCGGCTCACCTCGCGCTCGGCAAACCCCTCAACCAGGCCGTGAAGGCCGCCAAGGCGTACCTGACCGAGGCGATTCGCCATGCGCTCGCGATCGGCCACGGCAAAGGTCCCACGAACCATTTCTTCTTCCTGAAATCCTGACCGTGTTCGCCGGCGTTCGCGCTCCCCTGTTTCTCCTGACCGCTCTGCTGTGGCTCATCGCGTCGGTCCTGCTTGGCCTGTATCTCTGGATCGCCAAGGAGATCGGCCTGCCGTCGGTGCCGCACCTTCGCGTCATCCATGCTCACAGCGCGCTCGTTGGCGGAGTCGCGCAGATGATCTTCGGCGGTCTGCTGACCTTTCTTCCTCCGCTCCTCATGGTGCCCGATCCCAAGAAGAGCCGCATCTTCCAGTACCTGCTCTTGAATGCCGGGGCGGCCGGCATGATGATTGGGTTCGGCACCGGCAATCTGCCGGTGGTGGGATTTTCGGGCATGGCCGTGGGATTGGCCTTCTTGAGCCTCATCATCGACGCGTTAGGAATGGCGCAGAAAAGCCTCTCGCGGCCGGGTCTGCATCTCTGGTTCTACGGACTCGCCGTCGTTGCTCTTCTGGTCGGCATCGGTCTCGGAGAGATGGTCGCGTTCGGATCGTTCGAACGTGAACGCATCAGTCTGGGCAGGCTCGCGCATCTCCATCTGAACCTCATCGGGTTCGTCACACTCACGATCGTGGGAACCATGCACGCGATGTTCCCGACGGTCACACATGCCAAACTCCATAGTGACCGGCTTGCCATTGCGGCCTTTGTGGTGCTGCCTCTGGGTGTTGCCGGGCTGATTGCCGGATTCCTGCTCGCTGCGCCGTGGGTCCAGATCGCGGCCGGCATCGTATTGCTCGCCGGAACAGGGACCTACGGAGTCAATATGCTTCGCACATGGCTTGGTGCGGACACACGCACGTCTCTACCGGTCCTGCATCTTCTCTGCGGGACTGCCTGGCTGGTCCTCACGGCGATCGTCGGAATCTTGCTGGCGTGGAACGACCGGACGGAGCCGCCTTACTATCCCATCGGGACGGCCCATTTGCTTGGCTACAGCCACATGGCATTGGTTGGCTTCATCCTACAGACGATCATGGGAGCGTTGAGCCATCTCTTGCCGGTGATCCTGACGCTGACCCGGATCAAGAGCCAAAAAAAGCGCCGTCCCTATCTGGACGCGCTGACCTCGATCGTCGAACGAGGGAAATGGCTTCAGCTCACCGCGTTCAATCTCGGCACGGCCGGCATGATGTGGTGGGCATTGTCCGCGGGATTGTTCGGCTTGCGATCCGTCGCGACCGCTTCAGCCTTGTGGGTCACGGCCGGCTTGCTGATCGTCAGTTTGGGGATGTTTGCCGGTAAAGTGGCGATGCTGGTTGCCAAGCAACCCGAGGAGTAATTCAGGAAATAGAACTCCTCTCTTCGCGGCCCTGTAAAAGGCGACGCAGCGCTTCCTTCATTTGATCGGCCGGAAGCTGCTTGCGATCGCCGTGGCCGGGAATCACCCATTCGAAGTTGAATTCCAAGAGCTTTGCGGTGGATTGGCGCAAGATCTCTTCGTTCCACACATAGACGGTCGCAAGCCGCAGTCCATTCGCTTCCCGGTCCCATGCCATGTGATCGCCCGTGAACAGGTACCGGTCCTTGTAGAGCAGTGCCATGCTGCCGTCGGTATGGCCGGGCACGGGGATGATCGTAAAGTCCGGGTGGATGGCAATTGGCGCGCGCCCCTCCACAATCTTTTCCGCATCCGGAACCGCGTCCGCATCGTCCCGGTGGATCAGCCGCGCCGCGCCAAACTGTCTCGCATAGCGGCCGGCATCGCCCACATCATCCTCGTGGGTGAGAAAGATATATTTGACCCCGCCCATGCGGTCGAAAAACTCCACGAGCTGTTTGATGTAGCGTGGCGAGTCCACCAACCAGTTGCCGTCCGGGTGGCGGATGAAATAGCTGTTCGCACCGAACGATTTTTCGGAATTGAAGCCGTTGTAGTAGACGTTGTCTTCCAATTTCATTGGAAAGCTCGCCTTCGCTTCGCGCATCAGGGTCTTATCGGATGATTGCGCGCCAATGGACCCGACGGGACAGGCCAGGAGCGCCTGGTACGCCTGGAGCAATTCCTTCCGGCTGGAGGGTTGACGATACACGGACGAATAGTCGCCACTCTCCACAAAGGAAGCGGGCGCGAGCTGCCGGCAGGTGTCGCAGTCAATGCACGTCGAATCGACGAAGAAGTTTCCGACGATATTAGTTGGAAGCCGTTTCTTTGAATTGGCCATACAATGAAAGCCTAGGAGGCGGGTCCTGCCGCCGAACAGCCCAGACGTGCTCAGGTCCATTTCGCCGTCGCAGCCCTGCAGACTCGTCTGCATGGCCCTTCCGCTCCGCCTGGGCGCCCGTCTCGGCGTCACCCGCTACTCGATCTATAGCATACCTCCTCACCCCTCGTCTGAGCCACCCTCTGCTACAATCACCCCATGGAACAGACCCTTCACTTTGAAGACAAGACCGGTCACAAGACCGCCGGTATTCTGGCAAAACCCGACGGCCCGACCGATCGTATTGCCGTGCTGTGCCACGGCTTTCTGTCACAGAAGAACAGCTCGACGAACAAGGCCCTGACGGCGGCGCTCGTCCCGCAAGGCATTGCCACCTTTCGGTTCGACTTTCTCGGCCACGGCGAGAGCCGCGAACCCTTTCCGCGGATCACGGTGACGATGTCGGTCGCTCAGACGCTGGCGGCATTGGAGACCGTCGCCCAGCGCGGCTATCGTCGCATCGGATTGGTCGGCTCCAGCTTCGGCGGGCTGATCGCGATTCTTGCGGCCGCGAAATGGATGGAGGAGGGACGCACGGGATTAACCTGCCTGGCGCTCAAGTGTCCGGTCGCGGACTTTTCGGAGATGCTGAGGGAAGAGTTTGGAGAGGCGGGTATGGCTGAATGGAGCGCGACCGGCACCATTCCGAACGTCGTCGGCGGCGTCGGCCGGATACGACTCCCCTACAGGTTCTACGACGATTGCCTGCGGCACATCGGCTTCGATCACGCGAAGGCGGTCACCATTCCGACGCTGATCGTCCATGGCGACGCCGATGAAGTGGTCCCCGTCGAGCAAAGTCGGCGTCTGGCGGCTGGGCTTGGCGGCCCTCATTCACTGGTGGTGATCCCCGGCGCCGATCATCATTTTTCCAACCCGCTCCATTTTCGGGAGATGTCCACCGGCATCGCCGAATGGCTGACGGACCAACTCGGCCCACACCCGGCTATCTAAAGATCCAGAGGAATCCGGCGGTCACCAAAAAATTATTGACGGCATGCGCCAGCATCCCCGGAATCAAGCTATGCGTGCGCTCGTAGGCCACCGCCCACAGAATGCCGCTCCAGAACACCGAGCCGAACCCGATGATGCCGTAGCCATGGGCAAACCCGAACACCGCCGCGCTGACAAAGACGGCCGGCCACATGCCCATTTTCGTGCGCAGGGTGCCGTACAGCACCCCGCGAAAGGCCATCTCTTCAATTAAAGGCGCCCAGACGATGCTGTCGAACGCTTCACTCGCGACGATCCACGCCGGTCCCCACAGCATGTCTTCCAGCAGACCGTCCGTCCAGTCAGTCGGAATATTCGAGACGCTGACGATCACGCTCATCACAAATTCACCGGCGACGGACAGGCCGACCAACACCAGCACCACTTTCCACACCTGCCTGAAACCGCCGCTCGGCCACTGTAGCCCGAAGACTTCTCTCAACGACCAGCCATGCGCCGTGACGTATTTCCTCATCCACCAAAGAAGCGGCGCGCCGGCCAGTAAGGTCATGAGAGCCGCGAGAGGCGTCTCCTGAGGCCAATAGAGCGAGACGGCCGTGCTGATGACGAGAAACCCCAGCACCCCCCGGATGAAGAGTCCATAGCCGTCCGGCAGGGTCCAGAACGGCGGCAATGGCGCCTCGCCGATCCGCACATTCTCGCGGTGGGCCAGGATGGTTCCCAGGCTGAAGGCTGCGAACACCAGAAGGATCAGTTCGAAGATCGCCAATACCATCCGCCGGTGCAAGAGCACCTCACCGCGCTGCACGATGCTGGCCTCGGCCACCGATTGTTCGGCTCGATCCCCGATAGCCGCGGCGATGCGCGCCACGAGTGTATCGGCAAACCAGTTTTGCGGGAGCGTCTCGCGGACCTGGGCGATCATCGTTTCGCCTGATGGCCGATCGGGCGCTCGCAGGTATGCCGCCCGCACCCATTCGAGCATCCTGGCCTGATCTTCCCCCTTGAATTCCCAGGGCACGATGGCGGTATTCACCCGATCCATCTGTCCGGCCTCAGCCATCAGGATGATTCTTTCGAGTTGGGTTTGATCAGATGCGGATTCCTGCGCGGCCAGTTGATCGGACCATCGGAGAGAATGCTGAAGAGTCTGTTCATCTCCCAAGATAAACAGCGCAAGATCGCGTTGCCATCCCGGCAGGCCGTTCACCGCCGCACAAAAATCCATCTCCCGGGTCACCAGCCGCTCCAACGAGTCCTCGGGCCGCTCGAGAAGCTCCACGCGTGAGGCACCGGAAAAGACCAGAAAGTTCACAAGCATGACCGCCACCACGATCGTACAGACAATGGTGACCCATGGATGCAGGGTGGCGCCGGGCGGCGGCAATGTCGGAGAGGATGACGGTTGTGCCGGAGGAGACGCCTCGTCAGTGCGGGGAAATATCGTGGACTGTTCGTCCTGGGACGATTCCAGCATGGCGCGGGAGTATAGCACCTCATCCGGCGACTTTGCGATTTGGAATAATGGCGGTCAAAGACTATAATGCGCGGCCTAAGGAATTATAGAATGTCTTCCGGTTCCCGCCATTCAACTTTAGTCTCCGAACTCGCTCCTTCGTCGAGATTGCTCCTGGGTCCCGGACCGAGCCAGGTGCATCCCCGCGTGCTTCGCGCTCTGAGCACACCCTTGCTCGGCCATTTGGACCCCGAGTTCCTCACGATCATGAACGAGGTCCAAGCGCAGTTACGCGCGGCCTTCCAGACGCAGAATCCCTTTACCATCGCCGTGTCGGGCACAGGGTCGGCCGGGATGGAAGCGGCGCTGGTGAACCTGATCGAACCGGGCGATACCGTCATCGTCGGTGTGAACGGGGTCTTCGGAACCCGCATGGCGGACATCGTCGGCCGTTGCGGCGGCACGGCAGCGAACATCGAAATGCCATGGGGACAGATCATCAGCCCGGACCAGGTCGAAGACCGTCTCAAACGTGAAGGCGGCGCCAAGGCGGTGGCCTTAGTCCATGCCGAGACCTCCACGGGCGCGCACCAACCGCTCGAGGGCATGGGATCCCTCTGCCGCCGGTACGGGGCGTTGCTGATCGTGGATGCCGTGACCTCGCTCGGCGGTGTGCCTGTGCGGACGGACGATTGGGGCATCGACGCGTGTTACAGCGGCACGCAAAAGTGCTTGAGTTGCCCGCCCGGTCTTGCGCCGCTCACCATGAGTCCGCGGGCGTTAGAGGTCATCAAGGGCAGAAAAACAAAAACACACAGCTGGTACCTCGATCTGGCCATGATTGCGGATTACTGGGCGGAGGGCAAACGCGCGTATCATCATACCGCGCCGATCAGCATGGTCTACGCGCTGCGAGAAGCGTTGCGATTGGTCCACGAAGAGGGCTTGGAGCCTCGTTTTACGCGTCATCGTCGTAACTCGGCGGCGCTCATGGCGGGGCTCAAGGCCTATGGATGCGGGCCCCAAGCGCAGGAAGGGCATCGGCTGCCCACGTTGAACTGCGTGACGGTGCCGCCGACCGTCGACGAAGGTCTGGTGCGCAAGACGCTGCTCTCCGAGTTCGGCATCGAAATCGGCGGCGGCCTCGGGCCTCTCGCCGGCAAAGTCTGGCGCATCGGCCTGATGGGCGAATCCTCGCGTCAACAGCATGTCGTCGCGCTGCTGTCCGCGCTGGAGTTGATCTTCCACCGCCACCGATTGAGCGCCGCGCCCGGGGCCGGAATAGACGCCGCGCTCAAAACGTATGCCGATGGTGACGCCTGACAGTGGAGACCAGAAGGGCGTCCCCATATTCCTGGCTGCCGGTCCTGATTGTCGTCATGGCGCTCGTGACGCTCGCGATCGGCGGTATTGCGCTTTACGAGACGGAGACCCGGCTGGTCGCGACCACTGGTGACACGCTGGCGCTGGCGGCCGCCGACATCGCCGATAAGCTCGATTTGCTCCTGTTCGAACGGTACGCGGACATGCAGATCCTGGCGCAAGCCCCCGTCTTCCAAGGTCACGACCAGGATGCGATCAACCGGTATCTCACCTCCTTCAAACGAATCTATTCCGTGTACCAATGGTTTGTCCTCACTGACCGGAACGGCCGGACCCTGACCGCGACGGACGTGCAGGCTTTCGGTCAGGACAATAGCGGACAAAATTGGTTTGTGCAGGTGCGCGACAGAGGCGGGGTCCATATGCAGGATGAACAGGCGTCGGACGAGACGGCCAAGGCCGTCGCGGTATCCCTGGCCGCGCCGGTTCTCGGACCTCATGGCGAGTTCCTGGGTGTCGTCAGAACGGGGGTGTCGCTCCCCGCGCTGGAAGATATTTTCATGCGAACCGTCCGCGATCTTCATGCGCAACAGGGCTATGGAAGCACGATCGAATATCAATTTCTGACGCGGGACGGCGAAGTGATCGTGGATTCGCTGTTGAAACAGGAGGGCCGGCTGAACCTGAAATACCTCGGTCTTCCTTCGGCGTTGTTAACCGCCTCGGCGCAGCCCGGCTATGTCGAGGAAACACATCCGAGGCGACATGTCCCAGTCGTCACCGGATATGCCCAGACAGAAGGGTACGAACGGTTTTCCGGCCTGCACTGGGGCATCCTCGTGCGGATGGATCGAGCCGACATTCTGGCCCCGATTCGGGTCGTGCTTTGGAAGATGGGCCTCGCCGGCACCGCCGTGGTGGTGCCGTCGCTCGGATTTTTGCTCTGGACCACCGGCCGCTTGCGGAGGGAATGGCTGCAGGCTCAAGAAGAATGCGCGCGCGCCACGGCCGCCGAAGCGACGCTCAGGGAAAGCGAAGAGCGGTTCCGAGCGGTGGCGCAACAGGTGATCTCGGCCCAAGAAGAAGAGCGTCGACGAATTGCCCGCGAGTTGCACGATGAGACCGGACAATCCCTCACGGCGCTTCTCGTCGGCTTGCGCCTGGTCGAGAACGCCCGCTCCATGCAGGAGGCCCAATCTCAAGCGAAAGCCCTCAGACGGATCGCCGCGTCCACGCTCGATGAGGTCTGGCGCCTCGCGTGGGGATTGCGGCCCAGTGTGCTGGACGATCTGGGCCTCGTCGCCACCCTGGAGCGCTATGCCAATGATTATTCGACCACGCATGGCATTCGAGTGGATGTCCAGACGAGCGGCCTGCCGTCGGATCGTCTGCCGTTGCAGTTCGAAACCACCCTGTATCGCATCATGCAAGAGGCGCTGACAAATACGGCGAAACATGCCAAGGCCCGAACCGTGGGGATCACGGTCGAATATCACGCGCCTTACGTTCAGATGGTGGTGAAGGATGACGGCTGCGGGTTTGACGTCGGCACGACGCTCCCGTCGTCCGGGACGTCGAAACGCCTGGGTCTGCACGGCATGCAAGAACGCGCCGCCCTCCTCAACGGCTCCATCGTCATCGAATCGAAACCGGGTATCGGCACGACCATTCATGTCCGCATTCCCATCGTCGAGGGCACCCATGGAGAAAATTAGCGTCCTCATTGCCGACGATCACGCGGTCCTCAGGGCCGGCCTGCGCATGCTGATCAATATGCAACCGGACATGGAGGTCGTCGCGGAGGCCGCGGACGGTCAGGAGGCGGTGCTGAAGGCCCACGAAACCAACCCGAACGTGGCATTGATGGACATCTCCATGCCGGCCAGCGGCGGCATCAAAGCGATCGAACGCATCCGGCAGGAATGCCCCGACACCCGTATCCTCGTGCTGACGATGCATGACGACATCGGCTACCTGCGTTCGGCACTGTCCGCAGGCAGCTCCGGGTACGTGCTGAAAAAGTCTGCGGATTCTGAATTGATTTCAGCCATCCAGGCGGTACACCGAGGGAATCTTTTCGTGGATCTTGCGTCTACGAGCAATACCGTTCAGGACGTCGTGATCAACAAGGCCACGTCGGATCAGGCGCGCCAGGGCGATCCAAAAAATATTCTGAGCCAGCGGGAATGGGAGGTGCTCGAATTGGTGGCGCAAGGCTACACGAACCAGCAGGTGGCTGACCGTCTCTGCCTCTCGGTCAAAACCATTGAGACATACCGTGCACGTGTTGCCCAGAAACTCGAACTTCGAAGCCGGGCCGACCTCGTGCGCTATGCCATTGAAATCGGGCTTCTTTCTCCCGGCAAGGTGCCGACGGATAATAAACCAACCTAAGATGATGTCAGGAATTCCCTGACAAACTGGATGTGTATTTTCAGCATTTTCCCTGATACCCAACTTTTGGGTAATCTTTCACACTGCAGCCAATTCAATCGAACTTCTCACCAAGGAGGAATCACATGACGTGGGGATTGCACACCAAGGACACGAAGGGCAAAGGTCGGGTCATGGTGGTGGATGATGAAGAGAACATTCGAAAACTGGTACGCATGACCTTGACCAAGGCCGGGTATGACGTGGTCGAAGCGGGAGACGGCGAACAGGCCGTAAAAGTCCTCCGCTCCGACGACAATCCGCTCATGGTCGACGTCATCACTTGCGACATCAGCATGCCGAAGGTGAACGGCGTGGAGGCGATTGCGTTCTTCCGGCAGCAGTTCCCCTCCATCCCTGTCGTGGTCTTGACAGGTTTCCCGGAGACCGAGATGGCGGTGTCGTTGCTGAAACAAGGGGTGGTGGATTATGTGCCGAAGCCGGTTGAAGGCGAGAAACTCCTCGCCGTCATCGCGAAGGCCATGGAACAACGGACACACTTGAAGGGGTGACGGTCCTATCGGGACCCAGGGGAAGCTCATCGCTTCCCCTGGCATTCCGGACATCCTGATCCATCCAAAAGGAGCGTGCCATGCCGATGGGACTCAGCAACAATGAGCCATGCCGCGGCCGGGTGCTGGTGGTGGACGACGATGCAGGCATTCGCCGGATGGTCAGGTTGACGTTGTTGAGCGGCGGGTATGAAGCCATCGAGGCAGAGGACGGCGCCAACGCCATCGAACTCATGTCGTCCAGCGATAATCCCTTGCGTCTGGATATCATTATCTGCGACATTTCCATGCCGAAGGTCCATGGCTCCAAAGTCATCGCCTTCTTCAGGGAGCGCTTCCCGTCTATTCCGATCATCGTCCTGACGGGATATCCGGACACGGAGAGCGCCGTGAATTTTATCAAGCAAGGCGTCATAGACTATGCGATCAAGCCGATCCAAGCCGACAAATTGCTGCTGATTGTCGCGAAGGCGATGGAGCACCGCAACGCATTAAAACCTTGATGATACGCGGTGGAACGTTGAAGGCAAGTCAGGGGACCCACCGCCCCTGAGGACAGCCCATGTTTTTTAACCGCCGCCATAGCACCCGCCGGGCGAACGATCTGCGCCTGCTCCAGCGCGAACGCGAACTGGAAGCCACGCGGCGGATTTGCGATTCCCTCTCCCAGCCGATCTCCATCACAGAACTCGTCGAAAACTCGCTTCACACGGCACTGGATGTCGTGAACGCGCAGGCGGGCTCCGTCCTGCTCTCGGATCCGGAGACCAAGGAATTGGTGTTTCGCCATGTGATCGGCGAGAAGGCCGAGTTCCTGATCGGCAGAACGATCCCATGGGACCAGGGTATTGCGGGCGCCGTCTTCACCTCGGGACAACCGTATGTCATCGCTAACGTGAAGGAAGACAGCCGACACCTGGCCCGGATTGACGAAAGCACCGGGTATACCACACGCGACATGATCACCCTCCCGTTAAAGCGGGCGGAGAAGGCGCCGATCGGGGTCATGCAAATCCTGAATAAGCGGGCCGGCACGCTGGATCAGGACGATCTGTCCATTCTGACGATCATCTCGGCGCTTACCACGGCGGCGATCGAGCAAGCCAGACTGTTCGAGGAAGCCAAGCTCGCCGAAATGATGCACCTGCTGGGAGACATCGGCCACGACATGAAAAATCTCTTGACGCCCGTGATCATGGGGACAGGCCTGCTCGACAACGAGATGAAAGACCTGTTTGTCTTCATCAAGAGCACGGGGAACCCCCAAGCGCACGCCAGCCATGAGATGTGTGACGAAGTCATCAGCATGGTCCGCGACGCCGCCCAGCGGACGCAGGATCGCGTGAAGGAGATCGCGGATTGCGTGAAGGGACTCAGCACACCCCCCGATTTCAAACCCTGCATGGTCATGTGGGTCGCAGAGAGCGTGATGAAAACGCTGCGGCTCCTGGCGGAAGCGAAGGACGTGACGTTACGGGTCCATGAAGACCCTCCGATTCCGGCCATTCTGGCCGACGAACGTCGCCTGTTTAACGCCATTTACAACCTTGTCAACAATGCGATTCCGGAAGTGCCCCGCGGCGGATCCGTCACGGTGTCGGGGTGCGTCGAACCCGGAGGAGACTATGTTCTCCTGACGGTCGCAGACACCGGCCGGGGCATGCCGCCAGAAGTCTGCAAGACGCTCCTGACCTCCACCGGGGCCGTCAGCATGAAAGCCGGCGGGACAGGCCTGGGCGTGAAAATCGTCAAGGACGTCGTCAAAGCGCATGGCGGCCACCTCAGCGTCGAAAGCAAGGAAGGCGCGGGTACGACATTCTTCATCCGGCTCCCCTTTCGCCCTCCCGGGAAAGCCCAGTAGATGTCGGGCGGCTCCCCCACCTCGTCCTCTCCTCCTGAATCCGGCCAAACCGCCGTCGACAAATTGCGCGTGATTATCGTCGGGGCGACCAAGGAGGGCAGAGACCTCCTCGAACTCTTCAGTCGCGATCCCAGTATCGTCCTCGTCGCAATCGCCGACCACGACCCCGATGCCCCCGGCCTCGATGTTGCAAAGAAATTGAGCATCCCGATCTCGACCGATCCCCTCGCGCTCATCACCCACGCCGCAGCGGACCTCATCGTGGACCTCACGGGCGATGCAGACATGACGGATGGAATCCGCCGGCACGCGTCCCGACATACCGAAATCATGGGCGGCCGGTCTGCCCTGTTGTTGTGGAAACTCACCCAACAGGAACGCGAGCTGTACAGGCACTTGATCGAGGCGGAAAAACGGGCGTCCATCGGCACACTGGCCTCCGGCATCGCGCATGAAATCAACAATCCGCTCTACATCATGATGGGCTTGAGCGAACACCTGCGGACCGAAGCGCGACCGCATCTCATCGCAGAATGTGTGGACGGTATTATGAAGGCCGGACAGCGGATCGCAGTGATTGTGAAGGATTTGAATACCTTCGCTCGGCGGTCACGGCAAGAGGGCGTCTGCGAGATCGACATCCGCACGACCCTGGATGAAGCCGTGAGAATTGTGCGCCTGGCGACGAACCCGACAGACCTTCATGTGACGACCGAGTACGGTTCGATCCCGGCCGTCCGCGGCAAACCTGAAGATGTCCTGCAGATCTTCCTCAATCTTCTGACCAATGCTGTCCAAGCGATGGAGGGCCGGGGAACGCTGACGCTTTCCACCTCCGTCGGAGAGCGCATGGTCTCCGTCATCGTCAAGGATACCGGTCCCGGCATTCCTGAAAACAACCTCACGAAAGTCTTCGATCCGTTCTTCACCACCAGGGAACCTGGGGCCGGCACGGGATTGGGACTGCACATCGTGCGTGAAATCGTCACCCTGTATGGCGGACAGGTGAAGGTCGACAGCATCCTGGGGCAAGGCGCCGCCTTCACCGTCGCGCTTCCCGCCGCCGCAGAAAGCTGAGAGATCCTTGACACCTGCGGTCTTTCGGCAGGTATCATGCAACATTCATCAACAACGGCGGGGATGATCCCCGCCTTACAGCGAGGCATCGATGGCGGATGCATTAAAGGTGGGCGACAAGGCCCCCGATTTTTCTCTTGAAAGCGACAGCGGGAAAACCGTCACGTTGAAAAGTCTCAAGGGGAAGCAAGTCGTGCTGTATTTCTACCCAAAAGACGACACGCCGGGCTGCACAACGGAAGCCTGCGACTTCCGCGACGCGATCAAGCCCATCGAAAAGACGAATGCCGTCGTGCTCGGCGTGAGTATGGACGACATCGCATCACATAAAAAATTCATCCAGAAGTACAGCCTGCCCTTCCCGCTGCTCTCCGACAAGGACGGAAAAGTTTCGAAGGCCTACGACGTGTACAAGCTCAAGAACATGTACGGAAAGACGTATTGGGGGATCGAGCGGAGCACCTTCGTCATTGACGCATCGGGAAAAATCAAGGCCGTCTTCCGAAAAGTCAAAGTGGACGGCCATACCGGTGATGTCAAGGCTGCGTTGCAGGCGGAATGAAGCGCGGCCATCCCAGCCCTCACACGTCCCTTGCGATCCGGTCGGTTCAGCTGATTGACGGCACCGGCGCGCGGTTGGAGCGTGCCACGGTCCTCGTCGAGGATTCGCTCATCTCCGCCGTCGGTCCCGACGACCGTGTCAAAATCCCGCCCGGCGCCCGCGTCCTCGATGGCCGAGGGAAGGCGCTGCTTCCCGGGCTGATCGATTGCCACGTCCATTACTGTCTGGACGGAAGCGCCGATTCCATCCGCTCATTCGAAGAGGACGATCCGGCGGTGACTGCGGTCAAGGCGGTCGCTCATGCGCGCGCCACAGTGGAGGCCGGTATCACGACCGTCCGCGACGTCGGCTCGCGCGATCATATTTCCATCTCGGTCACCCGCGCCATTCGCGCGGGCATCGTCCCCGGCCCTCGGACGCTGAACGCCGGACTGGCCGTCTGCATGACCGGCGGGCATGCCTGGTTCATCGGACGCCAAGCCGACGGGCCGGAGGAAGTCGTCAAGGCGGTTCGGGAGCAGATTCGCGCCGGCGCCGACGTGATCAAATTCATCGCGACGGGAGGCGTCCTCACTCCCGGCGTCTCGCCGGGTGCCTCCCAACTCACGTTCAATGAGCTGCGCGCGGGCGTGGACGAAGCGGGCCGCTCGGGCCGCCGCGTGGCCGCCCACGCGCACGGCGCCGAGGGCATGAAAACGGCCATTCGCGCGGGCGTGCATTCGATCGAGCACGGCACCTTGATGGATCAGGAAGCGCTCGAACTCTTCCTGGTGCACAAGACGTTTCTGGTGCCGACCCTGTCGGCGATCCAATCAGGAATGGAACATGGGAAAAAGGGCGGGATGCCGGACTACGCCCTGCAGAAATGCGTCGCGATGGTGGACGATCTTCGCGCGAACTTTCGACGGGCGGCCAAAGCCGGCGTGCGGATTGCGATGGGCACCGATGCCGGCACGCCTTTCAATCCGCACGGCCGGAACGCGCAGGAGCTTCGCCGGATGGTCGAGCTCGGCCTCACGCCGATGCAGGCAATTCAAGCCTCGACCCATTCAGCCGCCACGCTCCTCGGATTGGAATCCGAGATCGGGACCGTGGAAGCCGGCAAGCAGGCGGACCTGCTGCTGGTGAACGGCAATCCCCTCGATGACATCTCGCTCCTGGAAAACCCATCGGCGGTCGAATCGGTGATTCAAGCAGGGAGAATCGTCAAGGCTTCGCTTGGTGCTTGAGCAGGTCAATCGCCGTCGTAAGCTGGCGGTCACGTCCCTCCACGACCATGATCTTCACCACGCAACAGGCACATGCGCCTGTCGCGAGAAGGCCGTAGCGTCTATTCATACCGGAGGCTTTCAGCGACCGAAAGACGGGCAGCGCGCATGGCCGGGTAATAGCCGGCGAGCAGTGTGGTGACGAAGGCCGCCGCCACCGCCTGGACAACCGCCCATGGCGCCGGATGGAACAGGACCGTCCATCCGAACGACTGCTTGTTGATCACTTCGATCAAGAGAATCGAAAGCGCCAGGCCGGCCGCGACACCGAGAAGGATTCCCGCAACACCGAGCAGCGCGGACTCCCACAGGATCAAGCGTCCGATTTGATCCGGCGTCCCGCCGATGGCACGCAGCACCGCCAACTCTCCCCGGCGTTCAAGGAGTCCCGCGAGCAACGCATTCAAGATTCCGAGCAACGCCACAGCCACAGCAATGACTTCGAGCGCATAGGTGATGGCGAAGGTCTGATCGAAGATCTTTAACACCGCGCGCTTGAGTTCTCCGTTCGTCAGCGTCATGACCGGGGGCCCGCCCGCCAGCACCACCGCGATCTCTCGCCGGACGGCTTCGGCATCGGCGTCGGGTGCAAGATAGAGTGGAAAGACCGTCACGCCTTGGTCGCCCCAGAGCCTCCGGTAGAGAGCACGGTCCATCACGATCTTGCCGCCGTCCGTCGAGTAATCATAGAACACGCCGGCAATGGCGACCTTCACCGGCCCGCTGGACGTCGGCAGCGTCACGCGGTCCCCCCGCCAGAGACGGAACTGTCGGGCGAACGTCTCGGACACGACGACCTGGTCCGCATGCACGGCTTCATTCAGCACCGATGCCGAGTCGCCCTCCATGAAGAGATATCGGCTATGCGCGGCGTGCAACAATAAGTCCCGCGAGATCACCGCCACCGGCATGCCGTGAACATCCATCCGGGTATCGCGATATGCATCCACCGCCACAACGCCGGAAACACGGCGCAGCGCGTCCATCATGGACTCCGGCAGCAGATTGTGGGGGCCGGTCCCCAACCAGGAAGGCGCGGCGACGATCACCTCCGCCTTCACCGTCTGATCCAGCCACAGATCCACTGTCTGCCGAAAGCTGTGAATGAGGATGCTCATGCCGATCATCAACGCCAGCCCGATCATCAAGGCGGAGATGGCGACCGTATTGCGGACCGGCGCGCGTTCCAATTCGCCTGCGGCGATGCGCGCAAGATAGCCTCCGCGCGGAAGCACGGCCCTCAGACATGGGCCGATCGCTGCCAGCACGACGGGACTCAAGAATATGAAGCCGACCATCAGAAACAGCGCCGACAGATAGCCGAAGACCGGCAGGCCCTGCACCGGCCCCGGAAGCGCAGCGACCGCCGCCAATACCAACACGCCTACGGCTTTCTTCAACGCCGATTTCACGGACAAAGCATTGGCCATTTCATACCCTTTCGGCGCCAGGGCCTGCGCCGGCACGACGCGGCCCGCTTCCCGGATCGGACCCCACGATCCGAGCACCGCCACCGCCACGCCGAGCAGCACACTCTGGCTCAGCACCCCGAACGACACGGTGGTCGTGCTCGCGACGGCGCGGAGATCGTACAAATTGCCGGCCGTCGTTCCAATCGCATGGAGCGCGCCGTGCGCAAGCACGGTCCCGCACGCGATGCCGACAAGGCCGCCCAACACTCCGATGACCACTGCTTCGGCAAGGAAGAGGCCGGCGATGCCCGTGGCCGTCACGCCCAGGGATCGAAGAATGCCGATTTCCCTCCGGCGACGGACAACGGCAAACGACATGGTGTTATAGACGAGAAAGAGGCCCACGAGTAATGCGACGGCGCTGAGCGATGCCACGTTCAGGCGAAAGGCCCGTGTCATCCGCTCCACCTGCTCGTTCCGCTGCTCGGGCCGCTTGACGATGAGGCCGGAAGGAAGCACGCCCTGCACCGCCCGGCGGACCTCTTCAACGGGACGTGAGGGATCCGACACGATGTCAATACGGTCGAGACGGCCGAGCCGATCAAAGGTGACCTGCGCGGCGGCAATGTCCATGACCGCCAGTTCTTCGAGAACGGACGCCGCCGGACCTTTGCCCTCCACGATGCCTCGGACCACCACGCGTCTCGTGGATGTGCCGGCTACCAGATCGAGCGCCGAGCCCATCGAGATGCCGTATCGATCCGCCAGGCGGCGGCCGAGAAACATCGTATCCGGCGCCAGATAGCGCTCCCAGTCGGCTTCATCGCGATTCCCGCCGACCAATTGATACTCGCGAATCGAGGATTCTTCGAGAAGGTCCGCACCGAGGATCTGAAAGACCACCGGCGCGGAGGAAGACCGATAGACAGCGGTGACCTCCACAACCGGCACGGCCCGCACCACGCCGTCCGTCCGCTGGACTCGTTCGATGATTGTCTCGTCAAAGCCGGCCGGCGTCGATACGGCGGCGGAGACTTGCAAGGTGGTTCGACCGGCAATGCCGAGCACCGCGTCCTCGAAGGATCTCAGGACCTCGAGATTCGCGGAGGCCACTGCCACATAGACAGCCACTCCCAATCCCACACCGAGAATCGTAAACGTCGTTCGGAGCGGTTCACCGATGAGATGGCGCCAGACGATGAGGCGGAAGCCGGTCACAGTTCTTTGAGACGGCCGACGACCGACGATACCGAGGCGTATCCCTTCTTCATCAACAATGCCCTCAGCTCGCCGGCGATGCGGCCAAAAATTGTTGTCCCTTCTTCGACCAAGGCCGTGCCGACCTGGACGGCCGAGGCGCCGGCCAGAAGATGTTCGAAGGCGTCGGTGCCCGTGACGATCCCTCCCACGCCGATGATCGGCAGGCGCCCGTCAAATGCCTTCCAGAAAGCCCGGACATTGGCGAGCGCCACGGGTTTGATGACCGTGCCTCCGAGGCCGCCGAATCCGCCTTTGGGTTTGATGACGACGGTTTCACGGCCGGGATCGATCACCAAGGTGTTGCCGACCGAATTGATGAGCGACAGGAAGTCCACGGGTGCGCGCCTCAGAACGTCCGCCATGGCCGCATGGTGCGCCGGATCGAAATAGGGCGGAAGCTTCACGCCCATCGGGCGGTCAATGATGCGCCGCACGCGTCGGATCAGCCGCTCCGACGCCTCGAAGTCGTACCCGATTTGCGGTTTGCCGGCAATGTTCGGACAGGAGAGATTCACTTCAATGAGATCGGGCGCCGCACGATTGATCGTCTCGGCGATCCGAGGAAAATCGTCCTCGCAGAGTCCCGCGATACTGGCGATGACCGGTTTCCCGAACGTTTTGAGCGCGGGAATCATCTCGGCGTACGCCTGATAACCAAGGTTCGGGAGGCCCATCGAATTGATCGAGCCGCCGGGAAAGGGATGATACCGCGGCTCAGGATTGCCCGTCCGCGCTTCGACCGTCATGGATTTGGTGACGATGGCACCGGCACTGGAATGGCCCAGCGCGTCCAATTCCTCGCGCGTGACGCACAAAGCGCCGGAGGCATTCATGAGGCACAGAGGAAATTTGACGCCGGCAATGATCGTCGAGAGATCGGGAGCGTGCGGCGCGGGGGAAGCCATCAATATCCGAGGAAGCGGCACTTGACCACAAGCTTCGTCGTGCCGCGTCCCTCGACGCACTCATCGTGCGCCTTGTCATAATCCAGCTTGCCGTCCAGGTCCACCATAAACCGGAACGAAAAATTCGTCGTCATGAACATGTAGCGGCCGGGACGTGTCTTCAACGTTTTGACTTTGCCGGTCAGGGGCGCATGCATGGATTGGAGCGGCTCGGTCACGCCCGGAATGCTCCAGGCTTTTGAGGGAGTGATCGCGGTGGCGTCCACGGTAATCTCATACTCCTGGGCCATGGGATTTTTCGCCAGCGGAGGCTCCAGGCCCGCCGCCACGCTCCAGATTCCAAGGATGCACAGGGCGCCCACCCAGGCGCGGACACCCTTCCTCATGAAGACGCTTCCCCATCGACACGACCGTCCCGCATGGTCACGATTCGATCGGCTTCGGATCCGGCCTCGCGGCTATGCGTCGCCAGGATGACCGTTTGGCCATTGTCCCGCGCCAAGGTTTTCATCAAAAGAATAATGTCATGCCCGATCTTCGAGTCGAGGTTGCCCGTCGGTTCGTCCGCAAGCAAGAGCGCGGGACGATGCACGAGCGCGCGCGCGAGCGATACCCGTTGCTGCTCGCCGCCGGAGAGCTCCGACGGACGGTGACCGGCCCGGTGTGCCATGCCGACAGCCTCCAGACACGCCTTCGTACGCTGATCCGCGTCGCGATCGCCTCGCAGCAAAAGCGGAAGCGCCACGTTTTCTTGCGCGGTCAGCGCCGGCAGGAGATTGAAGAATTGAAACACAATGCCGATCCGTTCCCGCCGGAGCCTGGTCCAGTCGGCCTCCGAAAAATGCCGCGTGGAACACTCGTCAATCAGGACATCGCCGTCCGTGGGCCGGTCCAATCCGCCGATGAGGTTCAGCAGCGTGCTCTTCCCGCTCCCGCTCGGGCCCATCAGGGCGACGAACTCGCCGGACGCGACACGCAACGTCACGGTTTGCACGGCGGCGATGGTCGCCGGTCCGCGGCGATAGACCTTCGAGACGCTGTCCAGTCGAACCACAATAGTCAGTCGTTGAAAAAGACCCGCACTGCTATAACACAAACAACGAACGTCCGACAATGATGTAACAGCGGGCCGGCCGCGGTGTCCAAGACGTTGTGGATGCCTACGTCTCGTCGCTGCTCGATACGCTCTTGCACTGGATCTACCCCATGGATTGCGCGGCGTGCGGTGCGCCGGTCAAAGATCGCTCGTTGTCCAGCTTCTGTCGCCCCTGCTGGCGCTCCATCCGCCCGATTGCGGGGCCGATCTGTCCGCATTGCGGCCGGCCCCTCGCCTCTCCTTTGGCTCTCGTGCACAGCCCTACCCATGTCTGCGGTGCCTGCCGGGAACGGCCTCCGCATTTCGATCGAGCGCTCTCACCGTACCGATATGAAGGCGTTCTGGATCAGGCGATCCGTCTCTTCAAATACCGGGGACGAACGGCGCTCGCCCGGCCCCTGGCGGATCTCGCGCTCGCCTGGATCGACCGCATCCCCGTGGCTGACATCGTCATCCCGGTGCCGCTGCACCCGAGTCGGCTCCGCGAACGCGAGTTCAACCAGTCCCTGCTGCTGGCGGATCGGATTGCACAGCATCTCGAACTGCCCCTGTCGTTCCATGACCTGCAACGGATCCGGCCGACCCGTCCCCAGACCGAACTCGACCGACAGGAGCGAGCCCGCAACGTCCAGCGAGCCTTTGCCGTGCGGCCGGCGGCGGACTTGAACGGCCGACGAGTGTTGCTCGTAGACGATGTGCTGACGACGGGGGCGACGGTGGAGGCCTGCGCCGTGGCGCTGCGGAAAGCAGGCGCCGAGGCCGTCTCGGTCCTGACGGTCGCGAGGAGGGGATAACCTCGGGAACAGTGCACTAAAGAAGTACCATCAGTGGCAGGGATTGACATGATGGAGTACGAGAAATTACTTGACAAAACAGCTCTCCTTGGCTAGGATGTGCTCCCTGGACGTAGGGTAACCAATGCCCAAGGCGGTGAGCGATGAAGTTCTCACTACGGCCGAGACCTGTCGCTATCTGAAAGTGGCGCCTCGGACGCTTTACCGCTATATCAAGGAAAAGCGGGTGCCTGCGTTCAAGCTCGGGAAGGACTGGCGGTTTGTGAAGTCTGAGTTGGATCAGTGGCTCCGCAAAAAGAGCCGCGAACACGCTCGGAGTTAACGTCGCCCGTCGGCGGAAGGAGGACCCCATGTTTTCCGGCGAGTACTTCTGCAAGCTTGATGAAAAGGGCCGGTTTCTTCTTCCCAGTCCCATCCGAGACCTCCTCTCTGGCGGTCTCGACGGCGGAGAGAAGTCCGTCGTCTTTCTCAAGATCGCGGAACCCTCCTGTCTCCGCGCCTACACGCAGTTCGAATGGAATAACGTCCTCAAGCAGACCCGCGCGAAGCTGGACGAAGAACAAAGCCGGCTGTTCATGCATTTCGTGGTCTCGGAAACCTCCACATCCGAACTCGACAGGGCCGGCCGAATCCTGATTCCGGGGAAACTGCGGAAACATCTCAACCTGGATGATGATCAGGAAGTCGTGCTGGTCGGCATGTACGAACATCTGGAGGTCTGGGGCCCGTCGGAATGGCGCCGGTACCTCGCGAAGACGCAAGACCGCTATGAGTCCTCGATGGGCAAGATTACGGATCTTCTGTAATCGTGCCGCGTGCCCGATCGTCACGCTCTGCCCGCTCCTCATCCCTCGTCGTTCGGCTCACTTCATACAGACCGACCTCGCTTTCCCCTCTTCCGACATCCGCGTTCCCCGCTCCTCTCCCTTCACTTTTGAAGGCGAATGGGAAAAGTGTTCCCAAGAGAGGCGGCAGAACTGCCATGCTCGTTCATCAGCTGTCCGCCGGAAGTACCAAGCACGCTGCCAACGGCCATGGTGACGGCATGCTGAATATTACGCTGCCGCTGCCCCCCAGCATCAACCACCAATATGCGACCGTCCGCGGACGTCGGGTGCTGGCGTCGGCCGGCCGCCGATTCAAGGCCCTGGTCGGGCAGGAAATCATCTGTTTGCTGGCACAGCGTCGAGCCGGCCCCCGGCTTGAGAACATCCTGCAAGACCATCCGCTCGCGCTCGAAATCAGATTCTATTTCGTCTCGGGATTGCGGCGAGACATCGACGGAGGACTCAAGATCACGCAGGATGCGGTCTGTGAGGCGTTGGGCTTTAACGACAACCGCATCGCCGAGGTCATCCTTCGCAAACACGTGGACCGCCTTGCCCCGCGCATGGAGTTGGTCCTTCGGCCGGCCACGACCCTTTCCCTTTAGCGCACGAGCGATTGCTTTCGCAGAGACCGCTTCGTATAATCCCGCAGCATGAGTTCGTTTTCACCGCTCATTTATCAGAAGAACACAGTCATCGAACGGCATCAGATCGAAGGCAACGACCTGCCCGGCAGAAATTTCGTGAGGATGGTGGCCATCACGCGGACCGCCACGGGCTATTCGGCAAAGGTGCAGTACGAGGCCGTCTCCGCCGAAACCTCGTCCCACCCGACGGTGGCGGAGGCACTGCGCGCTTTGGTCGCGAAGCTCCAGCAGGTCGGCTTCTCGCGGCTTCGCACCCGCATGAACTTCCGCGGCAACCGGTACTATGCGGAAAAAGAGCCCTGGATAGATTATCCCGACCCTCGCTAGTCTCGTCCAATCACTGCCTTAAACACAGCATCGTGCAGCGCAGGGCGGAACTGCCTGATGAGATTGTTTTTGCGGGTCGGATGGACGCGGTTCGTCAGGAGCACCGCCATCAAGTCCTGTTCGGGATCCATCCAGAGCGATGTCCCTGCGTAGCCGAGATGCCCGAACGACGCGGGCGAAAGATAACGCCCTGAAGATGAGGGGCCGGTCGGCCCGCTCGATGGCGTGTCCCAGCCAAGTCCCCAGCTCGATTCGGCGGCTAGGTTCTGGCGTGCGACGAATTCACGGGCGATTGACGTAGAGAGCAGCCCCGCCTCCCCTCGCACCGCGGACAGCCAAGGAGCTGCTAGAGATGCCACGGCTTCCACCGTGCCGAACAGCCCTGCATGAGATGACACCCCGCCCATGACGGCAGCATTCTCGTCATGAACCTCTCCTCTTAATACGCGGCCGCGCCATTGATCCTGTTCCGTCGCGGCAAATGCTTCGCTCTTGGAAGCAATGCCGTCGCTTCGACCCTGCTCCGTCATGTAGAACAATCCTTGAATGCCGAGCGCCGAAAAAACTTCTTTGCAGAGTGCAAGCCAATCCCGCCCCGTAGCCCGCTCAAGGATTTCGCCCAGTAGGATAAAACCAAGATCGCTATACACGGAACGCGCGCCGAGTGGTTCCAGCAACGGCTCCCGGTGAATCAACTCAAACATCGCACGCCGTCTTTGCGATAGTGGGACGTCTCGCAGCCTCTTGCCGTCCGGCACAACCTTTTCATAGAACGGCCGCCAGGCCGGCAGCGCGCTGCAATGATTCAGCAGATGCCGGACCGTGCACTTTCGCAGCTCTCCCTCGACATCGGGAATCAATCGCTCCACCGAATCATCGAGCTTGATGCGCCCCGACGCCAAAAGATGCACAACAGTAGTGACGGTCGCCAGTGGCTTCGTCAGCGATGCCAGGTCATAGATGGTGGCGCACGAAGCCGGCTCCGGTACTGGAATGAGGCAGGCGTTGCCATACGCCGCATGGTGCACGACACGTCCGCGATGGCGGACCAGCAGCACGCCTCCTGGGAACACGCCCTCCGAAACACCACGTCGCATCGTTTCGACAATCGGATCAGTGGGCACTCAGCGCCTCGACCGTTTCAGGTACGCTCAGACTTGTACATGAGGGAGCGTCTTACGCTCACCGAACGCAACCTATCACTGTTTAAACCAGTCTGGCTTGATGAAGTACAAAGATATCCAAATTAACTCGGTGGGGCGAGGGCTTCTTGAGCTCCATGCAGTCGCGGGTGACAGGGAATGGGCCCCAGGCGGAGCGGAGCGGTGGTTGCGCGGATCTTCCACGGCCGCGATGTCGCAATACCGCGAGCACGTCTGGGTGATTCCATGGCACCCGCGAAAAGAGCAACGGGTCCCCGTAATGCGGCGACAGGACCAGCGACAATGATGCGGAACAGTATCAGATGACTTTCGATAAGCGTTCGTGGAGTTCGCCTTTGGAGAGCCCAGAGATACGCACCACTTTGTCATAAGAGCGGTCGCCGCGGAGGAGCGTCAAGCGCGACACCGGTACGTCCAATACCTCCGACAGCAACGCCAGGCACGCATCGTTGGCCGCGCCTTCGACCGGCGGCGCCGTTAGTTTGACCTTCAGAGTATCTCCGTTCCAGCCCATGACGACGTTGCGCGACGCCCTCGGCTGCACGCGCACCGACAGTGTCGCTTCGTGAACGGATTTACTCATCCCGACGGGCAGGATCGAGGGAATCGGAATCCAGCTCTTCCAGCTCGATCATCTTATGGAACGTATGCAGCAGCCTGCGAAGTTTTTCCAACGCG
>Ga0066709_100000350_pt1 | contig 23453 bp, 23 predicted proteins | sample GraSoiAngelo_158_FD_79665 | JGI IMG/M metagenome (GOLD analysis project Ga0066709, IMG submission 79665) | Grasslands soil microbial communities from the Angelo Coastal Reserve, California, USA - 14_1009_16_30cm | ecosystem: Environmental > Terrestrial > Soil > Grasslands | place: USA...
AGCTCGAAGCCGAGCCGGCCCAGGTCGAGGATCTCCTGCGCGTTGCCGGGATAGAGCACGGGGAAGAGCGCATCGTAGAAGGCCACTTCGGAATGCGACGGGATCGTGGACGACTTGGAGAGCGGATCGTCGCCGCCCAGCGCGAGCACGCCCCCGTGGTGCGAGACGCCGGCGTAGTTCGCGTGCTTGAAGACGTCGCCGGTGCGATCGACGCCGGGGCCCTTGCCGTACCACATGCCGAGGACGCCGTCGTATTTCGGCTGCGGGAACAGGTTGGCGAGCTGGCTACCGTAGACGGCCGTCGCCCCGAGGTCCTCGTTGACGCCCGAGAGGAAGACGACGTTGTGCTCGCGGAGCAGATCGGGATTGCGCTCGAGCGTGAGGTCGAGGCCGCCGAGCGGTGAGCCGCGATATCCGGATATGAGTGTGGCGGTGTTGAGCCCCCGGCGCTTGTCGGCGCGGTGCTGATCGAGGGGCAACCGCACCAGCGCCTGGATGCCCGAGAGGAAGATGAGCCCTTCTTCCTGACGGTACTTGGCGTCCAGAGTGAAATCACGCTTGATCGCCATGGATCTCCTCTCGAGATGGCTGCCCGTATGATACGGGGGGCCCCGGTACGGCGCAAATCAGATCGGGCCAGGAGCCACCTCGATGATCGTGATCCGACCCTGCCGTCGAGAGGAATGTCCGGACGTGCTCGCTCTGTGGGAGCACGCCGGCGCCATCCCGAGCCCGACCGATAGCCTCGAGGAGCTCCGGCGACTGGTCGACCAGCACGGTGATGGATTCCTCGTCGCCGTGCAGCAGGGCCGGATCGTCGGAAGCGTGATCGGCGGATGGGACGGCTGGCGCGGCAACATCTATCGTCTGGCGGTGGCCCCCGAGGCGCGCCGCCGCGGCCTGGCGCGCCGGCTCGTCCAGGAGGCCGAGCACGTCATGCAGACGAAGGGCGCTCGCCGGTTGTCGGCGCTCGTCGAGCGCCACGAAACCCATGCCGTGGGATTCTGGGACGCGCTCGGGGACCGCGGCTGGCGACGGGACGAGCGGATGACGCGCTACATCAGATAGCCGACGATCGCCTGCCGCGCCCGGCATCCTACGCGCGGCGCCAGAGGCCCCGGCCTGCCTCGCGGGCCTCCCGCTGCAGCTTCACGAAGAGCTCCTGGTGTCGGACGTTCGGCGGAACCGTCATCACCTGGGCGTAGCCGAGGCGCACCAGCTCGGCATTCACCATCAGCTCGCCGACCCACACGTAGGCCAGGAGCCGCCCGTATCGGTCCCGCGACCGGACGTCCAGCTCGAGCCGTACCCGCTTGCCGCCCACGAGGCGCCGGTTCATCTCGGCGGCTTCGCGCCCGCCCGGCTGCTCACCCTTGGTCGGGTGATGGATCTCGGGCGTGTTCATGCCGATGTAGCGAACCTTCTCAACGTAGTCGCCGACCTTCACGTGGATCGTGTCGCCATCCACGACGCGGACGACGGTGCCTTCGACGGGCTCACCCTGGGCGGGCGACGCCAGCAGAAGCGGGACAAGTAGGAGCGGAAGACGCAGGAGGGATAGCTGCCACGGCCGGAGCGCCACGCCGCCACGGTGTCACCCCGGGTCGGCGGGTGTCAACGTTTAGATACAACTCGCCTATTCGCTTCGAGAGAGCGCGAGCTTGCGACGGATCAGCGGCGCGTCCCGGCTGGCGGAGTCTCGCGACGGCCTGCGGCCCGCAGGACTAGTCGACGCGGAACATGGCGTAGCCGAGCGACCGGAGCTGCGTATCGACGAAGGGCTGATTGCGCCGGTCGGTCGCTCGACGCTCGACGGTGCTCGGATCGCGGTCGGCCAGGCGGCGGTCACGACCGGATCGGCGATCCATGAAGACCTCGACGTTCTGCTCGGACGCGAACTGGCGGGTCAGGTATTCGCAGAGGCTCGTCTGGTCGCGGGCGACGATGAAGTAGTGGCGGATCATGACAGCCACATAAGATTTTATTTCACGAATCGCCTCCGGGGTCAAGGTTCGCGGAGCCGACGGAGGGCCCGCTGCGCCCTCCGGGCCCCCTTGGAGAGGCGGCGGGGATTGCCCCGCTTGTCCCGCACGGGATAGGAGTCGTTTTTTGTAGCGGGGTTCGGGAGGTCGGATTCCGGGGACAACCCTTTCTGGAATTCCAGGCCTTCCAGAAATTGGTCGACGGTGAGGACGGCGCTGCCGGAGCGACGGGCGGCGTCCTGGATTTTCCGGTCGGAGCTGACGACGACCGCCCCGCTCTTCCGCTGGCGCGCGAGCCGCATGAGCTCGTCGTCGGCCGTCAGGGGCGGGCGTGAAAAGATCACGCGGATCCGGCCCTCCGCCGGGGCGCCGCCGGAGACTCGGGCGCCATCGAACACAACGGTGAATTCGTCACGGGGCCCCCGGTGAGCTCGCGCCAGGAGATGTAGGAGGGCCCGTCGTCCGGCCTCGAGGCTCTCGGCCTCGCGAGCCCGCAGCTCAGGATCGCGCCGGATGACGTTGTAGCCGTCGATGAGCCAGTGCATCAGCGATCCCTTCGGGGCTCAGTGCCGCCCGGCGATCGCCTGCGCCGCGCGGAGCCCGATCGCGCCGATCCGCCGGTAGTGAGCGAGGTAGGCGCGGAGCGCCGAAGGCGTGCCGTAGCGCCCGCGAACGAAGCCCGGTGTGGGCGCCGCGCTGGTGGCGATCGCCCGGAGGAGGTCCGCGCCGGCATCCAGGAGCAGGAGGTCGACGAGGTGCTCGAAGCGCGCCATCGGATCGCGATGGCGGGCGAGGCGCTCGAGCGCGTCGCCGCGGAGCCCGCGCGGTCTCAGCTCGGCGAGCGCTCCAGCAGGCGCCGCGATGGCGAGGTCCTCCTCGACGACGCGCAGCGCGAAGTAGAGGGCGCCCCGCACGCGCCACCGCTGCGCTCGCGCGACGATCGACGCCCAGTCGAGATCGCGCGCGTGGCGGCATAGCAGGAGCGCGATGTCGAGCCGCCAGACGTGTCCCACAAAGGGGTGATGGACAGCGAGGTGCAGCCCCAGATAGAGGAGGAGATCCTCCCGGCAGAGCTCGAGCACCCGTGTGTCCCCGCGTTCGGTCTCCACCGCCCTGGTCCACACCTCCTCGGCGTCGATGGTCCGCGGCGTCACGCCGGCAGGAAAGCTCACGAGACCCCAGTGGAGATCGACCGAGAGATCGGCGGGACCGGTGTCCCTCGGGACGAAGCACGCGGCGGTCGCGTGGGCCAGCTCGTAGTCGAGTGTTCGGTCCCAGGCGATGTGCCGGTAGCCGAGGGTCGATAGCAGCGCGACCGCCCGCTCGACGTCGGCGCGATGGACCAGGAGGTCGAGGTCGGTGAAGGGGCGGACGCCGGGGTCGCCGTAGAGGGCTTCGCCGAGCGCCGGCCCCTTGAGCGGGATCATCGGGATGCCGCGGCGGTCGAACGCGGAGTGAAGCCGGCCGAGCTGCGCGACTCCGAGCAAGTGCTGCCGCTCCGCGAGGACCCAGGCGGACCTGAGTCGATCCGAAACGTCCCGCGAAATGGGCTGTCTGCGGGTGACGGCGTGAAGGAGCGCAACCAGCCGCTCGCGCTCGGCGGTCGCGAGGAGCCGTTCCCGGGCGGAGGCGGAGAGCGAGAGCCAGTCGAAGGAGGTCCGCGCCCCACCGTCGACCCAGGCGCGGGCCGCGGCCAGGAGAGGCTCAGGCGCGATCGGCCCGCGCCTCGGCTTCGATGTCCGCCATGGCCTCGCCACGCGGGAAGGGCCCGAGGAAATCGCCGTTCTCGATCAGAGCCAGCGCGCTGCAACGGAACCCCGGAAGCGACCTGGCCCCGTTACGCAGGTCGTCCACCGTCCTGGCCCGGAGGTCTCGAAGGAGGGGCGAGCCCGTCCAGATCTCGTGAAAGCTCTTCTCCCGCACGTTGCCCGCCGCGAGGGGATGAACCCCGCACGGGAAGACGTCACCGTAAGGCGAGATCATGCACGTCCGTCGGCCGGTCCCGCAGAGCTCTTCGCCCTTCTGGGGCAGACACTTCACGGGCTCGTGGAACTCGCGGGCGAGGACGGGGTCCGAGAAGTACGAGCGCAGCTGGTCGCGATTCAGGCTGAGGCTCACGGGCGTCGCGTCGCCGTCCCGTCGAGGAATCAACAAGGGATCGAAGCCGTAGCCGGCGCCGAGCTCCTCGGCCAGCTCGGCGATGCCGCGATACTCCCCCGAGTTCAGGCTCATCAGCGGGCTCTTGATGAGGATCACGACGCCACGATCCCGGAGCAGGCGAAGCGCCCGCAGCGAGCGCGCGTGGGAGCCGGGAATCTTCGTGACCCGATCGTGAGTCTCGGGCCGCGCGCTATAGATGCTGATCTCGACCGACAGCGGATGCAGATCGGCGAGCGCGGAGGCTGTCTCGGGAGTCAGCAGCGTGCCCGTGGTGAAGATCGTGACCGAAAAGCCGCACGACCGCGCGTGAGCCAGGATCTCGAGAAAGTCCCGGCGCATGAAAACCTCGCCGCCGGTCAGGGTTAGGAAAAGCGTCCCCGCTTCGGCGAGCTGGTCGAGCACGGGGCGGACCTCGTCGAGCGTCAGCTCCTCGCGCGTGGGCCGCGGGCGGCCGACCGGGCCTTCAGTCAGGTAACAGTGCTCGCAGCCGAGGTTGCAGCGGTGGGTGACTTCGAACAGGACGGCGAGCGGAACGTGGGCCCGCGAGGCAGTGCGGATCAGCCGATCGTAGTTCGAGACCATCAATTTCCTCTCCGATCGGGCCGGGGCGCCGCGCCCCAGAAGGAGTGGTCGCGCGTGAACCGCATCTCGTGACAAGGCACGGCGCGCAGCATGTCCTCGGCGGTCGCCAGGCAGTGTCGGATCTCGCCGCCGTCGGCGCGCGCGAAGAACACGCTACCGAGGAGACGTCGCACCGCTTCCGCCGGGGCGAGCGGCGTGAACGCGGTCTCGGATGCGTGACGGAGGGCGAAGAGTGCCGAGAGATCCGCCTCGAGGCGCGAGCCACGCCACGGGACACCGGAGACCCGATAGCCGTCGCCCGCGCGGCGGATCACCGTGATCTCGTCGGAGATGACGCCCTCACCGATCAGCTCGGCGACGGTCGTCTTTCCGCTGCCCGACGGGCCGAAAAACACCCGCGCGCCCTCGGGCGCGACGAGCGCTGCGGCGTGGAGCATGAAGCCCCTGCCGTGCAAAAGGCGCTGGGCACAGATCGCCGTCAGGAACGTTTCGAAGGGCGCAGGGTCAGGCGGCTGGGTGATCCATCCCTCGCCGGTGGGCTCGTCGAAGGCGCCCTGGAAGCCGGCGCCCTCGACCGTCAGCCGGCCATCACGTCCGCCAATGCGCGCGTAGGGCCCCATCCATCGCGCGACGACGTCGTCGGCCGGCGGGCCGACCACATCGACTCTGAGAGAGATGGTCGGCGTTTCCTTCGACACGAAATCGGCGTATCGAGGAGAAAGGAGGCTCCAGAAGTCGTCGTAGCGGCTCTCAACCCGGCAGACGATGCCGGCGATGTCGAAGCCGACTACGAGTTGCGATTGGAGATGCATGCGCCGCCCTGGCCCATCATCTTGCCGCACGAGGAGAAGGCGTACGGAGTGAAGTCCTCCTCCCATGCGACAGCGGGAGGCTCCCAGGTACGGCGCGGCGAATGACCGGACGGCTTCGACTCCGCCTTGTCAGTGTCCATCACCTGCTCCTCCGATCTGTGAGGGGCGTGTGGCACGAGGCGACCGGGTCCAGGACACGGTAGCAGATGCGGGCGGGAGCGGCAATGATGACGGGCGGCTACTTCGCGAGCGTGAACCCGGCGCCGGTGATCGGCTTGACGGCGTCGTCGAGGTAGACGTTGACCGTCCACCGGCCGTGCAGGTCGTACTCGGTGATCCAGGTCCCGGCCACTGGCAGGCGCGTCTCGACGACCGCGGTACCCGTCACGCTCTCGACCGGCCCGGTCAGGTTCTGATAGACGGATCCGTCCGGCGTGATAAGCTCGAGCCGCTGGGTGTGCGCGCCGACGAGCGTCTTCCAGTGCACCTCGATCATCAGGCTGCGCAGCCGATCGGTGTCGAAGCGCTGGCCGTTCCGCTCGCGACCGTGATGGTTCACGCCGATCAGCTCGACGCTCGCGGACTCGCGGCGCGGGGCCGGCCCGGCGAACGCCGGCACGGCACTCTCGAGAACCAGGACACCTGCGAGGAGCAGCCAAACGGTCGTCATCGCACGGAGCATCACTCGCCTCCTACGGCAACGGGAGGGTGATCTTGAAGATCTTGCCCTCCGTCGTTCCCACGAAGATTTCACCGCCGGTCTCCGTGCTCACGTCCCCGACTTGCCGCGTCCCGTCACCGACCGTGAAGGGAGCTCCCGCGACACCGGTCGCGGGATCGATCGCAACGACCCGGCCGACCGTGCCGTTCCACGAGCCCACGTAGAGCTGGTCGAGGAGCACCCCGGTCGTCACGCCGGCGACGGCGGTCGACACCGCGCCCCAGCCCGAGCACACCGCGGCCGGGCTCGGAGTCGCGCCCGCGCCGGGATCCTGGAAGCACCGGACGGTCCCGTTGGCGGTCGAGAACAAGAGGCGTCCGGCGATCCAATCTTCCCAGACGAACCCTTTGAGCCGGGCGGCGGCGCCGAGGGCTAGCGGGCCCGTCCACTTCAGCACCGGAGTCGCCGGCGCCAGGTTGATCGCGTTGAGGTCGCCGTTCTCGTTGCCCACCCACAGCGTGTCGCCGTCCCAGCTCTGGGTCGGCGCCGTGCTGATGTGACCCAGGGCGAACGAGGCCACGACGGCGCCGTTCAGCGAGTTCAGTACCCAGAGGCTCCGCTGGCCGCCGCCCGCGCCCGCGCGGCTCGTGACGTAGATCCGGTTCCGCGCGTAGTCGATCCAGGGCTGGCCGATGATCTGGTCGACGTTCTGAGTGCAGGCGGGGCTGCACGGATTGAAGGTCCACAGCACCGCGCCCGTGTCCGTGCGCAGCGCGATGACCTTGTTGTTGGTGGTGAACGAGCCGGTGGTGTTGCTCGTCGTCGCGATGACCACGTCGTAGGTGCCGGGGTACGCCGTGCCAAAGGCGGCATTCGAGTAGAGGCGGATCTGGATCGAGATCCCCGCCTGCACCGCGTCGGCGCCCGTCAGCGTCACCGGGTAGATCGTGCCGTTCGTGGCATCGACGCCATAGACCCGACCACTCTGGTCGCCGGCAAGCGCGAAGCTCCCGCCCGCGGAGAACGAGGTCCAGACCACGTAGCCCTGGACCGCTGCGGTCGTGGCCGGCGGCGCCCAGCTCTGCGTCCCGTCCGCCGTGTTCAGCGAGATGATGCGGCCGGCGTTCGACGAGAAGTAGACGGTTCCAGCGTCGCCCGTCGTCGGAGGCTTGAGCGCGGACCCACCCGCCAGCATGTAGCTCCACGCCTCGTTCCCGCCTGCCACGACGGGTCGCGCCGTCACGTCGCTGCCGGCACCCGTGGCGTAACACGGCCCGGGACCGGTCGTGTACGGGAACACTCTGAAGTTGTACGTCGTGCCGTTCGTGAGCCCGGTCTGCGTGAAGCTCGCCGCCGAGCCGACGAACGCGACGGTCGCGCCCCCGACCGCATTGCCGGCCGCATAGACCACGCCGCTGGTCGGCGCCTCGCCGGCGAAGGCGCTCGCCTTGCGAAGGACCACGACCGAGTTCGCGCTCGACCAGTAGACGACGGCCTGAGCGTCCTGCGCGGTGGCCGCCGCGTAGCTCACGTTGCCGACGGCCCCGCAGACGAGCGGCGCCAGCGCCAGGGTGTCCATGTTACCGACGTCGCCATTGCTGGCGGCGACGGCCATCATGGTGCCGGTCGCCCCGATGGCGGCCTGGAGCTTGTAGTCCTGGGTGATCGCCACGCCATTCGAGTTGGCGACGGCGAGGCTCGCCACGTCGAACGCTTCGGTCATCCCCGTCGGCGGCGTGAAGCGATCCGAGGAGCTGTACTCGTGATGCGTCACGACCATCGTGTTGGCGACGGTGGTGGTGACGCTCGGCGCGGTGAAGTTCGTCGTCGAGGTCGTGCCGGTGTTCGCGGAGGCTTCGATGTTGATGGGAGTGGTCGTGTTCACCCCCGAGAAGGACGAGATGCCGCCCGCGCTTCCCGCCGAGGCGCTGAACGTCCAGGTGTAACTGGCCGGCTCGCTCGTTCCTGCGACCCGGTAGTAGACGGCCAGCGAGCTGTCGCTGGGATTCGTGTTGTTCTGGCGGCGCTGCAACGTCCAGCCGACGGGCGCCGTGATCGTCGCAGAGGACGGGCGAACCGCGATGCCGGCGACCATCAGATCGCCCCCGAGGGTTCCGGCCGGCCGGTTGATCGTCAGGGTGAGCGCCGAGCCGTTCTGGTCCACAAAGGAGGCGGCACGGAACGCGATGGCGGCGAACGCGGGCGATGCTGCGCAAACGAACCCGGCAACGACGACCATCAACGTCGCGAGCAAGCGGATTACCGGCTCCGAAAGGAAGAACATCGTCAACCGGGCCTGGATCGTTTTCAGGGCATCGCGAGCGCGGCTCTTGAGGCTCATGCTCCTGGTACTTTGCGAAGGCTATGCCACGCACCTTCGATCCGGAACTATCTAGAAAATACGGCCAGGATGACGCTGATGTACCGGCTGCCCGCGCGGGCCCTGGACGAATCAGAATGGGGTGGAAAGGATCTGGCCAGTCTTCCGACAAACCCACCAGCCCGGCGTCACCTCTTCCGGAATCAGGCCGGCGGCCTCGATTTCGCTCACGACATCTTCGGGCCCGCGGAAGGTGTGCAGGAAGATCGGCTCGCGAGAGTCGCTCGCCTCGGAGACGTCGCGTATGTAGCCGTCACCCGGTTCGGCGAATTGTCCGGGACCGACGACCTTCGCGCCGAGCACTCGAAGCAGATCGACGAGTCGCGTGCGTGACAGGACACCGAGAGGCTCGCGGTAGCTCACCGAGAGAATGAGCGCTCCGTCAGGCCTGAGCGACCGCCCGATGCGCCTGAGCGTGTCGACCCGCAGTGCCCGCCCGGGAACGTGTTGGAAGGAGCCCGAGAAGAAGGCCCCATCGTACGTGCCGGGCGGCTCGTCGAGATCAGTCGCGCTCTGGACCCGGAGGTCGATCGTCAGCCCAGCCGCCCGCGCGTTCCGCCGCGCGGCGTCAACCATCGTCGCCGCGATGTCGATGCCGACGACCCGGAAGCCAGCCCGGGCGAAGCCGATCGCCTCGCGCCCGGCGCCGCAGCCGATGTCGAGGATGGACCCACCAGGCCTCACGTGCCGCTCGACCAGCTCGAGCTCGAACGCCTCGGCGGCCGCGGCCGCCAGGCTCGAGTACCGGTGGACTTCCCCTGCTCGGCCGTATTTCCTCCGCACGGCGGCCAGCGATGCCTCGGCGCTCCCGAGGGAGAGCGGCGGAGTCAGCGGATGGCGGAAGCGAGTCAAGACCTCTAGCGCGTCGACCGCCCGCGAGAGCCACCGCATGGGCAGGCGCGAGAGCAGCCCGTGTTCGATCGGGAAGGTCGTGGGTCCGCGTTGAACCGCGACCACGCGACCGAGGATCTCGCAGGACGCGGCGGCGCGACCGGCTCGGCAGGCCACGAGCCGAAAGTCGCCGGCCTGGCGGCACAGCACGATGGCGCCAGCGGGGTCCCGGCCCTCGCGATGCGCCCGCACGTGGACGATCTGGCCTTCCCTGAGCGGCGGTGAGTCGTCGAGCAGCCTCAACTCGATCGTGGCCGACGCGGACCGGATCGCATCGGCGGTCGCAGCGCTCAGCTCCTCGCCGCGCTCGAGGAGCATGAACCGGCTCACGGCGGCGCGGCGGTCACGAGACGTTTTTCGAGCAGCTCCGCGACGAACGTCCCGACGTCGCGGGTCGCGACCTCGGGGGCGACCTCGAACTCGCCGACGATCTCGGTGACGATTTCGTCCACGCTGCGGCGGCCGTCGATCAGCTCCCACACGCGGCTGCCGACCGCGTTGAGTCCGCGGAAGACCTTGGTGTCGAGCGAGAGAATCACCGCTTCGCCCTCGATGACACGCCAGGCGGTCGCCGGGCTCTTCGAGAGGATCATCGGCCGAGGACCGCCGCGAGGTAGAACGGGATCCGTAGCGCCTTCCAGGCCGTCGGATTCGATCTCCGCATTCGGGCGACGCCCGCGAGCACGCGGCCGATCTGGGGCCACGGACGGCGCTCGAGGTCCATCAAGCGCCCGCCGGGCGACCGGATCGCGACGACGCGGGCGACGATCTCGCGTGCGCTCACCGGCGCGTCGGCATCGACGAGCGCGTCGCCCTTGGTCACGAGCCCAGCCGGCGTCGCGCCCAGCACACGATGGACGATCAGCGTGCCGTCTCGGCGGAACGCGACGATCATGCCGGGGCGCGCGCTGGCCGGGTCGAGCGCGCCGAGGCGAAGCTGGTCGCCCGGCTGGATCAGCGGTGCCATGCTGCTCGACGCCGCGTGCACCCACGCCCCGCCCTCGCGCGCCAGGAAGACCAGGACGAAGTCGACCGAGGCTTCGGCCTTCGCCGAGGACATGTCGACCTATGTATCATGGGCCGAGTGAGCGCCGCCACCCGCTGGGCCGGATGCCGATCGACGCGCGGGATCGTCGCCACCCCGCACGCGCTCGCATCCCGAGCCGGAGTGGCGATCCTGAACCGCGGCGGCAACGCGGTGGACGCCGCCATCGCCGCCGCGACCACCATCGCCGTCGTCTACCCGCACATGAACGGCGTGGGCGGTGACAGCTTCTGGCTGATCTACGACAGCCGGCGTCGCGCGCTCCGTGCGCTGAACGCCGCCGGCCGCTCGGCCGCGGCCGCCGACCTCGATCGCTACCGCGCGCGGTTCGGGGCGGCGATTCCCGTGCGCGGCGGAGCGGCCGCGCTGACCGTCCCCGGGGTCGTCTCGGGTTGGTGGGAGGCGCATGCGCTGAGCCGCGACCTGCTCGGTTCACCGATCGACTGGCGCACACTCCTCGAAGACGCGATCGCTCGCGCCCGCGATGGCTTTCCGCCGTCACCCGGCCAGCGGCGCGAGACCGCCGATGCCGACGACCTGTTCGGCGCCGCCGCGGCGGCCGATCTGCGGCAGGCACTCTGGCGCATCTACCATCCGGCGCTCCTGGCGCGCGAGCGCTTCGTGCAGACGGATCTCGCGTCGACGCTCGAGGAGCTCGCCCGGGGTGGCGCCGACGCGTTCTATCGCGGAACGCTGGCCGAGCGGATCGCGCTGGGCGCGGCCGCCGCCGGCAGTCCCCTGACGGCCGACGATCTGGCTCGGCACCAGGCCGCCTGGGTGGAGCCGCTGCGCGTTCCCTACCGGGGCGGCGAGGCCGCGAGCTTTCCGCCGCCGACGCAGGGCTTCGCCGCGCTCGCGATCCTCTCGCTCCTCGAAGGATTCGACGTCCGGGCGCTCACCGAGGCCGATTACGTTCACCTCGTCGTCGAGGCCACGAAGCTCGCCTTCGAGGACCGCGACCGCTACCTCGCGGACCCGACCTTCGCTCCCGTCCCGGTGGACCACTGTCTCGATCCGGCTCGCCTCGACGCAAAGCGCCGACAGATCTCGCGACGGGTGGCGAGGCGGGCGCGCGGCGCGGCGATCGAGGGCGACACGATCGCCATCGTCACGGCCGATGCTGACGGCAACGCGGTGTCCCTGATCCAGAGCCTCTACTGGGAGTTCGGCTCAGGCGTGATCGCCGGCGATACCGGGGTCCTCCTGCAGAACCGCGGCGCATCCTTCTCGCTCGATCCCGCTCACCCGAACCGACTGGCGCCGCGCAAGCAGACCGCGCACACGCTGATCCCGTCCATGTATCTGGTGGACGGCCGCCCGCGCCTGGTCTACGGCACGATGGGCGGCGAGGGCCAGCCGCAGACGCAGGCGGCGCTGGTCACACGCATCCTCGATCACGGCCTCGGTCCGCAGGCGGCGGTCGAGGCGCCGCGCTGGCTCTTCGGGCGCACGTGGGGCGAGGAGACGCAGTCACTGAGGCTCGAGGCGCGGTTCGGCGACGCCGTGAGCGCGTCGCTCCGGGAGCGCGGGCACGACGTGGAGGTCGTCGACGACTGGAGCGACCTGATGGGACACGCCCAGGTCGTCCGCGTCGATCCCGACGGGCTCTCCGGCGGCTCCGACCCGCGCGCCGACGGCGCCGCCCTGGGGTTCTGAGCTCATCGGGGCTTCAACGAGGAGCGCCACGGCTTGGCCGGGGCGCTCCGAGGATTGGGGGTATGGGGGCCATTTCGGGGCCCCCATGTCCAGGTAATCTCAGCTCAGCGGGAGCTCCCGCTCGAACACGCTGAACGGCGAGCGGCGCGCGGTCTCGAGCGCCTGGCGGATCTGCGCCTCGCCCCGGGCCGCGCCCTGCCGCAACAGCACCTCGAAGAACCCCACGTAGAACGCGTCCGGCTCGACGACGACGGCCACGCGCGCGCGGATCCCGGGGCCGGGAACCTTCATTCGATACTCGAGGGTCGCGGTTCGCCCGGGCAGGAGCCGGGTGTCGAACGCCTCGCGCGAGAGGTCGAGAGCCACCTCACGCCCGATGACTTTCTCTTGACGGCTGCCGGCCACCACCTGTCCCGCGCCGTCCACCAGCTCGGCGCTCAGGACGACCCGTGGCGTGACGTACGTCGGAAACGCGTGGCCGACTCGTGTGCTGGTCACGCGGAGGGTGACGAGCGCGGTGTTGCCGGCACGGTAGCGCGTCGCACCCGTCCTGGCCGTGATCGTGAGCCCCGAGCGCACCATGTCGGCGTCGTGAATCCCGCGCCAGCGGTGACGCCGGTCGGGCATGTGGCAGTCCTGGCACTGGACACCCTGGCGGGCGAATCGGCTCGCCTTCCACTCGTCGTAGGTGTTCTGGAGCAGCTTACCGTTCAGCGAAAACCCGTCGGGCGCGAACTGATGGCAGCCCCGGCAGAACTCGGACTTGAGGAAGGCAGGCGTGCGCGTGACGCCGTTGTGGGGAAGCGTCTCGCGCGGGGCGGCGCTCGCGAGGGAGCCGTCGCGACGCGGCGGCCCGAAGCGCTCGTGGCCCCGCACGTGACATCCGGCACAGGGTATGCCCCTGGCCCCGAGCGCGCCGTCGTGCTCCGGGTTGGGCTGCAGCGCGCCATTGTCGGCGACGAGCGGCGCCTGCTCGGCGAGCGGCGCGTGACACCGAAGGCATGCGAGCGCCGACGGCGGATCGCTCTCGAGCATCTCCACCATTTGGCCGGCGACACCGGGGCCCGTCGCCGCGGCGTGGACGCTCGCGCGCCAGTCGCTGAGCTGCGTGGGATGACAGGTGCCGCAGGCTTCGGGGTGGAGCGACGCTTCGAGCGTGGAGAAACGCGCGGGCGGCGAGCCCTGAGGGGCGAGCGGCTGGCGCCAGTGGCGCAGGAGAAACTCCTGGATCGCGTCGGCGCCGACGGCGGAGGCGCCGAGCAGGAGAGCCAGCGTCGCCGCGCACGCTACGCGAAGGCGGAGTCGCATCGCCGGGAGGCATGATAGCGCGCGCCGAGGTACAGTAGGAGCGCAGTCATCCTGACCGTTTGCGGAGAACACGCGTGGACCCGTATCGCCTGCCTCGCCATGTGCGACCGACCCGCTACGATCTGCGGCTCGAGCCCGACCTCACGACCCTCACCTACGCCGGCGAGGAAACCGTCACGCTCGACGTCCGCGAGGCGACCTCGGAGATCGTCCTCAACGCGGTCGAGCTGACGATCGGCGAGGCGACGATCACCAACGCGCGCGGCGGCGACGCCCGCCGGGGGACGGTCTTCGCCGACGAAGCGGCGGAACGCTGCCGGATCACGTTCCCGTCGCCGATCGAGCCGGGTACCTGGCGACTGCGTCTGGTGTTCACGGGGACGCTGAACGACAAGCTCCGCGGCTTCTATCGGTCGAGCTACAAGGACCCGAGTGGCGAGGTCCGGCTCATGGCCGCGACGCAGTTCGAGGCGACGGACGGGCGCCGGGCGTTTCCGTGCTGGGACGAGCCGGCGTTCAAGGCCGTCTTCGCGGTGACGCTCGTGATCGACCCGAAGCTCACCGCCGTGTCGAACACGGCCGTCGTCGCGGAGCGCGTCGAGGGCGCGCGAAAGGTCGTGGCCTTCGCAGACACGATGACGATGTCGACCTACCTCGTGGCGTTCGTCGTGGGTGAGCTGGAAGCGACGGACCCCGCTCTGGTCGGCAAGACGCCCGTGCGCGTCTGGTGCGTGCCGGGCAAACGCCGTCTCGCCGCTTTCGGCCATGAGATCGGGGTCGCCTCGCTGCGCTTCTTCGAGGACTACTACGGTCTCCCGTACCCGGGCGACAAGCTCGATCTCCTGGCGATCCCGGACTTCGCGGCCGGCGCGATGGAGAACCTCGGCGCGATCACCTTCCGGGAGACGGCGCTCCTGGTGGACGAGCGCGCCGCGTCGCACGCCGAGCTCGAGCGCGTCGCCGACGTGGTGGCCCACGAGAACGCGCACATGTGGTTCGGTGACCTCGTCACGATGACGTGGTGGAACGGCATCTGGCTCAACGAGGCGTTCGCCACGTTCATGGAGATTCTCGCGGTCGACGCCTGGAGGCCCGAGTGGCAGCGCTGGACGACCTTCGGCGTCTCGCGCGCCGCCGCCCTCTCGGTCGACGGGCTGCACTCGACGCGGCCGATCGAGTTTCACGTCGAGGCGCCCCGCGATGCCGACGCGATGTTCGACGTGCTGACCTACGAGAAGGGCGCGTCCGTGCTCCGCATGCTCGAGCAGCATCTCGGCGCGACGGTCTTCCGCGACGGGGTGCGCGAGTACCTCCGGCGGCACGCCTATGCCAACGCCGACACCGGCGACCTCTGGGCCGCGCTGGGTCGCGCCGCGAGCCAGCCGATCCCGCAGGTGATGGACGGCTGGATCTTCCAGCCCGGATATCCGCTCGTGAGCGCCCGGCTCGAGAGCGGCCAGCTCGTGCTGAGCCAGCAGCGCTTCACATATCTGCCCGAGCCGCTCCCCGGGTCGACGCCGACGCCGCGGGATCAGCTCTGGCACGTGCCGATCCAGGTCCGGGTCACCGCGTCGGGTCGCGCGGCCACCGAGCGGACGCTGCTCTCGGGGGCCGAGGTCCGGCGGCCGGTTCCCGAACGTCTCGATGCGGTCCTCGTCAACGAGGGCGGACACGGGTTCTACCGTGTCCGCTACAGCGGCGAGCTGCTCGAGCGTCTCCTGGGCGCCCTGCCCGGGCTGGCCGCGATCGAGCGATTCAATCTCGTCAACGACGCGTGGGCCGTGACCGTGGCGGGGCACATGGGCCTGTCCGACTACCTCGAATTGACGGCGCGCTTCCGCGGGGAACGCGACCGCAACGTATGGTCGGTCCTGCTCGCCTCGTTCGCGACGCTGAACCGGATCCTCGAGCCCGAGCACCGGCCGCGGCTCGCCGCGCTCGTCCGCGACCGCGTCGCGCCCGCCTTCGCCGAGCTCGGGTGGACGGCCCGGCCCGGGGAGGACGAGCTGACGCGGCAGCTGCGGGGCGATCTGGTGCGCGCGCTCGGCGTGCTCGGCGACGACCGGGCCGTGCAGGCGCGCGCCGCCGAGCTCTACGCGAAGGCGGCCGACCTCGACCCCAACGTGCTCCCAGCCCTCATCGGCGTGCTCGCGCAAGCGGGCGACGCCACCCGCTACGACGAGTTCTTGAAGCGATTCCAGGCCGCGTCCACGCCGCAGGAGGAGCAGCGGTACCTTTATGCCCTGGCCGCCTTCCGCCAGCGCGAGCTTCTGGCGCAGACGCTCACGCGCACGATCAGTGGTGAGTTCCGGACGCAGGATGCGCCGTTCGTGGTGAGGTCGCTGCTGACGTCCGTCTACGGACGGGAGCTCGCCTGGGAGTTCGTCAAGACGAACTGGGACACGATGGAGCGGCAATACCCGAAAGCCGGACTCCGGCGGCTGGCCGAGGGCGTGGTCGGGCTCGCCACGCCGGAACTGGAGCGCGATGTGCATGCCTTTTTCGAAGCCCGCCGGCCCGAGTTCGGCGGCAAGACGCTCGAGCAGTACCTGGAACAGCTCCGCATCGCCGTGCGCTTGCGCGAGCGCGAATCCGGCGCGCTCGCCACGTACTTCGCCCGGTTCGGCTGAGGGGACGATGCGACGACTGATGGGAACGATGGCCGTGGTGGCGATGGTCGGCGGGCTCTTCGGCGGGGCCGCGACCACGTGGGGTCAGCACGGTCACGGCGGGGGGCACGAACAGGGCCATCAGACCGCCCTGGCGTGCGCGACCGAGTTCGACCAGGTCGTCGGCGAGGGCCGCGGCTTCGGCATGGCGTTCGCGGCCGATCAGAACGGCTACCCCGGCCCCCTGCACGTGCTCGAGCTGAAGGACCGCCTCAAGCTCAGCGCCGACCAGGAAGCGAAGATGCAGCGGCTGATGCACGCGATGTTCTCCGAGTCGAAGCCGAAGAGCACGCGCCTGCTCGAGGCCGAAGCGAAGCTCCGGCGCCTCTTCGCCGAGCGCGCGGCCGACGACGCCGCGGTGCGCACGGCTGTTGGCGAGATCGAGCGCGCCCGGAGTGAGGTCCGCCTGGTCCATCTGCTGACCCACCTCAAGACGCGCGACCTCCTGACCGAGGACCAGCGGCGGACCTACCACGAGGCCCGCTGGGGCGGGCGCTAGTCGGCGTCGTCGCCTCCCCACTGACCGCGAGCCCGGTCCCGTCGTACCCGAGCCAACCGATCACTTCGGTGCGGGCGCCGCCCGCTCGTGGGAGGCGTCGAGGGCTCTACCGGGCGAGAACCAGCGCTGGGCGACGATCGTCGGGATCACCGCGCTCACCACGACGGCGGTGACGAGAACCGAGAACTGCGCTCGGTCGAGAATGCCGGCGTTGAGGCCGTAGAGCGAAGAGATCGTCCCGAACGTGAGCCCGGTGGACATGAGCAGCGTCGTGAACATCGCGTCTCTGGGGACCCAGCGGCGGGCAAGTGGATACACGCCGAGGATCTTCGTCACTTGCTTGACGCCAAACAGGAGTCCGAGCAAGCCGAAGTTCGCCCAGACAAGCGCGAGCGAGACGTTCATGCCCCCCTTGAGGAAGAAAAACGGCGTCAGGAGGGCGAACGCGACGACCCGGAACCGTCGGGTCAACTCCGGGTGCTCGTGGAAGGTTCGCGCGAGGGCCAGCCCGAGTACGAACGCGGGAAGCACGGCGTGGCTTTGCGCTTTTTCCGCGAAGAACATGAGCACCAGCAGGGCCGCGACGGCGCCTTTGATCTCCGGCTCGATCACGCGCGCACCGTACCGTGAGAAGAACCACGGCTGGAGTGCGATCATGATCCAGATGGCGAGCACCGAGACACCGAGAAAGGGCACCAGCCACCACGTGGGTCGGACGAAAAGGAGAGCGAGCGCCAGCGCTGTGCCGAAGTCGGTCACGAAGGTCGAGGCCATGATCAGCTTGCCGAGTGGCGTGAGCGTCAGTCCGGTCTCCACGAGTACGGCGTAGACCACGGCGAGCGACGTCGTAGACAGCGCGACACCGGCGATCTGTGCCGTGGGCGTCGACCAGCCGAGAACCCAGGCACAGAAGAGCCAGGCGCCGAGGAACGGCGCCGCGAATGAGACGCCGCCGATCAGGACGCTCTCCTTGAGCTTCTCGCGCATCACGCTTGGGTCCACCTCGGCGCCCGCGAGAAAGGTCAGAAGGATGCTGCCGAACGACGCGAGAAAGTCCATCCAGGGCGGGCTCGAAAGCCCGAGAAAGTTTCCAGCCACGACGCCGAGGCTGATCTCGATCAGCGCCACCGAGATGCCCAGCTCTACGGAGGCGACACTCGCCAGCAAGATGAGCAGCCCCGCAATCATCGCGATCAGGAGATTCTCCATGCGCCCCCCTCACCGCACCACCGTGTGGCGCTCCCTCGCTCCGTAAAAGAACAAAACCCCTACCGGCGTCGCCGCCGGTAGGGGTCATCAGCCTCGAGCATCGAGGCGGTTACGGGCGAACCCCATCGCCCTCAGTCAGCGCCACGATTATCGCGCGCGCGGGGTCGGGGTCAAGATGGCCTGTCGGTGAGCACGGGAGGAACACGCGCCCGTCAGGCGATCTCGATCGGCTCGTCAACGTAGACCGTGTACGTGCGCGGCCGACCGCGCTCGGCGTCGTTCGGATCCACATAGACGATCGACGTCCGGCCGCGGATCTCGCGCGGCAGGATCGCGACCCGGACGAAGCTCGTCGGCTCGTCCTTCGACGCGACGGCGAGCACGGGCTCTCGCCCACTCTCGAACCACGCGCCGCCGGGCGTCACCCGTCGCGCGGGCGTCTGGCCCACGGTGACGTCGAGCGCTCCGGCGATCAGGCATCGAATACCACCGCCCCGGTGCCGGTGTGGGAGCGCGACGCCGCCGGGCGCGAAATCGACTCGGTCGGCGCGCATCAGGTACTCCGCGCACGGGTCGAGGTCGATGGCGTGCTCGAGGAGAACCTGTGTCGCGCCGCCCGCCACGCCGCCGAGCGGCGCCGCGCCGCGGATCAACTCGTAGCGCAGCACGGTGCTGCCCGTGTCGCCCGCGACGATCTCGCACGCGTGGACGCCGTGCCACGCGTGATCCGCCGTGACTGCCACCTCACGCGAGTCGGTCCCCACCGCCAGCGCACCGCGCCGCACGTAGAGCACACGGTTCAGAGCGCCGAGCGCGCACCGTCCGGAGGCAGGCAGCGTGTCCTCGCAGAGGCGCAGCGCGTACGCGGGTTCCCCGGACGCCATGGGGCGTCATTGTACGCCGCGCGTGCCCCGTGATACGTTGCTGAGACGATGAGAGCCTTGATGCTCGGGCTGCTGCTCGCGGGCGCCTGGCTCGGCGCTCCCCGCAGCACCGCGGCGCTCTCGGTCCAGGAAGCGATCCTCCGCGCCACCCCCGCTGTCGTGCTGATCACCACCGAGGTGGGCGGCGAGGTGACGTTGAACTGCGGGCGCGGGCCTATCACCGTCAGCCCCGCGCCCTTCGTCGAGACGGGCACCGGATGGTTCGTCGACGGCCGCGGCTTCGTCATCACGAACGCGCACGTGGTCGATCCGGCCTACCGCCTTCCGCCCTGGGTGACGCACGAGCTGAAGAAGAAGGCAATCGACCAGGCCTGCGTCGAGCCGCAGCTCAAAGCCCGGGGGCTCATGCGGGGGAACAAGCCGGATGTCGAGGAAGAGATGCGCCGCGCGGCCACGAGCCTCGCTCTCGCCAACGCCAAGCTCGAGGTTCAGTCGCAGATCACCGTGCTCCTGTCGAGCGGCACCAAGCTCAAGGCCGAGGTCAAAAAGTTCAGCCCGCCGCCCCGGGTCGACAGCACAGGCCAGCCGGCGCCCGACTTCGGGCGCGACCTGGCGCTCCTCCGCGTGCCGGACGGCCTCTATCCGGCGATCGGGCTCTCGAAGCGCGACCCTCAGATCGGCGATCCGGTGCATATCCTGGGCTTCCCGGGCGTGCTGCTCGCGCACGAGCTGCTCAACCAGAGCGTGAGGCTCGAGGCCACCGCGACCAACGGCGCGGTGTCCGGACTGCAGATGGACGCGAAAGGTCAGGACCTCATCCAGACCGACGCGGCGGCGGCGCACGGCAACAGCGGCGGCCCGGCGATCACGAACGACTCGACGCTCGTCGGCGTGATGCAGTTCGTGTCGTTGTCGTCGTCGGGCGCGCTCGTTCAGGGGTACAACTTCCTGATCCCCGCGAAGGACGTCGCCAAATTCCTGCAGGGGACGGAGGTCACCACGCCCGGCGACAGCAAGTTCAACCCCGTGTGGGTCGCGGGCATCGAGCTGCTCATGGCTCAGCGCTACAAGGCGGCCGCCGCGAAGCTCGAGGAGGCCAACACGCTCGTGCCGAACCTCGCCGTCGTCAAGCGCGCGCTCGCCGAAGCCGAGGAGAAGGTGCAGCATCCCCCGCCCCAGCCGTTTCCGTGGGCGTGGGCGACCCTCGGCGTGACCCTGCTGAGCGCCGGCGCCTACGGCGGGATGTGGGGCAAGCGCTGGTGGAAGAACCGCTTCCGGGTCACGCCGACGCAGGTGATCGCGTTCATCGAGCGGGGGCTCAACCCCGTGCTGCTCGATGTGCGGACCAAGGCCGAATTCGAGACGAGCCCGCTCAAGCTGCCGGGCTCGATCCGGCTCGCGCCCGAGGAGGCCGAGCGCGCCCCTCTCAATCTCGAACCCGAGCAGATGATCGTCACCTACTGCACGAGCCCCGAAGAGCAGCAGAGCGAACGGGTGACGCAGGTGCTCCGCCAGCGCGGCTTCAAGAACGTGCGGATCCTCAGGGGGGGTCTCGGCGGCTGGACCAACGCCCGGCTGCCGGTGGAGGGGAAGTCGGCGCTGCCGTCGATCGGGCTCGAGCTCTACAAGAACCTGTCGCTCGGCGACATCGAGCGACGGCGGTTCAAGCAGGGCGATGTGATCTTCAAGGAAGGCGACGACGCGCACGACGAAGCGTACGTGATCCACGCGGGCACGGTCGAGATCCGCCGGAACTTCGACGGCACCGAGCGGGTGCTGAACCGGATCGGCGAGGGCCTGCCGCTGGGCGAGATCGGGCTCTTTCGCAAGGGGCCCCGCTCGGCGACCGCCGTCGCCGCGGAAGACGTCGAGTTACTGGTCATCAAGGACGAGCGGCTCGAGTGGCTCGTCCGGAACCGCCCTCAGCTCGCGCTCGAGCTCCTCAAGCGCCTCTCGAACCTCGTCGTCGCGACCGACCAGGAGCGTGCCGGCGCCGTCAGATGACCCCGCGCTCGGCGAGCCGCCCGAGCTCGTCGCGCGAGAGCCCGAGCTTCCCGCCATAGATCTCCTCGTTGTGCTCGCCGGGGCTCGACGGCCCGGCGGTCTCGATCCGTCCGGGCGTCAGCGTCAACCGCGGGACGACTCCCGGCATCGCGAGCTGGCCGAGCAGGGGCAGCGCGACCGACACGATGTTCTGGCGCGCGCGCACGTGGGAGTCCTCGAAGAGGTCGCGCACGCTCGCGACGAGCGAGGCGGGCACCTCCGCCGCCTCCAGCGCCCCGAGTGCCTTTGCCGCGTCGCGCTCGCCGACCCACGCGGCGACGACCTCGTCCACGAGCGCCCGGTGGGCGAGCCGCGCCGGTGTCGTCGCCATGCGCGGATCGCCCATGAGGTCCGGCCGGCCCATCGCCTGGAGGAGACGCGCGAACATCCGGTCGTTCGTGCACGCGATCGCGATCCATCGCTGGTCGCGGCTCTGATAGTGGTTGTGCGGCACCGCGCTCTCGGTTCCCGAGCCGATCCGCTCTCGCACGTGGCCCGTTCCGCCGTACACGGCGATGGCGTCGTCGAACACGCGAAGCACGGGCTCGTACAGGGCCAGATCGACGACCTGGCCCTCGCCGGTGCGCTCGGCGTGGCGCAACGCCACCAGCGCGCCGACCGCGCCGAACACCCCCGCGAGATAGTCGGGCACCGTCGGAGTGCCCGGCGACACGGGCGCACGGTCCGGGTAGCCGGAGACATAGGCGAGGCCGCCGACCGCGGCGGCGATTCGTCCGAAGCCAGGACGCTCGCGATTCGGCCCGGTCTGGCCGTACGCCGAGATGCGGACCATGACGAGCGAGCGGCGGACGTCGGAAAGCTCGCTCCACCCGAGGTTCCACCGCTCGAGCGTTCCCGGTCTGAAATTCTCGGTGACGACGTGCGTGGTGCCCACCAGCCGCCGGATCAGGGCCTGCCCCTCGGGATCCCGGAGATTGCACGTGATCGACTTCTTGTTGCGGGCCTCCACGAACCACCAGTAGGAGCCGCCGCCCGACGAAGCGACGGGGCGGCCCAGGCGCCGCAGGTCGTCGCCGGCGCGCGGCTGCTCCACCTTGATCACATTGGCGCCGAACTCGCCGAGGAGGGTGGCGCAGAGGGGCGCGGCGAGGTAGGTCGCGAGGTCGAGGACGGTGACGCCGGCGAGTGCCCGGTGGGCTTCGGCCACGCCGCTCATCTTACCGCGCTCGTGCTACGATTCGGCCGGTCGGACGCGGATCGCCGCGCCCCGCGAACTGCGAGGAAAGCGATGAAAGCGATGCTGGCGCGCGCGTGGGGCGAGCCCTCGACGCTCGAATACGCGGACGCGCCCACACCACGGCCGAACGCGGGCGAGGTCCTCATCGAAGTCCGCGCGATCGGCTGCAACTTCCCCGACATCCTGATCGTCCAGGGCAAGTATCAGCATCGCCCGGAGCCTCCATTCAGTCCCGGCTGCGAGGTCGCGGGGATCGTCCGGGGCCTCGGCGCCGGCGTGACGGAGGTCGGCCTCGGCGAGCGCGTTTTCGCGACGATGGCCTGGGGCGGGTACGCGGAAGTGGTCGCCGTAGATCAGCGCCACGTCTACGCCCTGCCCGACTTCATGACCTTCGAGGAAGGTGCCGCCTTCGGCCTCGCGTACCAGACCGCCTGGTGCGGACTCGTCCATCGCGCCGGGCTCCGACGGGGCGAGACACTGCTCGTCCATGCCGCCGCCGGCGGGACCGGGCTCGCGGCGGTGCAGCTCGGGCACGCGCTGGGCGCGCGGGTCATCGCCACGGCCGGATCGACGGCGAAGCTCGAGATCGCGCGGGCCAACGGCGCCGACGTCTGCATCGACTACCAGACCGAGGCGTGGGTCGAGCGTGTGAGCCGCGAGACCCACGGCGAGGGCGCCAACGTGATCTTCGATCCGGTGGGCGGCGACGTCTTCGACGGCTCGACCCGGTGCATCGCGTTCGAGGGCCGGCTGCTCCTGGTCGGGTTCGCGGGTGGACGCATCGCGGAGGTCCCGGGCAACCGCGTACTCCTGAAGAACGTCAGCGTGATCGGCGTCCACTGGGGGCTCTACCGCCAGCGCGACGCCCCGCGGGTGCGGCGATGGATGGTCGAGCTCTTGAAGCTCGCCGAGGCGCGAGAGATCAAGCCCGTCATCTGGAAGTCATTCCCGCTGCAGCGCGCGGCGCGGGCGCTTGCCGCCATCGCCGCGCGGGAGAGCTACGGCAAGGTCGTGTTGATCCCGTGATCGAGCTTCCCGTGAAACGCCTCGATCCGTCGGTCGAGCTGCCGGCGTACGCGCGCGACGGTGACGCGGGCCTCGATCTCCACGCCGCGCACGACGCGACGCTTCAGCCGGGCGGCCGCGGGCTTGTCGGCACCGGCCTGGCCGTCGCGATTCCGGTGGGGTTTGCGGGGCTCGTGCTGCCGCGCTCGGGCCTCGCCCTCACCCAGGGCGTGACGGTCCTCAACGCGCCTGGGCTCGTCGACGCCGGGTATCGTGGTGAGCTGAAGGTGCTGCTCGTCAACCACGGCGAGAAGCCGGTCACTCTGCGGCGCGGCGAGCGCGTCGCGCAGCTCGTCATCCAGCGCGTCGAGCGGGCGGATCTGGTCCAGGTCAACGAGCTGCCCGTGAGCGAGCGCGGCGCCGGAGGCTTTGGCTCAACCGGAACCTGAGGGGCGCAGCGGCCTGCGCC
>Ga0066709_100000351_pt1 | contig 23435 bp, 24 predicted proteins | sample GraSoiAngelo_158_FD_79665 | JGI IMG/M metagenome (GOLD analysis project Ga0066709, IMG submission 79665) | Grasslands soil microbial communities from the Angelo Coastal Reserve, California, USA - 14_1009_16_30cm | ecosystem: Environmental > Terrestrial > Soil > Grasslands | place: USA...
AGACCCAGCTGCAGACGACCGAGTGGGCGGTGTACCTGGACAAGCGGAAGAACGGGCAGATGCCCCTCTACATGCTCGGCTGGACAGGGGACAACGGCGATCCCGACAATTTCCTCTGCTATTTCTTCTGCCAGCCCGGCGTCGCGCGCGAGGGGTTCTACGCGAACAAGGCGCTGGGGGACGTCCTCCTGCGCGCCCAGAGGCTCACGAATCAGGCCGAGCGGGCCAAGCTCTACCGGCAGGCCGAGCAGATGCTCCATGATGACGTGGGGCGGCTCTTCATCGCCAACAACCAACCGCCCCTGGCGTTCGCGAAGCGCGTGAAAGGCTACGTGCCGCACCCGACGGGGTCGGAGTACTTCAACACGGTCGAGCTCCAGTAGCGCGGAGCGCGCCGATCGCGCGGAGCGCGCCGAGGAGGAGAGAGCGGTGAGGCGGTACGCCATCCGGCGCAGCCTCACGGTCGTCCCCGTGCTCCTCGGCGTGTCCCTCCTCGTCTTCAGCTTCGTCCATCTCATTCCGGGCGACCCGGCGCTGACGATGCTCGGCGAGCGGGCGACACCCGAGAAGGTCGCGGAGGTCCGTGTCCGCCTCGGGCTCGATCGCCCGATCTGGCAGCAGTACGTGCTGTATGTCGGCAAGGTGCTCCAAGGCGATCTCGGCGTGTCGATAGTCCGCGGCGATCCCGTCGCCACGGACCTGCTCCGGCGCTTCCCCGCTACGGTCGAGCTGGCGATCTCGGCGATCGTCGTGGCCATCGCGTTCGGTATCCCCATCGGGGTCGCCTCGGCGGTATGGCGGAACTCGCTGGTGGACAGTCTCGCCCGCCTCGGCGCGCTCACCGGAGTATCCATGCCGATCTTCTGGCTCGGGCTCGTGCTGGCGTGGTTCTTCGGCGTGCAGCTCCGCGTCCTGCCGACAGGCTTCCGCCTCGAGAGCGGGACCACGTTGGTCCCCTGGACGAACTTCGTCGTGCTCGACGCCGCGCTGCAACGAGATTGGTCGGCGCTGGTCGACGCGCTCCGCCACCTCGTCCTCCCCGCGCTGGCGCTGGCGACCATTCCGCTGGCCATCATCGCCAGGATGACGCGCGCCAGCATGCTGGAGGTGCTGTCGCGCGAATACATTCGCACCGCCGAGGCGAAGGGGCTGTCGCGGTCCGCGGTGATCGTGCGGCACGCGCTCCGGAACGCCCTGCTCCCGGTATTGACGGTGATCGGGCTGCAGGTCGGTCACCTGCTCGCCGGCGCCATCCTCACCGAGACGATCTTCTCGTGGCCGGGCATCGGTCTCTGGGTCTACGAGTCCATCGAATCCCGGGACTACGCGATCGTGCAGGGCGTGAGCCTCTTCATCGCGGTCATCGTCGTGGGTGTCAACCTCCTGACCGACGTCCTGTACGCCGCGGTCGATCCGCGAATCAAGTACGAGTGATGGCGATCTCCCAAGCCGCCGTGGGTCGCGGAGTGATGGTGACGGGCCGAGGCCGGAGCCCGGCCGCCGCCGCCTGGCGCCGGCTCGTGGCGAGCCCGGCGGCTCGGGCCGGGCTCGTCATGGCCGTCGCCTTCGTGCTCATCGCGCTCGTCACGCCCGCCGTCCATGTCTACGACGCCAGGACAGACGCCGACCTCACGCTGCGCCTCAAGCCTCCGACGGCCGCTCACCCGTTCGGCACCGACAGCCTCGGCCGCGACATCCTCGTCCGTGTTCTCCACGCGACCCGGGTGTCGCTGGGCCTCGCGGTGAGCGCCGTCGCGGTGGCGACCGTGATCGGCTCGGCGCTCGGGTTTCTGGCCGGCTATTTTCGACGGCAGGTCGACCTGGTCGTGATGTTCTGCATGGACATCGTGCTGGCGTTTCCGGCCACGCTGCTGGCCATCGCGATCGTGGCCATGATCGGTCCCGGCCTGCGCAACTCGCTGTTCGCCATCAGCCTGGTGTCCATCCCCGCCTACGCGCGTCTGAGCCGCGGGGCCGTGTTGGCCCTGCGCGAGCAGGAGTTCGTGCTGGCGGCACAGGGCCTCGGCTGCAGCGGCCAGCGCGTCCTCTTGGGCCACATCGTGCCCAACAGCCTGCCACCCTTGATCGTGCAAACCACGCTCTCCATCGCCTTCGCCATTCTGGAAGCGGCCGCGCTGGGCTTCCTCGGACTCGGGGCCCAGCCGCCGACGCCCGAGTGGGGCGCGATGCTCGCCGATTCGTACAAGTACTTCACGAGCGGTGCCTGGTGGGTCTTCTGCTTCCCGGGCGTCGCCATCATGCTCTCGGTGCTCGGCTTCAATCTGCTCGGCGACGGCTTGCGCGACGCCCTCGATCCCCGCCTCGGCCGAGGGTGAACCTTCGGCGATACCGGCCGCGGCGGCCGACGAATCGAACGCGACGGTCGGTGGCGCCAACCCGGACTGACGTCGTAAGCTGCGGGGAGATGCTGACGACGCGGACGCCGTCGGGCCGACTGTTGGTCGCGCTCTTCGCCCTCGGGGCGATAGGCGGAGCGATCGCTCCGCCCGGCGCGAACGCCGACGACGCGCAGCCGAAGGCGACGCCGGCCCCGCGGTCGACGCCGAGCGCTGCCTTCCCCCGCTCGCCAGAGCAGGTGATGGTGTCGCTGAACCGGGCGATGGCCTGGTATCGCCAGGCCCGGATCGTCATGCGATCCGTCGACGGCGCCGGTGTGTTCGAACGCACCGACGAGCAAACCGCCGTGCGTCTTCTCGGGCGCGCATTCGACGCCGCGCGCGCGCAGGCCGCGCTGCTCGGCCGGGAGAACGGCGCCTCGTCGAGCGTGGAAGGAGGTCGTGCTGAGGAGCGGACGAAGCTCGAAGCCGCCGTCCGCCAGGACGAGCAAGAGGTCGAGCGGCTGCGGGTCCGCCTTCGCGCGGCCACGCCCGGGCAACGGCCGGCCCTGGAACGGGCATCCGTGGCCGCGCACAACCGACTGGAGCTCGCCCGAGCCCGCCTCGAGTTTCGCACTCAGCTCCGAGAGCTCGATGCGTCCCGCGCAGGCTCCGACGATGATCTCGAGCATCAGATCGAGGCGCTCCAGGAGGCCGTGCCCGAGCTGCGTTCACCGACGGCGCTGTCGGGCCCGGCAGCGCCATCCCAAGGAGCCGCGTCGGGCACGTGGGCGATGGTCCAACGTCTGCTCGCCTTGCAGAGGAGCCGCAACCACCTCGAGGAGCTGGAGAACGCGACCAACGAGCTGGTGCGCCGCGTGGACGATGACGTCACCGCCGCCAGGGCAAGCGTCAGGCCGATCGTCGCCCGGTTGGGAGCGCTTGCGAAGGATCCCACCGACTCCGCGACGTCGTTGCAGGAGAGTCAGCGCGAGTTTCGGGGCTTGCTCGAGCGACGCAAGCTTCTGGCGGCCGTCGTGCTGCCGCTGCGCGAGGAGTCTGCGCTCGCCCGCCGGTACGCCACCGATCTCAAAGGTTGGAATGAGGTGGTCGACCGTGAGTCCCGCCAGGCGCTCCAGGGCCTGGCCATCGACCTCCTCGGGGTCGTGGTCGCGCTCGCCATCGTCTTCGTCGGCGGCGTGCTGTGGCGTGTAGCGGTGATCCGGTATGTGACCGACGTCGGGCGCCGGCGTTTGCTCCTGACCGTTCGCAGCGTCGTCGTCACGGTCGCGATCGCGCTCGTGGTGATCTTTCATTTCACCAGCGAAATGGCGGCGCTGGTCACCGCCCTCGGCTTCGCCGCGGCCGGGATCGCCTTTGCGCTGCAGAACGTCATCCTGGCCGTCGCCGGCTACTTCACGATGGTCGCGCCGAACGGGATTCGTGTGGGAGACCGGGTGAGCCTGCAAGGTCCCTTCGGGTACGTGCATGGCGAGGTCACCGAGATCGGCTTCGTACGAATCAAGCTGCAAGAGCTGGTCGGCGACCCGCTCCAACCGTCGGGACGCGTGGTCGTCTTTCCCAACTCGGTCGTCTTCACGGGTAGCTTCTTCAAGGATCCGCCGGCGACGCCGGCGAACTGAACGCGGCTCGGCGTGGTCGACGCCGTGGGCGGACCCCGCGAGGGCGTCGAGGCCCGCGGCCGACGAGGTGCTAGCTCGCCAGGAAAGACCGCGTCTGCTCCAGGAACTGGCCGAAGGCCGGCTCGGTCTCGAGGAACAGGTGGTTGCGTCCATGCAGGGTCACGAAGCGCGCCCCCGGAATGCCGGCGGCCATTCGGCGACCGGCTTCGAACGGGACGCGGGCGTCGTCGCGCGCGTGCATCACGAGAGTCGGTACGTTCACCCGTTGGAGCAGCGCGGTGACGTCAGTCTCGTTGGTCGCCTCGATGATTCGCACGGCTGCCTCCGGCGACACCGTGACGCGCTGCAACTCGTTGAACCAGTCCGCCTGCTCTTTGCTGGCACCAGGCATGAACTGCGAGGTGAACAGCTGGCGGAACGCCGGGTTCTCCTTGCCCCAGCCCAGCCGCATCAGTGTCAGCATGGCGGCATTCTCGTCCTTCTCGGCCGCGCTGCGGGCGCGCTTGGCACGGCCCTCGGCATAGCCCCCGTAGAGGACGAGGTGCGTCACGCGCTCCGGATGCCGCACGGCATAGGCGATCGCGACGGCACAGCCCTGGGAGATGCCGAACAGCGCGAACCGCCCGACCTTCGTGGCCTCGACCACCGCCTCCAGATCGCCGACGAAGGCGTCGAACGAGATGTCGTCGACGGTCCGATCCGACAGTCCGTTACCGCGGGCGTCGTACCGGATCAGGGTGCGGGCCTTCGCCAGCTCGCGATAGAGATGTCGCCAGATCGGGCTTTCGAGATCGTATTCCAGATGGGTCATCCAATTTCCGGTCTTCATCAGCGGCGGGCCCTGGCCGACCATCGAGTAGGCGAGCTGGACACCGTCGCGGGCGGTACAGAAGCGGATCTCCTGCTTCAGGTCGACCGTACTGGCGGCCGGCGCACCGGGTCGGGCTCCAGGATCCGAGGGCGCGACCGTGAACACGTCCACCGGCTGCGCGATGTTCTTGAAGCTACGCGGGCCGAGCGCCTGGAAATCAGCCTTGACTGCGCGGTTCACCTGGTCGAACACCTGCCGGGAGATGCAGATGCCGCCGGGCTCCGCGATCCCCTCGAGCCGCGCCGCGACGTTGATGCCGTCACCGTAGATCCGGTTCTCGTCGTGGATCACGTCTCCGAGATTGATGCCGATGCGGAACAGCATGCGACGATGCTCGGGAACCTCCTCGTTGCGCTTCGCCATGATGGTCTGGATCTCGATCGCGCACTCGGCGGCACCGATCACGCTGGGGAACTCGGCGAGGATGCCGTCGCCGGCGGTGTCGATGATGCGGCCGCCGTAGCGGCCGACGAGCGGAAGGATCACCGCTTGATGGCCCTTGAGGTCGCGGACCGTCGCGGTCTCGTCCTCGCCCATGAGTCGGCTGTAGCCGGCGATGTCGGCAGCAAGAATGGCGGCGAGCCGGCGTCTGATCGAGGGTTCTTCGTCCATCGCCTGTTCTCCGACGCTACGTTTCGTGGGGGCCGAACCTGAACGCATTGTGGCACAGTGTGCCGGAGACCGGCAGAGGCAGCCGCACGGGCCGACCGTTCGTCACGACCGGGGATAGGGTTCGGTTGGTCGAGGCGGGTTGTTCCTCCGCCTCACGCTCCGAGTAGCGCCGAGCGCCATAGCCGCCGATGAGCGACGATCGCGAGCGCTGCGCCGCAGCATCCGATCAGCAACGTCGCCACCATCCCCATGTCGCGGGAGATCAAGACCCAGACGATCGCTCCCCCGACCACACTCCCGATGAGACCGAGAACCATATCGAGAATGAACCCATAGCCGCCCGCGCGTGAGGCGGCCTCAGCCACCCACCCGGCCATGAGGCCGGCGAGAACGAGCATTGGACCCATTTGCACGATGTGCTCAAACATGAAGCGCACCTCCTTCGTTATTCGACCGCGAGTGACGAGGACTTCCTCCGGCGGGGTCTACCGGAGGGACGTCGGGCCAGCGCCAGCGAGCCGGCAGACGTAGCGGAAGGTCGTGTAGTGCTGCCGGTCCGCGTCCCAGGTCTTGATTCCGTCCGACAACTGCTCCGCCGTAGGCCCCATCCGCGAGAGCGCCTCTTTGGCCATCGCCGCCTGCTGCGCGGCCTCGCACGCGGCGTTCGTTTCGTATGAGGTCATCTCGTACCTCGGGCCGGCCAGCCGCAGCGGCCCACTGGTGCGGTAGATGCCGATGTCGCGCCAGAGAACCGTGACCTCGCTCGAAATGATCCCCGCCGGCACCGACACCGGCTTCGCCGGCTCGGTCTGGGTCTCGACGGTTGCTGTCGGCGCCACGAGCCCCCGAACGCACCCGAGGGTCATCACCGCCATCGCTATAACCAAGGCTGTCACGCCTATCCATTTCAACATCGGTGTACCTCGCTCCTTACTGGCTCCGGATCGACACGACGAAGTTGAACATCTCTTCCCGGTAAGGAGAGGAGACGTAGCCGATCTCGAGGCGGAGTCGCGTGAGCTTCCTGGCGGTGAGCGCCTCGGCGGGGAACGCGACGTCGACCGCGTGGATCGTCTCCTGCCCGGGGTCGAGCCATTCGCTGCCGTACCGGGTGAGCCTGAAAGCCTCCTGGGTCAGAGAACCCTCGAGCTTCATGGGACGCCCGTGGCCGTCGAGGTACTGGATCTTTGCGACCACCAGGCGGACGCTGTGCGTCTGCGAGCTACTCCGGAGCCTGAGCGTTCCCACCAGCCGCGGCGGGGAGACGGTGGGGCCGGAGCTCTTCTCCACCCGCTGCACAACTTGCATGTCCGTCATCTCACCGGCGATGACGCCCGCGTACACGTCGACCGCCGCCGGCGTGACGGTGTAGGTCTTGCCCTCGAGCGCCAGGGACGCGAGCGACGAGCCGTGGGCGCACGAGGAGGCCTCGACGATTATCGCCGGCGCCGCGACCGCAAACCGCTTCTCGTCAAGCACCGTGATCGTCCTTTCCAAACACCGATCTAGCGTTTGGAGGTCGCCCGTTTGCCGCTCAGCTCCTGCAGGTTTCCAGACGGCGGCGGCCCGCCTCCGCCTACGCGACGCGCTCCGCTCCGCTGCTGGCGAACGGCCCTGGCCTGGCTCTCGATGTTGACGAGAAGAGCCGGGTGGCTTTCTCGCTTCAGCCCCACCCAGATGAGCGCACGGAGGACGATCTGGAGGCTCACCGGCAGCTTGAGCGCGGTCGTCGCCTTACCCGCGATAACCCGTGCCTGATCCAGCACATCCTGCGAGAGAACGAGGAGGAGCCTCGTCTTGTTCTCGAGCATCATGCTCATGCTCTCTCCTGCCGCTTCTGAGTAATAATTTATATTTCTAATATAATTTATAGTACTATGTGCGCGCCGAGTCAAGCAGGATCTCATGCGTGGCGGAGGATGAGGCCATGACCCTCGAAATGTTGCTGACGGCAGTTGTGGTAGGTCTCTTTGGCGGTTGGCTAGCCGGGATCGTGATGAAAGACGGCGGTCACGGAGTGATCCAGGATTTCGCGCTCGCGCTCGCCGGGAGCACGCTCGCGACCTGGATCCTCCAGGCCCTCGGAGGTTCTTCGGACGAGGGCATCTTCGCAACGAGCGCCGTCGCGTTCATCGGGGCGGCCAGTCTCGTCGTCGCCCAGCGCAAGTTCTGGAACGCGCGCGATGCCCGAACATAGACCCAGAGTCCTTCTCAGTACTCTCCCCACGATGCCCGGGGACAGCCCTTCAGGATGGAGGAGAGGCGGATCGAGCGGACCCTCAACTCAGGCCCGGAGCCTCGCGGGTTGTCCGTTGGCGATGTACAGCTCGGTCTTGCTCCCCGATCGTTCAAGGCTAAGGCTCTGACGCGACCCATCCCATACAGGAGCGCTTGAAAGAGATGCCCCTCAACCTCATAGCTTTGGGAACTGTTCCCGCTGGCGAAGCGCCGGCCGCTGCGAGCGAGATCGACTATGTCGGGCGGGCGTTTTGGCAGTGCCGACGCTTCATCGACCTCCTGCGTCACACGGTCGGCGCCGAGCCCGAGGGCGCCAAGCTCCGGGTCCGGCGGTCCGGACCCGACTTCAATCCCTACGTCGAGGTCATCGTCGAGTTCGACGATGCGAACCATGCCGCGCGCGCCTACGCGAATCGCTGTGACCGTGAGGCGCCCACGCGGTGGGACCAGGCTGCGGGGACGGCTCTCACGGGCTCCCTGTCACCGCAAAAAACATTCGCTGAGCGATGAAGCTCCTGCTCATTCGCCACGCCGCCGCGGTGCCCAGAGGAACGCCCGGCGTTCCCGACGCCGAACGTCCTCTCACTCCCGACGGCAAGGCCAAGTTCCGCGTGGCCGCTCGAGGGCTTGCCCGGGTCACGCGTCGGCCAGACCTGTTGCTGACGAGCCCGCTTCCGCGCGCCCGGGTGACTGCCGAGATCGCCGCGCGCGCCTTCGAGCACATCGCGCCCACGATCGAGCCAGCACTGGCTCGCTCGAGCGTCGACGGAATCCTTGCTGCGCTGACGGGTCATCCGCCCCGCGCCAGAATCGCGCTCGTCGGCCACGAGCCGCTCCTCGGAGCCCTGCTCGCGCGCCTGCTCGGCGCCGGCCAGGGCGAGCAGTTCGCATTCGAGACGGGCGGCGCGGCTCTGGTCGACCTTCCCGACGGTCCCGCAGCCCCCGGGCGGCTCCGCTGGTTCCTCAAGCCGCGAATCCTCAGGAGCCTCGCCGGCCCTGCCGAGATCACTGCACCTGGCACCGGCCCACCGCCTGTCGCGGATGGGCGAGACGTATGACCAGCACGGCCGGCGTTGCGCTCCAGCAGGGCTGAGCCGGCCGAACTGGTCGCAGTCGTCGATCTGGGCTCGACGGCCGTTCGCCTGCTGCTCGCCCGAGTCATCCCCCACAGGGGTTACCGCGTGCTCGCCGAGGAGCGAGTGCCCACGCGGCTAGGCGGCGGCGCGCCCGGCACGCTGCCACGCGAGGCGATCGACGAGACACTCCGGACCGTCCACCGCTTTTTCGCGCGGTACTCTCCGAATGGCCGAGGTCCGCGCATCGTCGCGGTGGCGACGTCGGCCGTGCGGGACGCCGAGAACCGCGAGCGGTTGCTCGACCCGCTTCGGCGCGACGAAGGCATCGACGTGGAGGTCCTGAGCGCGCGAGACGAGGCGCGGCTCGGCGTGGACGCCGCCCTCGAGAGCTTATCGTTCAACAACGGCCTCGTCGTAGACCTCGGCGGCGCCAGCCTCCAGCTCAGCCGGGTCCGGCGCCGCCAGGTCGTCTCGATGGCGAGCCTGTCGCTCGGCTCCGTCCGGACCACGCGCCGTTTTGTTCGCCACGATCCGCCCACGCCGCGCGAGCTTCGAGCGCTCCGCAGCGAGATCCGCACGCAGCTCATGGTCGGCCTGCCCCCCGCCGCGCGTGGCGAGATCGTGGTGGGCCTCGGTGGCACGGTTCGCGCACTGGCCGGCATCCACCGCCGCGCCCATAGCGACCGCACGCGCCGCCACGGGCTGCGGCTCCACCAGTCCGACGTCACGGCTGTCCGTGAGCGCCTCGAAGGTCTCTCCCAACGAAAGCGCCGGAGGATCCTCAGCCTCAAGGCTGAGCGCGTCGACATCATCCTGGCCGGGGCCATCGTCATCGAGGAGGTCATGGTCTTCGGCGGCTATCTGACGCTCGCGGTCTGTACGCGGGGGATTCGTGACGCCATCCTCATGCGTGAGACCTATCGCGGGAGCGGCTGAGTGAACTCGGACGCGTTCGTCAACCGCGAGCTGTCGTGGCTCGAGTTCAATCGGCGCGTGCTCGAGGAGGCGCAGGATCCGAGCGTGCCTCTGCTCGAGCGGGTGAAGTTCCTCGCCATCTTCAGCTCGAACCTGGACGAGTTTTTCATGGTGCGCGTGGCGGCGCTGAAGCGCCGGATCCACGCGGGTGATCAGACGGCGGGGCCAGACGGGCTCACGCCCGCGGAGACGGCAGAGGCTGTGGCTGCGCTCGTCCGCGAGCTGGTGGACGCCCAGCATCACTGCTTTCTCGGCGAGATCCAGCCGCTGCTCGCCGCCGAGGGGATCGTCCTGCTCCGTCCCAAGGAGACCAGCGACGAGCAAGAGCGCTTCCTCGAGAAATACTTCCGCCGCACGCTGCTGCCGGTGCTGACGCCGCTGGCCGTCGACCCCGGCCATCCCTTCCCCTACCTCGGCAACCGATCGCCGTGCCTCGTGGTCTCCATCCGGCCGTCGACGCCTTCGGCGCTGCTGGTGAGCTCGCTCTCCGTGATCCACATCCCGAGTCAGGTGTTACCACGCTTCGTCGCGCTGCCCGATCCGACCGGCAAGCACGTCTTCATGCTGCTCGAGGACGTGATTCGTCAGCACTTGCCGAGCATCTACAACGGCTACGACGTCCTGTCGAGCCATGCCATCCGGGTCACGCGCGACGCAGATCTACACACGCGGGGTGGCCCCGCGGATCTCCTCGCCAGCATCGAAGAGGGCGTGCGCGAGCGCCGCCTGGGCACCGCGGTGCGGCTCCAGTACGACGCGGACCTGCGGCCCGAAATTCTGGGCACGCTGCTCAACGAGCTGGAGCTCTCGCCCGAGGACCTGTACGAGGGCGAAGGCTTCACGGCCTTCTCGGATCTGTTCCAGCTCTATGCGGCCCTCGACCTCCCCCGGCTCAAGGACCGTCCGCTGCCGCCGCAGCCGGTCCCGGCGTTCGAGAGCGCCTTCGACATCTGGTCCGCGATCCGCGCGGGGGACGTTCTCGTGCATCATCCCTACCACGCCTTCGACGCGGTCACCCGCTTCGTGCGCGAGGCCGCCGTCGATCCCAAGGTGCTCGCCATCAAGATGACGCTCTACCGGGTGAGCCCGGCCTCGCCCATCGCGCACGCGTTGCGTACGGCCGTCGAGAACGGCAAGGAGGTCACCGTCCTCGTCGAGCTGCAGGCGCGCTTCGATGAGGAGGCGAACATCCGCTGGGCCCGGACCCTCGAGGAGGTGGGCGCCCACGTGGTCTACGGCCGCGCGGGCCTCAAGACCCACTGCAAGGCCTGCCTCGTCGTCCGGCAGGAGCCCGACGGCCTGCGGCGCTATTGCCACCTCGCTACCGGTAACTACAACGTGCGGACGGGCGGCGTCTACGGCGACCTCGGGCTCTTCACCAGCCGCGAGTCGTTCGGCGAGGACCTCACCGAGCTGTTCAATTTCCTCACCGGTTACACGCGCCCACGCGGCTTCCACCACCTCCTGCTCGCGCCCGCCGACTTGCGCGACGGGCTCGTCGCCCGCATCCGCCGCGAGGCAGACCATGCCCGGGCCGGGCGGCCGGCGCGGATCATCGCCAAGATGAACGGCCTCGTGGATCGCCGCCTGATCGAGGAGCTGTACAACGCCAGCGAAGCAGGCGTGCGGATCGACCTGATCGTGCGCGGCATCTGTTGCCTGCGGCCCGGGGTGCCTGGGCTCTCGTCGAGGATCCGCGTCATCTCCATCGTCGACCGCTACCTCGAGCACGCGCGGATCTTCTACTTCGAGAACGGTGAGGACGCGGAATACCTGCTCGCCTCCGCGGACTGGATGCCCCGCAACCTCGACCGCCGCGTCGAGATCGCGTTCCCGGTGCTGGATCCTCGCCTCCAGACCCAGATCCGCGAGATCCTCGAGATCCAGCTCGCCGACACCGTGAAGGCGCGGTGCATCCTCCCCGACGGCCGCTCCGTGCGTATCCGGGGGAAAGCCGAGTCTCGGCTCCGCTCGCAGGAACGCCTCTACGAGGCGAGTGCGGAGAGAGGCTCGACGCAGCCTCACTATTAGTATTCTTGATAGAATTTATATATGTTGACACCCTGCCTATCTGGGGTCCACCCTGTGCCTAGTTACAAGTTGGGGACGTGCCTCCGGGGCGGGATCCTCGAACGGCGCGCCGGCTTGAACGTTGCGACCGCACGTCGCGAGGTGCAGTGAGGTGCACCGCCCGCTTCCCGGACGGCTCCCCGCAGGCCGCTCCTGTAGTCGCTGGATCGTTCTAACTCGCCCTGGCAGGCCTGGCTGCCACGGCTCGGGCCCTGAGACTGCGCCCCAGACTCAGCGAGAAGGGTACGGTCGACATGTCCCGTCCGACGACGCGGACGCCCGTGGCGATCTTCAACTCCCGCGCGGAGGTCATCGATGGCCTCCGCGCGGCTCTCGATCGCGAGGGTTTGCCGAGCGCCACGGCGCTCTTGGCCGAGATCCAGGACGGCACGCTGGATCTCGTGGCCTTCCTGGAAGCGCATGACCCGTGGGTCATCGTGTACGACCTTCCCCGCCCCTTCGAGAGGCACTGGAACTTCCTTCGGCTCCTGCAGCAAACCGACGTCCTGAGGAAGAGGACCTGGATTCTCACCACCACCGACAAGAAGGCGCTGGACGCGGCAGTGGGAGCTTCAGGCGTGATCGAGATCGTCTTCGGAGAGCCTTACAGCATCCGCGAGGTCGTGGAAGCGGTGCACCATGCGCTGTCAGATGGGCGGTCGCCCAGGCTTGAGAGGCGACTCGCATGAGGGTCACCCCCCCCACACGATGATGTCTACCTCGGCGGCGTGCATGTCCTGGTGGTCGACGACTGCAAGCTCGTCCGCGGCACGGTAGCCCTGATGCTCGAACACTACGGAGCCGCCGTGACGGCTGTCGGCTCGGCCGTCGAGGCGCTCGAGGCCCTGGAGCGCGAACGCCCAGATGTCCTCGTGAGCGACCTGGCGATGCCCGACAAAGGCGGCTACTGGCTCATCGGTCAGGTTCGCGCCCTACCTCCCGAGCGCGGCGGCGCGACGCCTGCGGCCGCCCTCACCGGGTTCACCGGTCCCGAGCACCGGGCGAGTATCTTGCGCGCCGGCTTCCAGTACCACATCGAGAAACCGGTCACTCTGGAGAAACTGGGCGGGGTCGTCGCGCTCCTCGCGCTCAAAGCCCAACCCGCTTACTAAGGGCAAACGGAGAGCGCGCCGGAGGCCCAGTCGCGGAAGACCTGGGCGGTTGAATCATCCATCGGAAAGAAGCACTCCACGCGGATCTCCTGAAGCGTCACGTCCTGCGGCGTGCCCAGGGTCGCGATCGTCGTGAAGAGACGAAGCGACGTCTCGCCCTTCCGAAAATGAATGACGAGGACCGGCGCCCGCGGCTCGACCAGCGGTAGCACTCGCGAGAGCCCCGGAAGCTCGGGAAACGCGAGCAGCCGTTTCAGAAGATCTGCCGTCGCCCGGGTGCCATCGGCGATCGCGTCCGCCTGGACACCGCGGAGGAAATACAGCGCCACCTCCTCCCAGTTCACGATGAAAGGACGAAGCACGTCGGGGGAGACGAGGGCGACGGCAAGATTCACCGGCTCCGCCGCTGCCGCGCTTGCGGGAGTGGGCCCGAGGAGGAATTCGGTGAAGCGGACGGCCCCGGTGTTGGCCCGGAGGAGCGTCCAGCGCCGATCGACCACGAAGGCGGGATAGGGCTCCTGCTGCGTGAGCATGTAGTCGAGCGCGTTGTTCACCTGGGCGATCTCCGGCGCCGAGAGGTCGCTTTCTCCCCAGGCCGGCGCAAAGCCGGCCGCGAGCAGGAGGGCGTTTTGCTGGCGAAGCGGAAGGTCGAGTACTCCCGCGAGCCGTAGAATCATCTCGCGACTCGGACCAGCCCGTCCGGACTCGAGGAAGCTCAGGTGGCGCTGCGTCGTCTCCGCCGCGCCGGCCAGGTCGAGCTGCGAGAATCCTCGACGCTCACGCCACCAGCGCAGTCCGGAGCCGAAGCTCGTCGCGGTTTCGTTCGTCGGACTGCTGCCGCTCCGCTGCCTCATCCTGTCCTGCATGGTGAGATTCCTCGCGCCCGATCGAGGTTGGGTACAACGCCATAGGGTGCCATCGCCTCACGCGAAGGCGAGGGGCGTACCCGCCCGTCGATCCTACAGGCACCCGTGAGCCATGGCCCCGCGGCGGCATCGTGATCGCGAGATAGTCGGAGACCGAGAGCACGTGGCCGAGGATCTCGATCGTGCCGAGAAGCGAGAGATCGTCCTCCGCGGAGTGCCCGACGTCGCGGAGGATCGCGCGAAGCCTCTGGCTTCGTCTGTCGGTCCGCGGATTCTAGCCGATGAGGGAGCCGTGTAAAAGGGCGAATCTCGGGTGGCCGTTGCGGTTCGCGCTCCGCCTGGCGGCTGCTGGCACACTGTGTGAGGACGATATTTCGTCCGGGAGGCGCCGCAACATGACGAACCGCGCATCGGAACCGCAGGCATCGATGGACGTCTTCGAGGCCGTTCGCACGCTCCTCGCCGTGCGCAGCTACCAGGACAAGCCGCTGCCAGACGCCGTGGTTCGACGGATCGTCGAGGCGGGACGCCTCACGGGCAGCGCGATGAACGGGCAGCCGTGGCACTTCATCGTGATCCGCGACGGCGAGACGCTGCGTCGGCTCGGGGCCTTGGCATCGAGCGGGCCGTACGTCGCCCAAGCGCCGCTGGCGATCGTCGTGGCCACCGAGAAGACTCGGTTCGCCGTCTCTGACGCGAGCCGCGCGATCCAGTCCATGTTCCTCACGGCGTGGGCTGATGGCGTGGGCTCGAACTGGGTGGGCTTCGGGGGGCTCGAGAAGGTCAAGACCGTCCTCGACATTCCGGCCAGCCTCGATGTGTTGGCGATCCTTCCGTTCGGCTACCCTGCTCGCGCCGTCGGACGAGGCAAGAAGCAGCGCAAGCCGCTGCGGGAGGTGGCGCATCTCGAGCGGTATGGGCGCCCGTTCGAGTGAGGGCCTACGCTAGGCGCATGCCATGGCGTAGACCTGCGTGGCCCCTTCGGGCAAGGGACGTTCGGCCCAGCTCTCACCGCCATCCTCGCTGGTGAACACCTCACCACCGCTGGTCGCACAGTACATGCGCTTGGGCTGGCGCTCGTCGAAGGCGATGCTGAACATCGTGGTCTTTGGCTTGACGCCCATGTCCACTCGAGTCCAGCTCGAGCCACCGTCCTTGCTGCGGAACAGGACGCCGACGTCGCTCTGGAAATTCGAACCGGCGGCCACCCAGATGGTCTTCGGATCACCGGGGACCTCGCGGATATCACGGCAGTAGGTTTGGCCCTTGGGATTCAGCGGCTCGAGCCGGGCGCTGGCCCAGTGCTCGCCCCGGTCCGTGCTGCTGAACAGACCAGCGCGGCCGACGGCGAAGACCATCCCCGGACGCCAGCGCCCGACCAGCACACCGTGCATATCCACGGTGTCATCGTTCACGTACTGCCCGTGGCTCATGTTCTCCCAGTGCTCGCCGCCGTCGAGGCTACGGATGACACCCCCGACTTCGATGGCGCCGTAGACCTCGGTGGGATTGGCTGGATTGACGGCCAGCTCCAGGACGCGTTTGGCCGGGTTGGCGCCGGGGGCCACGGTGACCTCCGGGAAGCGGACGGTCACCGGGAGCTGCTGCCAGCGCTCGCCGCCGTCCTTGCTCCGAAAGATCTCACAGTTCTCGTAACCCGCGTACAGCGCCTCGGAGTCGCGAGGGTCGAACAACAAGGACCAGACCGGCAAGCCGTGATCCGAGATGTTGAGCCGTTCCCAGTGCTCCCCGTGGTCCGTGCTCCGGTAGGGACCGTGCTGCGTCCCGACATACACGGTGCCGGCGTGCTCGGGGTGCGTGGCAATAGCGCGGATGGCGGGCGCCTCGGGCAGACCGCGAATCACGAGCTCCCACCGGTCGTCGCCCACGGCCATGCGATAGAGGCCGGATTTGACGGGCCGGCCCGGGGCGGTCTCACCCGCCAGGCCCACATACACGTAGGACGTGCGATTCGTCGTCATAGCGCTCCTCCCTGCTGGCGTGATGGTTACTCAGCAGTCAGTCCACTGCGAACAGGAGGATCGCGCTCTCGAGTGGCTCGCGTCAAGAGTCTCGGCGGGTTCGCCCTACGACACGGGCTGCGGGCGCTTTGCCGCGGGCGATCGGCTGTGTCGTCTGGCTGGACCGGTGTGCGCCGGGCCTCGGTGCGCCGTGTCGCGCTTCGGCCACGCCGCAAGGTCGGCGATGAGCGTGCGGGCGGCAGCGCCGAGATCCTGCGCCGGCGATGGATGAGCACGACCGGGATGGTGACGCGCATCGCCGGAATGTGCATGACCCGCAAGGTGCCGGCCCGCAGCTCCTCGTCGACGCTGCTCTCCGGCAGCAGCGCCAGTCCGAATCCCGCTTCCACCATCCGCTTCTGCGCCGTGAGGCTATCGATCGGAATGATCTCCGCGGGGGTCAAGCCGCTCGCCGCGAGCCGATGTTGCAGCGACCAGGGGCATGGCTCGTAGAACGCGCCGCTGCGCGGCGGAAACGCGACCCAGGGCTCCCTCGCCAGCGCGCGCGCCGGCACGCTCCGGCGGCGCGCGAGCCGGTGTCGCGGCGCGCACATCACCACCATGGGCTCGTCGTAGATCGGCACCGAGAAGATCTCGGGATGTGGGTCGCGGCCGTAGCGGAGTCCGAGCGTCGCGTCGCCGCGGCGCACGAGCCCGCTGATCTCCTCGCTGAGCGCGGTGCGCAGCCGCAGCTCGACGCGCGGATACGCGTCGTGGAAACGCCGCAGGCAGCCGGTTAGCGTCGTGCTCGCCAGCGTGCCCACCAACGCCAGGGTGATGGCGCCCCGATCGGCCTGGGCGAGCGCGCGGACGGCGTCGATGCCGTCGCGCATCGAGGCCAGCAGCGCCTCGGCGTGGGGCAGGAACGTCCGGCCGGGCTCGGTGAGCACCACGCCGCTGCGGATGCGCTCGAACAGCGGCGCGCCCAGCTCGCGCTCGAGGAGCTCGACGCGCCGGCTGACCGCCGGTTGCGACAGGTGCAGGATCGAGCCTGCGCGCGTGAACCCGCCGCCGCGAACGATCGCGACGAAGGCCGCGACCTGGTCGATCTCCACGGCGATCAGCATAGCCGATGACCATCCCACGTTCTATGCATTGGACACATCGTCGAGCGGCCGCTACGTTGCCGGCGTAGTGCGCGCCGCAGGCCGTCGCGGGGCCGTCGTGCGAGCCGCAGGGCCGCCAAGGGGCTGGGGCCCCCAGGCCCGAGGCGAGCTATCCGAAAGCCCCAGCCGGCCGAGGCGCGACTAAATATCAAGGAGGGAACGCCATGCTCGACAACTCGGTCCTCGCGGGTGAGATCATCCGGCACGGAGCGTACGTCTGCCTGCGGCTCGCGAACGGCGCCGACGCCCGGGCCCTCGCCGCCGTCGGCATTCCCGCGGTCGCGGAGAAGCTCGGTCTGGAGAATGAGTTCGGGGCGCGACCGGCGGTACCGTCCGAATCGATCGCCTTCCTCCGTCGGATCGGCGCGACGCCCGCCGACATCGCCGACGACGACCTGCTCCACGCCGACGCGGTCGTGCACGTCGCCTCGCCGAAGGCCGAGCCCGTGCGCGACTTCTGCGCCGAGGCGACACGTGTTCTCGGCCCGGTGGCCCGCGTCCGCGTGCTGAGCGGCGTCGTCCGGCCGAAGGTGTACACGGGCGCGGCGATGAACAACTTCGCCTATGCGCACGCGGTCACGCAGCAGCCCGGGGCCGTCATGCCGAACGCCTTCCTCGTTCCCATGAGCAAGACGGCCGCGTGGTGGGCGAAGGACTGGATGGAGCGCCATACCTACTTCCTGTCCCGGTACGACGACGCCGGCCGCATGACGAGCGAGGGACACGCGCTCGCGGCCGCGGCGGGCATCCCCTGTCTACTCCGGCGTACCTACAAGCACCCGACCGAGCCGGCACCCGAGGGGCGCTACGACTTCGTCACGTACTTCGAGTGCGCCGACGCCGACGTCCCGACCTTCCATCGGGTCTGCGCGAGTCTGCGCGATGTCGCCAAGAACCCGGAGTGGACGTTCGTCCGCGAGGGACCGACGTGGCACGGCCGCCGGGTCGCCACCTGGCAGGCGCTGTTCACCTCGTGAGCGAGATGAATCCCATCGCCGCGGTGGCCGCGGTGACGGACCCGAATCCCTATCCCTACTACGCGGATCTCGCCGCCCGAGGGCGGATTCGGCTCGGTCTTCGGACGCCTCGTTCGGATGACCGACGGCGCAAAGCATGCGGCGATCAAGCCGGCCGTGTCGGCCGTGACCGCCGACATCGAACGCTCGGTCGGAGAGGAAGCCCGACGCTGGGCGGCACGGCTCGCCGATGAGCTCGACCCCGCCCACGACCCCGCCCGGGTAGTCGATTTCGCCTTCCGATTGCCGGTGTATGTGCTGGGCAGCCTGCTGGGCGTCGCTCCGGCACGGCTGCCCGAGACGGCGGCCTGGGTCGGTGTCGAATCGCCTGGTTTGTTTCTTGCCATTCTTGGCGAGTTCAACGTGGGGCTCGCGCCGCATAGCCGGCGCATCCTCGGTGTCTCGCTGGCTGACAGTGTCGGTGTCTCGCGGGGTGACGGTGTCGAGGCTCGCCGCCTGACAATGCCGCGCGTCCCCGGCAGACTCGGGTCTTGGAATCGCTCTTCGATGTAGAAGTTACTCGGCGTGTAACTTCTCGCCATTTCTCACGTCGGCGGACACAGCCTGGTGTTGGATTTCTTCTTTTCAGGGAAGCACATCGGGCTTACGATCTCTAAAGCTCGGTCAGGCACCTGCATTGCTTGAGGTGAGGAGAACCTGGTGGCAGATCAGCCTACACGCCTGTGCATAGTCTCCCGCGATCGGCTCCAGAGCGGAGCTTTCGTCGCGGCTCTCCAGACGTCGCTTCGCCCGCACGACCCGCTCAAGATCATCATGGACAGGCGTCACGGTGGGTCTTCGGGGAAGCCCGATCTGAAAGAGGACCGCCGCCGTCAACTTCAGGTCGACCTCGCGCTCAAGGCCAATGGGTTCGCCATTGTCCCAGCGTCCGGCGACTCAAGAGAGGACAGGGCCCCGCTCTCTCTGTTCCTTCCCGAGACGGTGATCGAACGCCTCTCGGATGACGAGGAAGGGGAGCGGCTCGAAAACGTCCGCAGCTTCACTCGCCGGCGGTCACGCCGGCTGATCCCGAAGCTTCTTACGGTACTGATCGGCGTGACACTGGCCGCGTTCGCGTTGTCACCGGCGGGGCAGGATTTGGGGAAGAGTCTCATGAGTCGGGTCCCCCATTGGTCGTCACTGCCCTCGGGCAACCCGGGCCAGCCGCCTGTCCAGACCAATGAGGCTTCCACCCTGGCGCAATTGCCGGCCGTCACCGAAAAGCCCGCGGTTGCCGAGACTCAGCCAGCGCGCACCGAGATTCCTCCGCCGAACATCCCGCCTAGCGAGCCACCCGCGGCCCGCGATCCGGCGAGCACGAAATCGGTGTCACCGCGCGACGCCGATAGGGTGTCACCGCGCGACGCCGATAGGCTGATCGTCACGCCGCGTGAGACGAGCACTCTCCCTAAAATGAGCGGCACCACGTCCAGAGAGACCAGCACCTCACCCAAAAGGACCAGTACTCCCCCACGCGACGCTATCACGACCCCCAAAGAGACCACTGGCCCGCCGAAAGCGGCAACGGACCAGGGCGGCAGTGGCCGACCCAGACCTAGCACCACGGTCCGACCGAGTCCGAGCGCGACTACACCGTCCAAACAGGTCGCCAGCGCGCCACCCTCTGAGGCGGTGACGCCGAAGGCCACACCCCCCCGTTTCGCGGGTTCGCCTCGCGTGGAGCTCGTCCGCGAGCCGAAATCGCTAGGGTGGGGCGAGTCTTACGCCGTGCGGCTCCTGGACCCTGCCGGCCACCCCATGGAGGGCGCTGAGGTCGTGCTCATCGCGCATATGGCGGACGGCACCGTGGCGAACATTCCGATGGGCGCCCTCCCGGAGCCTGGAACCTACCGTGGAACGGTGCCGACCAGCCAGTCAACTCCAGTTGACCTTCGGGTGCGCGTGAATACGGGTGACAAGCGTGTCGAAGTCCCCGTGAAGCCTTAGGCCTACGGCGCCAAGGGGATCTCAACTCGTTTGTCGCTCGTGATCACGCGGACCCGGAGATCGACAAGGGCGGAACGGCCGGGCAGCCCCGTTCCGCGGTAGGTCCCGGGCTCGGGACCAGGGTCCAGCAGGATATCGAGCACAGAGCCGTCCGCCCTGCTGATGACGAGGAAGACCTCCGCGCCGGCGAGGGGTTGGCCGGCCGTGTCAGAGATCCGCACCGTATATGCCTCACCTTGACCCGTTACGGCGGCCGCACTACGCACCACTTCCACACGTGGCAAGCCCGGAAACTCCGGTGCCCTGATCCTGCCCGCCGAGTCTGGCGTTGAGGCGATGGCGACAGGGCTGGTCGGGACGCTCGCGATCGGTCTGGGCGGCGAGGGCGCGCGCGGATTGGGCGCCACTCTGGCTGAGGCGCTCGCCTCTTCCGCTCGCCCGGTTGCGGTGCGCGCGGGCGCGGATTGCGTCGGCTCCGGGACCCCGGTCGCAGGTGACTTGCGAACGGCGTCCGACGGAGGATTCTCGGCGCGCCCCGGTGAAAAAGCCTCGGGGAGTCCCGAAGGCGGAGCGATCGCGGGATCCGCGGTGACTGATGGAGCATCCGCCACCGTGGGACTCTCTTTGTCCTGACGAGTTGGCGCGGGGCTTTTTGGCAGTGGCGCCTCCGGGCGAACCCGGCTCACAAGGATCTTCACCGCCGGCGACAAGGCCACCAGGACCACCACCGCGCCGGTGAGCCCGGCGAGGATCAACAACGTGGCGAGCCGTCCGGCCCGTTCCCGCTTGAAGTTGCGGACCCTCTCGAGCCGCTCCTCGTCTTCCAGGTCCTCGGGGGAGACGCGCGCGATCGGCATCTCCGGGAAAAGGAGAGAAAGTGGGGTCCTCTGCGCCCTCGGGCCAGCGGCGAGGGCTGGCACAATGGCGAAGCCGTTCTTCTTCAACCGGCTGTCGAGGTGTGGATCGCGTCGGCGATCGACGGACGGCTGCTCCGCCGCGTCGGGTTCCGCCCCCATCGACGGGTCGGCTCGTCGCCGGTCCGGGATGATCTCGAGCTCGTCGTCCGGGTCCAACGACAGCTGGAGGGCTTGGAGGAGCTCGCCAGACACGAGCCGATCGCGGGAAACAATGCACAGACGCTTGGGCTTCGCACCGGATCCCGAAGATCCGACGTCATCCGGCTCTCGATCCTGATCCGGCCTCTCGTCCGCTTCTAGTCGACGCCGGACACCAGACCCACGGGCCTCGGCCCCGTCCCCGGAACGCGCGACCGACGGATCGCCGTGCGTGACAACCGCCGTGGGAGCTGAAGCGGACCCGGCGGCAGTCGCCAACGGTTGGCCGCACTTATGGCAAAACCTATTTGCAGGAGGGTTGGGCGCTTGGCAGGCGACGCACCGCCCTTCGAGCTGCGCACCACATTGGCCGCAGAACTGTGCGCCAACAGGGTTCTCACGCTGGCACCAGGGACACTTCATCGCAGGCTCCTACAGCTTAGGCCGGTGAAGGTCGGAACAGTATCCCAACGTTAGCCCCCCACCCCACCATGGTCAAGCTTGCCCCTTGACAACTTCCCGACGTCCCTGCAGAGTCTCGCTACTGCCCTCACCGCCCGGCCAGGAGAGCGGAGCAGACCCCACATCGGCCGGCCATGGCGGCTCTCCTGGAGGTCAAGCGTGACTGCGCAACGGGAGCGGTTCCTGGCGGCACTCGACGCGGAAATCAAGAGCCTCTCGAAGCTGGCGCACACCCTGGCGCGCACGAAGCTCCTGTTGCAGGAGCACGTGACCCGCCTTCGCCTCGGCGTGAGCCCGGAGGTCGTGATGACATCGCTCCGGCTGAGCGTGCCGCACGAGACGACGCTGGCTCTGCTCGAACGTGTCGATCCAGTCCTCGCCGGGCCGGCAGCGCCGCGGCCACAGAGGACGAACGAAGGTCTGAAGAGTGATTTGATGTCCTGACGACGCGCAGCTGGCTTCTCGTGCATCGCGCCGTCCCGCCTCGTAGAATCAACAGCGTGGACACCGCGTCGGCCGCTCCCTGTCACGCATGACGCTCGACCCGCACGCGATCCGCGCGGTCGTGGAAGGCGAGCACAGTGACCCCTTCGCCGTGCTCGGTCCGCACCGCGTGCAGACACCGGACGGCGCGGCGGTGGCCGTGCGCGCGATCGTGCCCGGCGCGGCCGCCGTTCGCGTCCTGCCCGCCGACGCGCCACCGACCGCGATGGAGCGGCTGCACCCCGTGGGTTTCTTCGAAACGGTGCTGCCCGACCGGCGCGACCCGTTCGCCTACCGGCTCGAGGTGACGCGCGACGGCCGCATCACCGAGATCGAGGACCCGTACCGCTTCCCGTCGCTGCTGAGCGACTTCGACCGTCACCTCCTGGCCGAGGGTACCCACTATCGCGCCCACGAGAAGCTCGGCGCGCATCCGGCCGTGCTCGACGGTGTGACCGGCGTCGCCTTCGCGGTGTGGGCGCCGAGCGCGCGGCGCGTGAGCGTCGTGGGCGACTTCAACGACTGGGACGGCCGAAGCCATCCGATGCGTCTTCATCCCGCCAACGGCATCTGGGAGATCTTCGTGCCGGGGCTGGGCGAGGGCGAGCGCTACAAGTTCGAGATCCGCGGGCATTCCGTGCAGCCGCTCGCGCTGAAGTCCGACCCGTACGCGCTCGCCTTCGAAGCGGAGACGCCGCGTACGGCGTCGGTCGTGGCCAGCCTCGACGACTTCCGGTGGGGCGACGAGGCCTGGCTCGCCGCGCGCGCCCGGCGCCACCCCCTCCACGAGCCCCTCTCGATCTACGAAGTGCATCTCGGCTCGTGGCGCCGCGTGCCCGAGGAGGGCGACCGCTTCCTCGACTACCGCGAGCTGGCCGACCAGCTCGCGGACTACGTCGGCGAGATGGGCTTCACCCACGTCGAGCTCCTGCCCGTGATGGAGCATCCGTTCTTCGGCTCGTGGGGCTATCAGACCATCGGCTACTTCGCCCCCTCTCGCCGCTACGGCGGCCCGCGGGAGTTCATGGCCTTCGTCGACCATCTCCACCGTCGCGGCGTCGGGGTCATCCTCGACTGGGTGCCGGCGCACTTCCCGCGCGATCCGCACGGGCTTGTCTACTTCGATGGCACCCACCTCTACGAGCACGCCGACCCGCGGCAGCGCGAGCATCCCGACTGGGGCACGCTCATCTTCAACTACGGACGCAACGAGGTCGCGAACTTCCTGCTCGACAGCGCGCTCTTCTGGCTCGACCGCTATCACGCCGACGGGCTCCGGGTCGACGCCGTCGCGTCTGCGCTCTACCTCGACTACTCGCGCAAGCCGGGCGAGTGGGTGCCGAACCAGTTCGGCGGCCGCGAGAACCTCGGCGCCGTCGCGTTCTTCCGCCGCATGAACGAGATCGTGCACGGCGCTCATCCCGGCGTGATCGTCGCCGCGGAGGAGTCGACCTCGTGGCCGATGGTCTCGCGTCCGACGTACCTCGGCGGGCTCGGCTTCGGGTTCAAGTGGAACATGGGGTGGATGCACGACGTCCTCGACTAT
>Ga0066709_100000352_pt1 | contig 23429 bp, 28 predicted proteins | sample GraSoiAngelo_158_FD_79665 | JGI IMG/M metagenome (GOLD analysis project Ga0066709, IMG submission 79665) | Grasslands soil microbial communities from the Angelo Coastal Reserve, California, USA - 14_1009_16_30cm | ecosystem: Environmental > Terrestrial > Soil > Grasslands | place: USA...
ATCGGTCTTCATTTCGCGCTCTTCGGAATCAAGGACAGGAAGAAGACCTGGAGCAAGGAAGTCCGCGAGCAAAGGCTCGCCCAGGAGATCGACGCCTCGAGCGGCATGGTCAGCTACGACGCGACGGGGCGGATTCAATCCCCGAACGCGACCGATCCCCCGCGCGTGCATGACGTGGCCTCCGATCTGGTCCGGGACGCGCTGAAGAAATTCCCCACCAAGTGAGGGAGCAGCAGACCTCCCTGGACGAGCGCTTCGTCGAAGCCGCCTTGGCGGAAGCGCGGGCGGCCGCGTCCGACGGCGAAGTCCCCGTGGGCGCCGTCGTCGTCTGGGAAGGCCGGATCATCGGCCGGGGACGGAACCGCGTCGAGACCACCCAGGACCCCACCGCGCACGCGGAGATCCTCGCGATCGGCGCCGCCGCGCAGACGATCAAGAGCTGGCGGCTCGACGAGGCCACGATCTACGTCACCCTCGAGCCGTGCCATATGTGCGCCGGCGCGATCGTCCTCGCGCGCATCAAGCGTCTGGTCTACGGGGCGCACGATCCCAAAGCCGGAGCGTGCGGTTCGCTCGCCATGGTGCCTCAAGATCTGAGGCTCAACCACCGCGCCGAGGTTCAGCCGGGCGTCCTGGCCGAGGAATGCGGGGCTCTACTGGAGCATTTCTTCCAGAGCAAACGACGCGTGCAGAGCTGAGGAGCGGCCTGCCCGGACCGAACTTCCACCGCCTGGACCGGCTGGAAATGCGGAGGCGATTCGCGTATTCTCCCTCGCGGAGAGATGCGAGAGTGGCTGAATCGGGCGGTCTCGAAAACCGCTATACGCGTAAGCGTATCGAGGGTTCGAATCCCTCTCTCTCCGCCATTCAAAGGAGCGGCGCGCTTGGGAGCGCGCGAACATGGAAGCTTCCCGGAGAGATGTCCGAGTGGCTGAAGGAGCACGGTTGGAAACCGTGTAAGCATGAAAGTGCTTCGTGGGTTCGAATCCCACTCTCTCCGCCAGTTGTGAAGCACCGTATGGTCGGTGGGGATGTAGCTCAGTTGGGAGAGCGCCTCGTTCGCAACGAGGAGGTCACCGGTTCGATCCCGGTCATCTCCACCATATAGCTCACCGGGGCGGCGGCCGTAAGGTCCCGGAGGCCGGGCATGGCCTCCTCGTGGCTTGGCGTTGACGGCCAGTTCCCGCGCAATCGAGACTCGCGAACCCCGTCAGGACCGGAAGGTAGCAGCGGTCAGCGGTCACCTCGATGTGCCGCGGACTCAACTGGCTCGAGCCGGCACCGGGGGGGCTTTGCCCCGCAGCGCGCCGGGATGCGCGCCACGTTAGGAGCTGCCCTTGTCCCACCTAGCTCTCGCACGCAAGTACCGCCCCCAGCGCTTCGCCGATCTGGTCGGCCAGGATCCGATCCGCTCCACCCTGGAGCAGGCGGTCGCCAAGAACCGGGTCGCGCACGCGTACCTCTTCGCCGGACCGCGCGGAAGCGGGAAAACCACCACGGCCCGCCTCATCGCGAAGGCTTTGAATTGCGAGCGGCGCGCGCCCGGGGAGTCGGAGCCCTGCAATCAATGCGGGAGCTGCACCGAGATCACGGCGGGGACCTCCCTCGACGTCCTCGAGATCGACGGCGCGTCGAATCGCGGCATCGAGGAGATCCGAAATCTACGCGAGAACGTGAAGTACACCGCCTCGGGGGGAAGATTCAAGGTCTACATCATCGACGAGGCGCACCAGCTCACCGACTACGCGTGGAACGCCCTGCTCAAGACTCTGGAGGAGCCGCCCGAGCACGTCCGGTTCGTCTTCTGCACCACCGAGCCGCTCGAGGTCCCCGACACGATCGCTTCCCGCTGCCAGGTGTTCGAATTTCGCCGGCTCCGGAGCGAAGAGCTGGTGAAGCACCTGCTCGACGTGGCGAGGAAAGAAGCCGTCCCGCTCGCGGAGGACGCCGCCGCGTTGATCGCCCGGGCCTCGGAAGGAAGCGTGCGGGACGCGCTGGGGCGGCTCGATCAGGCGCTTGCGCTGTCTCCCGAGGAGGTCACCGCGGCGACGGTCGCGCAGGCTCTCGGTCTCGCCGGGCTCGACGCCTACTTCGATCTCGGAGAGGCGCTCGGGCGCCGGGATCCCAAGCTCGCCCTCCAGGTCATGGATCGGCTCCACGACCGGGGCATGGACGTCGAGGAGATCGCGGACGGGCTCTCGCACCACTTGCGGCAGCTTCTCCTCCTCGCGGTCGATCCGTCGCTCGAAAAGCTCGTGGATGCCGCCCCTTCGGACCGGGACCGGTACGCGGCGCAGGCAAAGCAATTTCGTCCGACCGATCTCGACACGATGCTGGGTCTGCTCCTGGAAACCCGCGGCGCGCTTCGCCGCGCGGAGGCGCCGCGCATCCTGCTCGAGGTGGCGCTCGTCGAGCTGTGCACGCTTCCGACCGCCGCCAGGATCGAGGATCTGATCCGCCGGCTCGGCGACCTGGAAGCGAAGCTCGAGGGAGAGCCTGGTGCGAGAAAAGCGACCGGCACCGCATCCACGCCGAAAGCAGGCGCCCCGGAGAGCGTCTCCGCTCCGGATGGGGGCGCCGGCACGGCCGCCGGCCCGGCGACTCCGGCCGCGCCCGCGCCGCGGCGGGGATCGCCCCCTCCGCGCGCGGAGCAGGAGCCTTCGCGGCCCGCGGTCGGGGCTACGGCGCTCCGCCTCGTGGAATCGCCGTCCGCGGAGGTCGAGGTCGCGGACCCGAGCGATCCCGTGGTGCGTTGGCGCCACGCGGTCGATCGCGTCAAGGAGCGGAAGCTCCTTCTGGGCACGTGTCTCGAGGAGGGGTCTTTCCTGGGCATGGCGGGGGGCAACGTGCGCATCGCGCTCTCCGCGGAGCACGCATTTCACCGCGCGATGCTCGAGTTGAAGGAAAATAGGGAGATTCTGAACGAAGAGCTGGAGCGTCTCTACGGGCGGGGGGCCAGGCTTCTCTGCGAATCGGCGATTCCACCCGCCCGCGAGGCCCCGGATGCCGGCCGGACGGAGCCGAAACCCCCGCCGCCCGGCGGGCCCGGGGCCACCATCGTGGAGCGCATCGTCGAGCTTTTCGACGGAGAGGTCCTGGGGCCCGGCTCCGACGAAGGGAACGCATGAAGAACATCCAGGGCATGTTGCAGAAGGCGCAGGCCCTTCAAGCCAGGATGACGGAGCTTCAAGCCGAGCTCCAGGGTCGCGAGAGGATCGGATCCTCCGGGCAGGGCAGGGTGAAGGTCACCATGAACGGCGCCCAGGATGTGATCGCGATCTCGATGATCACGCGGATGGTCGAAGAGGAGATGAAGAAGGTCAGCGGGGGCCTGGGTCTTCCGCCGGGGCTCTTCTAGGCCCGATGCAGTATTCGAGCGCGTTGCTGGAAGCGGTCATCACGGAGCTGACCCGGCTGCCGGGCCTGGGCCGAAAATCCGCCCAGCGGATCGCCTTCCACCTGCTCCGTTCGCCCGAGGGCGAGGCCAAGCGGCTCGCACAGTCGATCGTCGACCTGAAGGCGAGGGTCGAGGACTGCCGCATCTGCGGGAACGTCACCGAGACCCAGCCCTGCGCCCTCTGCGCGGATTCACGCCGCGATACCTCGGTCATTTGCGTCGTCGAGCAGCCGATGGACGTTCTCGCGATCGAACGGACGGGCGAGTTCCGGGGCTCCTACCATGTGCTCAAGGGCGCCCTTTCCCCCATCGACGGGATCGGCCCGGAGCAGCTCAAGCTGAGCGAGCTGCTCGATCGCGTGAAGCCGGGGGCCGTGAACGAGGTGATCGTTGCCACCAATCCGACCGCCCAGGGAGAGGCCACGGCGCTCTATATTGCGCGTCTCTTACAGAATAGGCCCGGCGTGCGCGTGACGCGGATCGCGCGGGGGGTGCCGATGGGCTCCGATCTCGAGTTCTCGGACCAGGTGACCCTGGCCCGCGCCCTGAGCGGCCGCAAAGAGATATAACCCCCTCATTTCGAACACATTCTGCTTGACCGCTAATAGAGAAGTGCTAGCGTTCGGTGCAAATCCTGGAAAAGCATCGTCCTATTTGCCGTTGCCATGACACGTGTGGGGTGGATGGGGATCGGTCTAGGCGCCGGCTGAATGCGGGGAGCCAGGGCGGGACACCCCTCCTTCTGCAAGCAGCCGGTCGGCGTCACCATGCCGCAAGGCCCAGGTGTGTCCAAGGAGTAGGGGATCATGGTCAAGGGAAATTGGGCACTCTTCGAGGAGGACTTCTGGTCGATCAATACGGTCCTCCAGAACCTGATTCAGACATCGAGCGCGAAAAGCGTGATGCTGATCGACAAAACCGGTCAGCTCATCAGCTCGATCGGCGAGCCACCCGGATTCGACGTCACCTCGTTTTCCTCCCTTGCCGCCGCGGATTTCGCAGCCAACCAGCAGCTGGCCGAGATGGTCGGCGAATCGGATTTCGCCACGCTCGTCCACCAGGGCGCCAATGAGAGCATGTACCTGTCGATGATCGCGAACCGCGTCATTCTGGTCGTGCTGTTCGACCGGAAGACCTCGCTCGGGCTCGTGCGTCTCAAAGCGCGCCGCGGAGCCGAGGAGCTTCTGTCGGTTCTGAACAAGCTTTTCGACAAGCTCCAGTACAAGAATGAAGATGTCAGCTCGGCGGCGCTGGGAGCCGAGTTCACGGCCGAGGCGGAGAGCGAGATCGACAGCCTATTCAAAGAATAGGAGACCCCGAGCTACGTGTCGCTGATCAACTACTCGTCTCGCGAAATCAACTGCAAGATCGTCTATTACGGCCCCGGCCTTTGCGGCAAGACAACCAACCTTCAACACATTTACTCGCGCGTTCCTCAGGAAACGCGGGGCAAGATGATTTCGCTCGCGACCGAGATGGACCGGACGCTCTTCTTCGATTTCCTGCCGCTCGAGCTGGGACAAATCCGGGGGTTCCGGACCCGGTTCCACCTCTACACCGTCCCGGGGCAGGTCTACTACAACGCGAGCCGAAAGCTGATCCTGAAAGGCGTGGACGGCATCGTGTTCGTGGCCGACTCGCAGATCGAACGATTCGAAGCGAACGTCGAGAGCTACATGAACATGCTCGACAACTTGACCGACCACGACTTGAACCTCGAGAAGATCCCGTTCGTCATGCAATACAACAAGCGGGATCTTCCCCGCGTGGTCGCGGTGGACGATTTGGAGCGCGAGCTGAACCCCAGGAAAGCCCCCTACTTCGAGGCGGTCGCGCTGCGGGGAACCGGGGTCTTCGACACGCTCAAGGTGGCCTGCAAGCTCGTCCTGAAGACGCTCGGGTAAGCGCGATCGTGCGGGGCCTCGCTGTCCTGCTCGCGACGGGGTTCGGGCTGGGCTATCTCCCCCTCGCTCCCGCCACGTGGGCGTCCGCAGCCACGACCCTGCTCCTGTTCGCGACCTTGCCCCGGCTCGCGTTCCCGGCGTTTCTCGCGCTCACTCTCGGGATGATCGGACTCGCGCTTCTCGTGAGCGGCCCCGCGGAGCGCTCCCTCGGACACGACGCGCATCCGATCGTTGTGGACGAGGTCGCGGGGATGTTCGTCACGGTCTGTGGCGTGCCCGCGATCGGCCACGCGCATCCTTCCCACGCGATCACGCTCGGGCTTGGGTTCGTGCTCTTCCGCTTCTTCGACATCTGGAAACCGGCGCCGGTGGGGCGGGCGCAGAGTCTCCCGGGCGCATTCGGCGTCGTGACGGACGATGTTCTCGCCGGCATCTACGCCAACTTCGTGCTCCAGATTTTCGCGCGGGCTTGGCCGTAGGCCCACCCCGCCTCCTTTCGGAGAACCGGCATGGTCACCGAGATCATCACCATAGGAAGCGAGCTTTTACGAGGACTGGTCCGGAACACGAATATCGACCTGATCTCGGGGCTGCTCGCGGAGGCGGGCCTCAAGCCCACCTACCATACGACGGTGGGCGACGAGGCCGAGTTCATCGCGGAGGCGTTCCGAACCGCGGTCCACCGCGCCGAGACGGTGATCACGACCGGCGGGCTCGGCCCGACCTCCGACGACATCACCCGCAAGGTGATCGCGACCGTCTTCCGCCGGCGGCTCATCTTGGACCGGGAGGCGCTGGACGGGATCCGGGCGCGCTTCAAGGATCGCGGTCTGGAAATGCCACCGATCAACGAGGCCCAGGCTCTGATCCCCCGCGGAGCAAACGTGATCGCGAACTCCCGGGGTACGGCCCCCGGGCTTCACTTCACCCACGTGAAAACCGAGTGTTTCGCCCTCCCCGGCGTCCCGTCCGAGGCGGAGGAGATGCTCCGCGGCTACGTGATCCCCTTCTTGAAGAGAAGGAATCCCGGGCTCGTTTCGGCGATCCGGGTCGTTCGCACGATCGGAGTTTCGGAATCGGCTCTGGCCGAGAGGCTCCAGGGATTCGAGCGGGAGGAACCGGAGCTCAAGCTGGGCACCATCGCCAGGGCCTCGGGCGTGGATCTTCACCTGAGCGCGTCCTCCGTCGACGCGATGTGGCTCCAGGGAGTCCTGGACCGCGGCGAGCGAAAGCTCATCGGCCGCGCGGGCGCCTCGGTCTACGCGCTCGGGAGCGGGACCCTTTCCGAGGCGGTGGGGGAGGCGCTCCTCCAGCACGGTCTCACGATCGCGACCGCGGAGTCCTTCACGGGAGGGAGCGTCGGGGCCGCCCTGGTCGCGACCGCCGGGAGCTCCCGTTACTATCGTGGAGGCGTCATCGCGTACTCGAACGAGTCGAAGGAGAAGCTCCTCGGCGTTTCCGCGGAGACGCTGCGGCGTTTCGGCGCGGTGAGCGCCGAGGTGGCGAGGGAGATGGCGCGGGGCGCCCGGGAACGGTTGGGCGCCGCGTGCTCCGTATCCACGACGGGGATTGCGGGGCCCGACGGAGGCACGGCGGAGAAGCCGGTCGGGCTCGCCTACATCGGATATTCCACGCCGGAGGGGGACCTGAGCGAGCGTTACGCATTCGGCGGCTCGCGCGCCGACATCGTCACCCGGGCCTCGTTCTTCGCGCTGGATCTCGTCCGGAGGAGCCTCCGGGCGGGAGTCTCATGGTCCGAACCTTCGTCGCGCTCTTGATCCCGAGCGCGTGGGCGGAGTATCTGGCCCAGGTGGAGCGCGATCTCGCCGGGCGCATGTCGGGGCTTTCGTGGGTGAAGCCGGAAAACGTGCACCTGACGATCCGGTTCCTGGGGGATCTCGGGGACTCGGGCGTCCGCCGAGCCGGCGATTCCGTCCGGCGGGGGGCCGAACCGCACGAGGCCTTTGTCGCCAAGCTGGGCGAATGGGGCGCCTTCCCCTCGCCGAATCGGCCCCGGGTCCTCTGGGCCGGCTTGCGGGATGGGGCCCCGGAGGCGATCGCGCTCGCGCGTTCGGTGAACCAGAGCCTTCAACGCGCAGGCTTCGGCCCGCCCGATAAGCCGTTTCGGCCCCACGTCACCCTGGCGCGAGTTCGCGAGCGGGCCCAGGGCGTCGAGGCGTTCCGCGAGTACGCGCCGCCGCCCGCTCCGGACGCGGCGGTTCTCGACGAGATCGTGGTGATGAAAAGTGACCTACATCCGACCGGAGCCCGCTATACTCCGCTCGTGGAGATTCGTCTTCGGAAACCGGGAGCCTAGCCGTCCGTACGCTCCCGTCCCGGCGCCCTTCCGAGCGCAGAATCGAATCCAAATTTCGCCCCGACCCGCACCGGCGTCCCGGAGTGACGCCTACAAACTCTCAGGGGGAGAATCGGAGATGGTCATGAATCCGGGAGTGAGGGAGATGTCCAAGGAACGCGCCAAAGCGCTCGAGCTCGCCGTGCAGCAGATCGAGCGCCAGTTCGGAAAGGGCGCGATCATGAAGCTGGGGGAGGAATCGGCCCGGGTCCAAGTGGATTCCATTGCCACCGGCTCGATCGCGCTCGATGCCGCGCTCGGGATCGGCGGGGTCCCGCGCGGTCGCGTGCTCGAGATCTACGGTCCGGAGTCTTCGGGGAAGACGACGCTCACCCTGAGCATCATCGCGCAGGCTCAGAAGGCGGGCGGGAACGCGGTCTTCATCGACGCGGAGCACGCCCTGGACGCGGCGTACGCGAAGAAGCTCGGCGTCGACATCGAAAACCTGCACGTGGCACAGCCCGATACGGGGGAGGAAGCGCTCGAGATCGCCGAGCACCTGGTGCGCAGCGGCGCCATCGACGTGATCGTGATCGACTCGGTGGCCGCGCTCGTGCCGAAGGCGGAGATCGAGGGGGAGATGGGAGACTCGCACATGGGTCTCCAGGCGCGCCTCATGTCGCAGGCGCTGCGCAAGCTCACCGGCACGATCTCCAAGTCGAAGACGACCGTTATCTTCATCAACCAGATCCGCATGCAGATCGGCGTGATGTTCGGAAACCCGGAAACGACGACCGGCGGGCGCGCGCTCAAGTTCTACGCCTCGGTGCGCATGGATATACGGCGAATCGGCGCGATCAAGGACGGGGAGAACGTGATCGGCAGCCACGTCAAGGTGAAGGTCGTGAAAAACAAGGTCGCCGCCCCCTTCAAGGAGGCGGAGTTCGACATCCTGTACAACGAAGGAATCTCGCGGGAGGGAGAGCTCCTGGATCTCGCGATCGAGCGAACCCTCGTGCAGAAGAGCGGCACGTGGTTCTCGTTCGGCGAGGAGCGCATCGGTCAGGGCCGCGAGAACGCCCGACTTTGGCTCAAAGAGCATCCCGACGCTGTGGCCGAGCTGGAGCGGAAGCTCCGCGAGGCGCTGGGGCTCACGCGCGTTGCCGCCGCGCCGGCGGACCCCGCGGCGGCCGATGGCAAGGGAGAGCGCCGGGTCCGCATCTAGACCGATGACACTGAGCCCCGAGCGGGCGGGTTCGGAGGAGGCCGCGAAGGAGGCGGCTCTGAGGATCCTCGCCCGCGGGCCCCGCACCGAGCGGGAGGTGGAGGACCGCCTCCGCGGGCGCGGGTATCATTCGGATGCGGTGGAGCGTGCCCTCGAGCGCCTCCGCCGCGTCTCGCTACTGGACGACCGCGCCTTCGTGCGGTCTTTTTTGCGAACGGAGCTCTTCAAGGCGCCGCAGGGAAAGCGGCTTCTGGAGGTGAAGCTCAGGCGCCGGGGCGTCTCGGACGCGCTGATCCGGGACGTGGACGCGCTGCTCGAAGAGGACCCCGACCTCACGGGCCGCTCGCTCGCGAGCGAGGGAGGGCGCGCCGCGGCGGGCGCGGCGCAGCTTCGACGCCGTTACGCGCGGCTCAAGCCCGAGCTGTACCGACGCCGCATGCAGCAGGCGCTCGCCCGGCGGGGATTCGCCTGGGACACCATCCGAGAAATCCTGGGAGAGGACACGTAAGGAACGCTCGATGCGGAAAACCAGCGACGAGCTGCGCCGGATCTTTCTCGAGTTCTTCAAGGATCGGGGGCATCCCCGCCTGCCTCATGCTCCGCTCGTCCCCATGGACGACCCCACGCTACTCTTCACCTCGGCGGGGATGGTGCAATTCAAGCCTTACTTCTCCTCGCCGGTCCCGCCGCCCCATCGCCGGGCCGTCACGGTGCAACCCTGCCTCCGGCTCACCGACCTGGAGAACGTCGGTCTGACGGTCCGGCATGCGACCTTCTTCGAGATGCTGGGTAATTTCTCCTTCGGCGATTACTTCAAGAAGGAGGCGATCGAGTGGGCCTGGGAGCTCACGACCTCGGTCCTGGGAATGCCGCCGGAGCGGCTCCATCCCTCCGTCTACCGCGAGGACCGAGAGGCGTTCGATCTCTGGGCGAAGCACATCGGCCTGGGCGAGAAGCGGGTCGTCCGGCTGGGCGAGAAGGACAATTTCTGGGGACCGGCCGGCGGCTCCGGCGCGTGCGGGCCCTGCTCGGAGATCTACTGGGATCAGGGGCCGGGCACGGGCTGCGGCCGTCCCGAGTGCGCGCCGGGGTGCGACTGCGAGCGCTACCTCGAGTTTTGGAATCTGGTGTTCCCGGAATTCGACCAGTCGCCGTCGGGAGAGCGAAAGCCGCTCCCGAATCGCGGGATCGATACCGGCATGGGTCTCGAGCGGCTCGCCATGATCCTCCAGGGCGCGCCCTCCGTGTTCGAAAACGACCTGCTGCTCCCCATCGGAGACGCGGCGCGAAGGCTCGGCTCCGCGAAGGCGGCCTCCACCGACCGCGGACGACGCGCGGCGCGCGTGATCACCGATCATGTCCGCGCGCTCGTGTTCAGCTGCGCCGAAGGCGTGCGCCCCTCGAACGAAGGGCGTGGGTACGTGGTTCGCCGGCTCCTACGCCGCGCGGCGCGCTTCGGGAAAGACCTCGGAATCGAGGGGGCCTTCCTCTCGAGGCTCGTGCCCGTCGTGGTCTCCCAGATGAGCCGGTACGAGGAATACGCGTATCTCACGCGCGAGGAGTCGTCCGTCGCCGCGGCAATCCTGGAAGAGGAAAGCCGGTTCGCGCGGACCCTCGAGCAGGGAGTTGCGCGGTTCGAGGAGACCGTGGCCGGCCTGGAAAAGAAAAGGCAGACGCTCTTTCCGGGGCAGGTCGCGTTTCAGCTGTACGACACCTACGGCTTTCCGATCGATCTCACGGTGGAGATGGCGGCGGAACGCGGTTTCACGGTCGACATGCCCGGCTACGATGCCGCGATGAAGGAGCAGCGGGACCGCGCTCGCAGGGAGGCGCGCTTCGAGGCCCGACACAACGCGGGGAAATGGCGCGTGCTCACGAGGGGAGCCCACTCCGAGTTCGTGGGCTACGATCGCTGGGAAGTCCAGGGTGTCACGATCCGCGAGGTCCGGGAGGCTCCGGCGAGCGAGGCTGGCCCGGGCGGAGGGGCCACCTCCGTGGAGCTCACCCTCGATACGACCCCGTTCTACGCGGAATCGGGCGGCCAGGTTGCGGACACGGGAATCCTGGAATCGATGCCGGGCGTCACGCGGGCGAGGCTCCGAATCGTCGACGTCTATCGCGATGGAGACCGCATCGTCCATCGGGGCGAGTTCACGGAGGGCGGGCCCGAGACGCTGGCGGCGGGCCCCTATCGCGCCATCGTGGACGCCGCCGAGCGCGCGTCGACGCAGCGGAATCATACGGCCACGCATCTCCTGCACGCGGCGCTGAGGCAGCGTTTCGGATCCCAGCTCAAACAGGCCGGGTCGCTCGTCGCGCCGGATCACCTCCGGTTCGATTTCACGCACGCGAAGGCGCTCACGACCGAGGAACTCCACGCGATCGAGACCCTGGTGAACGAGAAGATCCTCGAGGATCTCCCGGTCGAGACCGAATGGACCTCGTTGAGGGAAGCCCAGGAGAAGGGCGCCATGGCGCTCTTCGGCGAAAAATACGGCGATCGCGTCCGGCAGGTGATCGTTCCAGACTTCAGCCGCGAGCTCTGCGGCGGATGCCACGTGCGGCGCACCGGGGAAATCGGGTATCTCCGGATCGAGTCGGAGGCCGCGATCGCGTCGGGGACGAGGCGCATCGAGGCGGTCACCGGGGCGCTCGCGTACCGGCGCGCCGAAGAGGACCGCGCGCTCCTGCGCGAGCTCGCCGCGCGGATCGGCGCTGGGCGCGAGCAGCTCCCGGCGCGCGTCGCGGCGCTTCAAGAAGAGGTGCGAAGGCTCGAGGAGGCGCATGCGAAGCGGAGCCGGGAGGGGCTGAAATCGCAGGTGGAGCGGTTGATCGAGGCCGCGCTTCAGTCCGGGGATCCCCCGATCGTCGTGGCCGAGGTGGGCGCGCAGGGCGTCGAAGAGCTTCGGGAGGCCGGCGACCTGATCCGCCAGAAGCTGCCGCAGGGGGGCGGGCTCCTGGCCGCGTCGATCGAGGGCAAGCTTTCGGTCGTGGCCTCGGTGGGCTCCGGCCTCAAGGGAGTCCTGCCCGCGCCCGACTGGGCCAAAGACGCGGTATCGATCGTCGAGGGAAAGGGAGGCGGAAAGCCGGAGCAAGCCGTGGCCGGCGCCCGCGACGCATCGCGCATCAAGGAGGTGCTCGAGCGCGGACGGGCGTTCGCGCGCGAGCGGCTGAAGGGCTCCGCCGCGGGGAGGAAATCGGGATGAAGGCGCTCATTCTGAGCGGCGGCAAGGGGACCCGGCTCCGTCCCATCACCCACACCGGGGCGAAGCAGCTCATCCCCGTGGGCAACAAGCCGATCCTCTTCTACGGGGTCGAGGCGATCCGCGACGCGGGCATCACCGACGTGGGCATTGTCGTCGGCGACACCGAGCCCGAGATCCGCGGGGCGCTGGGGGACGGATCGGCCCTGGGGATCAAGACCACCTACATCCGCCAGGAAGCGCCGCTCGGCCTGGCCCACGCGGTCAAAGTCTCGCGCGATTTCATGCGGGACGATTCCTTCGTCATGTACCTGGGGGACAACCTGATCCTGGACGGGATCACGGCGCTCGTTCGCGAGTTCGAGCGCGACCGGCCGAACAGCCAGATCCTGCTCGCGCACGTGCCCAATCCCCAGGAGTTCGGCGTCGCCGAGCTCGAGGGAACCCGCGTGAAGCGGCTCACCGAGAAGCCGAAGGAGCCGAAGTCGGACCTGGCGCTCGTCGGCGTCTACATGTTCGACTCGAACATCTTCGAGGCGGTCAACCGGATCAAGCCGTCGTTCCGAAACGAGCTCGAGATCACGGACGCGAGCCAGTGGCTGATCGACCACGGCAAGAACGTCCACTGCCACATCATTTCGGGATGGTGGAAGGATACCGGGAAGCTCGAAGACATGCTGGAGGCGAACCGGATGGTCCTTTCGCGCGCGAAGCGGCTTCTGCGCGGGAACCTGGACGGGACGTCCCGCACGGAGGGGGAGGTCATCGTCGGCGCGGGCACCACCGTTGAGAATTCGATCCTCCGCGGCCCGCTCATCGTCGGCGAGCGCTGTGTCATCAAGAACTCCTACATCGGCCCCTTCACGTCGATCTACGACGAGGTCACGATTCGAAACAGCGAGATCGAGCATTCGATCGTTCTCGAGCGATGCACCATCCAGGATATCCCGGTGCGGATCGAAGCGAGCCTGATCGGCAAGGAGGTGCGGATCCAGCGCTCGCAGCTCAAGCCGACCGCGTATCGCTTCATGGTCGGCGATTCCAGTCTGGTGGACGTGTTGTAGGGGGGATTCATGCGCATCCTCGTCACGGGCGCGGAAGGCATCCTCGGCAAGGCGATCCGGGAATGGCTCGCCTCGGGGAACACCCTCTACCTCTGGGGGCGCGATGAGGTCGACGTGCGGGACCGGCAGCGGGTGTTCGCGGCGGCGAAGGGGATCGAATTCGACGCGGTGATCCATGCGGCGGCGATGACCGCGGTGGACCGCTGCGAGACCGAGCTCGATCTGGCGATGGCCACGAACCGGGACGGAACGCGCCACGTCGCATCGCTCGCCTCCGAACGGGGCGCGACCTTCGTCTACCTGAGCACCGACTACGTTTTCGACGGGACGAAGAGCGGGCCGTATCTGGAGGACGATCCGCCCAAGCCGATCAACGCCTACGGGCGAAGCAAGCTCGCCGGGGAGGAGGTTGCGCGCGATGTGGCGGAGAAGCATCTCACGGTCCGCACCTCGTGGGTGTTCGGCGAGGGCGGGGCGAACTTCGTGGACGCGATCGCGGAGAAGCTGAAGCGGGGCGAGTCGCCGGAGGTCGTGACCGATCAACGCGGATCCCCGACCTACGCGCGCGACCTGGCCCGCGGGATCGAGAAGCTCCTGAGGCTCGGCGCGACCGGGACCGTGCACGTGACGAACTCGGGGAGCACGACGTGGCATGGGTTCGCCGTCGAGATCGCGCGCTATTTGGGCTCGCCGCTGCCGGTGCGGGAGACCACGTCGGATCGATTCGTGCGCCCCGCGCCGCGGCCGAAGAACTCGGTCCTCTGCGGCGAACGCTTTCGCGCGATCACCGGAGAGTCGCTGCCGCGCTGGGAGCACGCGGTCCACGATTACCTCGGCCGCCGGTCGGCACTGCGCGGGGCGGCGGCTTGAGCCCGCGTGCGGCGAAGCGCGGCCACGGCAGCGCCCGCCGGCCGCGCCCGGGCCGCGCGACCCCCGCTTCGAACCGGATTCGCCGCACCTTCGCGGAGAGCGCCGCCACGCTCATCGCGGTTTTCGCGCGGGAGCTCGATGCGATCGAGCGCATGGCCCGCCTCGTGGGCGCGACGGTCGCCGCGGGGCGCACGGTGTTTTTCTGCGGCAACGGCGGGAGCGCGGCCGAGGCGCAGCATCTGGCCACGGAGTTTGTCGCGCGTTTCGTCCGCGACCGCGGTGCGCTTCCGGCCGTGGCGCTCAGCGCGGACGGCTCGGTGCTCACGGCGGTGGGAAACGACTACGGGTTCGAGCGCGTCTTCGCGCGGCAAATTGAAGGGCTCGGGCGGCGAGGCGACCTCCTGGTCGCGATGACCACGAGCGGGCGCTCCCGCAACATCCTGGAAGCCGTGCGGGCCGCGCGGGCACGCGGGCTCTCCGTGATCGGCATGACCGGCGAAGCGGGATCCGCTTTCGCGCGCCGCTGCGACGCCGCGCTCGTCGTTCCCTCGCGCGAGACCGCGCGGATCCAGGAGGTGCATCTTCTCGTGGGACACATCCTTTGCGAGCGCGCGGAGGATGCCGCGCCCGCGCGACGCGCCCGAGAAGCCGGCCCGGCCAGGCGGGCCGGGCGCGCGGAGAAACGCCGGGGATGATCCGGTATATCGTCCAATCGATGCGGATCTATCAGTGGACGAAGAATCTCGTTCTTTTCGCGGGCCTCATGTTCACGCTGAAGTTCCTCGATCCGCCGTACGTGCGAGACACAGTCCTGGGCTTTTTCTTCTTCTCGCTCGCCGTTTCCGGCATGTACATCGTGAACGACATCCTGGACATCGAGCGCGACCGGCTCCACGCGACGAAGCGGGACCGGCCGATCGCCGCCGGAAAGGTTCCGATCCCCGTCGCAGCCGGTTGGGCTCTCGGCTTCCTCGCGGTCGGGGTGGGGGGAGCGTTCCTCCTGGGGGCGCGTTTCGGTTGGACGGCGGCGGGGTATGCGGCGCTCACGCTCACCTATTCCCTGTTTCTCAAGCAGGTCGTGCTGTTGGACGTCGTCACGCTGGCGCTCGGATTCGTGCTGAGGGCGACCGCGGGAGTCGAGCTGATCCGGGACCGCGCGGTGCAGAGCGGCGAGGAGGTGATCCTCTCGCCGTGGCTGCTGGTATGCGCGTTTTTTCTCGCGCTCTTTCTTGCGATCGGCAAGCGCAGGCACGAGCTGGCCACGCTGGAGGGGGACGCGCGGCGCCATCGCGCCGCGTTGGGGGAGTACACGCCCCGGCTGCTCGACCAGCTCGTCGCGGTCGTGACGAGCGCCACGGTGCTCGCCTACTCGGTGTACACGATCTCGCCGGAGACGATTTCGAAATTCGGCGGACGCCCTCTCTACCTCACCATCCCTTTCGTGCTCTACGGTATTTTCCGGTACCTGTACCTCATGTACGCCGAAGAAAAGGGAGGCAACCCCTCGGAGCATCTCTTCCGCGACCGGCCGACCCTCGTGAACGTGATCCTCTGGGGAGCCGCGCTGCTCGCGATCCTCTATGGTCCCGTCGGTTGAGCCGTGGCGGCCCCCCACGCGCTCCGAGTGCGCTGCCCGGCGAAAATCAACCTCGGCCTTTGGATCCTGGGCCGCCGGCCGGACGGCTATCACGAGGTCGATACGATCTTGCAGAGCGTGTCGCTCGAAGACGAGCTTCTCCTGGAAGAGGCGCGTCATGGGCTCGAGCTCGAGGCGCGTGGGATCCGGATTCCGAAAAGCGGCGCCAACATCATCGAGCGGGCGTGGTCTTTGATCGGGGAGCGCGCGCGGAACAAGTTGCGCGGCGTGCGCGTAGGGCTCACGAAGCGCATCCCGATCGGTGCGGGCCTGGGAGGCGGAAGCAGCGATGCGGCTGGATTTCTCCTCGGGGTGAACCGGTTGCTCGCGCTGGGGTTCGTCGATGCGCAGCTCCGGGAGATGGCCTCGGCGCTGGGCGCCGACGTTCCGTTCTTCTTGAGGGGCGGGACGGCCCGAGGGAGGGGGCGGGGAGACGAGGTGAGACATCTTTGTCCTCTGCCGGGCGCCTGGATCGTACTCGCGACGCCACCTATCGCAGTTTCAACAACTTGGGCCTATGGCCGGGCCAGAATTCGGTTGACACCCCCGGGCACCGGCGCTAGTATCCTGGCCGCGGCGATCGAGCGGCAGGACTGGGGCTCGATCTCGGAGCTTTTGCACAACGATTTCGAGGACGTTGTCCTTCCGGACTTTGAGGTGGTCGCAAGGGTCAGGCGTTCGCTCAGAGGGGGCGGCGTCCTAGGCTCGCTTCTGTCCGGTAGTGGTTCCACGGTTTTCGGGCTCGCACTGACGCAGGATGGGGCGCAACGGGCGGCGGAGAGGGCCGCCGCCGCGGGGGCGACGATCCACGTCGTGCGTACCACCGAACGAGGCGTGGCGCTGGCAGGGAGTCCGTAACGGAGACCCAGCGCTGATGTTCGGGGGGTGCATGGGGTCGGATCCAGCGATGGATCCTTGGACTTCGACGGAACGAGGTCCGGAACTCGAGGCGGTGACGGTATGACGCTCGAAATCACCGAGGTCCGTATTTCCCTTCGGGACGATGACAAGTTGAAAGCCTTCGCGAGCATGACCTTCAACGACGCGTTTGTGATTCGAGGCCTCAAGATCATCGAGGGGACGAACGGCATGTTCGTGGCCATGCCCAGCCGGAAGCGGCCCGATGGGACGTACCAGGATGTGGCGCATCCCATCAACAACGAAACCCGGAAATTCATCGAGGATCGGATCCTCGCTGAATACGAAAAGGAGCGAGCCAAGCAGCCGCCCCTCGCCCTCAGCATGTAGGGACGCGCGGGGCAAGCGATTGGGGCGTCGGCAAGTGGTAAGCCAGGAGACTTTGGATCTCCCATCCGGAGGTTCGAATCCTCCCGCCCCAACCATTTTTTCCGCCCCGTTTCGGGTCCGGATGCGCTAGGATACGTCCCGCCGCAGGAGCAGGCGGCGTTCCGCTTCAGCCCAAGACAATTGACCTCGATCGCCGGGCCCCGGAGGCAGCTTCCTCCGGCCCATCGAGCGCCGAAAGGCGCGTCGGGCCCGATTGACGAAGTCGTCAATCGGCCTTGGGTTTTTTCGTTTTCTGGGAACTCCTCCGGAGGAGACGATGACGGTAAAGCTCGCTACGGATCGGCGTCTCGCCACGGCGCCCGGACATGAGCCCGAATCGCCCCGCAAGCGCGCCGCGGAGACGCGGCTGCGCCTGTTCACGGGAAACGCCAATCGGCCGCTGGCCGAAGCGATTTGCGAGTACCTCGGCACGGAGCTGGGGGACGCGACCGTCGACCAATTCTCGGACGGCGAGACCTTCGTAAAGATCAACGAGAACATCCGCGGCTCGGACATCTTCGTGTTCCAGCCGACGTTCGCTCCGGCGAAGAATCTCATGGAGCTGCTCGTGATGATCGACGCCGCGCGGCGGGCATCGGCCGGTCGTGTGACCGCGGTGATTCCGTACTTCGGATACCAGAGGCAGGATCGCAAAGATCAGCCGCGGGTTCCGATCACGGCCAAGCTCGTCGCCAACCTGATCACGACCGCGGGGGCCGACCGGGTGATGACGATGGATTTGCACTCGGCGCAGATCCAGGGATTCTTCGACATTCCCTTCGACCATTTGTACGCCGCGCCGGTCCTCGTCGACTACTACCTACGTCTGAATATCCCGAACCTGATCGCGGTCGCGCCGGACATCGGCAGCGTGAAGATGGCGCGCGCGTACGCGAAGCGGCTCGGGGTCGGGCTCGCGGTCGTCGACAAGCGCCGTCCCCGTCCCGACGCGGTGGAGATGATGAATGTCATCGGCGAGGTGGAAGGAAAGAACGTCGTGATCTTCGACGACGTCGTGAGCACGGGCGCGACGCTGGTCGAGGCCGCCGAAGCGCTCAAGCGCGCGGGGGCCAGGGACATCTACGCCGCGTGCACGCACGCCGTGCTCTGCGGGGACGCGGTCGAGCAGATCCGCCGGTCCTCGGTGCGCGAGCTGATCGTCACCGACAGCATCCCGCACGACGCGATCCTGCTCGCGCCGAAGATCAAGATGCTCTCGGTGGCGGGGCTTTTGGGGGAGGCGATCCGCCGCATCCACGACGAAGAATCGCTGAGCTCGCTTTTCATTTGACGAGAACCCACAGAAAGAACGCATAAGGAGTCAGGAGGGAGTCGCACCATGGCGATCGTTTCTCTGGAAGCCGCGCGGCGTGCCGAGGTCGGCAAGGGGGTTGCGCGAAAACTGCGCGCCGGCGGCCGCGTTCCCGCGGTCTACTACGGGCGCGGCGAGGATTCGATCCCGCTCACGGTCAGCCTGAAGGAGCTGGAATCGGTGATCCACGCCGCCGACGGCAGCAACGTGATCGTGGATCTGAAGGTGTCGGGAGACAAGGCCAAGGACCGCAAGGCCCTGATCCGGGAAATCCAGCGCGATCCGGTCGCGGGACTGATCCTTCATCTGGATCTCCAGCATATTTCGCTCACCGAGCGGATCACGGTGGAGGTGCCGATCGTGCTCGTGGGCACGCCCATCGGCGTCAAGGACGCGGGGGGCATCCTCGAGCATCTCCTTCGCGAGGTCGAGGTCGAGTGCCTTCCGACCGAGATCCCGGCGAAGCTCGAGGTGGACGTGAGCGGCCTCGCCATCGGCGACTCGCTCCATGTGAGGGACATCAAGACCGAGCGCGCCGAGATCAAGACCGAGATGGACCGGGCGATCGCGGCGGTCGTGCCGCCGACGATCCTCGAGGAAGTGAAGCCCGCGGAAGAGGTCGTGGCGGCCGAACCCGAGCTGATCGCCAAGGAGAAGAAGGAGGAGGCCGCGGAGACCGAAGAGGGAGGCAAGCAAGGTTAGCGAGCCCAAAGTGGTGGTCGGTCTCGGCAATCCGGGCTCCGAGCACGAGGGGACGCGGCACAACGCCGGCTTCATGGCGGTGGATCTCCTGACCCGAAAGCTCCGCCGCTTCAGCGGATGGCGGCGCGAGGGCCTCGTCATGCGGGGCGAGGGACGGGCCGGCCGGCACCGGATCTCCCTGGTCAAGCCGGAGACCTACATGAATCGAAGCGGCCAGGCGTTCCGGGCGCTCCTCGCGGAAGGATGGATTCCGTCGGAGATATTGGTGGTGCTCGACGACGTCTACCTCCCGCTCGGCTCGATCCGGCTCCGCGCTTCGGGCGGCACCGGCGGGCATCAGGGGCTCGAATCGATCCGCGAGGAGGCCGGTACGACGGAATTCCCGAGGCTCAGGATCGGTGTCGGGCCCGCGCCGGCATCCGCGGATCTTCCCGATTATGTGCTCTCGCCTTTTCACGAGGAGGAACGTGCGCGGCTTCCGGAAGTGCTCGAGGGGGCGGCGAGCGCGGCGTACGACGCGGCGGCGTCGGGATTGACCAAGGCCATGAACCGTTGGAACCGATTCGGACTCGACCCGGTTGAGGAGTGAAAGAATCCATGAAGATCTACGAGACGACGATTATTTTCGACCCCGGCCTCGAAGAAGCCCGCATCAACGACGAAGTGGAACGCCTCTCGCAGAGCATCGGCGCGGCGGGCGGCGAGGTGATCGAGGTGCAGCGCTGGGGAAAGCGGAAGCTCGCCTACAATATCCGCAAGCGCCGCGACGGAACCTACATTCACATCAAGCACAAGAGCCCGCCGGAGCTTATCGGCGAGATGGACCGCCGCTTTCGCTTGAACGAGAGCGTGCTCCGGCATCTGACCGTCCTCGCGGCGAAGGAATCGCCGCGGACGGCTGAAGAACCGGGCCGCGTCGCGGAGACCGCTGCGGCGGGCGCGGAGACCGCATCGACGAGGAGAGAGATCCATGAGCCGTGAAGGCGAATCGAGATCGTTTCGAAGGAAATTCTGCAAGCTTTGCTTCGACAAGGTCGACCGGATCGACTACAAGGACGACCGCAGGCTCACGCGCTTCATCACGGATCGCGGGAAGATCGTTCCGCGTAGGATTTCGGGCACCTGCGCCCGCCACCAGGCCCAGATCACCGAGGCTGTGAAGCGCGCACGCGTTCTCGCGCTCTTACCGTTCACCAGTGAGCAGTATCGCTGAGCCCGGCCGGACGCTCTCGCTCGGAAACGCATTCCGCGCGATCGGAGCGATTCTGGTCGGTGCCCTCTTGATCGCAGGGGCCAACACGGACATCCCTTCACCGCTGCCCTGGGTGTTCGGACTCCTGCCGCTCGCGCTTCTATGGCTCGCCCGGAAGGTGGGCCTTCTTCTGGGGGCCCTGGCGGCGAGCTCGACGCTGGGCGCGCTGTATGCCTCCGGGATCAAAGAGCCACACCAGCTCGTGTTCATCGCGGTGCTTGCGGCCGCCGGGCTCCTGCTCACCGCCTGTGCCCGGCGGGGCATGCCCGCGTCGGTCATCGCGAGCCTCGCGGCCGCCCTCGTGCTGGCGGTCTCGGCCGGCTACTTGCTCGCGGGAGGGATGGAGGAGATGACCCGCCTCCTCGCCGCCCGGATCGACGAGCTCAGGCGCATGGAAACCGAGCATCGCCTCTCGCAGACGCTCGGGATTTCGGCGAGCGAGTTCAACCGGGCGCTCGAGCAGACGGGACGTCTCTGGGCGCTCCTGCTTCCGTCCCTGTTCGCGCTCAAGTGGATCATCGTGATCGCCATCAATTGCTGGCTGGCCTCGGTTCTCTTTCAGGAGGAGGAGGGAGGATTCCCCGCCTTTTCGGATTTCTCGGTTTGGCGGGTTCATCCGGTGGGCGCGTGGGTTCTCGCGCTATCGCTCCTCCTGATGGTGACGCGGTGGAAGCCGGCGTTCGAGGCGGGGGTGAATTTGGCGTTTCCGCTCGCGCTCGCCTACATCGTGCAAGGCTTCGCGGTCGCCCGGTACGTCGCCCAGGCGCTCCACATCCGGGGCCTCGTTCAGGCGGCCGTGCTGGTCCTGCTGGTGCTCATGCCGATCCTCATCACCACCCTGTTGGCTGTGGGATTGCTGGATGTTTGGTACGACTTTCGCCTTAGGGCCACACCCACTCCGGGCGCGCCGCTCGGGGGTGGGCGAGACTAGGAGGAGCTGATGGAGGTCATTCTGCTGGAGGATATCGGAGGGCTGGGAAAGCGCGGAAGTGCCATCCGCGTTGCGGACGGATACGCCCGCAATTTCCTCATCCCGCGCAAGAAGGCGATCGAGGCGGTCGGGAACGCCCGCGCCGTGTTCAAGGATCGCGAGCGGGCGCGGGTGGCCCTCGAGGCGAAGCAGCGGCAGGCGGCCGAGCGGCTCCGTGACGAGCTGGCGCAGATCTCGCTCCAGTTCAGCGTCGAGGCGGGAGAGGACGACCAGTTGTACGGCTCCGTGAGCGCTCACGAAGTCCAGGACGCCCTCGCCGCGAAGGGCTACACGATCGAACGCAAGAACGTGCGTCTGCCGGAACCGATCAAATCGCTCGGAGTATTCGAGATCGTCGTCCACCTCTACGAAGACATCGAGGCCCCGGTCAAAGTCTGGGTCGTGCGCAAATGAGAGGACGGTTCGCCAATTCCATGATTCACAAACGCTCGCTTTATCTCATTCTCGCCGGGGTGTCGGTCGCGCTCGGTCTCTGCGGCTGCGCCGGGACCTCTTCGGAAGCCAAGAAGGCCGCCTCCCGGGCGGCGCAAGTCTGGAAACCCTCCGGACCGAGCGCTTCGGGCCCAACCCTGGCCATCGTGGGAGGCCGGCGGATCACCATGCGCGACGTCGACTCGGTTCTCGCCACCGCCCCGCCGGCGATCCGGGAGGAATATTCAGATCCCGCCGAGTTCAAGACGCTGGTCGAGCGGATCGCGCAGCAGTGGGCGCTCTATCTCGAGGCCGAGAAAACAGGCATTGAGGACGATCCCGCCTACCGCCGGGAGCTCGCCACCGCGCAACGGCAGATGCTCATCAAATACTACTATCAGAAGGCAATGCGCTCGCTTCCCGCCATTCCGGATTCGGCGATGCAGCGCTTTTATGAACAGCACCCCGACGAATTCAAGGTTTCGGGGCGCGCGCGCGTGCGGCACATTCAGGCCCCGACCCTTGCGAAAGCCCGCGAGGTCGTGAAACGGCTCCGATCGGGCTCGACCTGGGAAGAGGTCTGCACGAAGTACTCCAACGACAAAGGGAGCGCAACGACAGGCGGGCTCCTCGGATACGTCACAACCGACAGCGATCTGGTGCCCGCCATCGGCAAGGCACCCGCCATCGTGGCCGCCGCGTTCAAGCTCAAGGAAGGGGAGACGAGCGAGCCTTTGAAGAGCGACCGCGGGTGGCACGTGATCCGCGCGGACCAGCAGTCCCCCGCCGGGCAGTTGCCGTTCAAGGACGTGACTCCGCGGATTCGGGCGAGCTTGGAAGGGGAACGCAACGACCTCTTCGAAAGCACCCTGATGGACTCCCTCAAGCGTCAGTACGGAATCGTTCTGTTCCCCGACTCCGTGCAGGCCGCGCTCAATCCGGCGCGTTCGCCTGCCGAGCTCTTCGCGCAGGCCCAGGCCGACGTTTCCCCCCGAGACCGGATCGAGCTTTTCGAGCGGCTCATCTCGAAGTTTCCCAACGACAAGTCGGCCGTGCAGGCTGCCTTCATGATCGGATTCACGTACGCCGAGGAGCTGAAGGACTATCCCGCAGCGCGCGCGGCGTTCGAGAAATTTCTGCGGGAGCATCCCGATTCGGATCTCGTGCCGTCCGCGAAATGGATGATCGAGAACATGGGAAGCGGAACGCCTCCGCCTGGCGTGGGGGCGCCCTCGGGCGGCTCCCTCGAAGTGCTTCCCGCGCCCGGCGGCGATTCCAAGAACTCGAAGCCATGAGCATGATCCCGGTCCGCGTGGGCGGCCTCGCGATTGATGAGCGCACCAAGAGCCCGGTGGTCCTCTTGCAGGAGATCGAGGGCAACCGGGTGCTTCCCATCTGGATCGGCCCCATGGAAGCGAGCGCCATTCACATGGAGCTTCTCGGCAAGAAATACCAGCGTCCCCTCACGCACGATCTCATGATCAACATTCTCGAGGGATTGAACGCCAAGGTATCGCGCGTGGTCATCACCGACCTCAAGGACAGCACGTTTTTCGCGAACATCTATGTCGACGGCGGCACGGGTGCCGTCGCGGTCGACGCCCGTCCAAGCGACTCCATCGCGATCGCGCTGCGATCGCGGGCGCCCATTTTCATCATGGACAAGCTCTTCGAGAAATCGGTCGCGGAGAACATCGCCCCGCCCAAGACCGAGAGGACGGCCGAGGAGAAAGCCGAGGAGCTGAGGAAGTATCTCGAGGGGCTCAATCCGGAAGATTTCGGCAAATTCAATCCCGAGGAGCTATAGGCTCCCGGGCGTGGTCACCCGACCTCTCATCGCGGCCTTTCGGGGAATCTCGCCCAGGATTCCGGCGTCCGC
>Ga0066709_100000355_pt1 | contig 23390 bp, 19 predicted proteins | sample GraSoiAngelo_158_FD_79665 | JGI IMG/M metagenome (GOLD analysis project Ga0066709, IMG submission 79665) | Grasslands soil microbial communities from the Angelo Coastal Reserve, California, USA - 14_1009_16_30cm | ecosystem: Environmental > Terrestrial > Soil > Grasslands | place: USA...
CGGCGCGTACGGCCCGTGGACGCGGTAGCCGTACCGCTGGCCGGGACCGACGCCCGGCACGTAGCAGTGCCAGTTGAAGGCGGTGCGCTCGGTCATGGCGAGGCGCTCCTCGTGGTCGTCGCCGTCGAAGAGGCAGAGCTCGACGCGCTCCGCGTTCTCGGAGAACATGGAGAAGTTCGTCCCGCGCCCGTCCCAGACCGGGCCGAGCGGGAACGGCTGTCCGGGCCATGCCTCAGGCACCGACGAGCTCCACGGTTCGGGCGCCGAAGTCCGCGACGAGCTCGACGCCGCCCCGTCGCAGGCGCAGCACCTCGCCGTCGACCTCGGTCGCGAGCTCGCGCGGCAGCTCGCGCCGCAGGCGCAGCAGCTTCGCGTACCAGGCGCGCATCTGGGGATCCTCGCGCCTCGAGAGCTTCGAGTGCAGGAACGTTTCCTCCGCCTGCGGATCGGGCACGTCGTCGCCGGCGAACGCGGAGAACTGCTCGAACTCGCGCTTGCGTCCGTCCCGCGTCGCTTCCGCGACCGACGGATCGAGGTGGTCGGTGAAGAACTGGAAGGGATTCGGCTCCGCGTACTCCTCGCCCATGAAGAGGAGCGGGGTGCACGGCGAGAACAGCGTCACCGCGGCGGCGACACGCAGCGCGTCCTTCGGCAGCCGATCGCCGCGGGCGCGGTTGCCGACCTGGTCGTGATTCTGCGCGCAGACGATCAGCCGCTCCGGCGGCTTGCCCCGGCCCGCCAGGTCCTCGGCTAGGCCCTCCACGCTGCCGAAGTCCGAGTAGTAGCCCTCGCGCTCGCCGGTGAGGAGCACGTGCAGCTCGTGATGCGAACGGTCGAACCACTGCGCGTCGTGTCCCCACTCGTCGATCGGCCGCCAGTCGTCGAGCTCCATCTCCGACGTGACAATGCCGCCGACGCGCTGCCGCAGCTCGGCGAGCACGTGTGGCTGCGAGTCGTCGTGGACGGCGTGGACGGCGTCGAGCCGCAACCCGTCGATCTTGTACTCGCGCGTGTACATGAATGCGTTCTGGATCGCCCACTCGCGGACGCCGCGCCGCGCGTAGTCGAGCGCGTCGCCCCAGAACGTCTCGTAGCGGTCGGTGAAGTAGGGGCCGAACGCCGCGATCGCCTCCGACCCGGGCCCGATGTGGTTGTACACGACGTCGAGCAGGACGCCGAGCCCTTCGCGGTGAGCCGAGTCGACGAAGCGCGCGAGCCCTTCCGGCCCGCCGTAGGCTGCGTGCGGCGCGTACATGTAGACGCCGTCGTAGCCCCAGCCGCGATCGCCGGGAAACGTCGCGACGGGCATGACCTCGACCGCGGTTACGCCCAGCTCGCGCAGGCCGGCGAGATGCGGGATTGCGCCGTCGAACGTCCCCTCCTCCGAGAACGTCCCGATGTGGAGCTCGTAGATCACGAGCTCCTCGAGCGCAAGCCGCGGGCCGTCCGCGATCTCGAACCGGCTCGTGTCGACGATCCGCGACGGGCCTTCGATCCCTTCCGGCTGGAAGCGCGAGCACGGATCGGGATAGACGCCGACGCCGTCGAGGACGAACCGGTAGTCGTCGCCCGGCCGCGCGGCGACGCGGCCCTCGAAGACGCCGTCGCGGGCCGCGATCAGCTCGGCGTCGCCCCCGTCGAGGCGCACGCTGACGCTCGACGCGTTCGGCGCCCACGCGCGGAACTCCACCTGCCCACCCTCGACCGGCACGGCCCCGAGCGTTCGCAGGGTCGTCTGCGTTCCCTCACCCGGCAAGACCGCGACTGTACCCGCGGCCGGCGGCTCTAGACGGCTATCGCTCTGTCGGCCGCGGCGACGACGCGGTTGCGGCCCCGCGCCTTCGCGTCGTAGACCGCCGCGTCCGCGACCTCCAGCAGCTCGAGGTCAGTCGAGGCGTCGGCGGGGAAGGCGGCGACGCCGATCGAGATCGTGACGTGCACGGGCCCGACGCCGCGTCCGCATTCGAACGCACGCTCGGCGACCGCACGCCGTACGCGGTCGGCGAGTTGCACCGCTCGCGGCTGCGAGGTCTCCGGCAGGACGACGACGAACTCCTCGCCGCCGAAACGCGCAGCGATGTCGGTCGACCGCAGCTGCTGGTGCAGCACGTCGCCGATCCCCGCGAGCACGGCGTCGCCCGCGAGATGGCCGTACTTGTTGTTGACCTCGCGCAGGAAGTCGAGGTCGGCGACGAGCAGCGAGAGCGGACGCTCGTAGCGCGACGCGCGGTCGAGCTCGGACGCAAGCGCCTCGCGCAGGTGGCGGGCATTGAACAGTCCCGTCTTCGCGTCGACGTTGGCCTCCTGGCGGAGCTGGCTCACCTTCAGCGACGTCCAGATCAGGATCAGCGGCGCGACCGCAAACGGAACGAGGACGGGCTCTCTCCGCCAGAGCGCGGCGACGACGATCCCGAGCGCGCCGAGGCCCGCCTCCGCGGAGAGCACGGCCGGCAGCTCCTCGCGCATCTCGCCGAGCGAGAGGTCGTGCGTCAGGTGGAGGATGGAGACGAGCAGCGCCCAGGTGGACGCGGCGTAGACGGCGGAGGCGGCGACTCCGGCAAGCGCGAGTCCGGTCGCGGAACGCCCGTCGTGCAGCGGCAGCGCGTAGACGATCGACCAGGCGGCGAGCCCGCTCAGCGCATGGTTGCAGCCGTTGAAGACGCGCTGGCGCCACAGGAGATCGGTCCCCCACCGATGCGCCGCAAAGGCGAAGCCGCAGAGGACGACGAGAGGTGCGGGAAGCAGCAGGGCGGCCGCGATCATCGGCATGGTCGCCACCCGCAGGTCGTGCGAGCGGCCGGTGTAGAGCTCGATCCGGTCGGCGGCGATGACGAAGCCGAGCAGCACCGCGAACGTGCCGACGCCCGCGCGCGAGCCCTGGTGGAAGAGGAAGGACACGGCGAAGAGCGCCGCCGTCGCGACCGCCAGGCCGGCGATCAGGTACTGGGCGCGCGCAGGCAGCGGCCGCCGGTCGACGCGCGCTCCGGCGGCAGCAGCGACAGGGAGCACGGGCTCCATGCTTGGCTCATCGGCGCAGATCGCCCGCCGCTTGAGTAAATGTTCGCTAAGGTTTGTCGAGGTTTGGGCCTAGCGCCCGACGGCGTACCCCTGCATCCCACGTGGGTTCGCCGCCGCCTTCAGCGTCCCGTCGCGTTCTCGGCCGGCCGCGCTGACGCGGCCCAGCGACCAGGGGCCGACGTCCTCGACCTCGTGTCCGCGGGCGCGGAGACCTTCGATCGCGCCGCTTCGATCCTCCACCGCGACGTGCCGCGGCTTCGTCTCCCGGGGATAGAACGAGCTCGGGAACGCCTCGGTGTGGAAGTTCGGCGCGTCGATGGCCCCCTGCAGGTCGAGGCCGTGGTGCACATGGGCGAGGAAGACGTGCAGCGTCCACTGGTCCTGCTGGTCGCCGCCGGGCGTGCCGAGCGCGAGGTACGGCTCGCCGCCGCGCAGGACGAGCGTCGGCGACAGCGTCGTCCGCGGCCGCTTCCGCGGCGCAAGCGCGTTCGGCAGGCCCTCCTCGAGCCAGAACATCTGCGCGCGCGTCGGCAGGCAGAAGCCGAGCTCGGGAACGACCGGCGAGCCGTGCAGCCAGCCGCCGCTCGGCGTCGCGGCGACGAAGTTCCCCCACCGGTCGACGACGTCGAGGTGGCAGGTGTCGCCGCGCGTCGGCTCGCCGACGCCCTCAGCGACGGCGGAGGTGGCGGCGCCCACCGACGGCAAGCGCGGCTCGCGGCCGTCGGGCGAGCCGGGCCGCAGTTCCGCGGACGCCTCTGCGCCGATGAGCCTGCGCCGCTCGTCCGCGTATTCCGGCGAAAGCAGCGTCTCCAGCGGCACGTCGACGAAGTCCGGATCCCCGTACCAGGCCTCGCGGTCGGCGAACGCGAGCTTGGCGCACTCGACGACGGTGTGGATCGACTCCGCCGTCCAGCGCTCGCCGAGGTCGAGCGGCTCGAGCAGCCGGAGCTGCTGGAGGAAGACCGGCGCCTGGCTCCACGGGCCGGCTTTCAGCACCGTGTGGCCGTGGTAGTCGACGGAGAGCGGCGGCTCGTACGTCGCATGCCACTCGGCGAGGTCGTCCGCGGAGAGCAGGCCGCCGTGGCGCTCCCCGGAGCTGTCGAGCCACTCGGTCTCTTCTGCGAAGCGGACGAGCGACTCGGCGACGAAGCCGCGATAGAACGCGTCACGCGCGGCATCGATCTGTTCCTCGCGACCGCGCGCCGCGGCGTCCGCCTCGCCGACGATCCGTCGATAGGTATGCGCGAGCGTCGGGTTGCGAAAGAGCGAGAGCGGCTCGGGCACGGGGAGGTAGAGCTCGGCCGAGGTCGTCCAGTCCTCGCGGAAGAGCCGCTCGACGCCGCGGATCGTCCGCGCGATTCGCGGGACGAGCGGGTACCCCTCGTCTGCGTAGCCGATCGCGAAGCGCATCACCTCCCGCAGCGGCAGCGTCCCGAAGTCGCGGAGCAGCAGCATCCAGCCGTCGAACGCGCCTGGTACGACGGCGGCGAGGAGACCCGTGCCGGGGACGAGCTCGAGACCGAGCTCGTCGCGGTAGCGCTCGATCGTCGCCGCGCGCGGCGCGACGCCCTGCGCGCAGAGGACAAGCGGCTCGCCGCGCCGCGCCGGCCAGACGATCGCGGGCAGGTCGCCGCCGGGACCGTTCAGATGGGGCTCGACGACCTGAAGCGTGAGACCGGCGGCGACGACCGCGTCGAACGCGTTGCCGCCCTGCTCGAGCACGGCCATCCCTGCCGCCGACGCGAGCCAGTGTGTCGACGCCACCATCCCGAAGGTTCCGCGCAGCTCCGGCCGGGTCGTGAACATGGCGGCAGCCTAGTTGCGGTATAGATCGGACCATGACGGAACCTGTGACCATCACCGCACGCCACAACGGCCCGTACCTCGTGACCGGGCCGTTCATCCTCAAGGACGCCGATGGCGACGAATACGACCTGACGGAGCGCAAGGGGAGCGCGATCGCCCTCTGCCGCTGCGGCGGCTCGACGACGAAGCCGTTCTGCGACGGGACGCACTCGAAGAAGGGCTTCGAGGCGGCCGAGCGAGCGGTCGCGGCCGAACAGACGTCGTAGCCCCGACACGTCTGATGCGGCCACGACACGGGACCTCTCCCGGTCCAGGTCCCGGGTCATGTCCGCCCGGGCCGTGAGCGACGGCTCGACAGCTACTCGGAAGCGGTCGGAAGCGTCCCGAAGATGCAACGAACCTGGCAGTTGAAGCCGCGTCCCGGGGCCTGCCCCGGTCCAGGTCCCGGGGCTTGGCTGTCTCGGACACGACCCGCCCGCGAAGGCTACTAGTCCTCGGGCACGAACCAGACGGCGCCGAGCGGCGGCAGCGTCACCGCGGCGGAGAACGGCTGCTCATGCCAGGGAACGGCCTTCGCCTCGACCGCGCCCATGTTGCCGACGCTCGAGCCGCCGTAGTACGGCGAGTCGGTGTTCAGCGCCTCCTTCCAGCGGCAGCATTTCGGCATCCCGACGCGGTAGTCGTAGCGCGGCACCGGCGACAGGTTCAGCACACAGACGAGCTGCTGCTCGCCGTCGGCGGAGAGGCGCGCGAACGCGAGCACGTTGTTCGCCGCGTCGTTCGGCTCGAGCCAGCGGAAGCCGGCCGGCTCGAAGTCGACTTCGTGCAGCGCCGGCTCCTCGCGATAGAGACGGTTGAGGTCGCGGATCAGCGACTGCACACCGTGGTGCTCCGGTTGTTCGAGCAGGTTCCAGTGGAGCGAGCCGTCGTAGTTCCATTCCTCCCACTCGGCGAGCTCGCCGCCCATGAAGAGCAGCTTCTTGCCGGGATGGGCCCACATGTACGCGTAGAGCGAGCGCAGGTTCGCGAACTTCTGCCAGCGGTCGCCGGGCATCTTGTCGAGCAGCGACCGCTTGCCGTGGACGACCTCGTCGTGCGAGAGCGGGAGGATGAAGTTCTCGCTGAACGCGTACATGAGCGAGAACGTCAGCTGGTGGTGGTGAAACCGGCGATAGACGGGATCGCGCTGGAAGTAGTCCAGCGTGTCGTGCATCCAGCCCATGTTCCATTTGAAGCCGAAGCCGAGCCCCCCGAGGTACGTCGGCCGCGAGACGCCCGGCCAAGCGGTCGACTCCTCGGCGGCGGAGATCACGGCCGGCTCGCGCGCGAAGAGCGTTTCGTTCAGCTCCTTCAGGAACGCGACGGCGTCGAGATCTTCGCGGCCGCCGAACTCGTTCGGAACCCACTCGCCCTCCTTGCGCGAGTAGTCGAGGTAGAGCATCGACGCGACGGCGTCGACGCGGATCCCGTCGGCGTGATGCTCGCGCAGCCAGTACAGCGCATTGGAGAGCAGGAAGTTCTTCACCTCGTTGCGGCCGAGGTTGAAGACGAGCGTCCCCCAGTCGGGATGCGCACCGCGGCGCGGGTCGGCGTGCTCGTAGAGCGGCGTGCCGTCGAAGCGGGCGAGCGCCCAGTCGTCGCGCGGGAAGTGCGCAGGCACCCAGTCGAGGATCACGCCGATGCCGTTCCGGTGCAGCCGGTCGACGAAGCAGCGGAAATCGTCCGGCGAGCCGAAGCGCGACGTGGGCGCGTAGTAGCCGGTGACCTGGTAGCCCCACGAGCCGGCGAACGGGTGCTCCATGACCGGGAGTAGCTCGATGTGCGTGAAATTCAGATCGCTGACGTACGCGGAGAGCTCGTCGGCGAGCTCGAGGTAGTTCAGCGAGCGGTTGTCCTCCAGCGGATTGCGTCGCCACGAGCCGAGGTGCACCTCGTAGATCGAGACGGGCTCGCGCAGAGGCTCCGCCTCGTGCCGCCGCTCGATCCACTCGTCGTCGGCCCACGAGTGCCGCGAGCGGTGGACGATCGACGCATTCGCGGGCGGGACCTCGGCGGCAAACGCGACGGGGTCGGCCTTGATGCGCAGCTGGCCCTCCTGCGTGCGGATCTCGAACTTGTACTTCTGTCCCTCCTCGACGCCCGGGATGAAGAGCTCCCAGATGCCGGAGGAGCCGAGCGACCGCATCGGGTGCAGGCGGCCGTCCCACGAGTTGAAGTCGCCGACGACGGAGACCGAGCGCGCGTTGGGCGCCCAGACGGCGAACGCCGTGCCGATGACGCCGTCGATCTCGCGGACGTGTGCGCCGAGCTTCTCGTAGAGCTGCTCGTGCCGGCCTTCCATCGCAAGGTGCTGGTCGAGCTCGCCGAGCGTCGGCAGGAACGCGTACGGATCCCGGAGCGTGAACGTGTTCCCGTCCGCGTACTCGATCTCGAGCTCGTAGTCGAGCGGCAGCTTCGCACCGGGCAGCAGCGCCTCCCAGAGGCCGGACGGATCCTTCAGCTCGGCCTCGACGCCGGCCGGCTGGACGCGCACGGCCTCGGCTTCGGGCCGGTACGCGCGGACGACGACGCCGCCGTCCGCCTCGTGCGCGCCGAGCACGCCGTGCGGGTTCGCGCCGAGCTCGATCATCAGGCCGGTGTTCCCTCCTCGATCATGCGTTGAATCCCCGCAACCGGAATCCGGACCCAGTCGGGCCGGTTGTCGAGCTCGTAGCGCAGCTCGTAGACCGCCTTCTCGAGCTCGAACACGCTGAGCAGGCGCTGGATCGCCTCCTGGCCCGACGGCAGCAGGCTCGAGTCGACGGTCTCGAGGTAGCCGGCCAGGAAGTTCTCGCGCGCCCGCTCCTCCCACCCGTCGGGCGCCTGCGTCCCGCGCAGGATCTCCGCGGCCGACACGACGTACGCGAAGGAGCGGAGCATCCCGGCGACATCGCGCAGCGGCGAGCGCTTCCGCCGCCGCTCGGCGAGCGGCCGCGCGGGCTCGCCCTCGAAGTCGAGGATCACCCAGTCGTCGTCCTCGGTGCTCCAGAGCGTCTGGCCAAGGTGGAAGTCGCCGTGCGTGCGGATCACCTTGCCGACCGAGCCTGCGTGCGTGAGCATCCGCAGCTGCTCGCGCACCTCTTCGCCGCGGCCGGCGATCGGCGCCACGCGCGCATCGTCTTCGGGCAGCGTCAGGAAGATCTTCTCGATCTCCTCGTCGACGGTCGCCGTGAGGAGCCCGAGCGCCTCGACGCTCGGCGTCTCGGGGTAGAAGTTCGGTTCGTGCGAGTCGGAGCCGAGCACGGTGTGCATCCGGCCCGTCACCTCGCCGAGCCGCCGCAGCCGCCCAAGAAACCGCTCGGGCGCAGACTCGAGCTCGTCGAGCGCAAGCTCCCAGCCGTCGATCCCACCCTTCACGAACTCCTGCAGGATCCCGAGCGTCGTGCTCATGACGCCGCCGGAGTACGCGTACCAGCCGCCGAGCGCGGGGACGTTCTCGAAGCCGTGCTCCGTGAGGAAGCGCAGCATCTCGAGCTCCGGATTGATGCCCGGCTCGAGGCGTCGGAAGATCTTCAGGATCAGCTCCTCGTCGAACACGATCGACGTGTTCGACTGCTCGGCGCCGACGGGGCGCGCCTCGAGTAGCTCCGTGCCGAGGCCGGCGAAACCCTCGACCGGCCGGAACTCGACTGTCCCGTCCTCCGCGTTGACCGTGACGCCGCCGCGAATCATGTGCACGAGCTCGCGTACGTGGCGCGGGTCGCTCACCGCGTCGAGATCGTCGCCGCTCCGCAGCAGCTGGTACGTCTCGTGCGTGCCCGTTTCGAAGCCGATCTCGACGAGCGCGACCTCGAGTGTCGGCTCCACGTCACGCAGCGTCGCGCGGTCGATCACGCGTGCATGCGTTACGTGCCGCGTCTTCGAGCCGAACCACCGCTGGGCGGTGACGAAATCGATCAACGTCTGCTCGTCGAGCTCCATCACGTCTCCTCGGCCGGGCGGAGCTGGAACCAGAAGAAACCGCGAGGCGCGAGCGTCAGGAGGTACGGCAGCTCGCCGACGGCGGGGAAGCGAGAGCGGCCGAACATCTCCTCCGGAATCATCTCGGAGAACTCACGCAGGTCGAGCTCCACGGCCTGCGCCGAGCGCGCGAGGTTGTGCACGCAGAGAATGATGTCGTCCTCCCAGCGGCGGATGTGGGCAAAGACGCGGTGGTTCGTCGTCGTCAGCGGCTCGTAGGTTCCGAGCCCGAAGACGGGATGCTCCTTCCGCAGGTCGACGAAGCGGTGCAGCCAGCGAAGAAGCGAGTACGGCGTCCGCAGCTGCGCCTCGACGTTGACCGCGTTGAAGCCGTACACGGGATCCATCAGGGGCTGCAGGTAGAGCTGGGCCCAGTCGGCGCGCGAGAAGCCGGCGTTGCGGTCGCCCGTCCATTGCATCGGCGTGCGGACCCCGTCCCGGTCGCCGAGGTAGACGTTGTCGCCCATCCCGATCTCGTCCCCGTAGTAGAGGACGGGTGAACCAGGCAGCGAGAAGAGGATCGCGTGCAGCAGCTCGATCTCGTCCCGGTTGTTGTCGAGGAGCGGCGCGAGCCGGCGGCGGATCCCGAGGTTGAGCTTCATCCGCGGGTCCTTCGCGTACTCCGTGTACATGTAGTCGCGCTCCTCGTCGGTCACCATCTCGAGCGTCAGCTCGTCATGATTGCGAAGGAAGAGGCCCCACTGGCAGTTGTCGGGGATCGGCGGCGTGTTGGCGAGGATCTCGTAGATCGGCGTCGCGTCCTCGCGGCGCACGCCCATGAACATCCGCGGCATCACGGGGAAGTGGAATGCCATGTGGCACTCGTCGCCGTCGCCGAAGTACTGGACGACGTCCGCCGGCCACTGGTTCGCCTCGGCGAGCAGCACGCGGTCGGGATAGCGCGCGTCGATCTCGGCGCGGACGCGCTGGAGGTATTTGTGCGTCTCCGGGAGGTTCTCGCCGTTCGTCCCGTCCTCCTCGAAGAGATACGGCACCGCGTCGAGACGGAAGCCGTCGATCCCGAGATCGAGCCAGAAGCGGAGGACGTTCAGCATTGCCTCGGCGACCTCGGGGTTGCGGAAGTTCAGGTCGGGCTGGTGACTGAAGAAGCGGTGCCAGTAGTACTGGCCGCGCACTGGATCCCACGTCCAGTTGGACGGCTCCGTGTCGAGGAAGATGATCCGCGCTTCCTGCCACCGGTCGTCGGTGTCCGACCAGACGTAGTAGCCGCCGTACGGGCCGGTCGGATCGGTGCGGGACGCCTGAAACCACGGATGGTCCGACGAGGTGTGGTTCATCACCAGGTCGGCGATCACGCGGATGCCGCGCTGGTGGGATTGCTCGACGAACTCCTTGAAGTCCTCGACGGTGCCGTAGTCGGGATGAATCGTGAAGAAGTCGGCGATGTCGTAGCCGCCGTCGCGGAGCGGGGACTGGTACATCGGCAGCAGCCAGATGCAGTCGATCCCGATCCACTGCAGGTAGTCGAGCTTCTCGACGAGCCCGCGGAAGTCGCCGGACCCGTCGTCGTTCCCGTCGAAGAACCCGCGGATGTGGATCTCGTAGAAGACCGCGTGCTTGAACCACGTCGGGTCCCGCTCGAACCAGCTCCCGGGCTCAGACAACGCCTGCCCCCAACGGACCAGCCCCGGGGTCGCGAATGGTCACGCGCCGACCCGTAGGAGGTGGCTCTGGCCCGGGGCGAGGCCGACGTAGTTGCGGCCGATGTGCCACGTGTACGTGTCGTCGCTCAACAGGTCGCGCACGGCGAAGGCGGGCGGCAGGCCGCTGCCGGCCGGGACGATCGTCACGCCCTCCTGCGGCCCCGCCGGGTCGAGGTTCACGACGACGATCACGACGTTGTCGGCCTCGCGCTTCAGGTAGCCGATCAGTTGGTCGTTCTCCGTCTCGAGGAAGTGGATGTTCTCGAGCCGCTGCAAGGCGCGATTCTCCCGCCTCGCCCGGTTCAGCCGCTGCACGAACGGCAGCACCGGCCCGTCGAGCGAACGCTGCTTCGCCTCGTACTTCTCCGAGTCGACGTACTCCTCCGAGCCCTCGCGCACCGGCACGTTCTCGAAGTGTTCGTATCCCGAGTAGATCCCATACGCCGGCGACAGCGTCCCCGCGAGCACGAGCCGCGCCTCGAACGCGGGCCGGCCGCCGTGCTGCAGGTACTCGTGGAGGATGTCCGGCGTATTGGCGAAGAAGTTCGGCCGGTAGAACGCGGCCCACTCGCGCAGCTGGCCCATCAGCTCGAGCAGCTCCCAGCGCGTGTTCTTCCACGTGAAGTAGGTGTACGACTGCGCGAACCCCGCCTTCGCGAGCGTCGTCATCATCGCCGGCCGCGTGAACGCCTCTGCGAGGAAGATCACCTCGGGATGCTCGGTGCGCACCTCCTGGATCAGCCACTCCCAGAACGGCACCGGCTTTGTGTGGGGATTGTCGACGCGGAACACGGTGACCCCGTGCCGCACCCAGAGGAGGACGACGTCGCGCAACGCCTCCCATAGACCCTGCCAGTCCTCGGACGCGAAGTTGACGTTGTAGATGTCCTGGTACTTCTTGGGCGGATTCTCCGCGTACTTGAGCGTCCCGTCCGGCCGGCGGTTGAACCACTCGGGATGTTCCTTCAGCCACGGGTGGTCCGGCGAGCACTGGATCGCGAAGTCGAGCGCGATCTCGAGACCCTGTTCCTTCGCGTCGGCGACCAGCCGGTCGAAGTCCTCGAGCGTGCCGAGGTCGGGATGCACGGCGGTGTGCCCACCTTCCTCGGAGCCGATCGCCCACGGGCTGCCCGGATCGCCCTTCGCCGCCCGCAGCGCGTTGTTCTTCCCCTTCCGGTTCGTGTGTCCGATCGGATGGATCGGCGGCAGGTAGATGACGTCGAAGCCGAGCGCAGCCAGCTCGGGCAGCGCCTTCCGAACGCCGTCGAAGCCGCCCCAGGAGCGCGGGAAGAGCTCGTACCAGGCGCCGAAGCGCGCGAGCACACGGTCGACCTCGACGCCGTACGTCGCCGACCACGTCTTCTCGTGCCGGTCCTCCTTCGCGGCCGAGAGCGCGTCGTCCACCGAGAGCTCCAACACGCCGAGCAGCTGCGCGCCCTCGGAGAGCTCGCCGGCCAGGTCCTCCTGGCCCGCCTCGACCTTGCGCCGCAGCTCGTCCTGAAACGAGCGGATGCGGTCGACCCACGCCTCGATCCGGAAGCCCCAGCGTCCGCAACCGCCCGTGTCGAAAGCGCCGGCCCAGCGGTCGTTGCCGAGCGGCTCGAGCGGCTCCTCCTTCCAGCGTGACGCGCCGGGCGGCTTGTAGCGAATCGCCGCGCCGAGCACGTCGTGGCCGTCGCGAAAGATCGTCGCGGTCACCTGCACGCGGTCGCCGACCGTTGCCTTGACGGGATACCGGCCGCAGTCGATCTGCGGCTGGACGTCCTGAATCTGGATGCGCGCAGGAGGTTCGTTCGTCTTCGGAAGGGGCACCGGGGTCAGACTCTTTCAGCCGCGATGGAACTCAAACGCTCAGCGGGCATCCTCCTTCATCCGACCTCACTGCCGAGCGGCAAGCTCGACGAGGAGGCGTACCGCTTCGTCGACTGGCTCGCGGCGGCGGGCCAATCGTGGTGGCAGGTGCTGCCCCTCGGACCGCCCGACGAGCACGGCTCGCCGTATCGCGCGGCGTCGGCATTCGCCGCGTGGAGCGGGTTGCTCGCCGAGCCCGAGGCGCCGGTCTCGGCTGAGGAGATCGACGCGTTCGTTGCCCGCCACGGCTACTGGATCGGGCACTGGGCATCGTTCGCCGGCCCCGGCGCCGTTGCGGATCAGGTCCGCTTCGAGAAGGAGTGGAGCGCGTTGCGCGCATACGCGCACAAGCGCGGCGTCGGGATCATCGGCGACGTCCCGATCTACGTAGCGGACAACGGCGCGGACGCGGTCGCTTGGCCCGAGCTCTTCGCGCACGGCGAAGTCGCAGGCGCGCCGCCGGACGCGCTGAGCGCAGCCGGCCAGCACTGGGGCAACCCGTTGTACGACTGGGGCGAGCTGCGTCGCACCGGCTACCGCTGGTGGATCGAGCGTTTCCGCCGCACGCTCGAGCTCGTCGACCTCACGCGGATCGACCACTTCCGCGGCTTCGTCTCGTATTGGGCCATCCCCGCACACCACAAGACGGCGCGCTACGGCCGCTGGCGCCGCGGTCCCGGAGCGGAGCTCTTCCACGCCGTCGAGGCCGAGCTGGGCGACCTGCCGGTGATCGCCGAGGACCTCGGCAGGATCACGCCCGCGGTGCATCGGCTGCGCGACGAGCTCGGCTTTCCCGGGATGGTCGTCCTGCTCTGGGCCTTCGACGGATCGCGTTCGAATCCGCACCGGCTCGAGAACCACCGGCCGAACCAGGTCGTGTACACGAGCACGCACGACACCGAGACCGTCGCGGGCTGGGGACGGAAGGAGCCGTGGGAGATGATCGAGCTCGCGTACGGCTCGCGCGCGAGGCTCGCGATCGTCCCGGCGCAGGACGTTCTCGGCCTCGGCAACGAGGCGCGGATGAACCGGCCCGGCGAGAGCGAGGGCAACTGGTCGTGGCGCCTCGAGCCGGGACAGCTCACGGACGCTCACGCGGCGCGCCTCCGCGACCTCGTTCAGAAGACCCAGCGCACAGGGAAGTAGAACGCCGACGCGACGAGTGCCGCCGCCGGGATCGTCAGCACCCAGGCGAGGACGATGTTGCCCGCGATCCCCCAGCGCACCGCCGAGAGCCGCTTGGTCGCGCCCGCGCCCATCACCGAGCCGGCGACGACGTGCGTCGTCGAAACGGGGTAGCCGAGCCGTGTCGCGAAGTAGAGCGTCGTCCCCGCCGCGACCTGCGCGGCGAAGCCCGACTCGGGCTCGAGCTTGTAGATCCGCTGGCCCATCGTCCGCATGATCCGCCAGCCGCCGCTGTAGGTTCCCGCCGCGATTGCGAGGCCGGCCGCGACGATCACCCAGGTCGGGATGTAGAAATGGTCGATCCGGCCGCTCTCGTAGAGCGCGAGCGCGATCACGCCCATCGTCTTCTGCGCGTCGTTCGCGCCGTGCGTGAACGCGACCCACGTCCCCGACGCGAGCTGGCCGAGCCGGAAGCCGCGGTTGGCCACCCCCGGAGTCAGCCACTGGAAGACCCAGTAGATGAGGAGCAGGAGGAGGAACGCGGCTGCGAAGCCGATCGCCGGCGACGCGAGCGCCGGCAGGACGACCTTGTGCGCGAGCCCGTTCCACTGGACGCCCTTCGAGCCGGACTGGACGAGCGCCGCTCCGACGAGCCCGCCGATCAGCGCGTGCGACGAGCTCGAGGGCAGGCCGAGCCACCATGTGAGGAGGTTCCAGACGATCGCGCCGATGAGCGCGGCGAGCACCGTCTTCTCGTTCGCGAGGCCGGTGTCGATTATCCCCTTGCCGACGGTCTTCGCGACCGCGGTCGTCACGAACGCGCCGGCGAGGTTCGCGACTGCGGCGACCGCGACCGCGAGCCGCGGCGAGAGTGCCCGCGTCGAAATCGACGTCGCGACCGCGTTCGCCGTGTCGTGGAACCCGTTCGTGAAGTCGAAGCCGAGCGCGACGATGACGACGACGACCAGCAGGACGTTGTTCATCAGCGGTTCTTGACGAAGATTCCTTCGAGGACGTCGGCTGCGTTCTCGCAGGCGTCGACGGCTTCCTCGAGCCCCTCGTAGAGGTCCTTCCAGCGGATGACCGCGATCGGATCGGACTCGGACGAGAAGAGCTCCGCGACGGCATCGCGGACGAGCCGGTCGCCCTCGTCCTCGAGCTCCCGCAGCTCCGTCAGCTGTCGGCGCGAGTCCTTGAAGCCGTTCAGCTTGCCCACGACCTCGTCGAGCTTCTCGGCGGACCGAACGATCACGTCGGCCTGTGCCTTCGCAGGCGGGCGAACCCGACCGACTCCGTAGCCGACGACGTTGCCGGCGACCTCGTCGACGAAATCGCAGACGTCGTCGAGCGCCGTCGCGAGCCGGAAGATGTCCTCGCGGTCGAACGGGGTCACGAACGTCCGGTTGAGGAGGTCGATCACCTCGTGCGTGACGCGGTCGCCCTCGTGCTCGAGCTCTCTGATCGTCCGCATGCGCGCCTCGTCCTCCTCGGGGAAGCCGTCGAGGAACGCGACGAGCGCGCGCGAGATCTCGACGGTGTTCGACGACGCACGCGAGAAGAGGTCGAAGAACTCGGTGTTCTGGGGCAGAAGCCGGAGGCGCGGCACGGCGGCGGGAGCGTTACAGATCGCGCGGACGTCTGCGCTGGCGGCGACAATGGAGGCATGGAACAGTTCGACGAGGCCCGCGACGCGACGCGGCGAACACGGCTCGCAAACGAACGCACCTATCTCGCCTGGCTGCGGACAGGGCTGACGGTGCTGGCTGTCGCCGTCGGCGCGGGGAAGATCGCCCCGGGCGTCGTCAAAGGATCCTCGTGGCCCTACGAGGCGCTCGGCAGCGGGTTCGGACTGCTCGGAATCGCGTTCGTCGCGTATGCCTATGTGCGGCAACGCCAGGTGGAGACAGCGCTCCGGGAAGGCCGCTACGCGCCGCTCGACGACCGCGTCGCGCTCGGCCTCACGGCCGCCGCCGCGGTGCTCGGCATCGCGACGGTCGTGCTCGTGATCGCGACCGACTAGCCGGTGTGTCGGTCCGGTGACGATCGTGTAACACGTGCGACGCAGCCCGGAGGCCTGGTCTAGGGTTACTCGGTGCGCGTCGCCACCGAGAGAGAGATCAAGCTCGAGGCGCCGCCGGGATACGTCCTTCCCGAGCTCGACGGTGAGCCGCTTGCGCGCCGCGTCTTCACGTCGACGTACTACGACGTGCCCGGAGCGTCGCTGGCCCGCGCCGGCATCACGCTCCGGCGCCGGGTCGAGAACGGCAACGCGCTCTGGCAGCTCAAGCTCCCGGCCGAGGACGGCCGGCTGGAGATCGAGGAGCCGGGCGGCCCGGTCGCTCCGCCCAATCCGATCGCGCGCCAGCTCGTCGCCCACGTGCGGCACGGGCCGCTCGAGCCGGTCGCGGAGCTGCGGACGATCCGGTCCGGCGTCCTCGTCGAGGCGGGCCGCGCCGAGGTCGTTCTCGACGAGGTGACCGTCATGGACGGGAACCGCGCCGCCGCCGCGTTCACGGAGATCGAGGTCGAGCTGCGCACGGACGACGGCGGCGGCCTCGACGCGATCGCGCGCCGGCTGCGCCGTGCGGGAGCTCGCAAGGGCGACGGGAGGCCGAAGCTGATGCGCGTGCTCGGCGACTCGCGGGGACCCGAGCAGCCTGAGCCGCTCCGCCGGTGGCTGCGCGAGCAGCTCGACGAGATGCTCGCGCACGATCCCGGCACGCGCCTCGGCGCCGATCCCGAGGACCTGCACGACTTCCGAGTCGCCGTGCGCCGGTCGCGAGCGCTACTGCGGACAGGCCGCAGGTTCATCGATGCCGAGCGCTCCGAGCCGCTCCGCGCCGAGCTGAAGTGGCTCGGCGGCGTCCTCGGCGCGGTCCGCGATCTCGACGTCATCCTCGAACACCTGCGCAAGGAGATCGCGCGGCTCGACGAGGCCGAGCGAAGCGCCGCCGACGGGCTCCTTGCCGCGCTCGCCCGGGAACGCGGTGCGGCACGGCGGACGCTGCTGAAGGCGCTCGGCAGCGCACGCTATTTCGCGCTCCTCGACAGCCTCGAAGAGGCGGCGCGCGAACTCCCGGTCGCCGACGGGGGCCGTCTTCCGGCTCTCGCCCGCAAGGAGTTCAAGAAGCTGCGGCGGGACACCAAGGCGGCCGGCTCCGATCCGTCCGACGAGACGCTGCACGCGCTTCGTATCCGCGGCAAGCGCGCCCGCTACGCAGCCGAGTTCGCCGACGCCGGCAAGCGTTCGCGCGCGTTCGTCGCGGCGGCGAAGGAGTTCCAGGACACCCTCGGCGAGCACCAGGACGCCGTCGTGCTCGACGAGCGTCTGCGCGGAATGCTGGATCCCGACGCCTCGGCCGTGCAGGGCGTCGTCGTCGGCCGGCTGATCGAGCGCGAGCACGCGCGGCGCGACGCAGCGCGGGCGGCGTGGCCGGAAGCGTGGCGCAAGCTCGCGCGCCGCGGCCGCCGCGCCTTCGCGTGACGGACGTTGTCAGGGCAGCAGGCGGCGTCGTCGAGCAGGACGGCCGCGTCCTCGTCGTCCACCGGCCGCGCTACGACGACTGGACGTTCCCGAAGGGGAAGGCGCTGGACGGCGAGACCGACGAGGCGTGCGCGCTTCGCGAGGTCGAGGAGGAGACCGGGCTGCGCTGCGAGCTCGGCGACGAGCTTCCCGCGACGTCGTACGTCGACGCGAAAGGCCGGCCGAAGCGCGTGCGCTACTGGCGGATGCAGCCGCTCGGCGGCCGGTTCGTACCGCACGACGAGGTGGACGAGATCGCGTGGCTCCCGCCGGCCGAGGCCGCGGAGCGGCTCAGCTACGTCCGCGACCTGACGCTGCTCGACGCGCTGCGATGAAGATCGTCCTCCGGCACGCGCGTGCGGGCGAGCGCAGCGAGTGGGAGGGCGACGACCGGCTACGGCCGCTCGACGAGAAGGGCCGCAGGCTGGCGCTGCGACTCGTCGGAGAGCTCGCACCGCTCGGCGTGACGCGGATCGTGTCGAGCCCGTACGTCCGCTGCACGCAAACGGTCGAGCCGCTCGCCGCCGAGCTCGGGCTCCCGGTCGAGACCGACGACCGGCTCGCCGAGGGCGCCTCACGCGACGCCGTCGACGCCCTGCTCCGCGAAACGCCACCCGGCTCGGTGCTGTGCACCCACGGGGACATCGTGGAGTTGATCCTCGGCAAGCCGCTGAAGAAGGGCGCGTTCGCAGTCCTCGACGACTAAGTGGTCGTGGCCATAAGTTCAGTAGGGCTCGTCGCCAAGCCGCGGCTGCATGGGTCACCCGTACCCGAGCGCAGCCGCGGCGGCAGCGACAGGAGTCACGGAATCTATGCTTGCGATGTGAGCGAGCCGGACACGGGCGCGGCGCGCGAAGGCGAGCTGCAGGCGTTCCGCCGCGCCGCCCACGCGCTGGTGGACGGCGTCGCCAACCACCTGGCCGCGCTGCCGTCGCGCCCAGTCTGGCAGCCGCTCCCCGACGCCCTGCGCGAGCAGCTGGTCGACCTGCCCCTGCCGGAGCGCGCGGCCACGCTCGACGACCTGGTCGCGACCGCCCTGCGCGACGTCCTGCCCCACGCCATGGGCAACGGCCACCCGGCCTTCTTTGGCTGGGTCAACCCGCCGCCCTCCCCCGCCGCCGTCGTCGCTTCGCTGGCGGCAGCCGCGATGAACCCGAGCGTCGTCGCCGGCGACCACGCCGACGTCCACCTCGAGCGCGCCGTCGTGCGCTGGCTGGCCGAGCTCGTCGGCTTCCCGCACGCGCCGGGCGCCGGCCTGCTCACCAGCGGCGCGTCCGCCGCGACGATCGTCTGCTTCGCGGGCGCTCGCGGTCGCGCGCTGGCGGAAGTCGGCCGCGACGTGCGTCGCGACGGCCTCACCGGCGCCCCACAGCTCGTCGCCTACGTGCCGGCCGAGGCCCATAGCTGCGTGCGGCGCGCGCTGGAGCTCCTAGGCCTCGGCAGCGGCGCGATGCACGAGGTGCCGCTCGACGGAGGCCGGCTCGACGCGGCCGCGCTGCGTGCCTCGATCGCCGCGGATCGCGCGAGTGGCGCCGTGCCGGCGCTGCTCGTCGGCTCGGCCGGCACCGTCAACGCCGGCGTGATCGATCCGCTCGACGCGCTCGCCGACGTCGCGACCGCGGAGGGCCTCTGGTTCCACGTCGACGGCGCCTACGGCGCGTTCGGCGTGCTCGACCCAGCGATCGCGGCCCGCTTCCGCGGCATGGAGCGGGCCGACTCGCTGACCCTCGACCCGCACAAGTGGCTCGGCGTTCCTGTCGATGCCGGCTGCGCGCTCGTGCGGCGCAGCGACGACCTGCGCGACGCGTTCAGCCTCATCCCACCGTACCTGCGCCAGGATGCCAGCGCGCCGGTCGGTACGTTCGCCGAGTACGGGTTCGAACAGACGAGACCGTTCCGCGCGCTCAAGACGTGGGCGACCATCGCCGCGCGCGGACGCGCCGGCATCGCCGCCCAGGTGGCGCGCGCGAACGGGCTCGCCCGCGAGCTGGCGACGCTGGTCGAGCGCGAGCCCGAGCTGGAGCTGGCCTCCGCGCCCGAGACCTCCATCGTCGCCTTCCGCGCGCGCCCGGCGGGCTGTCCGCCGTCCCGGCTGGACGACGTCAACCGCGCACTACCCGAGGCGGTTCAGGCGCGGGGGCGCGTCTTCGTCACCGGTACCGTCTTCGGCGGCCGCGAGACGCTGCGCGCCTGCATCCTGCACCCGGACACCGGCTCGGATCACCTCGCGACCCTCGTCGCGGAGGTCGTCACGACGGCCCGTACGCTGGCCGCCACCGGGTAGCGGGAGTCCGCAAACTCCTTCAACGAACCGGAACGAACTTGCGACTGCGTCCACTAAGCTGCTACGGCGTCGAGCGAGCGCACGAGCGCTCCCTCGCGCAGGCCCGCGCCGACGACCTCGAGCGGCACGACGAGACGGCGCTGCACCTCGGAGAGGATCAGCGCCCCGCCGAGCAGGAGCGGCGTCCTGCGACGGTCGACTCCATGGCGGCGCGCGATCGCGGAGTGCGAGCGGGACGAGAGCTCCGACACCGCCTGCGCGAGCTCGTCGGGGCCGAGCGTCGGGCCGACGAGCTTCCGCAGCGCGCGGGCCGTTCCGCCGACGACGAGCGCGGCTCCCGGGAGTGGCGGCGCGAACCCGCGGAAGACGTCCTCGACCTCGCGCCGGGCCACCTCGAGCTCCTCCTCGGACGGCCGCTCGTCGGGAAGCCGGCGCACGGTCAGCCTGAGCGCACCCAGCTCGACGGAGCGGATCCAGGTCGGTTCCCGGCCGGGGATGCCGATCGCGAGCTCGGTCGACGCGCCGCCGAGATCGCAGACGCCGACGAGCCCGGCCGACGGTCGGGCCACCGAGACTGCGCCGACGAACGCAAGCCGCGCCTCCTCCTCGGCCGACAGGACCTGCACTGAGGTCTTCGCCGCGCGCTCCAGCACCGCGACGAGCTCGCGCGCGTTCGCGCTCTGGCGGCCCGGGGCTGTAACGAGCACCTCGACGTGCTCGGCGCCGTGCCGGCGGGCCAGCGTGCACAACTTCCGGACGGTCTTCGCAGCGTCGGCGAGCTTGACCTCCGAGATCCGTCCCCGCTCCTCGATCTCGCGCCCGAGCCCGACGCGCACGCCCTCGGAGTGCACGGTCTGGAGGCCGCCGCCCTCGCGGCGCGCGACAAGCAGCCGAACCGTGTGCGACCCAACGTCTACTACGCCGCCCGTCATAGCCATGGGATCCTAGGTCCCCGCTCGGCGGGCATGTGCAACATGCCGGAAAACGGGTGGTTTCAGAGTTGGTTCAGCGGGAGAGCGGCCGGTGGCTCCCCCGGCGGCGGGCGCGGCGCCCCAGGGTGGCCTGCGCGGACCGGCCCCGGTCGCTCTTCGAGGGGCGGACACGCTCCCACGCGCCGGACGGCAGCAGGCGCCACGCCCCCGTGTTGTCCGCCATCAGCGAGGCGAACGTCGCCGTCAGCTCGTCGCGGTGACGCGGATCGTCGACCGGTACGACCACCTCGATCCGGTGGTCGAGGTTGCGCGGCATCAGGTCGGCGCTGCCGAGGTAGTAGGCAGCGCGCTCGCCGGCCTCGAACATGAAGAGACGGCTGTGCTCGAGGAAGCGGCCGAAGACACTGCGCACCTCGATCCCCTCGCTCATCCCGGGCACACCGGGACGGAGCGCGCACAGCGAGCGTGCGGCGATCTCGATGCGCGCACCTGCCTGCGACGCGGCGTACAGCTCCTCGATCACCGTCTCGTCGGTGAGTGCGTTCAGCTTCAGGCGCACGCGCGCCTTCTCGCCGCGCTCGGCAGCGGCGGCGACGCTGCGGATCTCCTCGATCAGCCGGTCGCGGAGCGTGAACGGCGCGACGAGGATCTTGCGGAACGTGACGGGCCGGCCGAAGCCGGTCAGATAGTTGAAGAGGTCCGCGACGTCCGCAGCGACCTCCGGATCGCTCGTGAAGAGCCCGAAGTCCTCGTAGGTGCGGGCCGTCAGCGCGTGGTAGTTGCCCGTGCCGAGGTGGACGTAGCGGCGGAGACCGCCGCCCTCGCGGCGGACGACGAGTGTCGTCTTCGCATGGATCTTCAGCGACGGGAACCCGTAGACGACGTGGACGCCTGCCTGCTCGAGCGCGCGCGACCACTCGATGTTCCGGCGCTCGTCGAAGCGGGCCTTCAACTCGACGAGGCACACACTCTGCTTGCCGCGCTCGGCCGCGTCGATCAGCGCCGGCACGAGCGGCGACTCGTCGCTCGTCCGGTAGACGGTCGTCTTCAGCGCGATCACGTTCGGGTCGACCGCCGCCGAGCGGACGAACGCCTCGAAGCTCGTCGCGAACGAGTCGTACGGATGATGGACGAGCAGGTCGCCGACGCGGATCGGGGCGAACAGGTCGTTGGCCTCGAGCGCCGCGCCGAACGGAGGCCGCGTGACCGGCAGCCACGGGTCGTCCTTCAGGTCGGGCCGGGGCAGCTTCGTCAGCTCCATCGCGTCGGCGAGGTCGAGCGAGCCGTGGATCGGGTAGACCTCGAACTCCGAGACGCCCAGTCCCTGCTGCAGCCGCTCGAGCATCGCCTGCGACATCGAGCTCGAGACCTCGAGCCGCACGACGTCGCCGAAGCGGCGGCGGCGGAGCTCGAGCTCGACCGCCTCCAGCAGGTCGTCGGCCTCGTCGGAGACCTCGAAATCGGCGTCGCGCGTAACGCGGAAGAGCGAGCGCTCGAGGATCTCCATGTCGGGGAAGAGCGACGCCAGGTGGTGTGAGATCGCGCGCTCGAGGGGTACGAGCAGGCCGCGCGAGCCGACCGGCAGGAAGCGCGGCAGGCCCTCCGGCACCTTGATGCGCGCGAACCGCTCCTCGCCCGTCTCCGGATCGCGGACGAAGAGCGCGAGGCTGACCGAGAGGCCGGAGATGTACGGAAACGGCTGGCCCGGCCCGACCGCGAGCGGCGTCAGCACCGGATAGATCTCCTGCTCGAAGATCGAACGGAGCTGGATGCGCTCCGTCTCGTCGCAGTCCTCGACGTTCTCGAGGACGACGCCCTCGGCGGCGAGCGCCGGCTGGAGCTCCCGCGTCCAAAGCCTCGCCTGCGTCGCGGTCAACTCCAGGACGCGCTCGCGGATCGAGGCAAGCGTCGCCTCCGGCGTTGCGCCGTCCGGCGACCGGACCGTCATTCCCGACGCGGCCTGGCCGGCGAGCCCGGCGACGCGGATCATGAAGAACTCGTCGAGGTTGGACGAGAAGATCGAGCAGAACTTGATGCGCTCGAGCAGCGGGACCTCGGGATCCGCAGCGAGCTCGAGGACGCGCGAATTCATGTCGAGCCACGAGAGCTCGCGGTTCAGCAATCTCTGCTCGGCGCCGACTCGCTTCTTCCGCCGCGTCGCCGCCATGAACGAACGATCATCTCCTTCGCGCGCGCGCGGCGGGGTTACCGAGTGGTGACAGTCTGGGGAGCGGACGGGAAAACGCGGGCGCCCTTGACATATTGATGAGTTTCGATATATTCATGTTCGTCAATATGAAACGGGTGAGGGGGACGCTGTGCAGTTGTGTGAACGGTGCGCCTCGGTCGACGATTCCGCACGTGCAAGCGAGAAGGCCCTGCTCCTCGGACGACCGCTCTTGTGAGCGCGGCGCTGCGAGCAGTCGCGTGTTGCGCCCCGCTGTCGGCGCCGACGCTTTCGAACGACGAGGCAACGGCGACCGCGGAGCTCTTTAAGGCGCTCGGCGATCCTGCCCGCGTGCGTGCGGTGAACCTCCTCGCGACGGCCGCACAGCCGGTCTGTATCTGCGACCTGACTGAGCCCCTCGGCCTGTCGCAGCCGACGGTCTCGCACCATATGAGAAAGCTGCTCGACGCCGGCCTGGTCGAGCGAGAGCAGCGGGGGAAGTGGGCGTACTTTTCGTTGAAGCGCGACGCGGTCGAGAAGCTTGCGGCGGTCGCCGATCTGAAGGGAGTGTGCTGTTGATGGCATCCACGTCGGACCGCCTGCGCGACCGCGTCAGGGAGCGCTACGCGGAGGCGGCTCGCGCGGTTGCAATCGGGTCGGAATGCGGCTGCGGTAGCGGAGACTGCTGTACCGCCGAGGGCGATGCGTCCAATTTCGGCGAGGCGTTGTACGACGCGGAGCAGCGAGCCGATCTGCCGGAGGCAGCGGTCCTCGCCTCGCTCGGCTGCGGGAATCCGATCGCGGTCGCCGACCTCAACGCGGGTGAGACCGTCCTCGACCTCGGCTCCGGCGGCGGCATCGACGTGATCCTTTCGGCGAAGCGAGTCGGCGAGACGGGTCGTGCCTACGGCCTCGACATGACCGACGAGATGCTCGCGCTCGCGCGCACGAATGCCGAGGAGGCGGGCGTCCGCAACGCGATCTTCCTCAAGGGCTTGATCGAGGAGATCCCGCTACCCGC
>Ga0066709_100000357_pt1 | contig 23358 bp, 16 predicted proteins | sample GraSoiAngelo_158_FD_79665 | JGI IMG/M metagenome (GOLD analysis project Ga0066709, IMG submission 79665) | Grasslands soil microbial communities from the Angelo Coastal Reserve, California, USA - 14_1009_16_30cm | ecosystem: Environmental > Terrestrial > Soil > Grasslands | place: USA...
GCCCGCTCACCCAACCCGACAACCTCGCCTACCTCATGTACACCTCCGGCTCCACCGGCCGCCCCAAAGGCGTCATGGTCCCCCACCACGCCATCACCCGCCTCGTCAAAGAAACCGACTACGTCCAGCTCGGGCGATCCGACCGCGTGGCGCAGGTCTCGAACTCCTCGTTCGACGCCGCCACCTTCGAGATCTGGGGTGCGCTCCTCAACGGCGGGCTTCTCGTCGGGATCACGAAGGACGTGGCGCTCTCACCGCACGACTTCGCTGCGCAGCTCCGCGCCGACGGCATCACGACGCTCTGGCTGACGACCGCGCTCTTCAATCAGGTTGCGAGCGAAGTGCCCGACGCCTTCCGGACGCTTCGCCACCTCCTCGTCGGCGGATCCGCGCTCGATCCGCATTGGATCCGCGAGGTGCTCCGGCAAGGCCCACCTGAGCGTCTGCTCAACGGGTACGGCCCCACCGAGGGAACGACCTTCACGGCCTGCCACCTCATCCGCGAGGTGCCTGAGGACGCCACCTCCGTCCCGATCGGCCGGCCGATTGCGAACACCATCGTCTACGTGCTCGACCCGCACGGCCAGCCAGTACCCGTCGGCGTGCCCGGCGAGCTCTACGTCGGCGGCGACGGGGTAGCCCGCGGCTACTGGGAACGACCGCAGCTCACTGCCGAGCGGTTCGTGCCGAACCGCTTCGGCGCGCAGCTCGGATCGCGCCTCTATCGGACGGGCGACCTCGTTCGGTGGCTCCCCGACGGCTCGATCGAGTTCGTGGGCCGCATTGATCAGCAGGTCAAGATCCGGGGCTTCCGCGTCGAGCCCGGAGAGATCGAGGCCGTCCTCGGGCAGCACGCAGCAGTCCAGGAGTCGGTCGTTGCGCCGCAGGAGGATCGGCACGGCGATGCGCGCCTCGTCGCCTACGTCGTCCCCGACGCGCGCCATCGCGACGGCGTGGAAGGCCCCTCGCGCGACGCGCTCCGCGAAGAGCACGTGTCGCATTGGCAGGCCCTCTTTGACGGGCATGTCTACGGCGAGCTGAGTGCGCAACGCGATCCGACCTTCGACATCACAGGCTGGGATTCGAGCTACACAGGCGAGCCGATCCCCGCCGAGGAGATGCGCGAGTGGGTCGACGACACGGTCGCGCGGATCCTTGCGCTGGGCCCGCGACGGGTGTTCGAGATCGGCTGTGGAACTGGACTCGTCCTGTTCCGCGTAGCTCCACGCTGCGAGCTGTACGTGGCAAGCGATTTCTCCCGCGCCGCCCTCGAGCACGTCCGGCGGCATAGCGATCGGCTCGGCGGCGCCCGCTCGCGGGTGCGGCTCGAGCACGCGCTCGCGGACGATTTTTCGCTCATTCGGCCCGGGAGTATCGACCTCGTCGTCCTCAATTCGGTAGTTCAGTACTTCCCGGATGTCGGCTACCTGCTCCGCGTCGTCGAGCGGGCAGTGGATGCGGTCGCCCCCGGCGGTGCGGTCTTCCTGGGCGACGTCCGCAGCCTGCCGCTGCTCGGGGCATTCCACGCTTCGGTGGAGCTCTTCAAGGCGGACCCGTTGCTCTCCGCGGCGGAGCTCCGACGTCGAGCGCAGCTCCAGGCCGATCAGGAGACGGAGCTCGCGGTCCACCCGGAGTTCTTCCTTGCGCTCGAACGCTCGCTGCCGCAGGTCGACTACGTCGAGGTCATCCCCAAGCGGACGCGCTACCACAACGAGCTCAGCCGGTTCCGCTACCAGGTCGTGATCCACGTCGGTGAGCCGACGCCGCCCGGCGTCTCCCCGCCGTGGCTGGACTGGGACGCGGGCGAGCTGACCCTCCCGGTTCTCCGCCGGCTCCTCGAGACAGGCAGACCGGACGCGCTCGGCATCGCGCGCGTGCCCAACGCGCGCGTCGCAGCGGACGTGGCCGCCTGGCAGTGGCTCGTGAGCTCCGAGCGTCCGACGACGGCAGGCGAGCGGGGCGGGCTCGTGCGAGACACGGCCGCGGTCGACCCGGAGGGGCTCGTGCGCTTGGCGGCCACGGCCGGCTACGAGGCAGATCTCAGTTGGGCCCGGCATGGGCCCGAGGGCGCGTACGACGTTCTGTTCACCCGTGCCGGCCCACGAACGCCTGAGCGAGTGCCGTTTCCCGCGGCGCTCGGCGCACCCGAGCCGTGGCGCGTCTACGCCAACGATCCTCTGCAGGGCAAACTCGCCCAGTGTCTCGTGCCCGAGCTCCGCAGCTTCCTCTCGGAGCGCCTCCCCGACTACATGGTGCCGGCCCGGTTCTTGCTCCTCGACGCGCTGCCCTTGAGCCCGAACGGCAAGACCGACCGAGCGGCGCTCCCGGCACCGGACACCGTGCGGCTCGAGGTCGAAGCGGAGTACGTCGCGCCGCGCATCCCCCTCGAGGAGCAACTCGCGGCGATCTGGGGCGATCTCCTCGGTATCGACCAGGTCGGCGTGCACGACGACTTCTTCGCCGAGCTGGGCGGTCACTCGCTGCTCGCGACACAGCTCGTGTCGCGGATCCGGGACGCGTTTGGCATCGGCCTGCCGCTGCGGGCTCTCTTCGAGGCGCCGACAGTGGCCCGCCTCGCCGCGCTCATCGACGGCCGCGACGGGAGGGACGGAGCCGGCCCCGCGCGTGTCTCGCGCATCGAGCGCGGCGGCGCGGTCGACCTCGAGCGGTTGTCGCGCGACGAAGTGGACGCGCTGCTCCGGGAGCTGCTCCCGGATCGAGGGGATCCCCGCTGACGCTGCGGCCCGACCTTCCGCCCGACGAGAAACGGGCCCTGCTCGCCGAGCTCCTGCGCGAACAAGACGAGCGACCGCGCGCCTACCCGCTCTCCTTCTCCCAGCAACGGCTGTGGTTCCTCGACCAGCTCGCGCCCGGGAACGCGTACTACAACATCCACCTCCCCATCCCGATCAACGCAGGCGTCGACACGCGCCTGCTCGAGCGGGCATTGAACGAGCTCGTACGGCGACACGAAGCGCTTCGCACGACATTCTCGGCCGAGGATGGTCAGCCCGTGCAGCTCGTAGCGCCGGAGCTTACGCTGAGCCTGCCCCTGGTCGACCTCATGCAGCTCGCACCGGAGGAGCAGGAGGCGGAGGCGCGCCGGATCGCGGTCGAGGAATCGCAGCGTCCCTTCGACCTCGCCTCGGGCCCGCTCCTCCGAGCGACGCTACTGCGGCTGCACCCGACTGAGCATTCGCTGCTTCTGACGGTGCACCACATCGTCTTCGACGGCTGGTCGATGAGCGTCTTCCTCCGCGAACTCACGGCGATCTACGCCGCCTTCCTCGCCGGGCTCCCGTCGCCGCTCGCCGAACTGCCCCTTCAATACGCCGATTTCGCCGTATGGCAGCGCCAGTGGCTACAGGGGGAGGTGCTGGAACGGCAGCTTGCCTACTGGCGCGAGCAGCTCGCGAACGTGCCGATGCTGCAGCTTCCGACCGACCGACCGCGGCCGGCGGTCCAGACCTTCCGGGGCGCTTTCCGCTCCTTCTTCGTGCCGGGAACGCTGGTCGCAAGGCTCCGGGAGCTGGCGCGCAGCGAGGGTGCGACCCTCTTCATGGCGCTGCTCGCCTCGTTCAATGCCCTGCTTGCCCGCTATTCCGGCCAGGACGACCTCGCCGTCGGCACGTATATCGCCAACCGCAACCGCGCAGAGATCGAAGGGCTGATCGGATTCTTCGTGAACACCCTCGTCCTCCGGACCGACCTCGGTGGCGATCCCCCCTTCCGCGAGCTGCTGCGTCGAGTACGCGCGACCGCGCTCGGCGCCTACGCCCACCAAGACGTGCCGTTCGAGATGCTGGTGGAGGAGCTCCAGCCCGAGCGCGACCTCTCCCGGAACCCGCTCTTCCAGGTCGTCCTTCAGCTTCCGTCCACTGTCGGGCTGCCTCAGCAGGAGCGCGCCGTTGATGCTCCGCTCGCCGAGGTCCAACTCGGGACCGCCGCATTCGACATGGCGGTGACACTCTGGGAGGGCGCGGGTGCTCTCGCCGGGCAGATCGAGTACAGCACCGATCTCTTCGACGACGAGACGATCGTGCGCATGCTGCGCCACTTCGAGACGCTCCTGGAAGGCATCGTCGGCAACCCGGACGCCCGGCTGTCCGAGCTGCCGCTGATGACCGCGGAAGACCACGAGCAGCTCCGCGCGTGGAACGACACTGCGCACCCCTACCCCGAAGACCGCGGCGTCGAACAGCTCTTCCAGGAACAGGCGGCGCGCACGCCGGATGCACCGGCCTTCCTCTACGGGCGCGAAACGATCACCTACGATGAGCTCAACCGGCGCGCGAACCAGCTCGCCCACCATTTGCAGAGCCTCGGTGTCGGGCCCGACGTGCTCGTTGGCGTCTGCCTCGAGCGCTCGCTGGAGGCAGTAGCCGCCATCCTCGGCATCCTCAAGGCGGGTGCCGCTTACGTCCCGCTCGACCCCCGCTACCCGCTCGCGCGCTTGCGATTCATGCTCGGCGACGCCGGAGTCCCGCTTCTGGTGACGGACGAGGCCCACGCCAAGGGCTTCGACCTCGATCGTCTCACAGTCGTGCGCGTCGACACCGACGGGTCGTCGGTAGCAATGTGCAGCGCGCGGAACCCCCAATCGGCCCGTCAGCCCCACCACCTCGCCTACGCGATCTACACCTCCGGCTCGACGGGCACTCCGAAAGGGATCGCGGTCGAGCACCGCCAGATCCTCAACCGCCTGGCGTGGATGTGGTCGGAGTATCCCTTCCGCGCCGGCGAAGCCTGCTCGCAGAAGACGGCGCTCAGTTTCGTCGACTCGATCTGGGAGCTCTTCGGCGGCCTGCTCCAGGGCGTCCCGACGGTGATCGTGCCCGACGAGGTCCTCTCCGACGGCGAGACGCTCGTCAGTACTCTTGCCGAGAGCGGCGTTACGCGAATGTGGGTGGTGCCCTCGCTCCTGCGGACGCTGCTCGACGCCTATCCCGACCTCGACCGCCGCCTCCCGGCGCTCACGTTCTGGGTCACGACCGGCGAGCCGCTCTCCGCCGAGCTCTACGAGCGCTTCGTGGAGCGGATGCCGCACGCCGTGCTCTACAACGTCTACGGCACCTCGGAATTCTGGGACGCGACCTGGTGGGACCCGACCGTTGAGCAGCCGCCGCGCTGGCGCGTGCCGATCGGTCGGCCGATCTGGAACACGCAGGTCTACGCCCTCGACCGCCGCGGGCAGCCCGTGCCGATCGGCGTCCCCGGCGAGCTCCATGTCGGGGGTCCCGGCCTTCCTCGCGGCTACCTCGGCCGGCCGGAGCTGACGGCAGAGAAGCTCGTCGCGAATCCGATCGCTGACGAGCCGGGGGCGCGACTTTGGAGGAGCGGCGACCTGATCCGCTTCCTCGCCGACGGAAACGTCGAGTTCCTCGAGCGCACCGACAACCAGGTCAAGCTCCGCGGCTTCCGGATCGAGCCGAGCGAAATCGAGGTCGCCCTTCGGCGCCATCCGGCGGTCGAACAGGCAGTCGTCGTCCTGCGCACCGAGCCCGAACGCCAAGACGCGCGGCTGGTCGCCTACGTCGTGCCGCGCGGCGAGCCGGTTCCCTCCGCGCCCGAGCTGCGCGCCTTCCTCCAGGAAATCTTGCCCGCGCACATGATCCCGGCGGACTTCGTCTCGCTCGAGGAGCTGCCGCTGACCCCGAGCGGCAAGGTCGACCGGGCGAGACTGCCGGACCCCGGCGAGGCTGGGTCGGGCGCGAGGGAGTTCACGCCGCCGCGAGACGGGGTCGAGGAGGTCCTTGCCGCAATTTGGGCAGACGTTCTCGGCGCCGAGCGAATCGGCATCCACGAGAACTTCTTCAACGACCTGGGCGGGCACTCCCTGCTCGGAACGACGCTCATCTCCCGTGTCCGCAACGCGTTCGACGTAGAGCTTCCCCTGCGCCGCCTGTTCGACGCGCCGACCGTCGCGGAGATGGCCGACGTTCTCGGGCAGGAGGCGCGTGACCGCGCCGCACTCGAGCGAACCGCGCAGCTGCTGTTGCAGGTTGCTTCGCTGTCCGAGGAGGACGTGCAGACCATGCTGTCGGAGCGCGCCGGGCCGTAGGCGCTTCGACGGGTGGTGTTCACACGAGCTCGAAGCTCAGCGACGCCTCGCCCGCGTGACCTCGATCCCCGGCGGCGGCGTAGACCTGAACATCCTGGGCGCCGGGCCGGATCGCCCGGTAAAGGAGGCGGTCGTCCTCGCGGAGCACCTCGCCGGACCGCGAGTAGAACTTGTACATCAGCGGGCTGCCTGCGGGCTCGGCGGCCTCCATGCGCAGCGTGGCGAAACGTGCCTTCCGAGCCGGGACCTCGGCCTCGAGCCTGGTGATGGCCGGCGCGGCCGCCGCGCGCTCGTGCGGCTCCGGCTTGCGCACGAAATCGGCATCCAGGTGCGCCGCAAGTCCGGTGATCGGGAGACGACCTCGGCCGGCGCTGCGCAACACGCAGACGAGGTTCGCGCGGGCGAAGAGGAGAAGAGAGTCGCCGGGGCCGGCGAAGACGACATCGCCGAGGGGAACCGTCTCGTCGCGGGCCACGAGCGGCGACTGCACGTCGCCGAGGAGCCTGACGAGCAGGTCGTGCGCCGCCTCCCTCGAGGGGCATTCGAAGGCGTCGAGGTGCAGAAGCGCACTCTCCATCGCGGCCGACGGCCGCCGCCATAGCGACTGAATCATCGGTGGCCAGGGCGGGCGGTCGACATGCTGGATCCGATGCGGAACGAAGCCGGTGAACTGGTCAGGCGGCAGGAGGAGCCGCCACACGAAGAGGTTCTCGTCGAGGCGTGTCCGCCCGCGCCACTCCTCGAGTGCGTGCCGCGCCTCCAGGGAAGGGTAGAAGTCGCGCACGAGGCTAGATCACCGACCTTCGTTGCCGGGTCGAGGGCTGCGGCTCGCAGTTCACTTGACCGACGGGCGACGCCAGGCGGTCCCGATAGAGGCCGTCGCCGAAGAATCCGAAGGGTATGTTCGCGGGTAGGAGCGGCGTGTGGGGCGCGAGCGCCGGATTCGCGTCACCGTCCACATAGAGGCACGCGTCGAAAATCTGCTCGCTCGCCGTGCACGCTCCTTTCCACGCGACCTCGTGGTAGTTGAATCCGCCCCAGCCGCAGGCAATCTGCCAGGTCGGCGACCCGATCGCTCGAATCGGGTTGAGGGCAAACGGCGCGAGCCCGGCCATCTTCGACTGCCAGAGATCGCAGCCGAGCGCATTGGCGAACGTCGCCACGATCGTCGCGCAGTCGCTGCAGTTGACGTACGGGCCGTTGCCGATCTCGCCTCGCAGCCGCTCGAGGAAAGCCGTGCAGTTGAAGAACGGCATCGAGTACTGGCTGACGGCGAGGATCGGACAGCCGTACTCGATCAGTCCGTTGCCGAGGGCATTGACGGCAATCGTCACGAGCGTCGCAGCCTCGTCGGCCGTGCGCGCTCCCGTTGCCCAACGGCAGGCATACTCGAGCACGTCCGTCCAGGGAAGCTGCGTGTCGGTTGAAGCATCCGCTTGCACCCAGGGAGCCTTCGGCACGTCGAGTACGGCGTAGAAGCGATGCCGGCTCTCGGCAAAGTCGCGCCAGGGAGCGCCGGCGTCAGGACGGTACTGCCAGCGCCACGTGACGTCGTGGACGCCGACGCCGCGCTCCGCGATGCGCGAACCCTCGAGCTCGAATGTCTCGAAGCCGCTCGTCCCGTTCATGCCGAATGTCACGCCGCCCGGCTTGACGGCTCCCAGTGCGTCACCCGCCGCTCCCGCTGCCACGGCGGAAAGGAAGCGGAGATACCACGCATAGAGCACGGAGATAGCAGCGGGAGAGGCCGAAACCGCCGGCTCGAGCCACCACGACGGCGGCTGCGGGGCGACGATTGGGAGCGCTCGGATCTCGGCGTTCGGTGGGTCATCCGCGGCACGCGTGAACGACGCTTGGATCGTGATCGTACTCCCGCTGGTACCGGCAATCGCGTAGGCAGCCATCGAGTCGCGGTGGCTCATCGTCTCACCCTCTCGCCACTCGGGCACTTGGAGGGGCTCGGCAGCATTCCGCCGGAGCCGGAGCGCACCGACCTCCGCCGCGCCCAGGCCGTACATGAATCGGATCGCGCGGAGGTGCACGCTCAGCTCAACTCCCGGTCGGAGTGGATGCCCGCGCCCCGGCGGGGGACCTGGTTCGGGCTGGAGGCCCGGCCGCTCGCTTGCCCGATGCGGACACCCATGCGCTCGATAGTGCGCGCGCCCACATCGCCGGCCGCGGCCTCATGTTCGCGTTCGAGCGCGTGTGCTCGAACGCGGGAAACGCTTGCACTCAGGCTCGCCGCCGGCAGCCTGTGGCCGACCACCACATGGTCGTAATCGAGACGTGACGGCTCGATGACGTCGCGGGCGTCCGCCGATTCTCGATCCGAATACCGGTTCGTTGCGGGAATGGAGCCCTAGTGCGCAGTTAAGCGAGCCTGAACGTACAGGTCGTCTGCACACCGGCATTTCCAAAAACGTTTCCACAAGGCCATTATGTCGCCCGCGCAGGCGTGAAAAAAGACGGCGCGCCGGCTGCGAAACCGACGATGGCTGCCATCGTCTCTCGATCCTGGCTCTCGGCCTTCGCGGTCAGGCGCTCGCGCTATTCCAGGGCTCGAACGCGTTCCCGATCCCGCGCATCGCAGCGCGCAGCCCTGGATAGTGGCGCAGCAGCACCGAGCGCATGTCGTTGGAGTCGATCCAGTCCATCCCTGTCTCGGTGTAGACCTGGGGCGTGAAGTCGGCCGTGAAGAACCGGTCGCTATTCAGGCGCCGTGACGCCATCAGCACGAAGATCCGGAACGCCGTGTCGCTGAAGGCAAAGCCCTTCGGGAGCCGCTCGGCACCCATCCCGACCGTGACGTCGACGCGCTCGATGTCGCCCTCGTAGACCCGCTTGATCTGCTCGGCCCATTCCGGATTGTCCGTCAGCTCCTCGAACGATGCGGCGGGCTTCAGATGCAGCAGCCGGCGGAACTCGTTGTAGCGCGGCACCCCGAGCTCGCGCGTACGGAGGATGTCAGTGGCCGCAAGGTCCTGGAGCTTGCCGTCGGGCCGCTCGTACTCCTGGAGGAAGCGCGGGAAGTTGTGCAGGCAGACGACACCCGGATGAAGCCTCCCGAACGAGTAGAGGATGTCCGTCATCGGGATCTCGTCCATCAGCTTCGGCGCCCGCGGGCCGGAGAGCTCGTGGAACACGGCCTCGCGGATCGAGGTGTCGTCGGCCGCCCTGCGGAAGGAGTAGTCGTCGGGGACGAGCGGATGCATGCGGTACACCGCGACGAACTCCTCGGTCAGCGAGTACGGGATTCCGTAGTGGTTCACCTCCGAGCCGGGGATGCCGCTGATCACCTCGCTGGAGGCGATGCGGCCGAAGAAGTTGTGCAGCTTCTCCCCTGCGAGACCCCACCAGTTGACGCGCAAGGCCGTGGCCGTCGTCGGGTGGCTGATCACGGCGGGTGTCCACTCGACGGTGTGGATCTTGGCGATCAACGCGGCGTTGATCAGCCGCGCCCGCTCGAAGAGATCATCGTCCGACCACGCCGGGTATTCGCCTCGCAGGCGGTCGCAGATCGCGTTGTGCTCGCGGATAAAGATGATCTGCATCAGCCCGATCCCGACCCAGAAGCCCGGCACCCGCGACGGGTCGTGCTCCTTGTCCGGAGGATCGGGCAGCAGCCCGTCCTCTCGGATCCGCAGCTTGCCGTCCTTGCCGGAGCGCAGGAACCGCTGCATTTCGAGCGAGCTGCCGTACAGCTGCGACGCGTCCCACCAGTGCGTCTCGGTGTTGAGGTACGTCGGCGGAAACTCGTCGTGGCCCGGCGGTCGCGTCGGGTCCGGCGGGGTGCGCGGGATCTCCATCGGCTTCACGGGCCACGGGTCGTCATCCTCGAGCCGGATAGTCCACGTGCTGCTCCCGTCGCCCCGGCCGTGGCTGAACCAGTCGCGGATCATGAACTGAAGCCACGGCGCCACGAGCGCGTTCACGGACGTCGCGGGCACAAACGGGTCGCGCGTCAGCAGCTCGCGGCTGACGAGACGCGGGCTCGGCTCCTGTAATCCGGGGTCGGGCGGCGGGAACGTCCGCTCGAACGGGACGTTACGGCCGAAGCGCGAGCCCGCCCTGCCCATCGCCGGGTCGCTCAGGTCGTTGTACGTCCCGTCGGGGGAGCGCGAGGTCACGAGCCGCGCTTCGAACGGCGGCACCGGCTTCACGTCGACGGCAGGCGCGACGTTCGTGTCGTGGAGATTGTGCCGGCGGAGCTCGTTCCGCACGCCGATCATCACGGCGAGCCCGAGCGGCGTCGAGACCTTGTCCCACCCTCGCTCGTGGTCGATGCGCGTGCAGATCCCGTCGTACACCCTCCAGAGGAGCGAGTTGCGGTAACCGGTCGCGCCGCGGCGATTGCCGACGACTGCCGCGACGACCCCGACGAGCGACGCGCCGAAGAGCAGGCGTCGGCTCAACTCATCGTCCGCCTCGCGAGCAGGGCGAGCACGGTGTTGGTGCCCGAGATCGCGGTCAGCATGATCGTGGTTCGCTTCGACGTCTCCCCGAGCAGGCCACCGACTGCCGCCGAGAGCGTGTCGGTCGCGTGAATTGGAAGGGCGAGGCGCACGGCCAGATCGCGCTTCCGCGGATCGCGCGAGAGCAGCTCGGCGCCGATAATCACCGTGCGGACGCCGAACATCCGCCACGGATAGAGCGGAGCGCCCTCCGGCGTGCCGATCCGCCGAGCCGTCATCGCCGGCGCGACGAGGCCCATAGCGCCGTTGAACATGCGAATCCCGGCGAGCGTCGTGCGAGCTGCATTGCCGAGACGACTGTGAGTTCCGCCCGAGCGGCGAGGAGCGGGCACCCCGCGATCGTACTCCCACTCGGTCGGTCCCGAATCGCCTACCGCATCCGAGGCTCCCTCGACTCCCCGCCGAGCCGGTGTCAGACTCGCCGCAGCCCTCATGCGCACCAAGAGCCGTCAGGTCTCGGAAGAGCAGGTCCGCCGCGGCCCGGGCTTCGGGCTGCCGCCTTCCGACACGGGCAGCCATGTGCTCGACCTGCTCAGCGCGGTCGGGCTCTTCGTCATCCATGTCGAGCGCCGCATCGATCCCTTCTTCCGGCGGCTGTTCGACCGGCTCTTACGCGACCGGCTCGCGACCCTGACGACGAAGCTCATCAACTGGAAGCGCCGGAGCGAGAGGCACGGCGGGCCGGCGCTCGCCGAGGAGCGCATCCAGCCGAACGAGGAGCAGCACCTCCAGGACATCATCGACACGTTCACCGCCCAGATCCGCGGCCTCTGGAAGCCCGGCTACTTCGAGCGCGGCGGCAACACCAAGACGCACGGGATCGTGCGCGCGGAGTTCACCGTGCGCGACGACCTGCCCGAGCACATGCGGCACGGCATCTTCGCCGAGCCGCGGACCTACCGCGCGTGGGTCCGGTTCTCCGGACCTGGCCCGTACGTGACGCCGGACATCGACGACGTCGGCTTCATGAGCATGAGCATCAAGATCCTGGGCGTCCCGGGCCCGAAGCTGCTCGACGACGAGCAGTTCACGCAGGACATGTTCGGTGTATCGACCCCAACGTTCGTCACGCCGGACACGCGCGCCAATGCGCAGCTCCAGCACTGGAGCCTTAAGAACGCGTCGCCCTTCTACTTCGTGAATCCGCGCGACCACCACTTCCTCGACTCGATCATGCAGCTGCTCTGGACGAAGACGCAATCGAGCCCGCTCGAGGCCGACTACTTCAGCTGCGTCCCCTACCTGCTCGGCGAGGGGCAGGCGATGCAGTACTCGTTCGCCACGCGCCGAACGAAGCGGACGCGCGTACCACGACTGCCGTTCCGCCCGCCGGACAACTACCTGCGCGACGCGATGGTGAAGACCCTCGCCGGGGAGGACGTCGAGTTCGACATCCGCCTTCAGGTGCAGACCGATCCGTTCCTGATGCCGATCGAGAACAACGCCGTGCTCTGGCCGACCAAGCTGTCGCCGCGCGTGACTGCGGCCGTGCTCCGCATTCCGAAGCAGACGTTCGACTCGCCGGAGCAGCTCGACTTCGCACGCGTGCTCACCTACAACCCGTGGCACTCGATCCCCGAGCACCGCCCGCTCGGAAACCAGGGCAGGGCGCGGAAGCGCATGTACTTCGAGCTCTCTCGGCTACGGCAGGGCGCGAACGGCGTCGAGCACTACGAGCCGACGGGCGACGAGGAGTTTCCCGGCTCGCCCGTCATTCCGGCGAGGTAGCGCAGCGCCACGAGGCCGGGCAGGAAGAAGTACGCGCCTCCCTTGACCGAGACGAAGCGCGGCACGTTCGTCACGCGCTCGCGGACGCCGTCGGTCGGGATCGTGAACGTGCCGCCGAACGGCGCCGACGGTGCGGTCACGGGATCCGCGTCGTCGTAGAGCCGGTCGAACTTCGGGTTGTTCAGCCAGGTGTGACTGATGAACTCGAACTGGCGCTGGATGTTCGCGTTCAGGCAGATGAAGTTGAGACCGCGCTCGCTCGTGTCGCCGCCTGCAAGCGCCTCGTCGATCGTCAGTGACGTTCCGTACTCACGGCCGCGGCGGAGGATGCGGTGGCGGCGGTTGATCTCCCAGGAGTCGCCCGTTCCCGGCCGCGGGTCGAGCGAGTCGCGCGGATGCGACCGCCGGACGTGCGAGCCGACCGGGCAGCGTGCTCCGCGCGGGTCGAGCTCGTGATACGCGAAGTCGTTTGCGTCGGCCAGGGCCGGATCGTCGGCGTCGGGAGTGAGTGCGAGCGGTGCGCCGCCCGGCCAGCGCCCGACCATCTTCGCCGCCAGGCGGACCCGCGCGTGCGGGTCGCTGGTCCCGTCGGGCCCGCGCGTCGCACCGTCGACGTAGCGCCAGAAGTCCGGTACGTCCTGCTGCAACTGTCGGAAGACGAGGTAGCTGCCGTTGCGGCCTAGGTCGGCGCAGCCCGACCCCTGCGGGTCGCGTGGCAACATGCTCGCCGGATCGTCGTTCGCATCGAGTAGCGGGCGGTCGGTGTAGAGGCCGTACTCGTTCGGATAGCCGAGCACGAACTCCCCGGCGCGTACCGTCCGCTCGGCCGGGCCGGTCTTCGACAGGCCCTCGACGAACGGCTGCGAGATCCCGTCGCGAAAGCCAAACGGCTCGAAGTCATCCAGGTCCGACGTCCCGAGCCGGAGGCGGAGCACGAGCCCGCCGGCCGTGAGCCGACCCGTCTGCTCCTCCTCGAGCCGCTGAAGGCCGGCGTCGTCCAGCGCGTAGAGCAGGAGCGCGAGGTCGATTTGCGGGCCGCTCGGGCCGCCCCACTCCCACCGCTCGGGCGCGTTGCCGTCGAGGTCGCCGAGGATGCGGGAGCGGTGCGGCGTGGTCATGCCGGTGACGAACTCGTTCGAGAACATCTCGAACGCGTCGGCGGGCAGTCCGATACGCGCGAGGCCGGAGCTCGTGAACGCGACGTTGAGCGCGTGTCCCGCCGGACGCGCCTCGGCGCTCGTCACCGCGCCCGCGATCTCGCTCAGCCAACGACGGGCGGCCACCGCGTCCTCGATCCCGAGCAACAGAAACGCGGCCGCCTTCAGGTCGCCGTAGCCACGGGCGAAGAGCCCCTGGATGTCGCCGAGCTCGAGTTTCACAGCGACTGCACCCACTTCGACTCGTCGCCGCCCCCCCGAGTGACGCGGAGCCCCGCGCGAATGCTTTCGTTCTGCTCGATGTTGAGCGCCGTCAGTCGCTCGTAGGCCGAGTACCAGACGCGCGTCGGCACCTGGTGCATGCGCAGGTAGTCCTTGAACGCGAGCTCGTCCTTCGCCCCACCCCGCACAAGCCAGCTCGTCCGTGGGTAGCCGACGCCGTTGCTGAAGACCAGGTTCAGCCCCCAGGCGACCTTGTCGATGAAGTCGTCCATGTAGCTCTCGAGGCTGCCGTCGTAATTGCTCGCGAAGAACATCCGCTGCTTCTCGTCGATGAAGACCCACCGCGCAAAGTGGATCGTCTTCACGCCCGAGAGGTTGCCGCGGTTGAAGAAGTGCCTTGCCGCGTAGTCGAGGTAGAACAGGATCACGCGAATCGTGATGCGGCGAAAGAGCGACGGCTTGATGTGGCCGATCGCCGTGAACGGGTTCTGGACGACGTGGTCCTCGAGCGAGGCCAGCATCTGGACGAGCTCCTCGTTCGGCTTTTCGTGCGGCGCCGGATCCCGCTTCTCGTGCACGCGCAGCAGCACCGCGAGGAACGGCAGCACGAGAAGGAGCAGCGGGACAAACGGAAGCGTCAGGAGCGGGATCGCGACGAGGTGCGCCTTCTCCTTCACGCGCGCCCCGAGCCCCGGCCGCTCCGCCGGCTCGAGCACCCAGGCGAGCTCTGGATCGTCCGCCACGACCTTGCGCACCGCACGACGAACCGCGCCCGGATCGAGGCCGTGCCAGTCGCGCCCGACGTCGTCCAGATACCGGTTGATCGCGTTGCGAAGCTCAGACTCCTGTCGGATCTGTTGCACGGTGCGCCCCGAGGTGTTCACGTAACGCGCCGCCTCGCGCACTCGGTGCCGCCGCAGATAGTCGAGCCGCTGGCGCTCGCTCGGCTCGGCGTCCGGGTAGCCCGCACAGGCCCCGAAGACCCGGTCGATCCCTCGGCCCGCGGTCGTCACCAGCCGGTCGAGGTACGCGTCGACCGGACCGTCGAAGTCACTCAGCAGGATCAGGCTTGCCGGCAGGCGCGCACCCGACCGGCCGGTGTCCGCCGGCGCCATCATCAAGCGGGCGAAGTGCACGTCCTCGACCGCGCCGAAGTCGATTACCGAACCGTTCGCGACGCCGTCGCCCATGCCGGCGAGCAGGGCTTCGACCTCGTTCTCGGCCCCTTCGCGCACCGGCGCAACGATCGTCAGCGAACGCTGGTACGGCATCGGCGACGCTGCCGCCCGCGAACTAGTGGTCGAACCGAAGCGAGAAGTGAAGGATCTTGTCCTTCCCCCAAAACACGAGCCCGAGATAGAGGCCCGGAGCGACCTCGCGGATCTCGTCGCGGACGCGCTGCGCGAGGACCGACGTCTTCGAGTAGTCGAGGACGATCGTCTCCTTCCCGTCGAACCAGCTCGCGTCCTTGTAGACCTTCGCGCGCACCGCCTTCACGCCGAAGGGAAGGATCTTGTTCCGAAGCTCGCCCTTCTCGCGATCGAAGACCTTCCCCTTCCAGGCGAGCTGCTCGGCGACCCAGGCGACCGTGTCCGAGACGTTCTCGTTCTTCGATCCGACGAGCACCTTCCCGTCGGCCTCCCCGTCCGGAATCTCGCCGACAGGACTACTGCGGAAGAGCTCGTCGAGCTCGTCATCCGACAGATCGAGCAGGCCATTTTCATTGACCGACACAGACACCCCTTCCAGTCGAGACGGGCGCGCCGAACGTAACACGGGCCCGGTCAGAGCGCCAATTCCTCGCTCAGGACACGATCCGCAACACAATTCGCGGGTACGGGCAGCTCGAGCAGTAACGCGTGATTCTCTGCTGGAACCGCACGAACAGCCCACGGCAACCTCTGGGAGCGCATGTGAGGGTCGACCTCTCCGTGCTAGAGGGGTTACCTCCCTTGCTCCGCAAAGAGAGACGATTCGTTTACGTTCATGTGTGATACCCGGGCCTCGCCAAGGGGCCGGTGCTTCGAGCGACTGGAGGTGGAGCGGCTATGGAGTCGAGCAGTCAGACGACAGGCGAGCCTGCATACCCGGTGCGGTTCTCGGTCGAGTACCCCCAACGCCAGCTCAACCGGCTCACGACCGCGTTCAGGTTGATCGTCGCGATCCCGATCCTCATCGTTGCCAGTAGCATCGGCGGCCACGAAGGCACCTACGCGGCCGGCGAGCACGGCTGGCGGATAGCCGGCGGGACCGGCGGACTGCTGTTCCTGGCGCCGCTCCTGATGATCCTGTTCCGGCAGAAATACCCGCGCTGGTGGTTCGACTGGAACCTCGAGCTGCTCAGGTTCTCGAACCGGATCGGCGTCTACCTCGCCCTGATGGACGACCGCTACCCCTCGACCGATGAGCGGCAGGCGGTCGCGCTCGACTTCCCCTACCCGGATGCGAAGCACGGGCTCAACCGCTGGCTGCCGCTCGTGAAGTGGCTGCTCGCGATCCCTCACTACATCCTCCTCGCCTTCCTCTGGATCGCGGCCGTGGTCTCGGTGGTGATCGCCTGGTTCGCGATCCTCTTCACCGGCCGCTATCCGCGCGGCCTCTTCGACTTCGTTCTCGGCGTCTTCCGCTGGACCAACCGTGTGGTCGGCTACGCGTTCATCCTCGTCACCGACGAGTACCCGCCGTTTCGGCTGCATCCGTAACCGCGGCCGCCGGAGACGCGAGCCAGGAACGCAGCTCAACCGTCGCCGGCGTCATCGACGCACCGGATGTCAGCCGAAGTCGACAGCGGTGACGCGGCCGCGGAAGTAGGTGAACGGTCCCTCGGGCAATAGCAACGACACCTCGGCACGCGTCGGCAGCCGCAGCCGCAGTCCACCGCCTATAACGCGCCGCCGCCGACCATGTCAACTTCCTAGTTAGCGGTGTCAAAACCCGGCGCGCGTCCGCAAGAAATCAACGATTTGCAGGCAGGGCGCCAATTCTCGCATCCCCACAAGCACGTGGCGATGGGAAGGGGCGTCACTCTCGGTCGCGAAGTACGTTCACTATGCGCTGGGGGGCTCTGTCGATTGCGCTCGGCTGGGCGTCGGTCTGTCTTGTCGCGTCCGCTCCCTCGGGTGCTGCAGTCCCACCCAACCGGAGCGACCCGTGCGCGAGCGCCGGTCGCGACACATGCGGGAGCGCGGGTGTTGGCTTCTACAGGAGCCAGCGTTACGGGGTGCGCTGGTTCGGCGACTACCGCGGGGTCGTCCCCAATGAGGCGCACACCTTCTGCATCGACCTCCGGTTCTGGTACGCCTCGGTCTCATATCGGTACCGGGAGGCACCTGCTCGGGCGCTGCTCAACAAGGACGGCGCCCCGGTTGCGGTCGAACGGCAGCGACAGATGGCGTATGCGCTCTGGAAATACGGTCGCAGCGCCAACCCGAGCCGGCAGGCCGCCGTCATGCTGTACGTCCACGCGCTGATGGGCGACGCGCGGCCGGGCGAGCTCGACGCAGCCGGCCTCGGCCCTCGTGTCGCTTCGACCTACAAGACGATCGCCATCGCCGCGCGGCACTACCACGGCCCCTACCGGATTCAGACTCGCCTCTCCGGCAACCTCACGGTGGGGCAGCAGGCGACGGCGACGATCCGTCTGCTGTCCGCCGCTGGTCACGCCCTGACGAACGCTCGACTGAGGCTGAGCGCGCTGGGCGCAAGCGGACTCCCGAAGTATGTGGACACTGGCGATGACGGGCTCGCGACGATTGCCTTCACGCCGACAGCGGCCAGCCTCAGCCTTCGTGTTGCGAGCGGTGCCGTCGCATCCAGCAGTCCGAGGATCTTCGTGCCCACGAGCGGCGCCGCCTCGGCGAACGGGCAGCGGCTGGCCGCGCCGGCGTTCGAGCGGATCTCTACCACTGTGGCACTACTGGCGCGCCCGTCTGTGAGCACACGCGCCGCGGCTGAGATCGTCCGTCCCGGCTCGCGAATCTTCGACCGCATCCAGGTGCAGGGCGTCAGCGGAAGCGCTGCGCAGGTCGAGGTCGAGCTCTTCGGGCCGTTCTCGAGCCGCGCGAAGATCAGCTGCCAGGGGAGGCCGTACTGGAGCAGGCGGATCAACGTCCCCGGCGCGAGCGTGGTACGGTCGCCGCCCGTCCGAGTCACGAAGGCCGGCTTCTACTCCTATCGCGAACGAGTGGTCGGCGGGCCGTCGCTGCTGCCTGCGAGCACGGAATGCGCCCTTGCGACCGCGACCGTCCTGGCTGCCCCGGCCATCCTCGGCGGGCGCGGTGACACCTACGCCGTCGCGCGTACCGAGAGTGCCGGAACCGTCCCGCCTGCGCGGGTCTGGATCCCGTCGCTCGGCATCCGCGCCCCGGTCAAGCCGGCCGCGATCGACGTCCGCCACGGCGCGCTCGCGATCCCGGTCGACATCCGGCTCGCCGGCTGGTGGCAGGACGGGACGGGCGCTGGGGGCAAGTCCGGCGCGATCCTGATCGCCGGCCACGTCGACAGCGCTCGAGCGGGCGCGGGCGCCTTCTTCAAACTTCGCAATGTCAGGATCGGCGAACGCGTCGAACTCGCGACCGCCCGGGGACGCACTTATTCCTACCGGGTCGTCTCGGTGCGCAGCTACCCAAAGAGTGCTCTGCCGACGAGGATCTACTCCAGTCAGGGCGCACCGCGACTCGTGCTCGTGACCTGCGGCGGTCGCTTCGATACAGCAACCGGCCACTACGAAGACAACGTCGTCGTTACCGCCGTCCCGACGTGACCTGGCGGGACATCGGGGCCTGCGTGCGCAGTCGACGCTGTCGGTCTCGTGCCGCGGGGTACCGGCGAGCGGACTCTGCACGGCGCGCCGGTGAAATCAGGCGGACGGCGCGGGCTCCGGCACCCGCTCGGCAGCGATGGGCGCGGCCAGGCGGACGACGAACCGGGTCGGCTCGCCGTGGGCGCTGTACACCTCGACGGTCCCGCCCATCGCCTCCGTCAGCTCCTTGACGATCGCCAAGCCGAGACCGGTGCCGACCCTGCGCTCGCCGCCGTAGCGCGACCAGAGGTAGAAGCGGTCGAACGCGTGCGGTAGCTCTTCCGGCCGCACCCCCGGCCCCGTGTCCTCGACCGTCAGCCCACCCCGCTCGGCGAGGATGCACACGCAGCCGCCCGGCGGCACCAGACGCAGGGCGTTCTCGACGAGGTTGGAGATCACCTGGAGCACGCGGTCGGCGTCGCCGACAGCAAGCGCCGGCACTTCGGCGTCGATAGAGAGCTCGACGCCGAACGAGCGGGCCGTCCCGAGATAGCGGCGCTGCGCCTCCTTGGCGAGCACGGCGAGGTCGATCTCGCCGCTGTGGATAGAGAACTCGCTGCGGTTGAGGCGCGCCAGGTCGAGCAGGTCGCCAACGAGCCGCTCGAGCCGGCCCGCCTCACGGCGGATCGTCTCGCCCGCGTCGCTGCTCGCGACCGCACCGTCGGCGATCGCCTCCGCGTATCCGCGGATCGCCGTCAGGGGCGTCTTCAGCTCGTGGCTGACGGAGAGCAGGAACGAGCGCTCAGCCGCCTTCGCCCGCTCGAGCTGGTCGGCGAGCTCGTTGAAGGACGACGCGAGCACGATCAGCTCATTCGCGCCTTCCAGCGGCACCGACTCGGGCCTCGCTCCCCGCGCGAGACTGCGGCTCGCGGAGGCCACGCGACGCACCGGGCGCGCGATCCGGCGCGCGAGCAGGAACGATCCGACCGCCGCGAGCGCCGCACCTGCGACGCCCGCGATCAGCAGGCCGTCGACAAACGGCGCCCACGTCGGCCAGCCGAGCCGCTTCGGCCGCAGCAGCACGAAGGCCTGTCCGGCGACCGGCCGGGCGCCGAAGAACCAGTCCTCGCCGTGGACACGCACCGTCCCCTCCACGTGCCCGCGCGCGTGGAGCCCGCGCAGGTCGCGCTCGGAGAGGTAGTCGGACGCGCGGTCCAGCGGCGCGGCGACGACGCTCTCGCGCTGGCGCGCGAGGAAGGGGCGCAGCCCATGGAGGTGCGCGAACGGGAGGAGCGCGAGGCGCTCGCGCCCGGCGAGCAGGTCGGCCTGGTGGCTGACGTCCTGCAGCGTCGCGCGCTCGACCGCGCGGTGGGTCAGCATCACGCCCACCCCGAGCGTCAGCCCGACGGAGAGGACGACGATGAGCCCAATCGCGAGAAAGAGCCGCATGCGCAGTGAGCCCGGCGCGCGACTCAGCATTCTGGCTCGACCGCCTTGTAGCCGGATCCGCGCACGGTGCGGATCAGTTCGGGCCGCGCGAGCTTGCGCCGCAGCGAGGCGACGTGGACGTCGACGGTGCGCGTGCCGCCCGGGTACGTGAGCCCCCACACCGCGTCGAGCAGCCGCTCGCGCGAGAGCACGAGGCCGGGGTGGTCGAGGAAGAACGCGAGCAGGTCGAACTCCCGCCCGGTCAACTCGACGGGCTCGCCGGCGACGCGTGCCTCGCGCGCGTCGCGGTCGATCGCCACGTCGCCCAGCTCGAGCTCGACCTCGCCGTCCGGCTCGGCGCGGCGCATGATCGCCTTGAGCCGCGCAACGAGCTCGCGCGGCGAGAACGGCTTCGTGACGTAGTCGTCCGCGCCGAGCTCGAGCCCGAGCACGCGGTCGGTTTCCTCGTCGCGCGCCGTCAGCATCACGAGTGGGACGGGCCAGCGTGCGCGAATGCGTCGGCACACGTCGAAGCCGTCCATCCCGGGGAGGCCGATGTCGAGCACGACGATGCGCACGGGCTCGCTCGCGAGCACTTGCAGCGCGTCCTCGCCGGAACGCACCCAAACGACCGTCCAGCCGTCGTGGCCCAGGTAGCTCTCGACGAGGGCGCCGATCGCGTCTTCGTCCTCGACGAGCAGGACGCGGCCGCGCAGGGATGTCTCTGCATGCTGACGCCGGGCCGTGGAGACGGACACCTACCCCCGGCGTGCCTCGACCGTCTGCGCCGGAGCGTCGCCATCCCGGATCGTCAGGACTTTCATCCCGCGCCGCAGGGCGCTCAGCGGCACTCGACCGCCGTTGAGCATGACCTCGGCGGCCGGCGAGACGGCGAGGCTGACATCCGTGCCGTCGCGCTCGTGCAGCGTCAGGGTCTGACCGGAGACGGCCAGCAGGCGGCCGCGGTCGATGCGGTAATCGTGAAGGGCACCGCCGGCGTCGAGCGCCACGACCTCGGCGCGCACGAGCCGCGGCCCGAACAGCGAGCTCACGAACGAAGACGACAGTGCGAGGCCTCCCTGTGCCACGAAGAGCGCGACGTTTACCGCGACGAGGACCGCGATTCCTAGCTGTGCGATTCGTGCTCTCGGCCTACGCATCTCCGACCTCCCTTCGCTCTCTCAATCATCCCCAGGAGGGGTCATTTGCCGTTCGGCGGAACGTAAAGCCTCTGTAAAACACGCGGAGGCCGCCCGAAGGCAGCCTCCACGCCGGGTGGCTAGCTCTTCTGCGCGGGCTCGTGCTCCACGACCTTGGTGGCGGGCGTCGACTCCACCTGCTGGAGGGTCGAGCCCTTCGGGGCACGGATCCGGACGCTGATGCGGTCGCCGATCTTCAGCTGGCTTGCCGCGATTACGGCCGGCACGCGACCCTGCCAGAACAGATAGATGGTGGTGCCGTCGGTGCGGAACGTCTGGCTCGCCGGCTGGGAGATCATCAGTCGCAATGCGCGCCTGACACCGCCTGCGACGTCCATCGTGACCGAGGACTCGCCGACCGAGGTCAGCTTGCCCCGGAAGAGATAGAGCGGCTTGTCCGGGTGGTCGGGGTTCGGGCCGCGGTCGCCGACGAGGCCGGCCGGCTTGGCCTCGATCTCGGCCAGGGTCGCGTCGTGCGGGGCGCGCAGGTGCACGGCGACGACGTCGCCCGCCGCGAGATCGCCGGGCTGCACGACCTTCGGAACGCCGTTGGACCACTTCAGGAACTCGGTCTCCGAGCCGTACGCGAACGTCTGGTTCACGGACTGGCCGAGCATCTTCCGCAGCGCTTTCCTCGAGCCGTTGTCGACGGTGATCGCCAGCTGCCCGTTGCTCGGCGTCGCGACCAGGTGTCCGACGAACGTGTAGCGGACGCCCTTTGCGGCCATGCCGCTGTCATCTGCCAGCGCGACGCCCGCGAGGCCCGCCCCGAGGAGCGCGGCCAGCGCGGTAGCGAGAAATAGACGCGTTCTCATTGCCTTGCCTCCTGCATCGGGAACGCTTCACTCTTCCCGGGCCCTGTAAGGCCGTCGTTCCGGCTACGCAAAACGGATGTAAAACGGCGGAGGCCTAGCGCAGGTCGGCCAGCCGATGGTCCTGAAAGCGCCAGCAGCTCCGACCCGTCGGAGGACATCATGGTCCCCCCGCGCCGGCCTGGTATCTACTTTCTTCGCGGCGGGCAATGCAGCGGTAGACTCGCGCCTCGTGTTCACCGTTGAGCAGCGGGATGCTCTCCGCGAGCACCTGCTATGGCTCGCGGAGGAGGATGAGCACGTGGTTGCCGGAGCCGCCGTGGGCTCACTCGCTGTGGACGGCGGCGACCGCTTCTCCGACTTGGACCTCACCTTCGGCATCGCCGACCACGTGCCGGTCGCTGACGTGCTCGATGACTGGACGCGCACGCTCGTCGACGAGCTCGATGCGGTGCACCTTGCCGACCTCGAGCGCGGTCCGACCATCTACCGCGTGTTCCTGTTACCGGACGCGCTTCAATTCGACCTCTCGATGACGCCGGCGGCTCAGTTTCGTCCGGCCGGGCCACGATTCCGGCTTCTCTTTGGTGAGACAGCGGCGGGCGCGTCCGAGCGTTCCACACCGCCGGTCGCGGGGGACCTCTTCGGGTGGGGTGTCATCTACGCGCTCCACGCTCGCGCGTGCCTTGAGCGCAGGCGTGTCTGGCAGGCGGAGCACTACATCGGCGCCGTGCGCGACCACGCGCTCTCGCTTGCCTGCCTCCGCCAAGGGCTGCCCGCGATGCAGGCGCGCGGCTACGACGACCTTTCAGCAGAGACCCTGGCTCGATTCGAGGCTGCCCACGTCGGCGCGGTCGAACCTGGGGCGCTTCGGGCAGCCCTCGCCGCCTCCGTTCTTGCGCTCATGCGCGCGGGCGCGGAGGCGCGTCTACCGCAGGCGGATACCGTCGCGCAGCGCCTCGCTGAGCTTCGCTGACGAGCCGCGGCTTCTCCTCAACCTCGCCGCCTGCCAGCTCTGCTACCGCCGCCTCCGCCGTGGCCTATGGCGTCATCGAGGTTATGAGCCCCGACCGTCCGGATCGGCTCAGTTCGGGTACTCGTCCTTCCGCCAGGTGCGAGGCTCGGCGGGTTGGACTTTCGGCGTTCGCTCGAGCAGGAAGCTGTAGTACGGCGCGACAAACGGGTCGGGCGCCATCACCGTGTAGGTGTGGTAGACGGTCCCGTTCTCGCGCGCGAAGGCGATCCAGCTCGGGCCCTCGCGCAGCCCGTCCTTGAGCTCGGCGCCGATTTGGCGTGACCACTCTTGGAGCCAGTCGGGCGGGTTGTCGATCATCTCCTTGACCTCGGGAATCTGCTGCGCCTGCTCCTCGGTCAGCGCGAGGCCGAAGTCGAAGGCGAAGTCGGTGTTGTAGGTCGAGACGTAGGGGAACTGCCAGCCCATCCGCCGCTTGTAGGCGGTCAGCCGCTCGATCGGCGCCCGCGAGAAGCAGAGCAGCGTCACGTCGCGGTGGTTCAGGTGGACGAGCGAGCCGTCGAGC
>Ga0066709_100000358_pt1 | contig 23330 bp, 22 predicted proteins | sample GraSoiAngelo_158_FD_79665 | JGI IMG/M metagenome (GOLD analysis project Ga0066709, IMG submission 79665) | Grasslands soil microbial communities from the Angelo Coastal Reserve, California, USA - 14_1009_16_30cm | ecosystem: Environmental > Terrestrial > Soil > Grasslands | place: USA...
CAGGGATTGGGCTACGCGCTGCTTGAAGACCTGGTGTGCGCCGATGGTCAGGTGCTCAACCCGCGCCTGGGCACGTACAAGATCCCGACCGTCATGGAGATGCCTTCGATCGAGGCGACGTGGGTGGAAACCAACGATCCGCGGGGTCCATATGGCGCCAAAGGGCTCGGCGAGATGGGCATGGTGCCGACGGCGCCGGCGATCGCCAACGCCGTCTACAACGCGGTTGGCGTCCGCGTTCAAGACCTGCCGATCACGCCTGAAAAAGTGCTCGATGGCATAGAGGCTCGCGCCGGCGCCGGTCAGACTGCGTCGGTGGGTGCACGCTAGCCATGCAGCTCGTCCACCAGTTCGAAGTCGCCGCTCCACTCGAACGGACGTGGGCGTTCTTTCAGGATGTTCCAGCCGTCGCCGAGTGCATGCCGGGCTTCGAACGCATCGAAATGACGGAGCCGAATACCTATACCGGCGCCATCCGGCTGAAGGTGGGGCCGCTTGGCTTCCGGCTGACGGGAAACCTGGTACGACAGGCGACCGACATGGCCGAGCACACCGCCACCCTCGGTGTCACCGCGGAAGATCGCGCGCTCGCCAGCGCCGTTTCGGCCACGCTGCGACTGGCGCTGACAAGCGACGACGGCGACACGCGCGTGACGCTGCACACCGAGGCGAATGTGCTGGGCAAACTCGGCCAATTCGGCCAGGGCGCGATCAAACTGGCTGCAGATAGCGTGATGAAACAGTTCGCAGGTCGCGTGCGTGAGCGACTGGCTTCTCAAGAATCAGTCGCCGCGACCGAGCCTGCCGATCGAACCAATCGAACCGATCGAAGTTGAAGGAGGGGGCTTGGACACACATGGCTCGTGTTGAATACACGGAACCCAGCTCCATCGAAGAAGTCCTGGGCGTACTCGACCAGCAAGGTGACGACGCGAAGATTCTGGCCGGCGGCCAGTCCCTGCTGGTGCTGCTGCGCGACGGGCTGATCCATCCGCGCGTGCTGGTCGGGCTACAGGGCGTGCCCGGCCTCGACCAGATCACGGCCAATGGCGAGCTGCACGTTGGCGCGATGGCAACCCACACCGCCGTGCAGACGCACCCTGACGTGCGCGCGCGCTGGGCATTGCTCGCCCAGGCCGAGGCGGCGGTCTCGGCGCCGCAGATCCGCAACCGTGGCACCCTGGTCGGCAACGTCGCGCACGCGTTTCCGACTGCCGATCCGCCGGCCGCTTTGATCGCGCTCGGCGCGCAGGTTCGGCTGCGGTCGTCCGTGGGTGAGCGCACCCTGCCGATCGAAGAGTTCTTCGTCGGATTCATGCAGACGGCGCTCGAGCCCACCGAGCTCGTCACAGAGGTCCTCATTCCGGCGCAGCCAGCTGGAGCGCTTGGCGCCTACCTCAAGTACGCCATGCGGCCGCTGGACTTCTCGATTGTGGGCGTCGGGGCGCGGGTTGTGCTGGCCGCCGACGGAACCTGTTCGGAGGCGCGGATTGGGCTGAACGGTGCCGGCCCGATACCCGCGCGGGCGCATCGCGCCGAGGACGCACTGTGGGGGCGCCGCCTGGCTTCCGACTCTGACGCGATCGACACGGCCGCCGAGGCGGCCGCTTCGGACAGCGAACCGGTCGGCGACATAGACGGCAGCGCCGAATACAAACGCAAGATGGTCCGTGTGTTCGTTCGGCGCGCGCTCCAGCAGGCCCTGGCAGGCGCGCCGGCGGGCTAAGCGACGCGCGTCAGCGGCTTTCGCTGGAGAAGGTCGGGCACCCGCTCCGCCGAGATCGGCGAACCGTACAGCGCACCCTGCGCGTGACGACAGCCCAGAGCGCTCAATCGGGCCGCCTGCTCGAGGTGGTCGACGCCCTGAGCGGTAACGGTCATGCCGAGCGCCGAGCCGAGCGCGACACACGCTCGCACGAGGGCGGCAGAGCCCGCGGCAGCGGGGCCGATCTTCAGCACGTCTACGGGCAAGCGACTCAGACCCGCCAACGACGAGCGTCCAGCGCCCACGTTGTCGAGCGCCAGTCGCACGCCCAGCTGTGCCAGCGCATCCAGCGCGTTCGCCATTGTCTCGCCGTCCTCCGCGACCGCCCGTTCCGTCACCTCCAGGCGCAAGCAACGCGCGGGCAAACCGGCATCTGCCAGCGCGGTGGCGACAACGTCCGCGAGCGCGGCCTGCTCCAACTGGCGTGTTGAGAGGTCCACCTGAACCACCAGGCCGGGACAAAGCGTCTGCCACCTGGCCGCGTCACGGCATGCCCGTTCGAGGGTCCAGCGACCCAGGTCCAGGCTCATGCCCATTTCCTCTGCGATGCGGACGAACTCGGCGGACTCGAGGAGACCGCGGCGCGGGTGCTGCCATTGGAGCACGGCCTCGACCGCCGCCAGGCTTCCGTCAGCCAGCGAAACGACCGGCTGGTAGTCAAGCACCAGCTCGCCGTGCTCGGGGGCGTGACGGAGCTCTGTTTCGAGCTCGAGCCGCTCCATGGCGCGCTCGCCCATATACGTGTCGAAGATTTCGTAGCGCGCCTTCCCGCCGGATTTGGCGCGGTACATCGCCATGTCCGCCTCGCGTAGCAAGTCGTCGGGCCGATGGCTGCGGTCGGTGTCGAGCGCGATCCCGATGCTGGAGGAGACAAGCACTTGCTGGCCTGCTACATCAAACGGTGTCTGCAGGGACACGGCGATCCGCTCGGCCATGCGTGCAGCGTCGCTCGGGTCACGCATGTCCTCGAGCAGCACGGTGAACTCATCTCCGCCGAGCCGCGCGACGGTGTCCTCGCGCCGGACGCAGCGCAGCAGACGCTCGGTGGTGGCGAGCAGCAGCGCGTCGCCGGCAGCGTGGCCGAGTTTGTCGTTGACGGTCTTGAAGTTGTCCATGTCGAGGAACAGCACCGCCACGCTGCCTTCGCCGGCGCGAACCATGGCGTGCTCGAGGCGCTCGGCAAACAGCGCCCGATTGGCCAACTTTGTCAGCGGATCGTGAAAGGCCTGGTGCTCCAGCTGCTCGTTGGCGGTGCGCAGTTTGCGTACGCTGTCGAGTGTGCGATCCACGTGGCGGCCGGCCAGGTGGCGGACCAGCAGCGCCGCGGCGGAGACTGCGATGGCGCCTGTCAGCCCGACGTGCTGGTGGGCGAAAACAGCCGTCACGCCCGCGGCACTCAGCGCCGCATATTGGGGCCACATCCGCCACCAGCGTGCCGCCCACAACCGTGCCGAGGAGCGGTGCAGCTCGGCGACAAGCGCCAGGGCCAGGGGCAGGCTCTTGAAGTAGAACGCGAGTCCGGCGAGGACAGCCAGGCTGCTCATGACCGCCAGCATGGCCCAATCCAGCTCGGCGATCGAACCGACCAGGCACACGGCCAGCGCGAACGCGACGACGCTCCCGAACAGGAGGCCGCGCACATGCTCCGCGCGCCAGCGGGACATCAGGCACCGCCGTGCGTGGGCCATCTTCGGTCGGGGCGCCTGCGTGGCCGGCCGCCCGGAAGCGGGCGCAGCTGCCGGCACCGCGGTCAGCATCGCGGCATGCACGGCTTCGAACCCGATCTGGTTGCCGCCGTCAGCCTTGACGCGAGCCAGGCCGGTCTCCGCCGCTTCAAACAGCTGCTTGGCGGTGGCGTCCTGTCCATTCACGACCACCCCACCGATGCTGAGCGTGATGCGCGCCTGCTCGACGCTGTTGGGAACCTCGAACGTCTGCTCGGCGGTCGCGCGGCGGATGCGCTCAGCCACGGCCTGAGCCTGGGCCAGATCGGTCTCGGGGAGTAGCACGGCGAACGCGCCACCGGCCAGGCGAGCCGCCAGATCGTACTCGCGCGTGGCGTCGTCGATGGTCCGCGCGGTACCCCGCAGCACGGCATCGCCTGCCTGGTGTCCGTGGGTAGCGTTGAGCTCGCCCAGGCCGTCCAGGTCAAGCAATAACAGGCTGACCGGGCGGTTGAAGCGACGGCCGCGGTTCAGCTCGCGTGTGCACGACTCTGTCAGGTACGGAGCCGTAAAGAGCTCGGTCAGCCCGTCCTGGCGACTCTGAGCTCGAACGTTGGGCAGGTCGAGCACGCGGTGGATCAGCCACAGCGGCGCCGCGCCCACCGCGGCTGCCCATGGCGCGATCAGCGTCAGGTGCGCCAGTGGCACGCCCATCAGCAGCAGGACCCCATCGGTGAGGATCGCTTCGACTTCGAAGATGCGCTGCTTCTGAGGCGAGATCCCATTGCCGAGCCAGATAGCGACGCTGATCAGCACCCGGTTCAGCAGTACGAACGCGGCGGCGGCTGCCAGGCCGGCAGCCAGACACGCGGGTTGGCTGACGTCGGCCGTGAGGGCGCCCTGTCCGTTCCACAGCGCGCGGTAGATCGCCTGGGCGACCAGGCCGGTCACCATGTACGCGGCGGCATTGAAGATCTGGACGACTGGCGATCGGCGGCGGCGCAGCGACTCGGCGACGTGGACAACTCCGATGAGGCTGATCAGCTGCAGCGGCGCCAGAAGGATGATCGCGGCCACGAAGAACGGCAGCGAGACGTGGTACGCCTGCTTACCGGCGGTGCTGACTGGGAAGCTGTGTGCGACGGTGGCTGCCACGATCAGCAGCGCGAACAGCTCCAGCGAGGCTGCCGATCCGGGCTGCCAGGCCGCGAGTGCTGCCTGGGCCAGCGCCACGCAGCAGATGCTCGCAACGTACAGCTGGGAAGAGCGCGGGAGGTCGCTGAAGCGCATAGGAAGCAGGGGTCTCCGATTTACTCAGTCGGCTGGTAGCCAGGAGACGCTGTCCCAGGAGACGCTGTCCCACGACACGCTGTCCCAGGAGACACTGTCCCAGGACACGCTGTCCCAGGACACGCTGTCCCACGACACAGTGCCCCAGGTTTGGCCCGTGTTGCCCGCGAAGGCGGCGCGCAGATACTCGTTCGGGCGTAGTCCGACGTTGGCGTTGTGGAGCGCGTTCGTGTAATCGACCGCGGCGCCGACGCGTGGATACCCGGCGCCCGTGCCTGAGCCTGCCACGGGCTGGGCGGTCTGGGTCAGCAGCCACTTCACCTGCCCGGGGCTCAGCATCGGCCGCCCCTGGAGCAGCTGGGCAATCACGCCGCTGATGACGGGCGCCGCGGCAGACGTGCCCGACAGGCTGATGTAGGAGCCGCCACCCGTCACCCGAGTGGGGAATCGCAGCGCGAGCGGGTCCGTCCGCGAGGAGAGCGTCGAGACGATGTGCCGCCCTGGCGCGACCAGGTCTGGCTTGATGAGGTGATCCACTGTCGTGCCGTAGGACGAGAAGGCGGCGAGCGTGTCGTCCGCGGTGCTCAACGTGCCCTTGTCGTCGGTGGCGCCCACCGTGATCACGAACGGATCGTTCGCTGGTGCCGTAATACCCGCGTTGGGGCCGGCATTGCCGGCCGCGACCACCACCACCAGCCCCTGTAGCCAGGCGAGCTCGACCGCCGCGTCCAGCAGGTCGGTGTGGTACGAGTCGGCCACACTGGTCACCAGCGACAGGTTCAGTACGCGGATGTTGTAGGCCTTTCGATTCTTGCTAACCCACTCGATCGCGCTGATCACATCGGAAACGTGCGCCATGCCCGTGCTGTCAGCCACCTTGATGCTGATCAGGTTGGCGTCTGGCGCGGTGCCGACGTAGCTGCCCGCGGTTACCCCCGGCACACCCCACCCGCGGCCACCGATGATGCCGGCGACGAACGTGCCGTGGCCATTGTCGTCGACACCTGAGAGCGGACTGCCAGAGATCCCGTTGAGGACGTTGAGTAGGCGGCCACTGCCGAGCAGTGATCCGCCCTGGAAGTCCGGATGCGAGCTCCGCACACCGCTATCGATGATGGCGACGCCCACGCCCGTCCCGCGCAACTGCCGCGCGCCGTTCCACTGGGTGGATGCGTCAACCGCGGCTGGAAACACCGTTTGCAGTTGAGCACTCGCGAGGCTCAGAGGATCGAGTGTCTGGACTGAAACCGGGGTGTCATACGAGATCCGCACGACGCCTGGCTCGCTGGCGAGCCCATCGACCTGCTTCACCGGCACCACGGCGACCGTCGTGTTCGCCAGATTCAGCTTCTGCAACACCCTTCCGCCGTGGCGGCGCACGTCGGCGTCATCGCTGCCGCTGTGATCGCGGGTGATGATGACCTGCACGTCGCCTCTGGCGTCGGCGGCAAACTTCTTCTTGACGATGGGATCGACGTGGCCAGCCCGAGGGTTGCTCGGCGGGGCGGCAGCCGCTCCGGGCAGGCTGGCCGCGAAGAGCGCGAGGCTTGCGCCGACCGCCAGCCCGAAACGGGCTGCGCGTGGGGACGGGCGAGTGAACGACATATGCCCCGATGATCGATTCACTCGGGACCATCGTCCTCCCCCGTCCAGGGGGAAGTAGCGGGGGGTGTTAGCCCGGTCCGTCCCCTTCCGGCTCGAGCGACGTTCTGAATCGGTCGCGTAGCCTGGTGCAGTTCTTGCTTGGCCGGTAAGGCGAATCGCCGGGATCGACCTTGCCGACGATGGCCCAAGCCCGGGTGTCGGAGATGGCTTCCGCGAACACGCGGCGGAACGCGTCGAGATCGTCGACGGTTGAGGTCCTGGCGAAGCCGCAACCGCGCGCCACCGCTTCGAGGTCAACGCCAAACGGCGAGCCGGCCGGCTGAGCGCCGGTGATCTCCCAGCCCCCGTTGTCCCAGATGACGTGCACCAGGTTCGCCACGCCGCTGGCGCGTTCGGTCGCCAGCGAACCCAGGTTCATCAGGATTGATCCGTCGCCGTCGAGGACGATGACGCGCAGATCTGGGCGCACCAGTGCCAGGCCGAGCCCGATCGATGAGGCCATGCCCATCGAGTTCCACATGTAGAAGTTCCGCGGACGATCGAACGGGATCAGGTCAAACGTGTTGTTGCCGACACCGCCGATGATGGGCGCTTCCCCGGCCAGCTCGGCGACGATGCGGGTGGCGTCCAGCCGCAGCATTACTTCTCCGGCTTCCAGCCGGTCAGCTGCGCCGAGAGCAGCAGACCGAACGGCTCCTCAGCCGTGTAGCACGTCTTGAGCGCGCCCGAAACGATGGTCTCGAGATCGGTCTCTGAGCGCAGCGTCACGTGCCGTATGTTCAAGGCGTCGAGGCAGCCTGGTACGGCTCGGCCCATCTGTAGCTGGGCTGGATTGAACTCTCCCAGCTCACCGCGCAGGCTGACGAGCAGTGGGAACGGAATGCGGTAGGCCATCGCCAGCGAGCCGAGCGCGTTCAGGGCGTTGCCCAGCCCCGAGCTCTGGATCAACATGGCGCCGCGTTGGCCGCCCATGAACATGCCCGTCAGAATGCCGACGGCCTCTTCTTCTCGATGTACGCCGACCAATCGAAAGTACGTATCTGACTCGGCCAGCGCCAGGAGGCGGCCCATCACCGTGTCGGGCAGAAAAACCAGATTGTGGATGTCCTCTGCGCGAAAGACGTCCAGGAGGGTGCGCGCCCAAGCGGGCGCACTGGCCGCCTCGTGGCGACCAGAACGTTTGATCGAAAAGACGTCGGTCACCCCTCTACTGGAGGGTAACCTGTTGCACGTTGTGGACGAACCTCGTCCGGCGTCGGCCGACGCCCTTGTGCAGCACCTGCGCGACACGCTGGCCGCCCGGGCGGATGAGCCCTCGTCGGTGCTGGTGCACGAGCGCGCGCTGGCGGCGCAACCAGCCAGTGGGGGCGTTCTGCGGCCGCATCTCCCAGCGCCACTAGCTCGCGCGCTGGTGCGCCAGGGTGTCAAGCAGTTGTACGCACACCAGGTCGCGACCGTCGAAGCCCTGCGTGATGGCAAGAACGTCGTGCTGGCCAGCCCAACCGCAAGTGGCAAAAGCCTGGCGTTCGCCTTGCCAACGCTCGAGCGTGCGCTGACGGTGCCCGGCACACGCGCGCTCTATCTCTATCCCACCAAGGCGCTGATCGGCGACCAATTGCGCGCCATCCAGGCGCTGATTGGTCATCTGCCGGTCGGGCCGCGGCCAAGCGTGGCGGTGCTCACAGGCGACACGTCGCGAGAGCAGCGTGTCGAGTTGGCCGCAGATCCACCGACGATCCTGCTCGCCAACCCGGACATCCTCCATCACAGCCTGTTGCCAGACCATCGGCGCTGGCGAGGCTTCCTTGCCAATCTGGGCATCGTGGTGATCGACGAGCTGCACTCATACCGGGGTGTGTTCGGGGCTCACGTCGCGCTGGTGCTGCGGCGGTTGCGCCGCCTGGCGGCCGGCTATGGTGCCCGCCCGGCGTTCGTCGCCGCCTCGGCTACGATCGCCAACCCGGTCGAACTGGCCGAGCAGGTGGTCGGAGCGCCGTTCGTCGAGGTCCACGGCGACACCGCCGGCTCCGGCCCGCGCCGGTTTCTCTTCTGGCGTCCGCCACTCCGAGGCGACCAGAGCGCCAACGAACACGAAAGCGTCTTCCTCGAGGCGGCGACCATTTTTGCCGAGGCGCTGCGCGCTGGGTACAGCGGCATCCTTTTCGGCCGGGCCCGCGTGTCGGTCGAGCGCATGCTGCTTGACGTGCAGCGCCTGCTGGGTCCGCAGCTGGCCGGGCGGGTCAGCGCATACAAATCCGGCTATCGCGCCGACGAGCGCGCCCAGATCGAGGCGGGTCTGCGCAGCGGTCAGCTGCGAGGCGTGGTCTCGACCAACGCGCTCGAGCTGGGGATCGACGTCGGTGCGCTCGACGTGGCGGTGATCGCCGGCTACCCCGGCAGCACCATGAGCTTCTGGCAGCAGGCTGGTCGCGTAGGGCGGCGCGCAGAACGCGAGGCGGTGGTCGTCCTGGTAGCGGGCGACGACGCGCTCGACCAGTTCCACATTCAGCATCCGCAAGCCTTCTTCGGCAGGGCGATGGAGCAGGCGGCGGTCGATCCGAGCAACGCGTCGATCCTGGTCGGCCACCTGGTCTGCGCGGCCGCGGAGCGCGCGCTCGAACCCGACGACCTTGCGCTCTTTCCGACAAATGCGGCCAGGCTCGTCGAACGGCTCGCGGACGCAGGCGAGCTGAGCCAGGGACCGCCGTGGCGGGCAGCCGCGCGAGGGGCCCACTCCGAAGTGTCGCTGCGCGGCACGTCGCGCGATCCCTACAGCCTGCAAACGGAGCGAGCACGCATCGGCACCATCGAGCCACCGTACTTGCAGCGCGAGTGCTATCCGGGTGCGCTGTACCTGCACAACGGGCGCGGCTACCGTGTGGCATCGCTCGACGCGACCACACGCGTGGTGCGGCTGGTGGAAGAGTCGGTCGATACGCGCACGTCGCCCATCGTGGAGATCGCGGTCGCGCCGCGTGAGGAGTCCGTGGCGACGCGCGAGATCGCCGTTGGCGAGGCTCGCCTTGTGGCCACTGTGGGACCACTGCGCGTGCGGGAGATCGTCGCCGGCTACCGTGAGTCGTACCGCGGCCAATCCGTGACCAGCCAGCTCGACGAACCCCTCGAGAGCGTGCTCGACACCATCGGCCTGTGGCTGGACCTGCCCGAAAATCTCGAGGCCGACGAGCCCTCGTTGCACGCGCTCGAGCACGCCCTGGTGAACGCGGTGCCGCTTGCGCTGCTGTGCGATCGGCGCGACATCGGCTCCAGCAGTTCTGCGAACCGGCTGTATGTGTATGACTTCGCGGAAGGCGGCATCGGCCTGGCCGAGAAGGCGTACCACGTGCTCGAGACGCTCCTCGCGCGGGCCGCGACCCTGCTGCGTGAGTGTCCGTGTACTGAAGGCTGTCCGAGCTGCATGCACTTGCCGGGCTGTCCGCAAGGCAACAACTCGCTCGACAAGGTGGGTGGCATGGCGTTGCTCGAAGGCCACGGTGTGGGTGGCGCGCGGGTGGTGGAGCGGGTGCTGCGGCGGGGCGGCTCAACTTCTCCGGACGATCGCCCGGTGGCCCGCCGGCGGCGCCTGCGGGCAGTCGCGGACGCCGATCTGCGCGAGCGCTACGGTGCCAGGCCGAAGTGGCTGGAGGTTGGCGGCCTGGCGCAGGCCGCGCACGAAGGCCTGGTGGTGGTCTGGTCCATCGGCCGCGGCGTAGCCGAAGTCCAGCCCCTCACCGGCGGCGAGGCCCACTGGGTCAAGATCATCGAGCTGTCGCCACCCCGGCCCACGTAGCCAGCCATTCCCCAGAGGGACGGGATTGCTCTTCGGCCGACGAAGCGCCAGCAGCAGCTATACCCCGGAGGGGCCCGATCGCTCTTCCGCGGCCGAAGCGCCAGCAGCAGCCCATTTCCCCAGAGGGGACCCGATTGCGTCAGCAGCGGATGTGCTGGCGGCGTCTTTTCGGGCTCTGGCGCGGATTCTGCCTTATGAGGGCACGCATGCCCGCACACAGCCGACGGTGGGGCTGGCGCATCTCGGCCGCGCTGTTCGGGGCGATCCTGATCGCGTTGGTCATCGCCGCGCTCCTGCTTGACCCCTTGACCGCCAGCGTGCCCTGATAGGCTGCAAACGCCCGAACGAATGTGCTACAATCGATCGTGGCGCAACTTGCAGCAGTTCTTCCCGGATACGCGACGGTCGCACGCGCGGCCGACGTCCTGCGTCTCGCGCCGCGGTCAGTGCGCGATCTGATCTATTCCGGCCGGCTGCCCTCGTCGCGCGTCGGGCGGCTGCACTACGTGCGCGCAAGCGACCTCGAAGCGGAGCGTCGCCGGCGCCTGGGCGCTCCCCTGCCGCGTCGCGCTCCACGCCCAGTGCGACCCAGGACTTCGGCCACGCCAGAACGCCCCATCCAGCGGCCGCACGTCGATCCAGCCCTGCGCCGTCAGCGGGCCGCCGAACGCGCCGAGGTCGTCATGCGTTGGGCCGAGCGGCATGCGCCGAGCAACCCACTCGTGCCGTTCTCGCCGGTGATTACCGTTGACAGGGTGACCTGCGCCAGCTGCGGCCGCGCGATCCACCCCAACCAGCGCGCGTTGGAAGCCCGCGAGTCAGGAGACCGCCTGTGTCTGACCTGCGGGCGGCGGGCGCTCATGCAGTGGGCTGACCGCCGACGGCTGGAGGCCGCCGCCGCGCGGCGCCTGGCGCAGGATCTGGGCGCGGGCGCCGAGACGCGCGTCGCCTGAAGTTCGGCCGACAAGCCGCTCTTAGGCCCAAGTCGCAGTCGGCCGAACTTCTTGTGACAGACTGGTCTAGGGACGCGGCCGCCAAACGTGAAGAGCACAATGGTTTTCGGCCGCGTCCCTAGACCCGCGCCGTCTGCATCTGACCAGCCAGCCGGTCGTAGAGGTCTTTGTTGACGACCACCTTGCGTTCGGGCAGCCCACCGCGGGCGACCTGCATCAGCAGCTCGACCGTCCGCGCTTGATGTGCGACGTCGCCCTCCTCTGAGTAGCTGGCGATGTGCGAGGTCAAGATCACATTCGGCAAGCCCAGCAATGGACTATCCGCCGGAGCTGGCTCGACTTCGAATACGTCCAGGCCGGCGCCACCCAGTCGCCCCGCCTCCAGTGCCTCGACGAGAGCCTGCTCGTCGACGACTGGCCCGCGCGACGTGTTGACCAGGTAGGCGTCGGGCTTCATCAAGGACAGGCGCCGCGCGTCCATGAGGTGGCGAGTGTCCGGATTCAGGAACACGTGCAGCGAGACAATGTCGGACTGCCCGAGCAGCTGGTCGAGCGGCAGCAAGGTGACGCCCATCGCCGAGGCGACATCGTCCGAGACATACGGGTCGCTGGCCAGCATGTGAAAGCCGAAAGGCCGCGCGCGCTCGACCACCAGCCGCGCGATGTTGCCGAAGCCGACGAAGCCGAGAGTCAGGCTGGACAGCCGTCGAATTGGACGGGATGCGGCGCGGTTGCTCTCGCCGGCTGACCACCGTCCGGCTCTGACGAACATGTCCGTCTGCAGCAGCTTGCGGTTGCCGGCCAGGATGAGCGCCAGCGTGTGGTTGGCCACCTCCTCGATGAATGCGTCGGGGACGTTGGCAAAGACGATCCCGTGGCGGGTGACCGCGTCCACATTGATGTCGTCGTAGCCGACGTACGGTCGCATGAGGAAGCGCACGTTGCGAAGTTGATCGAGCACGGCGTCGTCGATGACCGCCGCGCCCGAGATCAGCACATCAGCTTCGGCGATCTCGCGCGGGATGGAGCCGTCGGAGTCGCGCAGGGGTCGTTCGATGAGCGGGATGTATGCGGCGCGGAGCGCGGCCCGAACGGGCTCGAAGACGCGCCAGTTCGGTCCGCCCGCGGCCGCCACGCGGGTGACTGGCTGTCGCCATCTTTGCTGATCTGGCATCGACGCCAGGGTACCCTGTTGGGCGTGTCGGCCGTGAAGAGCCTGGCCGAGGTCGTCCTGGTCGTCGAGGACATGGAGCGCTCGCTCAGCTTTTATCGCGATGTGCTCGGGCTATCGGTGATCTCTCCGCCGGGTCTGTCAGCCACGTTTTTGCGCATCGGCGCGCCCGGACGTGGCGTTCCACAACAGATCGTGCTGGTGCCCCGCTCCGCTCCGTCCAGCGCCGAACGCGCTAGGGTGCTGCACCACATCGGCCTGGAGGTAGCGCCCGAGGACTTCGAGCCCGAGCGTGCGCGCCTGCAAACGCAGGGCTTCGCGCTGCGCACAGGCCAGCACCCGTTTATGCCCGTCGACGCCTTTTACCTCGACGATCCCGACGGCAACGAGATCGAAATCGCCACCTGGCGAGGCCAGTGACTCTACAGGTCCAGCACGATGCGGAGGCGGTCGTCGATGTCGCGCATCGTCGCGGGCGACACGCGTCCCCAGCGCTCGACGAGGCGCTGTCGATCTGCAGCGTGAATCTGCTCGACCAGCGCAACGCTGTAAGCCCGCACACCACCGTCAGGCGGTTCGACGGACACATGCAGCGGGATGCCCCGATCGCGAGTCGTTAGCGGGACCACGACGACGAGCGGCCAGGGACCGGCGTTGATGCCCGCGCCGGAGACGATGACGACGGGCCGTTGAGCTTGCTGTTCGTGGCCGCTGAGGCCCCTGGCCGGTAGCTCGAGCCACACATCACCCCGCTCAGGCACGCTTGCTCTCGCGATCGATGGCCTCGGCTGCGGCTGCCTCCGACAGCGATAGCTCATCCATGTAGTGGAGCCGCTCCTCCGGGTCGGCCATGATCTCACCCATACGGGCGGCTGACTGCGTAAGAATTTGCTCGCGGCGCGCCCTCTCAGCCAGCTCGTCGAGCAGATCCGAGATAGACCGTCCGTCGCGGGCAGCAAGCTCGCTGAGCACCTGGTGAGTACGCCGCGAGACGCGTACAGTCGTCGTTCTTTGCAGTGACGCCATGCCTGCAAGTCTACAATACAGTAGACAGTGCAGGCTGCAATCACATAGCTAGGGGAGGCGTCCGTCCTTGCGCGCAGCCGCGATATTTTGCAGTGCTGGCGTTGGATTGGCCGATGGGTCGAGCAGGCTGAACCAGAACTTCTCTGACGTGCGCGCGTTCCAGGGCACGGTCGAGTAGTCGAAGTTGAAGACCATCGCGCCGCGGATCCAGCGGTAGTTGCCATTGGCCATGCGCAGCGCGCGCACCAGGTAATCGGCGCGGACGTCGGGCGCGAGCTCCATCCAGGCGTAGGGTCCGAGGTCCGTGGACGTCTGGGCGAGGGCGCCCATCTCGGTGATGAACGCCTGCTTGTCCGCATCACCGTTGCGGACCATCACGTCGCGGAAGCGCTCCACATCACGGAAGCACATGGGCGAGCAGGTGCTCGGGTCGGTCTCGGGGGCGAAGCTGCCCAGGTACGCGTGCATGCCCAGCAGGTCGAACGAGCTTGCGCCGCCAGCCCTGTACAGACCATCGAGCCAATCGACGTCCTCCATCGTGCCGCCGACGCCGCCGGTGCGCTGTGACACGGCCGCGGAGATCACCGCCACGTTCGGATCGGCCCGCTTGATGCCGCGGTACGCCGCTGCCAACAGGCGGGCGTAGGCGGCCGGGTCGGGCGCGCCACCCCACTCATATGGCAGGTTGAGCTCGTTGAAGACTTCAACGTACTGAATGGTGCCCTTCCCGTAGCGGACCGCTTCGTACAGGTAGGCCTCGAGGTCGCTCGGGTCCAGGTGGGCAGGGTCGCCGCCAGCCCAGCCCGGGACCTCGTCGATGCGCAGGATGAGCTTCATGCCCGCGTCGGCGGCGGCGCTCACCACGTTCGTCAGCGCGTTTGGAAACGGCTTGCCCCACTTGTCCTGTTTGCGGAAGAGGAACTCGCCGCGGTGCGGCTCGACCTGCTGCCAGGGAACGTAGCCCCACACCAGGTTGAAGCCATTGGCCTGCGCAAGCCCGGCGTGATCGAGGGCACTCACGTGTGCGCCGTACACGAAGTGGCCCGCCGGCCGCGGCGATGCGATCGTGAATGGGTCCTGTGGCAGCGGTACGGCCGCGACGGACGCCTCCTGGAGGTCGTCGGCGTGAGTGGGGAGCGGTGCGTTCGTGGACAGGAAGAGCGCCGACAACACGGCGGACAACAGGACTCGCATAGCGCCGCGAGAATGGGCCGCGGCGGACCGGCGTCCCCAGGGCAAAAAGTCCCATCGACTGAGTCCAAAGGTGTGGCCCAGTGAAGACGTTCAGCGGGCTATCCGGCGACCAGCAGCCCGGGTCGGGCACACTGAGCTTGCACCAGCATGGCTCCGCCGTCTCCGATCATTCAGGCCAGTGGCCTGACCAAACGCTTTGGCAAGCTCACGGCGGTTCGCGAGCTGACGCTCGAGGTCGGCGCCGGCCAGGTGTTCGGTTTCCTCGGGCCGAACGGCGCGGGCAAAACGACGACCATCCGCATGTTGACCGGCCTGGTGCGGCCAACCAGTGGCTCGGCCCTGGTGGCGGGCTACGACGTCACCCTCGAGCCGCGCGAAGTCAAGCGGCGAGTCGGCTATCTGGCTGAGACGCCGTACCTGTATCCGAAGCTCAGCGGGCGCGAGTTCCTTTCGTTCATGGCTGGCTTGTACGAGGTGCCCGCGGCTGTTGCGCGGCAACGCGCTTCCCGTCTGCTGAACCTGTTCGAGCTGGCGGACAGGGCCGACGAGCTGGTCGAAACGTACTCGCACGGCATGCGGCAGAAGCTCGCACTGGCGGGAGCGATGCTGCACGAGCCGCCCGTCCTGTTTCTGGACGAGCCGACCTCGGGGTTGGATCCGCGCAGTGCGCGGTTGGTCAAGGATCTGCTCGTAGCGCTGGTCGAGCGCGGGCACACGGTGTTTTTGTCGACGCACGTGCTCGAGATCGCCGAGCAGCTGTGCCACCGCGTAGGCATCATCGATCGCGGCCAGGTGGTGGCCACAGGCACGCTGGACGAGCTGCGTCAGCAGGCCCAGCGCAACGCCTACTCGCTGGAAGACATCTTCCTCCAGCTCACAGGCGGCAGCGAAGAGCGCGAGTTGGCCGCCTTTCTCCGCGAACGCTGAGATGAGCGGGTTCCGTATTGCCGACCGGCACTCGGCCGAGTGCGGGTGAGGCGGGTCACATGAGAAGACCGACGAGTCGGGAGCGATGATGCTGATCCACCTCGTGCGACAGCGCGTGCGAATGGCCTGGAACCGCGTCAGCCGTGGGCCGCGGCGGGCGCTGCGGGTCGTCGGGGTGCTGGTGGCGGTGCTCTTCACGGCGGGCTTCGTCATCCTGGCCGGCCTGAATGCCGGCGGCCTTGTAGACCGTGTGACGAGAAACGACCCGCTGGCGGCGGGCCAGTCGCTGCCCGTGCTACTGGTCGGCGTGACTGTTTTGACGCTGATCACCAGCCTGAGCAGCGCCTTTCACCACCTGTTCCTGGCAGGCGACCTCGAGCTGCTCCTGGCCGCGCCCGTTCCTGCCCGCGGCCTGTTCGGCCTGAAGGTCCTCGAGATCTGGCGAGACTCCCTGCACGTGCTGCTGTTCCAGGCCGCGGCGCTGTACGCGCTCGGTCAGGCGCTGCATTTTCCAGTCAGCTACTACGCCAGGGCACTGTTCGTTGGCGCGCTGCTCACCCTGGCCGCCAGCGCGCTGGGCGCCAGTCTCACGCTCGTCCTGGCGCGGATGCGCTTCGGCGAATCGATCCTCGGCCTCAGCCGGCTACTGGCGATTCTGCTGCTTCTGCCCGTGGGCGTGCTGGGCGTCCCGGCACTCGGCTTCGGCCGCAACCGCGTCCCATCGCTGCTGAGCCCCGCGGACGTCAACGCCGTTACCGACCAGCTCAAGAGCATCGGCCCACCGCCTGCGTGGGCGCCGACGACCTGGGCGGCTCACCTGTTGCTCGGCGACGAAGCCGCCGGCCTCTCGCTTGCGCTGCTCGTCGTCACGGCCGCGACGTTGTTCGTCGGCGCGCAACTCGCCTTCGACACGATCTTTCAAGCCAGCTGGGAGCGGGTCCGCTTCTCGGCGTCCAGTGGGTCTGCAAGGCGGCTGAAGTGGCGCCTCCCCGCGATTGTCGCCGACAAAGGACCCGTCCTGGCGATCGTGCAGAAGGATTGGCGCACCTTGATCCGCGACCCCCGCTGGCGCACCGGCGCGATCATCAGCCTGGTCGCTCTCGGATTGCCGGCCATGCTGTTGTTCGCCGGTGATCCACTGGCCCGTGCCGGGCACATTACGCGCTTCTGGTTTGGCATGCTGCCCGTGCCGTACCTCGCGTTCCTGATCGGCAGCCAGCAAGGCGCTGCCACCCTGGCCTACGAAGGCCGCAACCTCGCCTTGCTTCGCGCCGCGCCTGTCGGCCTGACACGCATCCTGTGGGCGAAAGTGCTGGGCGGACTCGCGCTTGTGGTACTGGTGACCTGGGCGGCGACGCTGTCCCTCGGCTTCAGGCACAATGGCGAGCCGCTCGAGACCGGCGCCGCCCTGCTCGCGGCGACGTGGCTGGCGGTTGGCGCAACGCTGGCGGCTGTGGCCGGTGCCGCCCTCACCGCCGATTTTGAAGGCGATAACCCGCAGCGACGCGTCGGCTGTCTCGGCACGATCGTGACATCGGTGCTCTCGATCGTGTTCTTCGTGTCGAACACGGGCCTGTTCGTGTGGTGGGTGGTACGCGCGGTGCTGACGGTGCCGCGCCCCCTGCTCGGTTTCATGCCGTTCATCGACTGGGCCTTGCCAGCGGTCGCGCTGGGGGCCGTCGGCGCGATCATGCTCGCCTGGCGGATCGGCATGCAGCGACTCGCCACCTGGGAAGCCAGCTGAAGAGATTCGCACCATGATAGCCCTCTGGGGGTACGCTCGATCGCATGACCCGCCTGACCTTCGCCGTCCTGATCGGGCTCGCGGTCCTGGCGGCGAGCTGTGCGCCGGCGGCCGCGCCACCCGCGGCAACCAGCGTTCCGGCCGCGCCAGCCAAACCCCCGTCCGCCAGCGCCTATACACCCACGGCACTGAACCCGCCCGTGAAAGTCAGCATCGGTGTGGTGTCCAGTAGCTCAGACGGAGGGATCTTCGTAGCCAACGAACGCGGCTACTTCAAGGAGGAAGGTATTGACCTCGACATCCAGCGCTTCCAGACGCTGGTTGACATGGTTGCGCCACTCACCGGCGGCCAGCTCCAGATCGCTGCCGGCGGTCTGGCGGCGAGTTTGTTCAACGCGGCCGATCGCGGGGTTGGCCTGCGCATCGTCGCAGACAAGGGCCAGGCGCCCGGCCCCGAGTGGGATTTCGCGGCGCTGGTGATCCGCAAGGACCTGATCGACGCAGGCCAAGTGAAGGATTACAGGGACCTGAAGGGGCTGAGGCTGGTGACCAGTGGGCGCGGCAACTCGCCCGAGGTTGCCCTGGCGACGGCGCTCCGCAAGGGTGGGTTGGGTCTGCAGGATGTGAACTTTACGCAGATGGGCTTTCCCGATATGGTCGCGGCTTTCCAGAACAAAGGCATCGACGGAGGGATCGTCATTGAGCCCTTCGTTTCGCGTATTGTCAGCGATGGTAGCGGGGTGCGCTGGAAAGGCAACGTCGATATCTTCGGCGGTAATGAACAGATCGCGGCGATCGTCTACGGCGAGCAATTTGCCACCAGAACTGACGTAGCGCAGCACTGGATGAACGCGTATATCCGCGGTGTGAGGGACTACAACGACGCTTTTGGTCCAAAGAAGAAGAGCCGTGACGAGGTAGTGCAGATTCTGGCGGCGAATACCACGGTGAAGGATCCGAAAGTGTTCGACCAGATGAGACCAGCCGGGCTCGACCCTGATGGCAAACTCGACACGTCAAGCATGAAGACGGATCTGAACTACTACGTCGAGTCTGGCCAGGTGAAGTCCAGCGCGGATCTATCGAAGCTGATCGACACCAGCTTCCAGGAGGCGGCGGTCAAGGCACTCGGACCGTACGCGCCCTAGGAACGCGGCCGAAAACCTCGATTAGGAAATTGTGTGCCTGCCGCCTTCCTAGGGCCAGTCTGTCACAGAAGTTCGGCCGACTGCGTCTTGTGCCGAAAAGCGGCTTGTCGGCCGAACTTCTAGGAACGCGGCCGAATGAGCGGCTTGTCGGCCGAACTTCTGGCTACCACTGAAGCGCGCTGGCGACGTCGGCGGACAGCTTGAGCGGATCGAAGGGCTTGGTCAGAATGCCCGCGGCACCCAGTTGGGCCAGGCGCATGCGCTCGGCCTGCTGCGTCTTGGCGGTCAAGAACAGCACCGGGATGTCGCGCGTTGACGGATCGGCGCGTAGCTCGGCCAGTGCGGCGGGCCCATCCATGTCGGGCATCATCACGTCGAGCAAGATCGCGTCGGGTCGATGCGAGCGCGCCGAGTCGAGTCCGTCGCGCCCGCTTGATGCTGTCAGCACCTGGTACTGACCGACCAGCTCGAGGCTGAGCCGGGCCACCTCTCGAATGTCTTCTTCGTCGTCGATGACGAGGACGCGTCGGACGCTCATTGAATGCGTAACTTCAGACGATGCGCCGGCATGCAACGCTTCTGCCGTTTTACGTCGAAACCATAACCCTCACCCCAGACGAGGGGCTGCGACGGGCGCGTCAGCCGGGACATTCTCCTCGGTGAGCAGCCTGGGTTCCCCGCCGATGAAGTAGTAGCCGACAGGATCGCCAGCGAAGTGCGCGGTGGCCGCGGGCAGATCGATGGTCCAGTCCTGGCCGCTAGCGACGGGGGCTGGCAGCTCCTTGCCGCGCATGTCGAGGAGCCGCGGCTGTGATCCTCGGCGCGGAATGCGGATTCGTCGCGCGACGCCATCGCCGTTCCACAGCGCGGTGACCCGCCGCCCATCCGGTAGATCCAGCGCCACTTCGTACACCTGCCAGTTCGGGGTGAACGAGCTCGCGTCGTTTGGCCAGGCCGACCAACGCGCCGGGGATCGAACGAGTGGCGCGAAGCGCGCCTTGGTGAAGCCCGAAAAGCTTCGGACGGCCGTTCGCAGCGAAGCGGCGACCGCGCGCGGCGAGCCGTCATCGCGTGTAATCCCCCACACGGCTGACTGTTTGCACGGGTCGTCGTCGACCATCTGGAAGAAGCCGATGCGCTCGTAGCCGACGGCGGCCGCGAGCGCCAGCGCCTGGACGGCGTAGGCAGCCTGCTGCGCCTGCGTCGTCTGAATCGCGCCGCGCGCGTGGAAGTCCGCGCAGGCGATTGAGCCATCGTCTGTGGGCATGGCGTTCAGCTCGAGCAGCCACAGCGGCTTGTCGACACCGTATTTCTTTTGCAGGTTTTTAAATGCCTGGTGGACGCGCACCAGGTCGTCCGGCGCGCGGTAGAGGTTGAGCGGCACCGCGTCGTGGAAGTAATTGCTGGCGCGAGCCTCAGGATTCGCCGTCTCCAGGCGCAAGAAGCGCTCGTAGAACTGGGGCCGCCCGCTGTTCTGGTCGACCCAGTAGGAGGTGCCGGGAAACGCGACGACCGCGCTGGGGTTGGCGCGTTTGGCGGCGCGATAGGCAACTTCCATAAGGCGTGCGAACTGTTCGTCGGTACCCAGCCAGGTGTACGAACCCTGTCCGGCGACATCGTCGGGCTTGAACTCGGGCTCGTTCCACACGATCCACTCGTCGATGCGGCCGGCGTAGTACCGCACGGTCTCATAGACGAAGCGGCCCCAATAGTTGCGCGGATCGTCGTCGGGCAGCTCGAGGTTGCGGGGCACCGAACGGCCCGGGTCGCTCAGATCGGTGGCTGCCCAGGTCGCGGTGAACTGCAGCAGGCCGGCCGGGTGCACGCCCCGATTCAGCTCGCCGGACAGCGACTTCGGGGGCAGTGTGCGACCCAACCAGCTGAAGTCGTCCGGGCCGTCAGGTTGAATGTCGGCCCAGGACAGCACGACGCGCTCCCAGCCGGCGCCGATGTCGGCCATGGCCAGCGGGTCGCGGAAGCCCTCGGCGACGCCAAAGCGCGAGTCGAGGCCGCCTGGATCGGGAGTCTGAAGCGGCAGAGGGGTGACCGGCGGCCTGGGCGTCGGGGTTCCGCGTGGCGCCTCGGTCTGGGTGGGAGCTGGCGTGTCAGTTGGCGTTGGCGTGGGCGTGGGCGTGGGCGTGGACGTAAGCGTGGCCGTTGCGCTCGCCGTCGGCACCGGCGCTGACGCGGTGGGCGTCACACGGCTGGACGGGGTGGCGCACGCTGCCAGGACGAGGAGCAACGCGGGCGCGAGACTGAACCGTTGCCGCCGAACGCCGCTACGCCTCCAGGTTCAGAAACGCCGCCATGCGGGCGTACAGAACCTTGCGATGCTCGGGCTCGGACGGCAAGAGCCGCTCGTGGTTGATCAGCCGCGTCTGCTCCTCGATCCAATCGTGCCAGCACTCGGCGCAAGTGTCAGCGAGGACAGCCGCGCCCCACTTGCCGGGCAGAGGCGCGTGGCCGAGACCCGCTTTGCGCTCCGAGCAGCGGCGACAGGCAACGTCACTCACGGCGTTCGCGCGTTCTCGCGTTCGCGCGTCTCTGACCCAATCACGCTTGGGAGATAGTGTAGGGGCGGGCCATGGCCGCTGGCCTGCTTCCTAACGCGGAACGCGGAACGCGCGAACGCGCGAACGCGCGAACGCCTTACCGGCTAGGAAAGCGGACGTACAGCGGCTGGATGTCGGTGAAGTCGCGGCGCTGCACGACGCCTTGCTCGACCAGGCTTTCCAGGATGCGTCGGCACCTGCGGCGGCTGATGCCCAGCTTGTCGGACAGCGAATCCACCGACTCCGAGACACCGGACGGCAAATCCACATAGTCGCGTACACGCCGCTCATCAGGCCTGAAGGCCTGCTCGACTTCAACCGGGCGGATCCACAACAGGTTCATCGCACCACTTCTACGTCGCCTGCCACGCCGTGCCGTTTCTGGGCTCCGCTCAGCGTGACGTACGTCGCGTAACAGCCGCATTACAACCGGCGTCAGATCCATCACGAACGGGTCTCTTACGCTTTGGTTACGCTGTTTACTGGGGCCGTAACCACCAATCGAAGTGGCTCGTTCTCAGGTGGAACGCAGCGAAACTGCAAATTGTGTGGGACAACCTCTGCCGATCCCTGACCGCCAGACCGTGGAGGTGGGGGAGGGGCAGCTGGGACTCAGGAGGTCAAATTCCGATGCCCTCTGGTCTAATGAAACGCGCCACGTCGTCGTCCGTTGTACGGCGCACCGCCCCGTGGGCCACCGTGGTGCTCATCGGCGCGCTGCTGCTCGGCGTGCTGCCCAGTGTTCAGGCTCAGTCCGGGTCGAGCGCGAGCGACGCGATTCCGATCGGCACGGACGGGAAGTTCGCTGGGACCGACAGCCCGTCTCAGAGCCTCTGGTACAAGTTCAACTACATCGGCGGCGGGCAGACCGTCACGGTCACGCTGACGTTCGAGCCGCCTGATTCGAATCGCCTGGACTTCTTCCTGTTCACCGGTGATCCGAGCAATCCGACGCAGGTCGGCGCGACGTCGACCCTCAACGGCAACGTGCGTACGCTGACCTTCAGCGATCCCGGTGGACCGCGGGTTGTGTTCATCAAAGTCGAGAACGATCATTCAGATCGTTTCGTCAGCTTCGTCGGTGCACTGACGCCGACCTCCACGCTGGCGACCCCGACGCCGACCTCGGCCGCCAATCCGGCGACGCCACAGGTCACGCCCACGGCCGGTCCAGTGGCCGCCAACGCGGCCAATGCGATCACCCTGGTCGGCAACAACGGCGAGTTCTCCGGCACGCTCGCGCCGGGCCAGGCGGTCTGGTACCGCTTCTACTACGGCAACCCGGGCGCGGACGCGACCGTCAACATCTCGCTCGCTCCGACCGCCGACAACGCCGACCTGAACGTGTACACCGGCACCGACGTCACCAATCTCGGCCCGACCCAACAGGGCGGCAGTCAGGGGCGCAGCGGCAACACCATCCAACGCCACGTCAACCTGGCCAATGCCCAGTTCGTGTTCTTCAGCCTGGCCAACAACGGCAGCCAGGTCATTGCCTACGGTGGCAGCGTGAGCCCATTTGTCGCGCCGCCGGCCACGCCGACCCCCACCGCGGGCGCGACCGGCACGCCGGTCGCCACGGCGACGCCCGTGGCCGCGGCAGCGCCGGCCGTCGCGCATGATGCCCAGTTCTATCAACAGACAGGCTTCCGCGTGGACGACCAGGCCGTCTCGTTCTTCCAGTCGCGTGGTCAGGTGGACACCTTCGGCTTCCCCGTGTCGCGCCTGTTCACCTTCCTGGGTTGTCCGGTGCAGATGTTCCAGCGCCTGATCATCCAGCTCTGCCCCGGCGCGGGCCCGGCGATCATCAACCTGCTCGATCCCGAGATCTTCCCGTACACGCGGGTCAACGGAAGCGTGTTCCCATCACCTGACGACCAGCTGAAGGCGCAGACGCCGGCCGTCGGCTCGCCTGAATACGCGAACATTCTCACGTTCATCCAGTCCGTCACGCCGGATCAGTTCAATGGCCAGCCAGTGAACTTCTGGCAGACGTTCCAGGCGCGCGGTGGACTTGAAGTGCTGGGTGCGCCGATCTCCCATCCGCAACCTGATCCGACCAACGCCAACTTCATCTATATGCGTTTCCAGCGGGTGATCCTGCACTTCCGCGCGGGGATCGGCACCGAGCCGCTGCTGTTGGCGGATTACCTGAAGCAGATCATCCTCGGCCCGGGTGCGCCGAATCTGCCGCCAGACCTGCAGCAGCAAGCGAGTGGCAGCCGCTTCTTCGGTCAGTACTGTCGCGGCGGAACGCGCTGGATCTGCCGCCCGAACGACCTGCCAGGTACCGACCTGACGTTCGCCTTCGAGCAGGGCTAAACGCCCCGCGCGGGGCCAGGGCACGGCGTTCACCACGTATCATTGTTGGCCCACACCGTGACCCTGGCCCCCGCGCAAACCGCCCACGTCCTGGTCGTCGACGACGACCCAAGGATGCTGAGCATGATGCGCCGCTTCCTCGAAGCGGACGGTTACCACGTCGTGACGGCGGCCGAGGG